>Ga0208644_1000409_pt1 | contig 35849 bp, 51 predicted proteins | sample VirMetDEL_Nov_18_FD_184517 | JGI IMG/M metagenome (GOLD analysis project Ga0208644, IMG submission 184517) | Aqueous microbial communities from the Delaware River and Bay under freshwater to marine salinity gradient to study organic matter... | ecosystem: Environmental > Aquatic > Marine >...
TACCGCTAATTTTATTGTTGGGGCTCACTCAAATACTGCCACTAACTTTCTTGACGGCGCATTTGGTGAAATTGTGTTTATTCAAAGTTCGGTTAGCTTAAGCAATCGCCAAAAACTTGAAGGCTACTTAGCGTGGAAATGGGGCTTACAAGCCAACCTTCCAGTGGGCCACCCTTACAAAGCCGCAGCGCCAACCGTATGAGCGACTACCTAGTTTTTGATACGCAAGCTGCTGCTAACACGGCTCTTGAGACGATTTACGCAAACATGGTTGCAGCGATCCCATCTCCTGACCTGCTGAATGTGGAGACGCAAGAGGTGGTTGTGAAGGACGACCTGACGGCTAATGAGATGGTGCAAACTGATGCAGACACACGTCACTATCCAATCTTCGGGGTCAGTGCAGCCACTGGCGTCAAGAACGCGGAAACAGGCTACACAACCGCCTGGGCTGTGGCGAAAGAGACAGTTGGCGGTAAGTGGGTGTTTTCTAAGCCGTCTGATGCTTTGATGGTTGGTGTGGTGGGCTTTGTGGTCGAGCCGTTTGATCCTGCATGGTTTCCGCAATCAAAATCATTGGTTAAATAATGGATAAGCATTTAAAGTTCAGCAGTAAAGCGGAGGCCGAATCAATCTTGTTTGACAAAGTTGAAGGCGGGTTGGTGCCAAAGTTGGATTTTGTTGCCGATGTGGTTGGGGTTGTCTACAAACCAACTGGCAAGATGCTGAAGTCAGTTGAAGGTGACGTTGCAGAAATGAAGCCTAGAGCAGGTTGGCATGTAAACGTGCGTGGCCCGGATGCTGACAAGTTCCCGGATTACGAAGTGGTCGTTAATACACCATCAAGAACTTGGTTTTAAGGAAAAACAATGGCAGGCGTCAAGATCTCCAATCTTCCAGCAGCGACTACACCACTGGCGGGCACTGAGCTTGTCCCGGTGGTGCAGGGTGGCGTTACTGTCAAGGTGGCGGCTTCCAATCTTTCCACATTTACCGCAACTGGTACAGGTGCTGTTACAAGGCAGATCTCAAGCAAGTTGGGCGATCTTGTTACGCCACAGGATTTTGGCGCGGTTGGGGATGGTGTTGCAGACGATACGACGGCTTGGACTAATTGGCAGAATGCGTCAGGCAGCAAGTACATTCCTGCTGGAAGTTATCTTATTTCTGGAAATGTTGAAACTTATATTAACGGCACATTTACAGAAAATTACACGAATTATTCAGCAGGGCCTGGGGCTCTTGCAGAAAGTGGCGCGAATATAACGGACACAACTGCAATAGGTTCTAATGCAGGTAGAAATTCTTACACTGATTACAGTACGTTTGTTGGTTCTGATTCCGGAGTTGACGTTACAGGAGAACTAAATACTGCGATTGGATATCAATCTCTTTATTCATGTACAAGTGGACCTTATAATACTGCTGTTGGTGCTTATGCGTTAAGTAATTTAGTTTCTTACTCTAATTGCACAGGTTTGGGTTCAGATTCAGCAGTAACCGCAAGCAACCAAGTACAACTTGGAGACTCTGCCACCACCACCTATGCCTACGGAGCCGTCCAGAATCGTTCAGATGCCCGCGACAAAGCGGATGTGCGGGACACGGTTCTTGGCCTTGATTTTGTCAAAACTTTGCGCCCGGTGGATTTCCGGTGGGACTACCGAGAAGACTACAACTGGGGCGAAAAAGACGGCAGCAAGAAGCGCTCAAGGTTCCATCACGGTTTGATAGCGCAAGAAGTTGCAGTTGCTTGCAGCTTCATGAATGTCGAGTTTGGGGGTCTTCAAGACCATTCCATATCTGGCGGCAAAGATGTGATGTCAATTGGTTATGAAGAGTTGATCGGTCCAATGATTAAGGCTATTCAAGAACTGACTGCTAAAGTTGAATCTTTGGAAAGCCAATTAAGTAATTTGAAGTAAACTAACCCCGTACTGGTGCGTTTCACCAGGGAATCTAAGGATTCACAACCATGACAGAAGAAGTACAAATTCCAGCGGAAGTGCCCGCGCCAGAACTGGAAGCTACGGCAGCGCCAGAGTCTGAAGTTATTCAGCCGGAAGAAAAGCCAGCGGAAGCAAGCAAGACCTTCACACAAGAAGAACTTGATGCAGCCATTGGCAAGAGGCTTGCTCGTGAGCAACGCAAGTGGGAACGTGAACAAGCGCAGCGTGTGGCCCAGGCCCAAGCGCCGCGTGTGCCGGCGGATCTTCCTCCTGCGGATCAGTTTGAATCGGTTGAAGCGTATGCTGAAGCATTGGCAGTGCGCAAAGCTGAAGAGTTGATTCGTGATAAGGAAGTAAAGCGGCAGCAGCAAGAGGTACTCAGTGCCTATCATGAGCGTGAGGAAGATGCTCGCGGGAAATATGATGACTTTGAACAAGTCGCATACAACCCAAAGCTCCCAATCACAAACGTGATGGCTGAAGCTATTCAGCATTCAGAGATTGGACCTGATGTAGCTTATTTCTTGGGATCTAACCCCAAGGAAGCTGAACGTATTTCTCGTTTGTCGCCCTACGCGCAAGCTAAAGAGATCGGTAGGTTAGAAGCCAAATTAGCTGATAGCCCACCTGTGAAGAAAACTTCAAGCGCACCAACGCCGATTACGCCTGTGACTGCTCGGACAACCGGCAGCCCTGCTTACGATACTACCGACCCACGCTCTGTTAAAACAATGACGGCGAGCCAGTGGATTGAGGCAGAAGAGCAGCGTATGCGGCGCAAGTTGGAAGCACGTAACCGTTAATTACTTCTTAAGGAATGAGTCATGGCAAATAGCCTGTTAACCATTGATATGATCACCCGGAAAGCTCTCCAGATCTTGGAGAACAACCTGGTTATTACCCGTAACGTCAACCGTCAGTACGACGACAGCTTTGCTGTTGAAGGTGCCAAGATCGGTTCGACCCTGCGCATCCGCTTGCCTGACCGCGCTTTGGTGACGGACGGTGCAGCCCTGCAAGTTCAGGACGACAACGAGCAATTCACAACTCTGTCTGTTTCCAGTCAGAAGCATATCGGCGTGAATTTCACTTCTGCCGAACTGACCATGCAATTGGACGACTTTGCAGACCGTGTTCTGAAGCCTCGTATCAGCCAACTGGCAGCCTCGATTGATGCGGACGTTGCCAACGCTTACAAAAGCATTGGTCAAAGCGTTGGCACACCTGGCACCACGCCTGGCACTTCTTTGGTTCTGTTGCAAGCTCAACAAAAGCTGAACGAAAGCGCTGCTGGCATGAGCCCCCGTTACGCCACGGTTAACCCTGCCGCCAACGCTGGCTTGGTTGAAGGCATGAAGGGCCTGTTCAATCCTACCGACACCATTTCTAAGCAGTTCAAGAATGGCATGATGGGCACCGGCGTCTTGGGCTATGACGAGATCAACATGTCTCAGTCCATCAAGGTTTTGACGACCGGCACCCGCACCAACGGTACTGTTACCTCTACCATCAGCGCTCAAGGCACCAGCACTCTCTCCTTGTCTGGTGTTGGCGCTTCTGCCACCATTAAGCAAGGCGAAGTGTTCACCATTGCTGGCGTGTTTGCTGTTAACCCACAAACCCGCGAGTCCACTGGTTCGCTGCAACAGTTTGTTGTGACTGCTGATGCTGTTGCATCAGGTGGTGGCGTTGCATCTGTCACCGTGTTCCCAGCCATCTACACGGCTGTACACGCTCTGGCAACTGTGGATTCCTTCCCAGTAGCAACCGCAGCTGTGACCTTTGTTGGTTCTGCATCTTCTCAGTACCCGCAAAACTTGGTGTACCACAAAGATGCGATCACCTTTGCCACGGCTGACCTGTTGCTGCCTCAAGGTGTTGATATGGCTTCTCGCGCTGTGCATAACGGCATTTCGCTGCGTATCGTGCGCCAGTACGATATCAACAACGACCGTATGCCTTGCCGTATTGACGTTCTGTACGGGTACAGCGTGATCCGTCCTCAAATGGCAGCCCGTATCTGGGGCTAATACTGAACGGGGCTTTGGCCCCTTTCTTGAAACTTTTTAAAGGAAATTATTATGGCATTCCCTGTTGCTGGTGGTGGTTATCAAGTTGGTGATGGCAATGAAAGCAGCCCACTGTTCTATGTTCAACCCGCACCTGTTTCGTTTACCGTTGATCCTGCTCCTACTGCTGCGCAGTTGGCTGGTACGGCTTTGTTTATTGGCACCCCTGCCGGTGGTATCGCGTTCACCCTCCCGACTGTTGCATCTCTTGAATCTGCATTCCAGTCGATGGGTGAGAAGGTAAACACCGCGTTTGAGTTTGTCATCATCAACACGGCAGCTCAGAACATCACCGTGACGACCAACACGGGTTGGACTGTGACTGGCGGCGGCTCAATGGTAGTGAATAACGCATCTGGCCGATTCCAAGCTCGCAAGACGGGCGCTGGCACTTGGCAAGTCTACCGCCTTGCCTAAACATAACGGGGGCTTCGGCCCCTGTTTCATAAGGAACACAAATGTCTAATAGCAAGCCTATTGGCGTTGCATATCTTGACCAAGATATCAGCGGCGCAGATGTAATTTACTCAGACCGAGAGCTTGGATATACCGCAGCAGCTCAAGGTACTGTCACTCAAGCAACCAGCAAATCCACTGCCGTCACTCTGAACAAAAGTGCAGGCCGTATTACTATGGATGCTGCCTCTTTGGGGGCTGGGACCAATGTTTCGTTTACTTTGAACAACTCGTTCATCAGTGCAAACGATACTTTGATTCTGACAATCTCAGGTGGTGCAACTGTAGCAGCCTACAACGTATGGGTTAACAGCCTTAGTGCTGGGGCTGCTTCCATCACGTTGCGTAACACCACTGCTGGTGCTTTGGCGGAAGCAGTGATCATCAACTTTGCGTTGATCCACTGCCTGTAATTGAGGTATGGGGCCCTCATCATTGGGGGCTCCAAAATATTGAGACCCTATGGCTGTCATCTATTTGAAGCATCATCAGCACGGCACCAAGATTGCCACAATGGAACTTGAGGCAGAATTTGATGAATCCAACGGATGGGTGCGTTATACTAACGACACGCCTTCTTTGTCTGAAGATGCGGCTCCCGTGAATGAACTGGAAGTTAAGCGTCGGGGACGACCCCCAAAGACACAAATGCAAGGAGCGTGAGCAATGGCGACAGCCGGTGACATCATCAATTCAGCACTCCGGCTGATTGGGCTACTCGCTGAGGGCGAGACTCCTTCGCCTGAGACATCTCAGGATGCACTTTCGGCCATGAATCAAATGATTGATTCTTGGAACACCGAACGCCTGATGATCTACAACACCCAGGATCAAGTGTTCACTTGGCCTGCGGATGAAATCCAGCGGCACCTTGGCCCAACTGGTGATTTTGTGGGCAATCGTCCCGTCCTGTTGGAGGATTCCACTTACTTCCGTGATCCATCGACCAACGTGTCGTTTGGCATCAAAATGATCAACCAGCAGCAATACGACGGCATTGCTGTGAAGACGGTGACTTCTACTTATCCACAGGTGATGTGGGTAAACATGGAGTTCCCAAACATCCAGATGACGATCTATCCAAAGCCCACTCGGGCCTTGGAATGGCATTTCATCTCCGTGGATGAGTTGGTTCAGCCTGCGACGTTGGCGACCAACCTTTACTTGCCCCCCGGTTACCTGCGGGCGTTCAAGTACAACTTGGCCTGCGAGATTGCACCAGAATTTGGCGTGGAGCCTTCGCCTACGGTGTCTCGCATTGCCATGACATCCAAGCGCAACTTAAAGCGGATTAACAATCCTGAAGACATCATGAGCCTGCCTTACTCGCTGGTGGCGACAAGGCAGAGATTCAATGTGTACGCTGGTAATTACTAAGCAATGAAAACGCCAATCCTCGGCCAAGCGTATGTTGTCAGGTCCGTTAACGAGGCGGTAAATCGTCTCGTTAACATGTTTCCTGAGATCGTGCCTGACGGTGGCAAAGAGCCTGCATTCTTCATGCGGGCGCCTGGCTTGCGCAGGCTGGCGACGATCGGCACCGGCCCTATCCGTGGGCTGTGGACGTATGGCGGGTATGCCTATGTTGTCAGTGGGCAAACTGTGTATAAGTTGTCCACAGATTGGACGTTTACTTCTATTGGAACTGTCTCAGGCACTGGGCCGGTTAGCATGGCTGACAATGGCAACCAGTTGTTCATTGCCTGCAACGGGCCAAGCTATATCTACAACGCCTCCACCAGCGTATTTGCTCAGATCACAGACGGCGACTTCCCAGGCGCATCGGTGGTTGGCTATCTGGATGGTTACTTTGTCTTCATTGAGCCCAACAGCCAGCGCGTGTGGGTCACAAGCCTGCTGGACGGCACATCCATAGATCCATTGGATTTTGCCAGCGCTGAAGGCTCTCCTGATGGCTTGGTGTCAATGATTATTGACCATCGAGAGGTTTGGCTATTTGGAGCCAACTCGGTCGAAGTCTGGTACGACGCTGGGCTGACTGACTTTCCTCTGCAACGGGTTCAAGGCGCATTCAATGAGATTGGTTGTGCTGCGGTGTACTCTGTTGCCAAGCTGGACAATGCCATCTTTTGGCTGGGCTCTGATGCCCGTGGTAACGGCATTGTTTACCGGGCCAACGGCTACACGGGTCAGCGCGTTTCTACTCATGCAATTGAGTATGCGATTGCAAGCTACGGCAACATCTCTGATGCCGTTGCCTACACCTACCAGCAAGAAGGCCATCCGTTCTATGTTCTGACCTTCCCATCGGCCAATCGGACGTGGGTGTATGACGTATCCACCCAGGCATGGCATGAGCGGGCTGGGTTCTCCAATGGTGCATTCATTCGTCATCGTTCCAACTGCCAAATGAACTTCAATAGCGAAGTCATTGTTGGCGACTTTGAGGACGGTCGGATTTACGCTTTTGATCTTGATGTGTATTCAGACGACGGCGCCATCCAAAAGTGGCTCAGGTCCTGGCGAGCATTGGACACAGGCAAAAACAACCTGAAACGTACTGCTCACCATTCGTTGCAGTTGGATTGTGAGTCGGGTATTGGACTTAACGGTATTGACCCGTTTGAAGAAATTCAGTTATCAACCGAATCCGGTTTTGAGTTGCTCACAGAAACAAGCGGAGATTTGCTTGCCGATACTCCTACAACAGTGGGTGCAAACCCTACCGTTTCTCTGCGGTGGTCAGATGACGGCGGCCATACTTGGAGCAACTACCACGCCAAATCAATGGGGCGCATTGGCGAGTTCGGAACTCGTGTTCTTTGGAGACGACTCGGCATGACACAGAAATTGCGTGATCGTGTCTATGAGATTTCCGGCACAGACCCGGTAAAGATCTCTATCATGGGTGCAGAACTGATAGCGAGCGGCACCAATGCTTGATATCACCAACATTCCACCCCCTCGGGTTCCGGTCATTGACGACCGAACGGGGTTAATGTCGCGTGAATGGTATCGATTTTTGCTCAATCTTTTTAGGTTGTCAGGTAGCGGATCAAGCGATGTGACGCTGACAGATCTGCAACTCGCGCCACAATCCCAAGTTGACTTTGGAGACTTAAACGATTCATACGATCAAGCGCAGTTATCGTATCTATCAGAACAGTCAAATACATTACAGGGTGAAATTGATTCATTAAAAGTTTGTCCAACTTCCAATGTTGAATCTCTAGCTAATGAATTGCCGCTTCTGTCAATTGTTGCAAACAACGAGCAAGCAATTGCTGATTTGCAGAACAAAATTGACACTGCGCCTTCAATACCGCAATTTGGCACAATCGCCAATTACAATTTCAACAACCAAGCGCCATTAAATGGCGTGTTGTATTCATCAACGTCTTCAACAATAAACACAAGTTCAAGTCTGACGTTTGACGGAAATAACATTGGCGTAGGAATCACTCCAAGCACCTGGGCAACTCTCAAAGCAGTTGAAATAGGAAGAGTTGGTTCAGCAATATCTGCTAATGCTTCTAACGGAAATTTAACAATTTCCGCAAACTCTTATTTCAACGCAGGTTTTATTTACGCCAACACGGGTTCACTTGCAGCAAGGTACACAATTTCGGCTTCAACAGGAACCCATGCTTGGTTCACTGCGCCATCTGGCACTGCTGGTAACGCGGTTACGTTTACCCAAGTAATGACAATTACAAATGCAGGCAACATTCATGCTGTTGCAGGCACCACTGGGATGACCGACGGCTTTTTCTACATTCCTGCTGCTGCGGGGGCTCCGACAGGCGTACCTACTGCCATATCAGGCAGAGTGCCGATGTATTACGATACAACAAACGAAAAGTTTTACGTTTATAACGGCGCCTGGAAAAGCGTTCTCTTGACTTAAAGGCTGACATGGCATCACTCACCCCAAGCCCAAAGATGCAGTTTTTTACAGCTAACGGGCTTCCGTTGGTTGGCGGCAAACTGTACACCTATGCTGCTGGCACGACTACGCCACTTGCCACATATACGGACTCCACTGGCGCATCGTCCAACACCAACCCTATTATTCTGGACTCTCGTGGAGAAGCAAACGTATGGCTTGCCAACAGCCTGTACAAGTTTGAGTTGAGAGACAGTGTTGATGCGTTGATTTGGACTTCGGACAACATTGGCAATGCCAGCTCGTACACTGGTACTGGCGCAATCGTGCTGTCAAACGGCGCAACTCTTACATCTGCAACCCTGAGTTCTCCAACGATTACATCTGCCACGCTTACCTCCCCAACTTTGAATTCTGCCACTCTGAATTCTCCGACTTTGGTGACACCAGCGCTTGGCACTCCTTCTGCCGCTGTTCTGACCAACGCTACAGGTCTTCCGCTTTCTACTGGTGTTACCGGGTCACTGCCAACCGCACTGTTGGCAAATGCCGGCTCAGAACTGGGTATGCGGAACCGTGTCATCAACGGGAACATGCAGGTTGCGCAACGTGGTACCAGCTTTAGCGGATCTCCGTTCAATGGCTACACAATAGATCGTTGGAGACTTGACAGAACAGGTACAGGTTCAACCACCGTTGTCCGTTCTGCAAATTTTAGTTACGGCGGAAATTATGTCGTTACTGTTTCAGGCGCGTATGGAATTGGCGAATATCAAGACTTTAAGCATCGAATTGAGTTTCTGAATTCCGCTGATCTCGTTGGTAAAACGGTAACTCTGAGCTTTTGGGCTTCTGGAGGAACTACAGCCGGAAGCGTGGCGCATTCGGTGTTTTTAAATTATGCTAACTCGTCGGACAATTTTTCGTCCACCACAAATATTGCAACAAACGCGGTCGCTATCACAAACACAGCGACGCTGTTTAGCTTTACGTTCACAAATCTGCCTGTTGGCGCATCAAACGGATTAGAGATTGTTTTTAGGTCTACCCAAAGCGTTGCCACTGGAACAATTACATTAAGTTTTGGCTCGGTACAGCTTGAGCGAGGAGCAACGGCCACTCCTATTGAATACATTGATGTTGCAACGCAGCAAGCCAGATGCCAGCGGTATTTTATTTCGTCATCTTTTTATCTTGCTAGGTACATCAATGGCGCTCAAACTTTCCCAGTTGGCACCCTTTTCAACAAAGTCACAAGCAGGTTAACTTCACCAACCGTTACACTTTCTAATATTACTTATGGTTTGTGTTCTGGGGCTTTTGTGTCTAACATTACTCAAGATTCTTTTGTGGTAAATGCCACAAGCTCATCTAATGCGGAAGCAACTTTGAGTGCAACTTATACAGTTGATGCCGAGTTATAAACTTTTCTAATCAGAGCAAAAGGCGACAAAATGCTGAAATCAAAGACAATGTGGTTCTCCGCAATTCTGGCAATGTTGTCTGTTGCTCAAGGCTTTTTGGTGCAGATTCCTATGTCGCCAGAAGCCCAAGGATTGGTTGGGGCGGTGATTGCTGCAATTGTGGCGTACCTTCGCACTCAGACTGTTGCCCCATTGCGTTAAGAAAGAAACACCATGACCGTTACCGTAAAAGTCCTGATCCCAGGCAAGATTGCTGAAGCTACGCAAACCACGCAGTACACCGCCACCAACGTCACGACCATTGTTGATAAGTTCACAGCCACCAACTACAGCGCAGCGGCTGCGACGATCTCGGTGAACCTGGTCACTGGTGGCGACACTTCTGGCAATCAGAATCTGATTACCAAGACCAAGACGCTGCAACCATCGGAGGTGTACACCTTCCCAGAGCTGGTGGGCCAAGTGCTGGGTGCAAGTGGATTTATTTCTACCATTGCTGGCACGGCTTCCTCAATCAACATCCGCGCAAGCGGGCGTGAGGTGTCATGATTCAGCATCATTTCAGTTCTGGTGTGTATGCCAAGGAGACCCACATTCCTGCGGGCAGTTGGCTGGTGCAACACGCTCACTTGCACGATCACTTGTCTATTCTGGCAAGTGGTTCTGTTGAACTGATGGTGGATGATAAAACTTCTGTCATTCACGCACCTGCTTGCCTGACAATTGAGGCAGGCAAACACCACGGCGTAAGATCAATCACCGATGTCATTTGGTACTGCATTCACGCAACCAACTGCGCCGATGCTGATGAAGTTGATAACGTGATTGTTGCGCCGATGAACAAAGATGCTGTGTTGGAACTGGCGCAGAAACTAAAAGGGGATTGATATGCCGTGGATTGGTGGAGCAATTGCTGGTGGTGGGGCCTTGCTTGGAGGGTTGTTTGGTTCAGATGCCGCCAGCGATGCCGCAGCAGCTCAAGCCGCGTCTGCGGATCGTGCCGCACAACTCCAGAAGGAGATGTTTGAGCGCCAGATCCAGCTACAGGAACCTTTCCGTCAGGCTGGACTGACAGCGCAGCAGCGCTATCTGAATATGCTTGGCCTACAAGGTCAGGCTCCGACCATGCGTTCAGAAGCAGAGCTTCGCAATGCTTTGGCGGCTCAATACATGCGCCCAGGTACTGAAGGCCGGTATGAAACCAGTTATGTTGGCATGGGTGGAGACGCTGGTGGGCAACAAGTTTTTGTACCCGGTACGCCTGGCGTTCAAGACGAAGCTGGCCTGAATGCAGCCATCCAAGCTGAAATGGCGCGTGATCGCGCTGCACAGCAGGCGTATGAAGCTGAGAGGCAGGCACCTGGCTTTGGCAAGTACGCTCGTGATTTCAGCATGGCCGATTTTGAAGCAGATCCTGGCTATGCTTTCCGATTGCAAGAAGGCTTGAAGGCGCTGGATCGTCAGGCGGCCGCACGAGGCGGTTTGATATCTGGTGCGGCTCTGAAGGGTGCGCAGCGCTACGGCCAAGAGGCTGCTAGCCAAGAGTTCACAAATGCCTTCAATCGTTACCAGACCAACCGGGCCAATCAGTTGCAGCCTTTGGAATCCTTGATGGGCACGAGTCAGACGGTGGCTAACACACTTGGAAATGCTGCTCAAAACTACGCACGAGGCGCTGGCGAGGCTTACATGGGCGCAGGGGCAGCTCGGGCCTCTGGGTACATGGGTAGTGCTAATGCTTTGACTGGCGCTCTCAATCAAGGCTTGAACATGTACCAAGATCAGCGACTCGTAAACAACATGCGATATCGCCCTGGTCAGGTTGGAAGTTCTGTTTCTTACCTGCCAGACAACATTGATGTCGGCGGCGGCTTCAACCCTGTTTTGGGATAAAAGTAGATCATGCCAATTGATCCAAGAATCGCAATGGGCTTTCAGCCCACAACACAACTTGAGTCCCCCCTGAACCGGCTTGCCAAGTTTCAGCAGATTCAGAGTGCGCAGCAACAAAATGAGCTTGCTCGGATGCAGGCTCAGGAATATGAGCGCGGCTTGAAGGAACAGGAAGACTTCAGAAACATGCTGGCTGGTGCTGATGTCAGCACACCAGCAGGCCGATCAAAACTGTTGTCTGCCGGCAAGCCTGGAGTTGAGTACGTTAAAGGTCTTGAAGCAGTTGAACAAGGTCGGACAACGCAAGCAAAGAATCAACAGGATCTAATAAAAGCTGCATTTCAGAATTCAGCTTCTGCATTAGCGCAGGTGAACAGTTTTTCGGATGCAGAAAAATACATCAACAGCATTTACGCCGATCCTGTGATCGGCGATTTCCTGCGCAGCAAAGGTGCAAGCCCTGAGAGCGCACTGAAAAAGTTGATGAAGATTGCAACGGGGCCAGATCCTGAAGCTCAGTTCAACCAATGGAAATTTGAGAACGCAGCAGGGATTGAAGCTGCACAAAAGCAATTTGGAACGCAAGTACTTAACACGGCTGGAGGGGTTCTTCAGTACGACCCAAGAACCGGGGCTACAAAAATGATCCCAGGCACAAGCCCTGCTGATCGTCCAATGACCCAAGCTGAGATTGAAAGAAATGCCATTGCTCGCCAAGGTTTAGCCCTTAAAGCTGCTGCTTCGGAAAACAAGCCTATTGTTAAACCATTGACAGAAGCGCAGCAAAATAAAGTAAGGGAAAGCGTCGCAAAAGATAGGCAAGTTGTCTCTTCAATAGATGCAAGCGAAAAGACAATGACCTCCGAAATTGAAAGGTTGCTAAAGCATCCAGGCCTTAAAGGAATTACAGGTTACACAGGTATGTTTCCAACTTTGCCAGCTAGTGAAGCTGGAGCCGCTAAGAATATTTTGGAAGGAATTCAAGGGAAAATTAAAACCCTTGGTCGCGAGCTTGCCTCACAATCTGGCAAACTTGGCAACATGGCGGTGCAAGAATGGAAGTTTGTATCTGATGCCGTTGCTGCTCTTGACCCAAGAAGTAAAGATTTCACGAATCAGCTAAATTTGGTTCGAGAAGCAATGAAAGGTTTAAAAGATAGAAGTCGCGCGAAGTTTGAAGAGACTTACCCTGATCTTGCTGTTGACAATGCTCCTGCAAAGCAGGGAGCACCGAACATTGATGATTTACTGAACAAGTACAAATAATCATGGCAACACTTGAGCAACTTAGCGCGGCATTGATTAAAGCTGATGCTGCTGGCAATGCAGATGACGCAAAAGTATTTGCCGATGAAATAAGACGGTTAAGAGCATCGCAATCACAACCTAAAGCTGAGCCAGTTTCTGAAGGAATGCCGGCAACAAGGCGGTTTGATTTTGCTACGGCAACTCCGGAAGAAAAGAAACAAATTGTCCGGCAATCTCTTGCTGGTGGCAATCCAGTTGTAAACGTCGGCGCCGGGGCTCTTCGTGGCGCAGGATCGATTGGAGCAACATTGCTGAGACCATTTGAGTCTGCTGAAGAGAACAAGCAAAGACGCCTTGCCATGACCTCTGCCCTTGAAGATCTTGGGGCAAAGCCTGAATCATTTGGATTTCAAGTTGGAAAACTTGGCGGAGAAATTGCAGGCACTGCGGGACTTGGAGGCGCAGCGGCAAATGCATTGCGAGCAGTGCCTGGCGTTACAACTGTGGCCCCTAATTTTATTAACGCGCTCAGAACTGGCGGTTTTGGAGCAGGAAAGATTGCTCCATCTGTTTCGGCAGGCGCGGTTGTTGGCGGCGGAACAAGTGGGTTAATTAACCCAGAGGAAGCCGGACTTGGAGCCGCCATTGGCGGCGGATTGCCGCTAGTTGGCAAAGGAGTGCCCGCCCTTGCAGGAGCAGTTACTCCAAATGTTGTCAAAGAAGCATTTGCGGCAGGCAAACAAAACGCAACTGCTTTTATTGACAACCTGCGCAAGAATGTACCGACGGATGATGTTCTTGAAACATTGAAAAATGGCATTTCTCAAATGCGGGACGATGCATCTGTTGCATATGTCACATCAAAAACTGGATGGGCAGCCGATACCACTCCATTGAATTATGCGAAAGTTGATGCAGCAATCAATAAAATTGATAGCTCAATAACCCATGCGGGCAAATCAATGATTGGTGCAGACGAGCAAAAGATTGTCTCAGAAGCAAAGAATGTTATCCAGCAATGGAAAACGGATCATCCTGTGCCAACAGCGATTGATCTAGATGCATTGAAAAGGCGATTGGATAGCATCTACCCAGAAAGCTCAAAGCAAACGCAAGCAAAAAGAGCGCTTTCAGAGTTTGGATCTTCTGTAAAGCAAACCATTACCGACAGCGTACCTGGGTACAAAGATGCTATGAAGGCATATGAAACTCAGACGAAATTGGTCAGAGAAATAGCCGATGCTCTTGGCGGCGGGGACAAAATCAAGAAGGAAACCGCACTTAATAAGATCATGCAAGCACTGAAAGAGACACCATCTGGTGACTATAAGCAAGCATTGATCGGACAACTTGAGGCTCAGACCGGACAGCAACTTAGGCCTGCAATTGCTGGGCAATTGATGTCTGATGTTATTCCTCGGTCTCTTTCTGGTCGAGGCGCACTTGGTCTTGGCGGCGCAGCCTCGCTGGTAAATCCTGCAGTATTAGCCGCCCTTCCGTTAACATCACCTAGGTTGGTTGGTGAAGCTGCTTATGGGGCAGGTAGAGCAGCAAGTGTTTTGCCAAGCATTTCACAACGCTTTCCAGTTGGAACCAATGCTCTTGCAGGATTGTTCAGAACATCTACGCCTACTCAACAATTGATCGTTAACTCCCTCAGTCAAAATCAATAAGCGACTCTACCAATGGAAACCCAATTCATCTTCAACATTGCAGTCAGCGTAGCAGGCTTCTTCGGGGGCTGGATCTTGAGTCACATCTACCGGGCTATTGAGAGATTAGATATGGACATTCGATCAATGCCCTCCCGGTACGTTCGGCGCGATGACTACAGAGATGATATGGGCGAGATCAAGGTTTTGTTGGGCAAGATTAGCGACAAGTTGGATCACAAGGTAGATAAACCATAATGCTCACACTCATCAGCACCATCTGTTCCTTCTTGGCTGGCGGCTTGCCTAAGTTCTTGGAGTTCCTCCAAGATCGAGGTGACAAGCGGCATGAACTTGAGCTGGCAAGGATGCAGGTGGAGCGTGAGTTGCAGTTGCGCAAGCTCGGGTTTGATGCTGAGGCAAAGCTGGAAGAGATCCGTAACGTCCAGCTTGAGATGGAGGCGGTCAATCAGCAGATCCAGTCTCGGATTGGCGCCCAGGTTGAGGAAACTAAATCCATTTACGTCCACGATGCAGCCATCCAAGACGGCACCAGCACATGGGTCAGGAACCTGCGGGCCAGTGTCCGGCCAGTCATTACTTACGGCTTCTTCCTGCTGCTTGTCCTGATTGACATTGGGCTATTCGTGCATGGAGTCAGGATGGGCGCATCGTTTGATGCTTTGGCCGTTCAGTTATGGGATGAAGGCACCCAGGCGCTGTTTGCTTCCATCATAGCGTTTCATTTTGGTGGTAGAGCCTTCGGGAAATGAAGACCTCCAAGGCAGGGATTGACCTCATTAAGCACTTTGAAGGTGTCCGGCTCAAACCTTACAAGTGCCCTGCCCTGCTCTGGACTATCGGCGTGGGCCATGTGCTGTACCCAGATCAGCACTATCTCTCAATGGATGGCCGACGGAACTTTCCGCTGAAGCCAGAACATAAACGAAGTTTCACCGAGACTGAAGTCAATGAACTTTTACGAAACGACCTTTATCGTTTTGAATCGGGCGTGGCAAGACTGTGTGGAGCAAGCCTGCCGCAACATCAATTTGATGCTCTGGTTAGCTTCGCCTTCAACCTCGGCATCGGAACCTTACAAAGATCAACACTCAAAATGAAACTGACCCGAGGCGACATTCAAGGCGCAGCGGATCAGTTCTTAAGGTTCAGTATGGCAGGCGGAAAGATCCTACCAGGCCTGCAACGTCGCAGGGTTGCAGAAAGATCGTTGTTCTTAGGTCTGCAAGTAAACGCCAAAAAAGATTACTAAGACAAAACCAACAACGACCAATCTGGCAATGGTAGACAGCATTCTCGCTTCGTAACAACTACAGTTACAGTCACGCCCTTGACGACAGTTTCCATTGCAGTTCATATTTCTTCACCTTGTAAGCGTTTTGCAACCAATGTTGCGTACCCAGCAACATCAACCCAGTTATCGTCGTAGTTCTCGTCGCCGTTAACGATCCTGGCGATCTTGTGGCAAATAAGTTCTAAGGCTTCTTGCTGGTCTGGTCGCAACAGCTTGCCACGTTGTTTGAGGTGCAAAGCAATTGTAAATTTAAGGTCTTGAGAGACCTCTGCTTGTTTTGCAAAAACCCCGTATCGGCTGCCACGTTCCTGCAACGTCTTGTCAATATCTGTCATGTTTTTTCATCCTGTATTTAATGGGTGTTCCGAGCTGGAATACGCTGTTTACTTGCTTTGCTTTTTTCTGTCTGTAACGTCTTTGATTTTCTGCATTTGACACTGGAGGCATGGGCTTGTCTTTTTTATCGCCTAAAGCATAGATAGCTCTTGGATACCGTCTTGCACCTTCAGCGTCATTGGTCCAAGCCGCTATATACACCCTCTTTGGCTTTGTAACACTTGCCCTCATAAGGCGACAAAGAATTCCGCCGCTCTTGCGTGTTGTTGTTCCAATAGCAGCGCATATTTCTACACTTGTCATTGGCCCAAACTCCTCTAGGGCCTTTAACATTTCCTCACCTCTCCCCTGCTTTTTTATCATTTCCAGACCCCCCGATGGATCGTAGTTATTGAAATGGCGGGGGCGCCGGGCGAACCCGGCTTACCTCTACGAGACCCCCAAAAAACTTACAGCAGCTTCTCAATTTTCTTTTCCAGCGTCGCGTTGCGCTGTTCAATCATGTACTTGCCGACTTGCTCGGCAGTCATTAAGCCCTTGTCAAACTGCTCGCAGGCCCAGAGCACTTCCCAGCCGTCAATTTCGTCGCCGTCCATATCAGCTAATTCCCTGGCTCTGGCGGCTTCGTAGCTGGCTTCCGTTGCCTCTTGGCGCTTGAAGTAGTTGTTCAGATCGGTGTCATTGGAGCAAAACATTTGGAGTCCTTCCGGTCGTTTGGTTGCGATGTGTGAATTGTGCGCCAACTACACCGCATTGTCAATTACTTTATTAAACGGTCTCACAACAATGTCGCTTTCTCTGCCTTTGCCTGCTAGAAGATCCCGCATCCTAGCTTCTGTTTTGATGTGGCATTGCAACATAGTGCGGGCTGGGATGGTGCGGATAGCCTCTGCGTAGTCCTCAATCACAGCTCTGATTGCAGCAATTCCTTCGCCATTCAGCCTCAGAACTTTGTGCGTTTTGTATCTTTCTCCCGCCTCTGCCAATGCCTTTACAGCGTCATCTAACAGCCCGCTTGCATCATTGCAAACGCCCATCTCAACCAGCATTTCCATCATGTTGACTGCATCTGAGCAGACGATCCAGTCGTGAAAAGTTGGTGCCTCTGACTGTTCAAGCGACCTCAGCCCCTCATACATCCTTAGCAGTTGCCACTGTTGCTTTGCCTTTGGAATCGGCTCCGTTGCACTAGCCATCAGCACGTCCCAGTGCGTGTAGGTTGAACGATTTTTATTCTTGTTCTTCATTGCAGAATTCCAAGATATGTTGTTTTGCAACTTCTGCGCCTTTGCACACCAGCACCAAATACCCAATGCTGCGCAAGTAAGCTATCCAGTCCGTCTGCTCTGGGCTAACCACTCCACCCTTCTTGCGCTTCATCTCAATCCAGACATTCCATTCGGGAATGAACAGATCCGGGACGCCTGCTGACACTCCCTCGGCTTTGAGCCTGGCTGCGGTTGAAATGCTTCTAGCTCCACCGTTTGGGATTGCAATGATTCGCACCCCTTTGCAATGCTGGCGGAACCACTTCACGAATGCGCGTTGCTCTTCGTGCTCTGTTGGAATCTCATTCTTCACCATTGATTGCTTTCTGTATGCGTTCCATCTTCATCTGAAGATCAACAAGTTGGTACAGCGCAGACCGATAGCCTTCCCAGGCTTGCTCGGCACGTCGACGTTCTGCCTCTAGCAGCCGAGACATCCGCTCAAATTGGAGTTTTTCTTTTTTGTTCATCAAAATGGAATTTCCTCAATCCATTCTGGGCATTTGTTGAATTCGTGCGTAAACTCGTCTGGCGGCTTCACGTCAAAAAGGCTGCACCAGCCTGCTTCGTTGTAGTTGTCGCATGTGTGGCAACACCTCGGCACTGGTTCTTTCTTTCTTGCTCGGTATAACACAACAGCTTCTGGTTCTTGCGGCTTTGTCATTTCCATTCCCTTCGGATGACTCGGTAGAACTTCCCATCCTTTTTGTACTCAATCAATGATGGGGGACGTGAACCCTTCATTGAAGCTACTGCCTCATCTAAGCCCTGTGCGTTCTTCTCTACTCCTGCAAGCCTGGCGATCGTTACAAAGTTCTGGGCGGCCTTTTGACCTGCATAGCCATCATGCAACACCGGCAGGTATTCAGTCACTGGCGCGTCGCTCAGGCCTCCGTAATAAGTCACAGCAAGCATCTCTTTGCCACTGGTGCGGCTCATGTGCTTACGCCATGCCCAGCTCGTTACCTCCAGCTCCAGCCCCTGGATGCCCATAATGTCATCCATGTGCAGCACAAGTTCCTTCTTTGCTGGCGGCGGGAACTCATGCCCACAGGCCGGGCACTTCAATGCAGAGATCGCACACAGCTCGTCGCAGTTGTCGCACACCTTAACCGGCGCTTCACCGTTGCCAGACCCGGCTTTTTTCGGAGGCTGTACGTTGGTGATGGGGCCATGCGTACTCACCACCCCGGCAAAGTCCAGCACCAGGCAATGATCGGTATGGCTCTTTGGGCGGAGACCACGACCTGCCATCTGAACGTAAAGACTTGCCGACATGGTGGGACGTAGCATGGCGATCAGGTCAATGTCTGGATAGTCAAAGCCTGTCGTCAAAACGTTGGCATTCGTTAAAGCTCTAATCTTTCCAGCTTTGTAGAGCGTCAAAATGCGTTCACGCTCCGCTTTCGGCGTTTCCCCTGTCACGCACTCCGCAACGATTCCATAAGCGTTTAGCGTATCGGCAACGGCCTGAGCATGCTTTACCCCTGCACAAAAAAACAGCCATGCTTTGCGGTCTCCAGCCAAACTCAAGACTTCTTTAACAGCTGATTTGTTATTAAAGTCTGTGTTAACAGCGGCTTGAAGCTCTGACTCTATGTATTCGCCTCCCCTCTTGTGTACGCCATCAACATTTAATTTTGACGTGGTAATTTTGGAACGTAATTTAGACAGGTGACCCTTATGGATCAACTCCTCAATGCTGACCGGCTCAATCAAATCGTCAAACAGCGCGGGTTTGTCAGTAATGAGGCCATGCCCTAGCCGGTAAGGTGTGGCTGTAAGCCCGACAACCCGCATGGCTGGATTGATGGCCTTCAGTTCTGCCAACAAACTCCGATAACCGCCTTCTTCCTTGTGGTTCACGAGATGGCATTCGTCAATCAACACCAAGTCGATATGGCCCAGCTCTTTAGACTTGTTGCGTACTGACTGGATCCCGGCGAACGTAATAGGCTCGCCAAGTTGCTTCTTACCGATACTTGCGCTATAAATACCCATTGGCGCTCCAGGCCAGTGGAGTCGCATTTTCTCCGCGTTTTGCTCAATCAGCTCTTTGACGTGAGTGAGCATCAAAACTCGGGTCTCAGGCCACTGCTGCAATGCGTCTTTGCACAGAGCAGCCACAATGTGGCTTTTACCTGAGCCTGTTGGGAGCACTAAGCAAGGGTTCCCTTCGTGTCCAGCGGCAAACCATTGATACAACTGATCAATAGTGCGTTGTTGGTAGTCGCGTAGCTTCATATGCTCCCCCACTGAGCGGCCATAGCGTCTGCAATCCCTTGATACGTTTTGGAACGTAATTTCCATCTATCAGTCGATGGGGGCATCCGATGAATCCGGGCCTCTCTGCCTTCAACGATGTCGGTCGGCGTAAGTAGCGGTAGACCTTTCAGCCAAAGGCAAGTTGCTTTTGTTTCTCCGTGTCCGAACTGCCAAGGATGGATAATCTGGTCGGGCTTGCGCCAAACAGTTGACATGATGCAGATCGGGTTCTCGATGGCCATACGAGGGATGTCCGCGTTGGCCAACGCCATAAAGAAATCAACCGCTGCTTGCTGGCGTCCATCCTTGCGCTTCGCTTCGAAGTGCCGTGCCCCACTCACTGACAGGTGTGTGCATGGCGGGTGAGCGATCATCAGATCCCACCCGTTGTTGATGATGTCGAACACGTTTCCTTGGTAGTGCGGCCCGGGCGTGTCAGTTGGTAAAAGGTCGCAACTCATGGCGTCATGCCCTCGTGCAATGAATGCGTCTCGCACAGCGCCGGAGTATTCACAAGCAATTAGTACTTTCATCCAGTCACCCTCGACCCAGGCCATTCGCCTCTTAGCTTCTGGATTGCCTCATCGGCGCAAGCATCAGCATTGGCCAGCAGCTCTTTGCTTGAATAAACGCCATTTCCCGGTTCCCCATTTGCCAATGCTTTGCCGTTCACTATGTAGATGGCTTGCCACTCGCTTGCGCTCTCTTTGCGCTCCCACGGCACCAGATCCGGGTGCAGTACATGGCTTTCGCATCCAATGCGTTGTGCATCCAGTGGAATAGCGTCATCCCACTTTGCGCAGTGCCATGTATCGTCACTGAATGCCGAGGAATGTGCGCAAGTGCGGCAATTAACTTGCTTCGTCGTCTTGCTGCCAAAGCATTGATCGTGGCCTGCGCAGTACCTGCACTCATACCACGTTGGATCCGCGCTCAAAGGCTCCGGCATGCGGTCTGACAAAGTGATGCGGCGGCCTCGATCTACCAGCTTCTGAGCTGCTTCCTTGTTTAATTCAATGCGCTCTGTATGCATCCGATCGTCGTCTTTGCAGACTGCCACATACAACGCACGGGTTAACCCTGTGCCCAGCATGTAGACCTGCATTTGAGCCCAGTGCATCGGCTTTGCGACCTGTACGCCTTTGGCTTTTAACTCATTGAAGGACTTCAGCGAGTGCGTCTTGAACTCAGCAACGTGAGGAGTTTTCGTAGCGCCTGGAACGCCCTTCTCAATCCGAGCATCAAGAGAACCGCTAACGTGGCAGCCAAACTCAACCCGGCTCTGACCTTCGCTGGGAGTCCGAACATCAAGCCCAATAGCACGAAGATCGCTGATAATTTGTTGTTCTTCATTGTGACCTCTACGAAATAGCCGCAGCATGCGGCCTGAAAATTTCTCAACAACTGCCCAGCGGAAACTTAGCCACAGCCAGCGGTCACACTTGTGACCCAGCATTGAAGCGCCCAAATGCGGCCGGGGTTGCTCCTGGCGCTCTTCGTGTACTGCGTCAATGAGAGTTGGTATAGAATCAAGGTCTGGTATTTGCATGTTGTCCTCCTGTTTCTGCCCCCCGAAAGGCAGTTGCCATTGCCCCTCTTGCGAGGGGCTTTTTTTGCTTACTTTTTAGCCCAAGGTGGCGCAGCTTTGGCTGGCGCAGCAGGTGCTGCGGTAGGCAGTCCAGAAATGGCGCCAATAACAGCCTTAAAGCCCTTCACCTCGTTGCGCTCGCCATAAGTCTCATCGGTCTTCACATCAAGCTTGATGACAAGGTTGCCGCCAATCAGTTGGTCGGTATCTGTGACACGGGCCAAACCAATCGCCCGCATAAGGTCGCCCAGTTGCTGACGACCGATCTCCTCGGCTTTTGGGTTGGGGTTCTTGATGTTCAGGTTGCCGAAGATCACACGACCTTGGTGCGTGGGGCCGGTGATGCTGTACTTAACGGCGATGTATTCGCCCGTGCCCGCCTTCGTCTCTTTGACCTCGGCGCCACTGATCGTTGCGGAATACCACCCAGCAGGCAAGGGGCTGTAGTCTTTTGAAGGCTGGGGCAGGTCGGAAACGTCAAAAGATTGTGAGAGAAATGCCATGATTATTTCCTTGTGATTGCAAAAGATGGCCGTGAGGCCGTAGTTGTGATTGCGTCAAGCAGAGGGGCCGTAATCGATTCGTGCGCAGACTTCCATGCGCTCATGTTGATCTCTGGCTTCCATCTAAACAAACTTGAGAGGTGTTCGGTGAGCCCGGCTTCCTCTGCTATGGCTTGCAGTTTATCAGCATTGACTTTTCGGTCAAGGCGACCAGAGACTTTTATTTCATAGAAGCCTGCTTGCTGGGTGGTGGTGCCTTCAAGCTGCTCAGGCAATGCCAGCGCCTCTACCATCTGATCTTCGATCATTCTGCGCCTGGCAGTGGCTTCTTTTTCCTCTACCTTTGCCGCTTCCCACTGTGCGGCCAAGAATAGAAGGTCTGTTTTTATGAAGATTGTCATGTGTTCCCCATTTATCTCTGTGCAAAACCCAGGCGGCGCATGCCGAGTTCGATCAGCATCGCGGCATCTTCGAGTGCGTTCTCGCTGCGACTCATTGACGTTTGCCACTCTCCACCTGTACGTTTTCCAACGATTCCGACGCTGACAATCTGCCCGTCTTTTGCGTCTTGCAGCCACTGTTCAAGCAACAAAATAACGTCTTCATTGTTTGGGCCCACGGCTTTGATAAACGGTTTTATCTTGTCAGTCATGCGTTCTTCTCCTTGAGCTTGGCTTCGATTTCTCTGGCAAACCGGCGTATCCCATCCTCAGATAGACCCATTCGGCTGCCGTCAGACCAGATTTCTTCATCTGTCAGCCCTTGCCATTCGCGCTGAGGGGGAGCGGTGTAGAGTAAAGTATGCGGCGGTGCCCAGTTTTTGATTTCGGGCATACGATAAATGTCGCCTTCTCGATCCATCCACGCCACCGGCTCCTGCTCTGGCTGCTCCAGCGCGGCGCGGAGGGCATCAAGCTCGGCGTAAGTGTCGTAGTAACTGCTGGCGCGGAAAAGGACATCCAGCGCCTGCTGTGCGGCTTCACGTAGTTTGGTCATTTGTCCCCCCTTGCTCGGATAGCTGCTTCTATGCTCCGGCACTTATACCAATCTTGGTCTCCGTCGTAGCAATGCTCTTTGTGCTCGTTTGCTATTGCTGCGCAAGCTTCGCGTTCTTGTCTCTCTACGATGCGCATGATTTGTTCAATCCGATCAACCACATCTCGCATTTCTCTTTCGACTGAGGCAGTCCACCCCATGCGCTCAATGATTTCTTCTCGTGTCATGGCTTCTCTCCCAGTGCTTTGGCAATCGCGATGCGTGCGGCTTTGTGCTCAGGTAGGTCGGGGTGGAGCAGTGCCGCCGTTTTAATGAGTGCCTCCAGCAGATCAGGCGCAGCGGCAATCAGGCGGGCGTTTGACTCTAGTTCATTTGTTGGTAGCTCGTCTGTCATAAAACAAATTGGCCAATAGCCATCTTTGGAATTGTGTCTTTGGCTTTTGTAGACGATTTCGGTCGTGTAACGTGGCGCGGAATTGCCAACCTTATCGCCCATGCGAAACCATGGACCCGGCGTATGTTTGTTCATACATTCCCCCCAATCTTCTTTTTTATTTTTACAACCATTGCAGCGGCTTTTACTATTGCCCTCCGGGTTGCGGCGTGTGCGTTGTCTACCTCTGCCCCCGTAAGGTTGCCCCACAACACACTCGTCTTTCTAGTCTCGTTTGCTGGCTCACAATCCCATACAACAACCATTTGTTCGCCGTGAATTACTTCAATAAGGAAACCCAGCTTCACTGCTAGCCGCAGCGCGTCGCCGTCGTCTAAAAGAGGGTTCCATGCTTTTGGGTAATACTCGTCTTCATCTAGTCGATGAACGCCCAACCCAACCGCCTTAGCGGCTAATTCCAAAAGTTTACGGTCAGTCATACATTCCCCCCAATCTTTGCAATCACAGCCCCCAGATCAGGGCTTTCCCACATATCAAGGCGGCCCGACCGATCCTTAGCTAACCAGACCCCATCCCCGTCGCACATCAAAGCTCGCTGAGTGTTACCGTCGGCGTCTTTTTCGACACGCAGGGCCAAAACTTCATCAAAAAAGTAAGGCAAAGCCTGGCCGGTTTTGTTACCCGGCATTGAAGGGCTGTACATCATCTTTGCAAGCTCGTCCTGGCTTTTCTCCAGCTTCGCGCTCATGTAAACGTGTCGCCCAGGCAGATCACGAAAAGCTCGAATGACATCGGCCATTTGCTCCTGCATAGACCCGTAAGCTGCGCGGGGGTCTTTGTTGTGTTTCTTCTCGTAATTAAGAACCACCTCGGCGATTTCGCTGATTGAGTCAATGGCTACGGACTGAAAGCCTTTGGCCTCATCAGATTTTGTAAGCCATTCGTAAGCCTCACGCAGAGCATCCATTGAGCTTATTTCGATGAAGGGCACGTCGGCCCCGGCGATAGAAAGAAGGCCACCCTCGGCCGATAGGACTACGGGATTGGGCAGGGTAGGAATGAGGGAAGTTTTTCCTGCTCCCGCAGCGCCGTAGACAAGGAGCTTGACCCCGGAGGCGGCCAGTTGGCCGGTGGTTTTAAGATTGATTGCCATATTTGCTTTCAGAATGGCGCCGGTGGCGCAGGTGGTAGGGGTTCCTGGCGGAACGGGGTAGCGGGGGGCCTTGGCAAGGCCTCCCCTTTGTAAGTGGGGAAGGGCCAGTTCTTCATTTAGAGGTGGTCTTTACAGAGTAAACCGCCGTCACACTTGTGTGTGATGCAATGACATCTGCACCAATGTTCTGAGCCTTGCAAAGAGCTTTCCAATCGGTGTTAGAACGGTTGGATTCAACGACAGTAGAACGGAACAACACACCCTCGTGAACTCCGCCAGCCTCGCGCATGGCTTTCTTAATTGCGTCGGCTTGCTTTTCAAGCACATCAATTTCAGCCAGCAATTGACCCAGTTGATCGGCTTGGGTCAGGTTCAGGTCGTTGTTTTTCATGATGAGTTCCTTGGTTAGATCGAACCGTCGGCCTATTCCGTTCGTTCGATGTGTGTACTGTAGGGGGTGTTTGTTAACTTGTCAACACCCCGATGCAATTAAAATGCTACATCGTTAACAATGCAATCGATGTAGATTTCGGCCAGCTCCAAGGCCTCGTCCATGTTCTCGCAGGTGCCGAGTAGACTGTACTTGCTGGGGTAGTCTGAGGACCACACGGTAAAGTAGTCGCCAGTTTCAGAAGCGTACACTTTGTAGAAGCCTTTGTTGCGAATCAGTTTCATGTTTATCTCCGGTTAGCTGCTTCGTCGGGGAATCCGTTCAAGCAGTGTTGACACTATAACTTTGTGCGGCGTATGATGTCAACATCCCAACACAACATTTTTAACAACATGCTCACACTTGAATTGATCCGGGCGCAGCTCCAAGATCGACGGCTTACAGTCATCGCGGAGCGGACGGGCCTGCATCCCAACACGTTGAGAGACATTCGGAACAATGCCGACTGCAATCCATCACATAGAGTGCTGGCGGCGTTGAGTGACTATTTGGAAAATAGCGCAAAATTAGTGTTGTCCTGATTGCAATTTCAGCTCGGCGCTGTTAAGGTTTGGATGCCAACCCATTAACGTGTGCCCCTAGGTGGGGGCTGGGACCCGTACACGCGGGGAGGTTGGCGCTTCGCCCAGCCTCCACCTAGGTGCTTCAGAAAGCGCCAACCATGTCCAAAACATTCACCTTTGCTGCGCCACGCAGCAAGCCATTTTGCCCCGATGCCATTGGGGGCGCAAAATGACGAACCGATCAAAACTTGAAGCGGCTCTTACATATGCGTCTTGGGGCTGGAAAGTTCTTCCGGTTGTCCCAAACAGCAAAGTTCCCGCAACAGCGCACGGCGTACACGATGCAACGGACGACCCAGATCAGATCCGCGCGTGGTTCACATCAAACCCAGATCTGAACATCGGGGTAGCGGCAGGCCAAGCTTCCGGTCTTGTTGTATACGACATTGACCCACGCAACGGCGGACAGGACAGTTGGGACGAGTGGACGGCAAAGCACGGACAGTTGCCCGACGGAATCACAGCTTTAACTGCTGGCGGGGGCTACCACTATCTTGCAGCGTACCAAGATGGGATTAAGTCTTGCAAGCTTTTGGATGGCGTTGATCTTCTTTCAAATGGGCGCTACTTTGTAGCGTATCCGTCTGAGATTGAGGGCAAAACATATCAATGGGAAGCCTCAAGCGATCCATTCGACGGTGTTGGTCCGGTCAGTATTCCTCAGAGTTGGCTTGCATCAATGCTTCCGGCAAAGAAAGAGCGAACAGCTTCAAATGATTCTTCAATCATTAAAGGCAACCGCAACTCGGGCCTAACCAGTCTTGCTGGGGCTATGCGCTCGTATGGCATGAGCGAATCGGAAATTCTGGCGGCTCTTAGCGTAGCGAATGAGACCAGGTGCGAAATTCCTTTGCCCAGTTCAGAAATTCGTCAGATTGCCCGGTCAGTCTCTCGATATGAGCCTAACAGCGACGTTGCAAGCTCGGTGGCGCTCGGTGCGGAAGCGGCCGAATCTTTGCTTGAGAATTTAGCGGCCCCTGCTGGTGACTATTTTCTAACCCGTGGCAGCTCGTTCATTGAGGAACCTTCCCCCACCAAGTGGATCATCAAAGAATGGTTAGCTGCTCATTGCGTCGCAATGATCTTTGGCCCGTCAGGGGCAGGCAAAAGCTTTATTGCACTAGACATGGCCTGTTCAATTGCGGCTGGCATTCCTTGGCAAGGCATAAAGACAAAGCCGGGCGTTGTGGTCTATCTCGCTGGCGAAGGCAACTACGGCATTCGCAAGCGGATTGCCTCGTGGGCAATTGAGCATCAAACCACCCAGCTCGACAACCTTCTCATCAGCAACAGACCCATTGATCTTGACAGCCCAAGAGCGGCGGCAGATGTCATCAAGCTTGTCCGTTCAATAACTCAAGAACAGATCAGCCTGTTGATTGTGGACACGGTGAATAACCACATGAGCGGAGACGAAAATGCGGCAAGGGATGTCCGGGCCATGGTCAATTCGTGCAGCACAGCAGCCTCAGCTTTGGGCGCCACAACAGTGTTTGTTCACCACACGGGGGTGAGCGAGACGGCACAGGGAAGAGAACGAGGCTCCAGCGCATGGCGAGGCGGCCTTGACTTCTCAATATATGTTTCTCGCACAACGGACAAAACAATCAAGATTGAGGCAAAGAAAGTAAAGGACGACAAAGAGCCAGAGCCAATATACGGATTGCTTAAACCCGTGGCGCTGGGCTGGAAAGATGAGGACGGAGAAGATATTACCGGTGCGGTTTTTGCAGTTACGAAAGACTATGAAGTTAAAGAGAAAAGCAAAGAATCAGATTATTCAAGGGATATCAAAAAGTTCATATCGTCTTGGAACGCGGCGGGACACGAGACAAGGAACGGACAACCGTATTTGTCCCGCAGCGCCCTCGTAGACCACCTAGTAAAGGACGGCTTAAGCCAGGCCACTGCCAACACTTATGCACAACCAGGGAAGAAGGGGAGGCTGATCAATAACCTCCTTTTGGCCGAAGTTATCGCACCATTTGAGCAAGGCTGGGTCGTCATTGAGCCCGTTACCGCCAGTTCAATGATGCTTTTAGGCGGGACGGGCCAGCGTTAGGACAACGGGACAACGGGACAAATGTCCTGTCCCGATAGGATTTCGGCGGGACAAAGTGGGCACAGTTGGTTGTTAAAAAGTTAACCGGGACAACGGGACAGGACAGGGACAAATGGGACAAATGTCCTTTTGGCAAGGCAGAACGGGCGGGACAGGACAGGACAATATATTTATATATTGTCCGTTTGTCCCGTCCTGATGCGGAAATAGACATAGGAGAGAGAGATGAGTGAAGAGGAAGAGGTTGGGTTGGAAATGGAAAGCCGAATGACTGAAGAAATGAAGCTTTGGTTCAGAAGACTCATCGAAGCAACCCACGCCGGGGATGAGCTCGGAGTCGCAAGGGCTGTTAAGCATTACAACGAGTTGCAACTTAAAGTTAGGAGACGCTAACATGGATGATGGGATTGAAACTCCAAGACAAGAAATCTCGAAGAGGGGTGGGGCCAGGCCAGGGGCGGGTCAGCCTCCGCTTGTGCCAACAGACGAAGAGCGCGAGATGGTCGAGAAGCTTTCGGGCTTTGGCCTGCAGCAAGAGAGTATCGCGGCCATGGTGCGGGATGGTATTCACGTAGATACCTTGCGCACCCACTTCAAAAGAGAATTGGAATTAGGCCGTGCCAAGGCCAATGGGAAAATAGGTAAGACTCTATTTGATAAAGCAATGGCCGGAGATACTGGCTCATTAATATGGTGGACTAAGACACAAATGAGATGGGCAGAAACTCAAAAGCATGAAATAGTCCATACTGGTATCAGTATTACCGGGGCACTGGAGGCGGCGAAGGCCAGGCTGATCGCTGAGGACGTCATCGATGCGAAGCTGGTGGAGCCCCGGCAGATCGAAGATGGGTCTGGGCAAGGGGAGACGTAAAAAAAGGCCCTTAGGGGCCTTTAAACGTGTTTTGAGTTGATTGAATAGCGGTCGAGGATGACCCAAGCTTTGAAGACTTGGTGCTGGTCTACGTGGGGCATCGAGCCTATTTCCCGTGCCAGTGCGAGCAGGGCGCCCATGGCCTGGGTGTAGGTGGGCAGATTGGCGTCGGCCAGCAGCTTGTCGGCTTGGAGGATGGGTTGATTCATTTTGCGCACCTGTAAGAGTCTCCCAGGATCGTCCAACGATAGCCGCAGGACGTGCACCCCAGCCTGCGCCGTTTGACGCCGTGGCGGGGGCTGTGGCGCGTCTCAAGGACACGGGCGGGACCTTGGCACTTTGGGCAGTATTTCATCGATAGAACTCCCGTTCGAGCTGGTGGGCGGGGATGTTGAACTGGATCGAGGTCAAGATCAGGGCGATCTTGAACGGGTGGCCGTGAGCCAGCAGGCTCAATAGGTGGGCTTGGCGGGTCTGGCTCATCAGAAGTACATCCCAAGGACTAGGCCGCCGATGATGCCCAGGGCGATTGCGAAGAGGGCTTGTTTGAGCATGGTGTGCTTTCGTTGATGGGGCAGAAGCCCCTGGGTGTCAGATGCTGCCGATTGTTTCAACAAGTTCACGTTCAATGCCGAAGTACCCAGCTTTCTTTGGATCGTCCCGGTAAATTTCGGCCATCCGCCACCCTTCGGCGATTGCCAGAGCTGCTGCTTTTTTTGCGGCGCCCAATGTTTTATAGGAGTCGTAAAACTTTGTGAATGGGTAACCGGGAAAGCCGTAGAGCTTCATTGCGTAATAGCGGGTTGCCTGCATGTTTCTATCTCCTGTTAGGTTGCTGCGCTGTCTGTCAGTCATGTCGCGCAGTGATGTAAATGTACACCAGATCTAGTGTCTGGACACTAGGGAAAACACTGGGATGTAAATTTATTGATAGCGTAGCGCGCCCACCACGCCAGCCCCATTTAGGCCCCACCTAGGCCCCACCTAGGCCCCCCCATGCTTGCCTAAATTAACATGAGGGGGGGGGTAGGGCCCTACGCGGCCGGTCAAGCTGGGGGAAGGACCCACGCAAAATTTTTATTTTTATCCTGCGTTTTATCTTTTTTATCCTGCTTTTGCGGCCTCAATCCTGGCCTTAGCGATCTCAAGGTAATCAGCTTCTCGCTCGATGCCTATAAAGGCAAAGCCTTCAAGCTTAGCTGCTTTGCCGGTGCTGCCGGAGCCCATGAATGGGTCTAGGACGGTGCCGTTGGGTGGGGTGACTAGGCGGCAGAGGTATCGCATGAGGTCGGTGGGTTTGACGGTGGGGTGGGTGTTGGCCTCATCCCGATCCTTCTTGCTGGCTTTAGCGCAGTAGAAGAATCGGGCGGCGCTGCCGGTTTCGCCGGCGTAAGCATTACTCCTTGTGTTTGCGCCGATAACGCTGCCAAATATCCGCTTCTCTCCCTCCGGCCTTTCTAGACTCTTGGTGTACCGCCCGGCGGATGGCGTCTCCGGAAACAGCCCCACGACCTCATCGCTGCCGTCGTGGATCAGGTTGGCGGGCCAGCGGCCGACATCGGATGTGCCTGCTTGTCGAACTTGTTGTCGGTGGTCTGTTACGCCGAACTTCTGCCCCCCTGATGTTGTGAAGAAAGGAACCCGCTCTCCGTTTGTCGCCACCCTGCACCCATCAATATTCATCGCCCCAGTCCCATGCGCCAGCACATTCTCGGCCACCGTCCCAATCAACGGCTTGCGGGCCACTGTAATCGGCTCCAAAGCCGGCTTTAGGGCTGTGCCCCAGCCTTGCCAATCATCCTTTAGGTTATGACTTTTCGGAAACCCACTCCCATACACCCACGCGATCATGTCGCGAATCTCAAACCCGGCGTCTTCAATGCGCACGGCCATTCGGTGTTGGGTGCGGGTTCCGGCAAAGGCTAGAAGGTGCCCGCCGGGTTTCAAAACTCGCAGGCACTCGGCCCAGACCTCTGAGCATGGCACGTCGTAGTCCCATTTCTTGCCCATGAAACTCAGGCCATATGGTGGGTCGGTAACTACCGAATCCACGCTGTTATCTGGCAAAGTGCGGAGGACTTCAAGGCAATCGCCGTGCAGCAAGATTGATTCCATGTGCTTTCCTTGGTTAGACTGTTGATAATTTACATTATGGAGTAACTATGCAAACCCCCATCTACAAGCCCCAAGAGGAGCAAGAACTTATGTCATTGATCTGGAGTGACCGGATCAAGGATGACCCGTTGGCGTTTGTGATGTATGTGTTTTCGTGGGGAGAGAAGGGGACGCCGTTGGAGCGGTTTCGTGGGCCGAGGAAGTGGCAGAGGGAGGTGTTGAATGATTTGAGGGATCACATTCGGGAGAACAGGGCTTTGCAAGAGGCGAAGTTGCCGCACCAGAGTGAGGACGAGATTGGGTATAAGGTTTTGCGTGAGGCGGTGCGTTCTGGGCGGGGGATTGGCAAGTCGGCGTTGGTGTCGTGGGTGGTGATATGGATGTTGTCAACGCGGATTGGGTCTACGACGATCATTTCGGCAAACAGTGAGCCGCAGTTGAGGTCGGTGACGTGGGCGGAGATCACGAAGTGGTTAGCGATGGGGATCAATAGTCACTGGTTTGAGATCAGTGCGACGAGGGTGTTGCCTGCGAAGTGGTTAACGGAGTTGGTTGAGAAGGATTTGAAGAAGGGTACGAGGTATTGGGGGATTGAGGGGCGGTTGTGGAGTGCTGAGAACCCGGATGCGTATGCGGGGGTGCACAATTTTGACGGTGTGATGGTGATTTTTGATGAGGCGTCGGGTATTGACGATGCTATTTGGTCGGTGGCGACTGGTTTTTTCACGGAGAACACGCCGAATCGGTTTTGGTTTGCGTTTTCGAATCCTCGGCGCAATGTGGGGTACTTTTTCGAGTGTTTTGGCTCAAAGAGGGACTTTTGGAAGACAAAGGCGATTGATGCGCGGTCGGTGGAGGGTACTGATAAGGCTGTGTATGACCAGATCATTGAGGAGTACGGTGAGGATTCGATCCAAGCGCGGGTGGAGGTGTATGGGGAGTTTCCGGCTGCGGGTGAGGATCAGTTTATTTCGCCGGTGGTTATTGATGAGGCGATGGCTCGGGTGAAGTACAAGGATCAGACTGCGCCAATTGTGATTGGGGTTGATCCGGCGCGTGGGGGGATGGATTCGACGGTGATTGTGGTGAGGCAGGGGCGGGACATTGTGGCGATTCGGAGGTATAAGGGGGACGACACGATGACGACGGTGGGAAATGTGATTGAGGCGATAGAGGAGTACAAGCCTGCGCTGACGGTAATTGATGAGGGCGGGTTGGGGTATGGGATTCTTGACAGGTTGACGGAACAGAGGTACAAGGTACGAGGGGTTAATTTTGGCTGGAAGGCCAAGAATCCGATCATGTGGGGTAATAAGCGTGCCGAGATGTGGGGTGCGATGAGGGAGTGGTTGAGGACTGCTTCGATACCACAGGATCGGGCGTTGAAGTCTGATTTATTGGGGCCGATGAAGAAGCCGGACTCGTCTGGGACGATTTTCCTTGAGGGCAAGAAGGAGATGAAGGCGAGGGGTTTGGCTAGTCCTGATGCGGCGGATGCGTTGGCGGTTACTTTTGCTTATCCGGTTGCGCATCGGGAGTACAATCCTAAAAACGAGCGTCGTGTGGTGATGCAGGGCGGTGCTGGCGCTTCTAATTCTTGGATGGGGAGCTGATATGCCGTTGATAAAATCTAAATCTCCAGAGGCTTTTCGCAAGAATGTGAAGGCTGAGGTGGCGGCTGGTAAGCCTGTTAAGCAGGCGGTGGCGATTGCGTATTCTGTGAAACGGCAAGCTGCGGATGCCAAAAAGGGCAAAAAATGAGTAAAAAGGATCAGGACATCCTTTCGACGGCGCGGTCTCGCTTGAACATGGCTATTTCCGCGTATTCGGAGAGCCGTGAGGATGAGATAGACGATCTAAAGTTTTTTGCTGGGTCTCCTGACAATCATTGGCAATGGCCTGCTGACGTTTTGGCGACTCGTGGGGCTGTGCAGGGGCAAACGATCAATGCTCGGCCTTGTTTGACGATTAACAAGTTACCGCAGCACGTTCGGCAAGTCACGAACGATCAGCGCCAGAATCGTCCGGCCATCAAGATTATTCCGGTGGACGACAAGGCGGATACCGAGGTGGCGGACATTTTTGACGGCTTGATGCGTCATATCGAGTACATTTCGGACGCGGATGTGGCGTATGACACGGCCTGTGAGAACCAGGTGGCGTATGGTGAGGGCTACATCCGGATTTTGACGGAATATTGCGATTCGGACTCGTTTGACCAGGACATCAAGATTGGCCGGGTGAGGAATTCGTTCTCGGTGTACATGGACCCGACGATTCAGGATCCTTGTGGTTCAGATGCCAGTTGGTGTTTTATCACCGAGGACATTCTGAAGGAAGATTACGAGCGGATGTTCCCGGACGCAAGCCCGATCTCTACGTTGCAGACGTTGGGGGTGGGGGATCAGTCGTTGTCTCAGTGGATCAACGAAGACACGGTTCGGATTGCTGAATATTTCTACGTTGAGCACGAGAAGAAGACCCTGAACCTGTACCCTGGCAATGTTTCCTTGTTTGAAGGTACGCCTGAAGACAAGCAGATGAAGCTGATGGGCATGAAGCCTGTTCGCACCAGGCAGGCGGACGTTAAGAAGGTCAAATGGTGCAAAATCAATGGCTATGAAATTCTTGAAGAGCAGGAATGGGCTGGCAAGTTTATTCCTGTTGTTCGGGTGGTTGGCAATGAGTTTGAGGTTGATGGTCGGATCTATGTGTCTGGCCTTGTGCGTAATGCCAAGGATGCTCAGCGCATGTACAACTATTGGGTTAGCCAAGAGGCTGAGATGCTTGCATTGGCTCCCAAGGCTCCGTTCATTGGATACGGCGGCCAGTTTGAGGGTTACGAGCAGCAGTGGAAGACTGCCAACACGCAGAACTGGCCTTACCTTGAGGTCAACCCTGACGTTACGGACGGTCAAGGTGCAGTCTTGCCCTTACCTCAACGTGCCCTGCCTCCAATGGCCCAGACAGGGCTTATTCAGGCCAAAATGGGCGCTTCGGACGACATCAAGAGCACGACGGGGCAGTACGACTCGAGCCTTGGTGCGACCAGCAATGAGCGTTCGGGTCGGGCGATTCTTGCGCGTGAGAAGCAAGGCGATACGGGCACGTATCATTACGTAGACAATCTTGCCCGTGCGGTACGCCACATTGGGCGGCAGATTGTTGATATGGCTCCCAAGATCTATGATACGCAGCGCATTGCGCGGATCATTGGCATGGATGGCGAGACCAAGATGGCAAAGATTGATCCTACGCAGCCGGTTCCTGTGCGTAAGATTGAAGATCAAAACGGCATTGTTATTGACAAGATCTACAATTTGGGCGTTGGTAAGTATGACGTGTGCGTCACAACTGGCCCGAGTTACATGACCAAACGCCAAGAGTCTTTGGATGCGATGAGTCAATTGTTGCAGGGCAACCCTCAGTTGTGGGCGGTGGCTGGGGACTTGTTTGTTAAGAACATGGATTGGCCTGGTGCTGAGGAGATGGCAAAGCGGTTCTCCAAGACTATTGATCCTAAGTTGCTGTCTGACGATGACAAGTCACCTGAGTTGCAGGCTGCTGAACAGCAGATTCAGGCGATGGGGCAGGAAATGGAGCAGATGCACCAGATGCTTCAGAACGTGTCTAAGTCTATGGAAGCTCAAGAGCAGCGCAGGCAGGATTTTGAGTCTCAGATCAAGGCATTTGATGCCGAGACCAAGCGTATCAGTGCGGTTCAGGCTGGTATGACGCCTGAGCAGATACAAGATATTGTGATGGGTACGATTTCGGCTGCATTGGACACGGGTGACTTGATTGGGCAGATGCCTAGCCGTGATTCAATGAGTGCTGAAATGCCTCAAGAAGAAATGCAAATGCCTCAACAAGGGATGCCACAATGAAGGCTGCTGATTTTGTAGGGATGCTGTTTTTGGCGCGTGACGTTGCGCATTCTGTGCATCTGAACACTCGTAGTTTTGCCAAGCACATGGCTTTGCAAGGCTTTTACGAGGAGATTGTTGGGCTGGCGGATAGCTTTGCTGAAGCCTACCAAGGCAAGCATGGCTTGATGGGGCCTATCTCTTTGATGTCAGCTAAGAAGACCGGCAACATTGTTGAGTTTTTGCAAGATCAGATGGACGAAATTGAAGCGGAACGCTTCAAAATTGTGGATAAAGACTGTACGCCGTTGCACAATATCATTGATGAGATTGTTGGGCTGTATCTCTCGACTCTTTACAAACTACGCTTCTTGGCGTGAGGTAAAAAATGGAACTTCTTCGACCTTGCATGGATGCGTCGTATGGCGCCAAGAGCGTAGCGTATACGGGAACTGCTGGCACGACTCTGACTTGGCCTCCTGGCCCACAGGGGGTTCTGGTCTGGTGTACGACTGATGCTTATGTGCGCGTTGGTGAGGGTGTGACTGCTACGACGGCTGATACGCCAATTCCTGCTGGCACCCCGATTCCGTTCAACGTGCCTAATCCTGCATCTGGCGTAAACGGCACTGGTGGCCCTTGGGTTGTGAGCGCTGTTCAGGTTTCCTCCGGCGGCACTTTGTACGCCAAACCGATCAACATCCGATGAGCTGGGGCGTAGCACTCCGGAACGCCGTTGGTTTGGGGCTGGGCGGGATACCGTCTTTGCGGAATGCTCCGTCTCTTCGTGCGGCGCTGGATTTCAACTTTCTGAGCGGTGAACTTGATCCGAGAATCACGTTCACTCGGGCTAGCACCGGCACCTACGTTAACAGCTCCGGTGTGCTTACAAGCGCTGCAATCAATACGCCCCGCTTCGACTACGACCCTGTGACTCTGGCAGCCAAGGGGCTGCTGATTGAGGAGCAGAGGACGAATAGCATTCGTAACAACACGGCGCAGGGTGCTGTTGCAGGTACGCCGGGGACGTTGCCGACGAATTGGTTTATTGGGAACCTAGCAGGATTGTCTACGCAAGTTGTTGCTATTGGTACAGAATCTGGCGTTTCATACATAGATTTGCGAATTTTTGGCACGTCTACTACAACAAATTTTATACTTAATTTTGAGCCAACTACTCAAATACCAGCTTTGCAAAACCAAAGTTGGACAGGTTCGTTTTTTGTAACTTACGTTGCAGGAACCTTAACTAATGTACAAAACTTTTCAACAACAATTACTGAAAGAGATAGTGCAGGCGCCCTGCTTTCAACAAGCACTGCACTTAGAAACCTTAAAAACACACCTTTAATTCAAAACAGATACGTTAATTCTTACACTTTGCCAACCGCAACGGCGGCTTATGTCACACTTAGGCTTGATGTCGGTGTGGCAGCCACGTCTGCTATTGACATTACCCTCCGCATCGGCCTACCCCAGCTCGAACTAGGCGCATTTGCCACCAGCGTGATCCCCACGACCACAGCCGCAGCCACTCGCGCAGCAGATGTTGCGTCTATGAC
>Ga0208644_1000411_pt1 | contig 35784 bp, 59 predicted proteins | sample VirMetDEL_Nov_18_FD_184517 | JGI IMG/M metagenome (GOLD analysis project Ga0208644, IMG submission 184517) | Aqueous microbial communities from the Delaware River and Bay under freshwater to marine salinity gradient to study organic matter... | ecosystem: Environmental > Aquatic > Marine >...
CAGATCCATCCTTGTCCAGCAAACCTTGAGCCGCATCACGCAAGTCCTTGCGAATCTCATACAGTTCCTGCGGAGTCCTTGCTTCTGCAATACGCTGCCGAGCAAAATTCATCGCTCGTTCAACCGGAAGACGTTTTCCTGCCGGTGAATCCAAAATGCCAGCGATAACATTGTCAACAGCAGAAATGTTCGTTGCAAACTGGTCTGGCGTTACAGTTGCTCGTGCAAAGGCTTCTTCCCTCAACGGTGCAGTTACCTCATTCCGCTTGGCAATCGCTGCGTTGACATCTTCTTGTTGCTTGGCAAGACGATCAAGCACTGCCATCCTTGCTCGATTGGCTTGCTGCGCTTGCTCAGTCAGTTTGCCAGTAACATCCAACGCACGAACAGGAGGAACCGCAGCAGCAAGACCAACATCCCGAGCAGCCTGTGCTGTCGTCGGTGTGTATCCTGGGACACCTGCCTGATATGCCTCCAGATTGCGTACAGCAGCCTCTGGATCGCGTGACAACTGACGGAGGATGTTTCCTACGATCACCTCTCTCCCAGGCTCTGTGAACGGTCTAACAAGCTCTCTGCCACCCCTGGCTGCTGCTTGAGTACCCAACAGCGCAGCAGTGCCGACAGACGGGACAGCCATGCCAGCAGCAATGCCAGCACCAACCTGACCCAATGGCCCCAGACCTTCCTCCCGAGCCATAGCAGAACCCAACGCACCAGCACCACCAGCAGCAATCTGGAATGCCGGAGATTGCGTCAGAAGCTCCTTAGTCGCTTGCAGACCAGCAGCACTAGGAGCAAACCGCTCTACTGCCTGACCAGGAGCAGGAGGTGTAACCATCGTGCCTGGAAGCATTCGACCAAGACCGGACGCACCCAACACACCAAATCCAGCAGATGTAATGTCTTGCACAACCCGCTCTTGCGGAGTCTCTGGCTCAGGCAGTCCAGCCCTGGTCATCAACTGCTGTTGAGCCTGAGATGGCATCGGAATCTGCTTGCCGGTGATCTGGTTGATCAGAGACACCAGAGCATCAGACGCCAACGCAGGTAGTCCGGTAATACCAGAGACTGCTGCTCGACCAGTAAGACCAGCTTGCCGACCAATCTCGGCAGCAACACCTCTAGGTTCAGGTTGTTGACGCGAACCTAGAAACTCAGCAATAGCGCGGTTGGCTTCTTCCCGAGATGTTCCATCCGGGAACTCAATCTTTCCAACACCAGGGACATCGATAATCATTGCGCTTCCTCGATTCGTCTGGTTTGCGGATTGTATCGAAGCTCAACCTGTGGCCTTGCTTGACGCTGAACTCGTGCCGAAGGAGTGATTTGAGCGCCAGGAACAGTTTGAATGCCACGCGCAGCCGGGCCAGCTTCTACCACAAGACCAGACTCGGCTTGCTGACGAAGCAATGCCTTTTGCCTAATCGTTTCAGGCTTATCACCAAACTGCGGGAAAAACGTCTTAATTTCGTCTGCCATCTCATCAGCGCCGATGACAGCACCAGACTCTTTACGCAGCTTTGCACGAACCCATGCTTGTTGAGCTTGCAATACCCTCTGCCGGTTTTCGCTACTGCCCAATCGCTCCAAAGTTTGACCAACCCAAGGAACAGATCCAGCAGCAGACTGCAACAGATTTGGCGTTGAATAAGCCATTTCTGCTGTGATCTGTTGACCAGACGCATCAACCACAGGTTTGCCAGCAGGATCAACCAAAGGCTGATCAAACACGCTAGACGCACCGCGCATTACACCAAGGAAGCTCGCTGCTTTTGCTTGTCCTTCTGTCGGAGGTTTGTCAGCACCCATCGGCAGAACAGGAGCGCCACCAGCAGCAGTAACAGGTTGTGCAGCAGCACCTGGAGTAGTCGGAGCGTAAACGAATCCTTCTGGCGTTTGCAAAATGTCGTATCCACCTCGAGCAAACTCCCTCTCCCGCAGATCAAGCAGCCGAGTTTCTCCAGGTGTAAGCGTTTTGTTGATCCGAGACATGATTCGTCCAGTCGTCTTGTCACGGAACAAAATCTCTGACCCGGTATCAACCTTCTCCTCTGACGGTAGCGGTGCAGCATCCACAATACGCATACCACCAGACTTACTGAACAGAACAGATGTCGGACGGTTGTTGACCAACATGGTCTGCGGAGTCGTGGAATACTCTTCTCTCGGCCCGGTAACCAGTTCCTGCTGTTTGGTCAATCCTTCAACCAGATCCTTAAAGTCTTTCGGACTCAGGAATGACCTAGCAAGGTTCAACGCTTGCTGATTCAGCATCGGCTGGTTGGTAGTCCCAGCTTCAATCGTTTGAAGCAATGCACCAATCGGATCTGCTGCTCTTTCCGCTTGTTGCAAACCAGTCGTCATCAACTGCGGCATGATGCCTTGCAATGCTCGCTGCTGCTGTTGCAATCTCTGCTGTTCAGCCAGCTTCAGCGCCATCTGCTGACCTTGGATCTGCTCCGACAGCGCACCCCTGTACGCTTGTTGACCAGCCTGGAGTCCAGCACCGATAGCCTGACCGATGTTGGTTCTCTGTCGACTAGGCCCACCGGCTTGCAACAGACCAGCAGCCAGACCTAGCAGACCCTGCTGTCGAGCCTGTTGAAGTGCAATCTGCGACTCATCTCCAAGCAACCCAGACACATACTGTGGCTGCGGAAACAGTCGATTCAGGATTTCTTCCATAAGTCACCTCACAGCAGAGACAGTCTGCGCGATTCAATCGGCTCAAGGTCTTGTAGGAATGGCACAGGTGGCGCTCCGAAATGGCTACGCATGGTCATCATCCTGCGATCCATCGGGATAGTGTCGAACATTCCAGCATCGATAGCGCGGATCTGATCGAGTGTGATCGGAACCTGCTGACCAGGACGCAGCGGCATAGCCTGTGCAACCGGAGGTTTAGGTTGCAACGCTCCAGCCAACTGAGCGCCAGCCATAAGGCTTTGCGGAGCCATCAACTTAGACATCATGGTCGGTGCTGTAGCAGATGCTGCGCCACTAGTAAGTCCTGCGGCTGCTTGCGCTCCCATCGGAGTGATGCCAGTCAAACCTGCGGCAGGAGCAGCAGCAGCACTGCCGCCCATAAGAGCAGGAGCAAAAGCACCACCACCGTAACCGAGAGTCGCTCCAAGGAGCGCACCCTTGATCGGATCTTTCTTATTAGTGGCAGCACCAGCGACAGCCCCAATAGCGGCAAGAGTAACGGGATCAGCCATGTTTCACCTCAGGCCGTAGTGTCAGAAGGACTCGGTTGATTGAATGCAGACACCAGCGCAGCACCACCGAGCAGAGACGCAGCAGGGTTAGTGTAGGACGGTGTCCCTTGTTGACCACCAGCAGGGAATCCAGACAAGAATGCGCTGAACTGTTGAAGCGCACGAAACGGAGCTTCTTGTTCAAAGTTAAACCTGTTGATCAGGTCTTGGAGTTCCTGCCTACTGTATGACTCTTTCAATTGACCAGCCTGAAGCAACCGCTGTGCGTCAGCGTAATCTTGCTCCGCAAGACCAGGAGCAAGTTGCGCCGCTTTTAGCATTGCATCTGTTTGAGCTTGCTGCGCCTGTGCTTGCAGTTGTCTCTCAAGACTATATGTCTGATAACCAAGACGCTCACCCAAACCAGCAAGGTTTGCCGCTAAAGACTCAGCAGCACCAGCTTGCATTTGACCCATCGCACTCGACCCGTATCGTCCTGCGCGAGAGGCTTGAGAGGTGACATTGCCGATCTGCTGCTGGAACTGTTGTTCCAACGGTCTTGCCAGGGATGCGAACGTGCCTTGCAGGAACGGGTTATAACCAAGCATTGACCCGCTGGCAGTAGCTGCCAATGGACTCTGACCAGCAGCAAGTTGCTGGACGGTCTGTTGAGCCTGGGAGACTAGCGGAGATCCTGCCTGTGCGCGTTCAGCCGCAGACTGGATAGCCTGTTCAGTAAATCCAGAAGGCCCGACATAAGTTTGACCAGGGAAAAACTGCGGGACAAAACCCGCTCTCATCTCGCCAGTCGTCGGATCTTTGAACTGCAATTGACCCGTCTCGAACAGACTCTGAGCGCCACTCAGACCCTGCTCGACAAAGGGAACAAGTCTAGGATCAATCCTGGTTTCGGTTACTTCCGGTCTGCTTCTGGAACCCATTTTTCACCTCTGCAATCCATTTAACCGGTTTGAATCCATACTTACCGGCTATCTTCGCCCATCCCGGACGACTGCTGTCGAATGAGATTTTACGCACTCCACCCGCTAGCGCAATCTCATGGGCATGACGGAAACCATCTTCCATCAGAAACTTGCCCCAACCAGCCCAAATGTGCAGAGTGTCACCCATCGGTTGCAAAACTCCAAACCCGACAGGATTTCCGTCCTCTACCATCAACCAGAGCATTGACCGTCCTTCAAAACAGTCAACATAGACATCCTCCGGTATCCACTGATCCCTGCTTGCCCTCCTAACCTCCAGCAGTCCAGGTCTAACAAATTCCCACACTTCCCGCAGTCTCTGCGGTTCAACAAACACTCTACCCGAGGACGACATAGCGATACGTCTTGTCCGCAGTCGAGTTCGCAAAATGACTGATCGTCGCCTGACCGTATCCTATGGAAGACGCATACACATCAGATGTGGATGACTCGTCGACCTTGTTAGCGGTCACAATCACACTCGGAGTCGCAGGTCTTGTCGGTGTGGTCTGGACAGCAAGATGCTCAATCGTCACCAATGTACTACTGGTTGCCCACATGATCTGCACATAGTCATTTGCAGCCACCTGAACATAGAAGTTCAGCGCGGCAATCAAGTGACCATCAACACCACCATGACTGTTTGGCACACTAAACTTGCTGTTGCTACCAGCAATGTCAGTCCCATTCTTACGGAACCAGACATCTACGTCCTGGATCTGAGTATCGTCGTTCGCAAACTGGATGGAAAACTGTATGTCATAGACGCCACCAGTCTCAAACGTGATCTGCGAGTTGCTGACAACACTGATGCCCTTGGAGAAGTCAGTCGTGTTGTAAGTAATGGCATATGCCGTTGTCGTGTTGGCAGCAGCCTGATCAGTCGTGTCCTGGAATGCCCCATAAGGCACAGGATCAGCCATTGCCGCAGCAGACGATGGCATCAGCAGAATCAAGCTCTCAGGACTTATCCGAGCGTCGTACAGCGTGGTTGCCGTAGCGTCACCGGTTGCCAGAGTGAGATAGCCAAGACTGTTGATCTTGCCATCCAGCACACGATTGACAATCTCAGCAACCTCTCGCTGACTACCACCCTGTTGCGGCAACCTACGAAACATCAGCGCCCACCAACAGACACAATGTCCACATCGATCCCAACAGCAGTGTCGTAGTTCCCTGTCGGGGTGATACTCAACCGATGGTAGTTCCCCCTAGATCTTAGACTCACACGGTTCTCGCTGTCAGCAGCAACCGCGGTAGAGTAGGTTATAGCCCCATCTAAGCGTTTTCTGCTTGCGACTGATACCGTAGCACTGCCGTTGTCGATCTGTGGCCTAGCAAGCCGTATGAGCGTTTCCTGGCCTTCTACGGTGATGTCACCTGTGTTAATCGTTCCGGTGAGATCAGTTCCAGCAAAGGTGACAATCCTGGCCCCGGATACACCACCCAGGATCAGTTTGCCACCAGTCCACAGACGCGAATCCAGAGAGGCTGGCAGCGCATCCAGACTAGCTGAGATGTTGTCCAACTGTTCCAGAGTAGTAGATGCAGTGGCAATGCTGGAGATGTAGTCAGCGCCGGAATCACCGTGTGACCAACGATCCGTTGACCAGTTGTAGATCAGGAGCTTCTGGACGTTGAAGATGTCCCGGAAGCACCAGATCACCAGTTTGTTGACCGGATCGACAGCAGCACTCATCTTGCTGAACTGAGACGGATCTGCGTTGGCGTAGAACCACCTATCAACCCTCTCTGCACCGATAGGCTTGACCTGCTGACCATCGGTCATAAAGAACCCGTCATCGCTCAGAAAGAACGTCATCGGGCCATATTGAGCAATAGATCGAGACTCGTAGCAGCCTACGTTTCGCGCAATGTTGTCGAACTGGAAGAACAATGGTGCGCCAATGTAGGTCATCCGGACGATACCGCGCTCCATCAGAACGACACCAAACTCACCTCCGGTAATACCGCGAATCTCACCACCGTCAGGAATGTCCTGCGTGTCGGATTGGCTGGCAGCACCAGGAGTCCAGTCTGTCTCATCGTTGATATCAGACCACAACACCCTGTTTGGATACGTTGAAGTCTTGCCAGCAACAACAAAGTCCCGCACAACGGTCACAAACGATGCTGTGGGAGCAGCAGCGGCAAGGTCAGCAAACCTTGTGCTGGATGCCATGTTCCAGGCTTGCAGCTTGTCTACACCGTTGGACGCGATCACCTGAGATCCAAACTGAGTGAACTGCCAGAAGTCAGTTGTGGAGTAAGCAGTCGGAGTCCTGGAAACATCATCCAGATCAGCATCAGCAGGATCGAACTTAAACAGTTTGCCAGCACCAGCACCGAATAGGGTAGTAGCGCCAGCCCATCGACCAACAAACACAGTCAGCAGATTCTCACTAGCAGCATCAGACAGGTTTGCAGTCCCGTTGAGAGACGCATACCCGGATGCTGTAGGGTAGATGTTCTTAGCCTCGGTCAGGTTCCCAGAAACCCCTGGCCGATCTGGTGTCCACTGACCGAATGCAATCCTCATTGTGCTGTCCAGTTATTAGATCCGGTTGGCTGTTGAGTCCAAACATTCGACCCACTCACAACAGCAATCCAATCATTGTCACTATCTGGTTCATCTATCCAAGAATTAACATCAACAGGGTCAGGAATCCAAATATTCACTCCATCATCTGGATTGCTCCACACTCCTGACAGTGTAACCGTTCCTAGTTGTGTTGTCCCCTGTAGACCAGAAACATTCAGAAAGTTGTTGCTCTGGAGCGTAATAGTTCCAAGAACAGATGTGCCTTGTACTCCCGTAACAGGGACAACGACAAGGATCGTAACAGTTCCAGTTTGCCCTGTGGCAAATACGCCAGTTGGCAATACCACCGCACTAGCTGTAACAGAAACTTGTCCGATCTGTCCAGTTGCTTGTAATCCAGAAACAATTGCCGTTTGGTTAACGGCAATTGATACAGATCCAACGTCCGTACTTGCAGATACTCCAGTAACAGGAACAATTATTGCAATTACAACATTGCCAGTTTGTCCTGTTGCTGAAACGCCAGTTGTCAAAACGGTTGCATCAGCAGCAACCGTTACATCACCAATAAATGTATTTGCTGAAACGCCAGTTGTTAAAACGGTTGCGCTAGCAGCAACTACAACACTACCAACTGATGCGGTAGCTGTAACTCCTGTAACCAGTACATATATGTCTCCACCAAGCGCAGAGAATGGAGACTCCGAAAATGACTGGAAACCGTACATTCGACTGTCTTCTATCCAGCCGTGTCAGGCTGTGCGTTAAGTAGCGCAATCAATGCCTGTTTTTGCTCAAGTGTCAGAGCGGCAAGCGGATTTGCCACAGGCTCAGGCGCAACAGGCTCGGGCGCTGGCTCAAGCGTCCACACTTGCCTCCAGACTCCATGCTCGTCTTGTTGCGGATCTTGCTCGACCGCAATCATGCCGGTTGACCTGGGCATCTCTGTCGGCATGACCAACGGTATTCCCGCCTCTTCCAGAGCGGCAAGATTGACGTTTTGCGGGATCGACCCATCAGGGTTTAACAAGAATTGTTTTCGCATGACAACTTTTAGAAGAACGTGATAACGATGACATACCCATCCGCGCCATTGCCACCAGCACCGCTGTTGGTGCTACTACCACCAGCACCGCCGCCGCCACCACCACCACCTGGGAATCCTCCAGCACCACCAGCACCAGCAGCACCAACAGAATTCGATGATCCTGCACCACCACCGGAACCACCAAAAAAATATGTCGTTGTCGCGCCACCAGCACCACCAGCACCGCCTAGCTGCCCGGCAGTCCCGCCACCACCAGTCGTCGTTGTTGAACTGGAATTGATCGACCCGCCCAACCCTCCAGCGCCCCCGGAGCTTTGAGCTGTTGATCCTATGGCATTGCCACCACCGCCACCACCGCCTCCAGCCCCAATCGATCCTCTAGATCCAGCGCCGCCTGTTCCATTTGCGCCTGCCCCTCCGGTATTTGTATATTGTGTCGTCCCAGTAGAATAAACAACGACATTGCCTCCACCGTTTCCACCAGCCCCGCCAGCCCCGCCTGTCCCGCCAGCCCCGCCACTCCCGCCTCTGGCTTGAACCCAGCTTCCAAAGCTAGAGCTGTCCCCCGCGATGCCGTTTGCCCCAGATGTGTCGTCAGTAGTTCTTGCAGCACCGCCTGTCCCGCCACTTCCAACAGTTACCGTTTCAGTCGGCCCAAGCAATGATGCTGCGACAAAAAGATCAGTACGCCCCCCAGGGCCGCCACCACCGCCGCCAAAGCAAGCAGTAGTAGATATGCTTGCAGTAGCGCGCCTCCTACCAGAACCACCACCACCACCACCACCAAACACAACCACATAGACCATTTTGGCCCCGGCTGGCTTAGTCCAGTTTGATGTGCCAACGCTAGTGAAGTCTTGAATGTTTGCACTAGAAATACCACCTCCTCCGACAGCCCATGCAAGGCCGGTTGCGGTGCTACTGTCAGCAGTCAAAACATAGTTATCTGTTCCGACCGGCAAACGGACATTGGATGTTCCATTGTTGACAAGCAGATCCCCTTTGGTTGTCAAAGGAGCAATCTGATCCGCTTGCGACAATACTTTTACCGTACCGCCGCTGTCTTTGAAGTACAGCTTCCCGTCAGCGGTGTTGACCACTAACTCACCAGCAGACAGACTCGCGCCAGTCGGGACAGACCCAGGTGTGCTGCTGAACCGTAGCTGGATTGTCGTGACGTTGCCTGAGTATGACGCTGATGTCGCTGGGACAATTTCTGCCCCGTCAACATAAACTGAACGCTCTGCTGGATACGTCAGAAACACATCCTTACTGCCAGCACCCCAACTGACAGCGTTTCCGGAATTACTAGATGCGAGGATCGTGTCTCGGCTAAGAGTCGTGCCAGACGCTGTATATGTCCCAATACCAACTTCCCAGTCAGTACCATTAGTGACCGTGTAATAGGTCGTGTTGCCATCACCAACAACGGAAAACGACTGGTAGCCAGTAACAGCACCTGCCAGCGTGTAAGTACCAGTGCTGATGGTGGTCGTGGTTTCTTTTACACGATCTTTGAGGACAAGCGGCATAACTTACCCTCAAGCAATCCTGATGATCGCGTTAGACGCATCAGCAACCGGGAACTGAACAACAAAGTTGCCGTTTGTACTAGTTTTGTCAGCACCAAAATCCAGCACAGCAATCGCTCGATTGGACTTGCTGCTGTTGTAGATCAATGCACCTCTTGCCGTGAATGATGCACTCGCCCAAGTGCTGTCTGAGAAATCTACAAACGCAGTTGTGCCGCTAGAAGAGATTGCAGCCCCTGTGAGCGTGTTTCCTCCGGTAGTGTACCCGTTACCATTAGCAACCTCATTCGTGCTGCTGTAGGTCGTTGTAGCGGCATCCAGAGACGCTGAAGAGGTGTACAGCGCGATCTTGATCGTATCAGTGTCTAGATCGTGCGTACCACCAAGAAGCTCCGTCTTAAAGCTGGTACACATTGCTTGGGTGATAGCCATGATTTACCTCTTTTGAACTGTCATAACCATCGGATTGCCGCTGTACTCTGCTTGCTCATCCGACACCGTTAGATCTTGCATCGACCTCTGGAACATTGCCGCCCAGGTCTGCAATCGAGCATCATTCATGAGATACGGTTCTGCCTCCGTTAGCGCCCCGTAGAGCAGCAAGTCCGGGCAAACATCCGTAAACACATTCGTTGACACAGAATCGCTCAGGAAGGCCGGAGCAGCGTAATACAGCATCCAGAGTGTGTAGTTGCTGTCCGCTACAGGAGCAAACTGCATCTCGTTCGACAGGATGGTGTAGGCAACAGGCTTGCCACTCTCAGTCACCCGCGCATTCCTGGTGAACGAAGCAGGAGACAGGTATCCAATAGGGATCTCAGGATTGCCATCCAGATACAAGTTCCGCATCTGGAGGAAGTCGCTTGGCAGACCGACAGTGCTATCACCACCGGTCATCGTCGTGCTAGACAGCTTCAGCATTTCTCGGATGCGAAGCTGCCTCCGCAGACGGATCTCAGCCAGCCGGATGAAGTCAGGGATCTGGCTACTTAGATCGCTTCTTGCGAGATAGTTTGCGACTGCTGTTTTCAGGTCGCCGTAAGTTGCTAGGGCCATGTTTCACGTCATCCCATCCAAAGGTCTTGACGCCAATGTGTCCGATGTGCATTGACAGTTCATGGTCAACATACACCGGAATGTCATTCTCCATGCACCGGACGCAGAATGTGACATCCTCACCGATGACATTGCCGTGATCAGTCCAAATGACATCAAACCACGGTCTAGGGATCTTCTCAAACACTTCCCTGTTGACAAGTGTAACCGCAAACCCGACCGCGGTCACCTGTTCTACACCCTTCTTCCCCCTGCTTTCAACCTTGTGCCAGACCTGTTTCGGCTCTCCTGGCTTACCGTTGAGCATTTCTCGCTCAATCTTAAGGTTCAACGCAGTCGGCAGAATCGGTTCTCTGCGGGTCGTAGCGTTAACACCGCAGATCGGTACTTGCCTCGCCTGGAGGATCTCCAGCGTGTCAGCAGGAAACCGCTGATCAGAGTCAATCCACAGAACTTGGTCTGCACCCCATTCCAGAGCTTCCTGCGCCAGTTTCTCCCGCTGAGTGAAGATCAGCGTTCCTGGCATCTGCAACAGTTGTATTTCGTTCTGACCCCGTTTTGCCTCGTATCCGACCAATCTTGCTAGGTCAAAACAGAATCCGCTCATCACCTCGTCCCGACATGGGACACAGATTGCAACCTTCATGCTCCTCCTTAAACGCTTCCTGGGTAAGTCCTCCAGACTCGGTTATCAGGGTCATTCAACCAAGCCTTAAATCGTTTTTCGTCTGTCACCATGAATCCACGCATGATGCCCATCTTGTTGAGGACATCGATCACCGTGTTTGGAATCCTGGCAACATGGGTCATAACACTGTCAACCTTCTTGGTTGCAGCGTTGACCTGTTGTTTGTTTGCTTCGACGATGTCAGACACATCCTGCTTTGTGGTCAGGATAATCTGATCGTCTTGCAACGTCGCTACGGTGTAGCGTGTATCGCTAATACTGAATAAGTCTTTCATGCAAAAAGAGGGAGCAGGTTTCCCCACTCCCTCCCATCAGTCATTACTGATTACAGAGCCGGATTCAAGTCAGCCACGATGCCATGAGCTGCCTCGTTCCGCATCTCCAGCGTGAACTCAGCGAGAAGCTGGGTCTTCTCAGCATCACCGGTCTTTGCGAGATCGTTCGTCGCAAACGGACGCAGATACGCAATCGCGGCATACTCTGGATCGAGCAGCAGCGCATCCCGAGTACGCATGAAGCGATCCGGGGTGACCGACAGCGTACCAAAGTCGCTCATGTAGACATCAGCAGCACCGATGATGGTCGTCGGCTGGTCGCCTGGGGCCATGTAACGCTGTGCAGCGATACCAGCGAAACTCGACACCTTCTGCTTCAGACCGCTGTTGACCACCAGCAGTTTCGGATTGCCACCCGAAACAAACACCTCGGCAACCACATCCTTCAGCAGCGTCTCGGTGAAGGTACGGGTAGCACCATCCGAGCGAGTCGAGACACCAATCGTCGTCGGATCAGTGCCAGACGTACCAGCGGAAGTGTTGGTCTTCAGCCAGGACAGAATCGCACCGAGTTTCCGAGCGGTGGTGGACGAACCAGCAGTCTGCCCTTGGTTGGCAGTGATGATGGTTTCCATGTCGCGCTTCAGTTCCGACGCAGCCTTGGAAAGCTGATACGCCTTCTCCGACTTCCGGCCAGCCTTGTTAACGGCTTCCAGTGTGTTGGAGATGCTGATCGTCTTTTGAACGATCTGCGTGTAGTTGCCAAGACGAACAGTCGGGCTGATCGTGGTAGCAACAGCATCAGCGCCCTCAACCGCAGCGTTTGCAGTCGTAGCAGCAGCCAGCGAATCGCTTTGCCATTCGTGGTAAACAGCAGTCGCTTTGGTGCGAGCCAGGGTGGACAGGATCGGGGTTTCGGTAGGACTGATGTCGTAGATAACATCAATCAGGTCTTCGCGCATCCCGATTGCGCTGTGTGCGGTAAAAGTGCTCATCTCAATAATCCTTACAGGAATCGTTCAAAAATGGCAGCAGCGTCTCGCGCTTTGCCGGTCTTTTTCAGGACTTTGCGCTGATCCCTGATTGCCATCTCCTCTGTGTTCACCGGCCTACTGGTTCCCGGTTTCAACACTTTCGGAGCTTCTGCAACCTTCTTCTGGACACCCGGCTTCTGCGACAGAAGTTTGTCGTATTGCGCGGCTTTCCAGAGAGTCAATACAGCGCGTGAATCGTAGACCTGGGCAAGTTCCTGATCCGTGAAACCGAGTTGTTTGGCGTAAGTCCTGATCTCGCCTCTAACCGTTTCACCCTTCTGTGGATCCGCAAACTCAGGGATCGCTTGAGCCAGCTTCTGCTGTTCCTCGGCAACCAATTGCGCGAGTCTCTGCTGATGCTCCGATTGTTGCTGGTAGGCAATTCGTTGCTGTTCTGCTTGGACTGCTGCTAGTTGCTCTCGGCGTTGCTGTAACTCTGCGACTCTGACTGCGTATCCGATTGGATCAGATTCTTTCAGTGCCTCAAGGTTTTCGCCCTTCGACTGTTCTGCCAGAACCTGCTGAATAGCTTGCAGACGCTCGGCATACTGATCTCGGAGAGCTTTCGCTTGCTCGACAGCCTGTCTCTCTGCTTCCAGAGCCTTCCGCTGTTCCGCTAGCGATTGGGTTTTCTGAGTGTAATCCGTGCCAAGCTGGTAAGACTTGATCAGTTCATCCAGAGTAACTTCGCGTTCCTCACCGGCTGCTTTCACCCGGTAGCGCGGAGTTTCCTCAACCTGCTCAGTCTGTTCCTGCTCCTGCTCAACAACCTCTTCCTGCGGTTCCTGCTGGTCAGGCTTTTCACCTTCAGCATCGCCCATCAATCCAAGAATTGCGGCAGCGCCACTGTTTACATCAAGCTGTCCACTTCCTTGCGGAGTAGTGTCCATTCAAACCCTCACAAAATTTTCCATCGTTTAGACCTGATCTCAGTCGTGTCGGCAATCGCTTGGAAATGACTTTTGATCAAATCTATTGCGCGAATCATTCTATAGGAATTTTCTCTAGCGTCAACCTCGTGATCACTAGAGTTAACAATCCTGTCAACAAACCCTTGTTTCAGGCTTTCCAGTTCCCTGACAAACTCATCATCTCGGAGCAGGTTGGCTGCGCGATCTGGACTCATCCTGGGATTTCCACGTTCGCACTAATACCCGCGCCGATCTTGGCAGCTTTCAGTTGTGCCTCTGCCTCAAACTCTGCTCGTTTAAGCTCCAACTCAGCAGCAGCCTTCTCTCTAGCCAACTGAATATCGGCTTGAGCCTTCATCCGCTGAGTCTCGATTGCTGCCATTGCTTTCTGCTGCTCGATCTGGATCTGCGCTTGAGCCTGAGCAATCATGGCATCGGTAGCAGGATTGGACTGCGGTTGCTGCGGAGGAGGATTGGACAGTTGCTGATCCTGTTCTGGAGTGATGTCCTTGAAGAACTCAGTTGAGTCCTTGAATCCAGCAGCCTCAACAAACCGACCCAGAGTCGCCCGATACTGCCCGAGACTGACCAACGGATTAGCTGGCCCTGCCAACTGTAGGATCTGCTCCTGCTTTGCAAGCACCATCTGAAGCATTGCCATCTGCTCTTGCTTCGTACCAGTCCCAAGACCAACCCGAATGCTGACATCGTACTGATTGCTCCACTCTCGCGGATCCATCGGCACAAACTTGCCGCGCATACGCATCAGAACCTGCTTGTCCTGATACTTGCAGAGCAGGTGCAAAATGCCCTTAAACAGCGATTTGACCCCTGTCTCAGCGAAGATCCTGGCGATCAGTTCGATCTTGCCTTGAGCAGCGTTGGTTACCGCAGCAACAGCAGCAGCAGTGACGTTTTGCAGGATGTTTGGATCGAGTCCCTGTTGAGCATCCGATACACCAGTCCGTTTCTGCTGAACCTGATCGAAATAGCCCATCATCGGGAAGATTTGATCACCGATGGATGGAACATTGATCGGAGTCATAGCGTTGGGACTCTTCATCCTGACGACACCACCCGGAGTCACATTGAGCAAGTCATCGATGTTGACCTGACCCTCGACCACACCCATCCGAGCGTTGTTCGACAGGTACAAGTTGTCCAACGACTGACGCACTAGGGTGGACTTGATCAGTTGCAGATCAATTGTCCTGTCTGCCAGCGACTGACCAAAGAACTTGTGCGGGATCGGGATCGGGCAAATAACGTGGAACGGAACATAGTCCGTCTTCTCGTTGCTCAGAATCTCGTTGTTGCTGTAGAAGATCTTCCGCAACTCAGCAAGACCGTCCCCGTCATAGTCCACATAAATGTAGCACTCGAAAACCTCGACCTCCTGCATCGACTCATCCAGCGAAGTGACCTCGAAAGGCTCCTCTCCAGGCGTGTATCGAGCAAGACGCTCCTCGGTGAAGTCTAGGCTGTTGAATGCTGGCAGACCGTCAACGATCTCCTTATCGAACCCCATCTGGATCAGGATCGACCTGGGAACCAAAGTACGGTGAGCAAGGAATGGCGCATCCTGAACGGTTCTGGCCTTCTTGGAGACGATCAACTCTTCCGGAGGGACGTTCTCAACGACAACTCGGCCGATCTTGTTGCGCTTCTGTACAACAACACTGCGAGTCTGCGTGACCTGACCGTCAACCTCGACTTCCTCGATCTGCTCTGCAACAACCTGTCGGGTTCCGTCTGCCAGCAACAGTGCAAGCTCGATCTCAGAGAGGTTCTTGTAAACCTCCTCGATCACATCCAGCTTCTCATCCCAATACGCTTTGACCGTCCCGGTCTTCTGGAGCAACGCATCCTTGAACCAATGATGCAGGATGGTGAAACCTGGGTTTTGCTTGTAGAACACCCAGTTTGCGTAATCAGTTGCTTGCTTCGCACCTTCCTCATCACCCGGGCCAACAGGCTCATACTGGATGATGTCGTCTGCGCGAGTGAACACCCGGATCAGATCGGGCAACGCACCATCTACAGCCTCTGCAACCTCTGCGGTGATGATCTGTGATCGACCTTCTACCTCATTGCCATACGGCTTGCGGAGGTAGTAATCCATCGCTTTTGCGCGTTCAGCGGAAGTCTCTGTATCGAGATAGCCAATAGCGTCATCGATCTCAGACGACAGAATGCCCTTGAGCCTACCTTCATCCATTTTGCACCTCTGCCCTGCGAGTGTATTGCCGTTTAGGTGGAGGATCTGCCTGTTTCAGCGCAGCAATCTCCTGCTCCAACTGGCGAATGCGCTCACGCAATTCGTGAATGGTTTGGTCAAAATCTCGACGTAGAACGATGTTTCCCTGCGGAACTAGCATCAAACCACCCATTTTGCACTATGTTTAATCGGTTTACCCCAATCGTCATTGGACATCATTTCCAGTGACTCTGCAAGATAACGCCATGCATCAGCAGCGTGAGAATGCTCATCGTGCAATGGCGCACCAGCCTCCTGCGTGACCTGATTGATAGCCCGTCTGTACCGTTTCAGATGGTTGACTAACTCCATCGTCTTGTCAGCATCGAAATAAGCCCTTGGAAAGACCATCCTAGCCATTCTGATGCCTTCCTCTGGGTTACCCCTTGGCAGCACAGTAACGCGCCTTCCAAGCGTTTCTAGAAGGTTCTGGGTGGATTTACCAGTCTGGAAGTTCTTGTTTGCTCCGTCGTGCGGTATGAAGTCTGTACCCCATCTCCATTTTCTCGACTCGATTTCCATGACATAGCTGTCAATGGTTCGATGACTATCCTCGATGAAGTCAATGATCCTGACTTCTGACGCAACCTTCTGGACAAAGATGATCGACATGGAGTCGTTCCATCCCAGATCCCAGACGGTATGGACTTTCAGTGTTGCATCGTATGGAACAGACCTGATCCGGCCTTCTCGCTGCAAAGCCTCGATCTCATTAGCGTAAATCGCACCATCGACAGCAGGTCTGCATCGACCTTCCCAGACAGTGAGATAGCCCTGCGGATCTCTGTCTAGCCAGTCTTTGCGCTCCTTGTCCAGTTCTGGTGGAAACCAAGGATTGTCTGACCAGTTGACCTCGCACACCCAAGAATCAGACGGTGGTTGCGCCACAAACCGGGTAAAAGTTTCATCCGTGTCTAGTTCAGGATTGAAGCTGATCCAGATTTCTGATGCTGGCTTGCGGATCGTTGGAATCAGAACATCCCAGGACTTACGGGTGACAACTTGAGCTTCTTCCACCCAACAGATGTCAGTTCCCTCGTAGGACTTCATATTCGCCACACCTTGCTGGCGAATACCTGCAAAAGTGAATTCTGTCCCGTTGGAACCTAGAATCCTGTTTTCCTGCACTTCGTACAGGCTATCCAGACCAAGCAGTGTGATCTGATCCTTCAGCAGTCTATGCACAGACTCCTGAATAGACTTCTGCGTCTCCCTGGCGCAGAGAACCCTGATCGGTTTGGATGCTCCGAGTGCTACCAATGCCCGAGCAATCGACCAGGACTTGCCTGAACCCCTGCCACCGTGAAGGATCTTGTATCGCTTAGGCTGGAAGAGCGGCAGTAGCTTCTGCGGAATCTCAACTCTGGTTCTGGACACCGACAATCTCTAGAACCGTTTGGATTGGCCCACCGTTTGCCCCGGAGACGTTTGTCTCTACAGGGATCAGCCTTGCTGCGAGTTTGTAGAACTCAGTCAGGTGCTTTGGATCTTCCATTGCCCACTGCACCATTCGATGAGTGCCACCTAACTGATCAAACGCATCAGCGATAGCTTGCTTCATGCTAGTGCTGACCTTGTTTGGCACACCCTTTGGCCTACCAGCACCAGCCCTCGGCCCTCCGCGCTTCTTGATTGGTTTCTCTAAAATTTCCACTTTGTCCGACTCCTAACGGGTCATCGGTTTACGCTGTCTTTACTCGATCCTTAATCAGTTTGTCGATCTCTGGATCACCCATCTGCTCCGGTGTTGGTGCAAACAATGCTCGTTTTCTGTTGTCTGTCACCTGTGCCGGTTCAGACAAATAATATACAGCAATTGAGTTTCTGGTTACATCAGCAGGACATTTGATTGGATCAGGCAGTCCATGCCATGAGCCTCTAGTGTCGAAGATCACTGCCCGGTTGTACTTCGGCTCAATGACCTTTGCAAGAGTTCTGCTGTCCTTGTAGAGACCCAACCCACCACCCCAGGACGATTCCCATGCAGGAGACAGGTAAACAATAAGGTTAAGGCGACGTTGTAGGTGTAGCTTTGGATGGATGTTGTAATCCAGGTGAACATTGAGCTTCCCTCCTCTGCTGTGCTGATGCCAGCCACCACCGTGTAATCCTTGGTCAGCAAACAAGTCCTCGTCTACCATTGCTTCCAGGGACTGTGTGAATTTGTCGCTAGTTAGCCAAGCAAAAGTCTTGTATGTCTCTGGCGGGAACTTGTGCCAGTCGTTGCAGGTGCGCTTGACCTCTAACGGACTGTCATACCGAAACCAGCATGGATCATCTGGCTGCGGGAACTCTTCTGCTAGCTGATCTGGGTTGGTGAAGAAGTCATCTATCACACAATGCCAGTATGGATCGTGGTTTACGATCATTGAGTCAGCAATCCGCGAATGATCAGTTGATCAATCGGGACATCGTATGACTCCAGTGGGAACCTTCTGCGTAGTTCTTCTTTTGGTATGTCTATCCTAGCCTGAACCGCTCTAGCCTCTGCTTCACCAGCAAGACGCCTATATAAATCAGGATTTTTTTCTGGCAATCCACCAATTGCAAAACCTTCGATGTTTTGCACCCCATGCTGCAACTCATGGGCCATTACGCTTCTTCCTGTTTGCATAAGTCTCGAAATATCTCCTCCGAATACGACATTTCCATCATAATATGCTGATGTTCCAGGAGGCAAATCTTTTGTGTCTTTTACAAAGAATTTTGTACTAATGAAGTCAGGATATGCTTTATAAAGTTCTGGATGTTCAAATACGTTACCAACTACACTTTGCCATTCGTTTGGAGTCGGCGGGGTTCTTTGTTCAAACTTTCTGAACATTTCTTCTGTTTCATCAGCAGTCATCGACTTTGCAAGTAAACCAGATCGAGCAGGAGGCTCCTTTCCAAAGTATTGTCTAAACTGTTCTTTTGCGTCCCCAATGCCTATATTCAGCCGATCCATCGTTTGCCGCAAATAGTTTGCAGCCATAGCTTCATCTAATTGTTCAACATATTTTTCTGATAACCTTCCAAACTCTTTACCGGGTCGATATTCAGAAGAAAAGTCACTAATCTCTTGCCGGAGCATCCCATCTGGTGACCTAAATGTGCCAGTCTGTAAGTAAGCATCCTTATTTGCCACACCAGACTTTTCTAAAGTCTCAAATGTTTCTGCACTAGCCTTATTCCAAAGTCTTGACTTAGGCCCGATAAAGATTGCAGGGATAGTTCCAGCAGCCTCCAACAACCCTGGAATTTGTGCAGCAGCCTTAAACGCGCCAGCAGGAGCACCCAACGCTGGCATATTCCCTAGAGCCTGACCTGTACGATACGATTCCTCTGCCAGCAGACCACCGTATTCCGGCTTATCCAGCCCGAGATAACCCCTGCCAGCACCGCCGACCATAGCAGCAAAAGGCTCACCAATGTTGCGCTGGTAAGCCCCAAAAGCCTGTTCTAGTCCCAATGCGCGGAGTAGCTGGCTGACATCCATGTCACTTGCCCTTGTTGCGTTCGCTGATAGCTTTAGCTTTAGCCTTAGCGTCTGCCTTGGATGACGCACCCCATGCTCTCAGTGACAGCAGCAAACGGGTTGGTTTTCCATCCTTGTACTCTGGCCCAGGCATCCCACCCATCCGAGCCAGGAATGATGCTCTGCGCGGATTGTCACCAGACTTCACTGGAGCCTTCAGGTCTGATCCTGGATTGGCTCGCTCGTAAGACTTCCTGCCAGCCTCATTCAAACCACCAGATGGGCTTTTACCGGCCTTGCGAGTCCATGCAGGTGACTTCATTTCTTCTTACCTGCCCTGATGTTGTCCACCAGATTAGGGTAAGGTCTGCCAGCAGCAGCCGCCATCGCCTTAGCAGACTTCTTCTGCTTCTTCGACAGCGGATCAGGCTTGCCAGCAGACTTAGGCCGAGGCTTGTCCCAGACGGGCTTCATTTCTTCGGGTACTTTGGAGCGTTGTTCTTGGCAGGCTTGGGCTTTTTGTACTTCGGTTGATTGGTCGTACCCATTAATCTTCCTCCATCATCTTAGCCATCTTAAGCATGATCTTGTGCTTCTCAGTCATGCCCTTAACAGGCCCACCAGACAGCCAACGGTCGCAGACGTAATCCTCTGAACACCGGAAGTCCCATCGAGCGCAATAACCGATGTCGTCCTCGTCAACGATCTCCTGCATTTCCTCTGGCAGACCAGAAACCATGCACTCGATCATCTCCGGGGTTTGCAGGAACCGCGCACAGTTCCCACAACTCATCTCATCGTCTTCTGCCTCGGTATATCCAGCTTTGGATTCAGCCTCAGCCTTGTTCCGATCATTGACCTTCTGATCCTGCGTTGAGACTGGACAACCGTTCATTTTGCCCTCTTTGGCATCTTTTTGTACGCAGACTTAGGGGTTGCCTCGATCATCTCTTTTGCAACCTTCTGCGGGACTCCGGTTGACTTAGCAACCTTCTTTGACCCGGCTGCTGCGTACATCAACCGCTGCTGCTGCTTGCTGGTGATCGGCATTTCAGTCCTCGACGATGTGTTCTAAGTGCCCAATACGCCCAATAACACCCATCTTATCAACTTCTTGCACACTTGTCTCCGGCAGGAATTTGAACAATCCATGCTCAATGTCAAAGACTTTTTTGTCCTTCCACTGACTCCAATGGAATGCCAGTGAGCGTTTCAGCGCCAGTTCTAGCGTAGGAATCTGTGTGCTTGGTATTCCGTAACACCGAGTCATGAACATATGAGTCGTGCCGCATTCCTCCAGACTGAACCCTGTCGGAATCCTGCGCTTGAACACCAGTTTTTCTGGATCGTGCGAGTCCGGACTGAAGTCATCCGTCAACTGATAGCGACCACTCACTTTGTAGTTGTTAGCCTCGGTTAGCCAATCCAGTGACCGGATCATCACCTGCATCTCAATTGAGTTCTGGATGAACCCGCGAGGCAATCCACTGTCATGCGCCTCATGGATGAAATCACAATCCCAGAACGGAACCAGATGCACCCTGCGCGGGATAGCCTCTAGGAAGGCTTTATCGGGCCTATAGCGCGACGATTCTGTCAGGACGATGGAGGACAGTGGAAATCGCTTCCAGATGCTCTCAAGCGTTCCTAGAAGCTCATAGCAACGTCTTTCGTCGTTGTTGATCGCTGATGTGACCAAAAATCTCATTGCCAGCCACCTCTTGTACTCTTCCATTCCTGCGTTGCAAATACCTGTCCTTTGCCCGTATAGCGGGAGCCAGCAAAGTGTTCAGGCAGGAAGTAATGAGACGGATAAACAGTGAGATCGCTGAACTCATGCTCGTGCATTGTCTGAGTGATTCTTGCTGGCCCTGAGAACTCCCAGGCCATCCTATCGCCTGGAGTGTCGTTTTCCAGGTCTTTGATGATCTGACCAATGAACGGATGGCGCGGGACTGATCCGACCACACCGTTTGCGATCAGCCCTGGACGCTTGATCTCTGACTCCCAAGACGCAAAGACATCCGGCTCTAACAGCCAGTCCTCGAGCGGTCTGACACACAGGCTGTCAGCATCCAGTGCGATCCCACCGTGGTTGTAGAGGATCTCCCAGCGCATACAGTCGGCAACTCCGCAAAGCTCTCGCTCCCAGTAGTGCCGCATATGTTTTGCAAGGAGCCAGCCATCTTTCAGGTCGCTGTTACCCCAGACCGTGACCGTGTAGCTTGGATTCTTGTCGATCCAGGACTGGATCTCTGCGTCTGGACGTTTGGACTCATCACCAACCCAGACGAAATGAAGTCGTTTTGGTATCAAAAAAAGTGCCTCCACGCAGGAGGCACAATCGGGGAGACACCCAAGGAAGGAGCGCCCCAATTGTGCCAGATTTATCTTGCAGACGGAAACAGCAGTTCTGGTTGCTTTTGTGCGCCTTTCACCAGCAACTCTTGCGCTGTCATCTCGACCATGTGTTGCCGACCATAACCCGGTGAGACAAACTTTCCACGCTTCAGCCAGTGTGGAACCCAGGTGATGCCTCTCAAAACATAACAGTCTGTGGCCAGCTTCATACGATCGTCTCCTTTATAAACACCCCGTTAGGCATCAGAGTGCCTTTCCGGTCTTTGATCTCGTTATACGCACCTTCCAGGCAATCCAGCATATCCAGCCCTGCAAGCTCACAGAAGTTGATCATGCATACCAGAACATCGCCCACAGCATCAGCGGTTAGAGCAACATCCTTCTTTGCAATCCCATCTGCAAGCTCACCCATCTCACTGACCATCTTGAGAAACTGAGCGTTAGCTGTTGAGTTTGGGATGATCTGTCTGGCCCGACTCCAACCGACAACCCGCACATAAAGCTCATCGAAAGACATTGTTGCCATGATCAGACTCCTTCTGGATTTTCAGAAACTGAGACATGAGTCTGGCTTGTGCTGCCATTTCCACCAACAAATTTTGAGCTTCGTTGTAATTTTTGTTCAAAAGTTGGATCCACAGATTTCCAGTCATCTGATTCAGGGTCAGCCAGTGCGACGACCAGTCCACCGGGTTGTTGAGCATCCCAGAGCCTCTTGTTGAACCGGAATGCTCGTCTGTCTTCTGAGTTGAATGATCCAATCTTTTTCTCCGTGTCATCGTCCATTGCTTTGATAAGTGCTTTTCGGAAGTAACTTACCTCGATATCCAGGTAGTGCAGATAACTTTCCAACGCATCTGTCCACAGAAAATCGTGAGCGGTTAAGCAGTCGAATGTCAGTTTGAAGTGCTTTTCTCCGAATGGTTTGAATGGTTTGATGCAAGCATCACGCATTGCGGTTGCGACAACCGCTGCGATCAACCGTTGCTCTGGGATTGATTTGTAGACCTGATCAAGTTCTGGTGTCACCGACGATCTCCTTCTTTAGGTTGTCAGGGATTTTGGGAATGGGAAACCAACCGATATACCACTTTTCTTTCCCGTCCCACCATCCTGTTGTTGCAATTCCAGCCTTGTTGAGTAGCTGAACTTTCTTGTTGATTGGACAGGTGTCCATCGTGCGAAAGAATAGGCTTGCGTCTGTCTGTGCGTTGTCTGGCTGCATCAGTCCCTCAACAATGCACCGATGGATGTGCGCTGATCTTTCTTGACAAACGCAGCGACAAGCTCTGCAAACCGGGTAAGTTGCTCATCGATGACATGATGAGTGTGTGAGATGCAGTTGGGCTGGAATTGCCTGGACTCCTGGTCGATGATGAATCCAGCCTCTGCTGCCATGCGAATGATGTCATCGTGTGTCACCCGTTCTTCTCCTTTAGCTTTGCCTCGAGGTAGCGAGCAAACTGTTGACACCAATCGTCCGGGTCGGTGTTCCAATCGTTTGGGGTTTCGTACTCGACATGGCAAAACCCCTCATGTACTTCCTCATCCGTTAGCCCGATCCATTGGCGCTGTGCGGCGGGTGGGGTGGTGTAGAGGGGTTCCCAATGTTTACCAACAACTGAATATTGTTTTGCCGCCAAAGGAAAAACATTGCCATATTCGTCAAGCCACGCCACCGGCACCTGCTTGTAAACCTTAGACTCAGGGATTTCCTGCGTCACTACCTTATCGCCATCGAACCATGTCTTTGTGATGTGTGTTGGCATGTGTTCTTCTCCTTAAGTTTTGCTTCGGTGATCATTTTCTGCTCATCTTGGTACTGCTTTCTCCATTCCAACCGACGAGCTAGTATTTCCAAGTAGCAGCTTTCACTGCCCACATTTGCCCGGTCTGGATCTCGGTAATAGCGATACTCGCCATACGAGCAATCTCGTTGTTAGGTTGATTGGTTCGTAGTTCGTGAATCTCGTCAATCAAGTCCGCGCACTTGCGCTTGATCGCATCTACCGTCGGATCGTTCGACGGATTGAAGGTCAGGCCAACTGCTTTCATACCAAAGGTCAGATCATCACTCATTGCAACCTCCTGTTGCGGTTAAAAAACTCACCTCTGCTTAAAACCAAGACGCCGCATACCCAACTCGATCAGCATTGCTGCGTCCTCAAGGCTGTTCTGACTGCTGCTCATGCCTGTCTGCCACTCGCCACCGATTCGCTTTCCGACCAGACCGACCGTGACGATCTCGCCTGCCTTGGCGTCCTCTAGCCACTGCTCAAGCATTGCAATCGCGTCGCTGTTGTCTGGTGTAGTGGCTTTGATAAATGGTTTGATGTTGTCGGTCATTTCTCACCTCTTGCTTTCTTGAGTGCAGCCCTTGCCATTGGCGCGGCTTCTCTGCCTCTTCGATTGCAACGCGTTCAGCAGCAACAACAAGGCTGGCAAACCTATCAAATACATTTACATACTCCAGCCAGTCCATGTTTTCAGAATCAAACCATTCGATTGCTTTTGACTCGTGCATCATTTGTTTTATTTGTTGCCTAGTCATTCTGATACTCCCTAACGCGATCCATCTGAATGTCGATGCTCATCCAGTCTTTGTCGGTAGCTTTACGCTCCAACCACGGTGCTGGCCTACCTCTGCGGTCACACACTTGATAAGTTGCATCGCTCCATCCGTAGTAGTCCAGATCCGATGCAGAGTTGCGAGAGAAAGATCCATTGACTCGCTCATAGCTGACCAGCTTGACGATGCAAGGGATGCCTTGAATCCTGGTTTCAATTTCCATTATCTTCGCTCCAGTTTTCCATCGGGGTTAGAAGCTTCTGCTGTCAGTGACTGCACTGGAACCTCGTATGTGGCCCAGGTTGCTCCGCAGTCATGACATTTCTTCCTTCTCCAGATCCACCAGTATCGAGTGTCTTTCCTGGTCTCCAGCGTCTTGGAATCCCAAGATCCACACTCAACACACGTGCTCATCCTCAACCTCGACCTGCAATGAATCCAGAACCACTTTGATGTTGACCTGCGCGTCCAGGGTCGCAATGAACTTAAGATGATCCGGGCAATCCTTCTGGTTCTGCGCCCATTTGATCGCTTGCAGTGCGATTGCAAGGGTTGATGCTTTGATCTTCATTTCTGCTCCTTGTTGGTCTCATCAGTGCCAGCATCACTGGCAGACCGGCTCTCGCCGGTTTCGACCTAACGCACCAGATTATTTACTTGCCAGCCCACTTTTTAAGAAAGCGTTTGATCTTGTTGATGTCTGCGCGTGATGGCATATCGTCATCGCGCTCACCCTCCTCGATTAGATCAATCTCGTGTCGCGCTCGGTACACCATGTGACTGATGTCTTCTGGCATATCCAGAGGATCAATCCGCACTTCTGGAAGCTTGCAGTATTCAGCGTAGGCTTTGTCGTACAAGTTGCTCATGTTTGCTACTCCTGTTGTGTGTGTCGATGGAGTAACTTTACATGAACCTTGCAGTCCTGTGTGAACTTTCTGCAAAATATTTTTTAATCGACAGCGACAGGTCTATAGATTTCCTTTATAGCCAGCAGTTGACCTCTAGCCTCCGGAGTGCAGTCCCGTCCGTCTGTGGCTATGTGGTGACCCCAGATGTCTCTGAGCCTAGTGTCGTGCTTGATGCCTCTGTGCAGCAGTAAGACAGCCTGTGCTGACTTTGGATGCTTTGCCCAATGCAGGAAATCGAACCCACTCGTCCTGGTCTGCCTGACTGCTGACTCGATGATCCGCTGGCCTTCCGGTGTGATCTCTTTCGCCGGTGGTGGCAGCGCAGGTTTGTGTTCTGGCCTGTTGTGTTCCTTGCAGAGCTTGATGAACTCACCGAGCGCCGGTGGCCAGTCCGGTGGGTTTGTCGCCAAAGACGCCAGCGCAGCACGAATGGCATCAGGGTTAGCTGATCGCAGATACTGCTCCCAAGCTGCCGACAGATCAGACCATGATTGATCTGACACATTGAACACAGATTTGGTCTTGTTGCTGCCAAACAGCGTCTCAAAACGGAACAGAATCCTCTGGAAGTACGGGTACTTTTCCATTGCTCGCCTCCATGTCGATGGTGTCGAAACTTGAAAATCTTGCTTTCCAACTATCGTCTTTGCGCTGCTTCTCTGTCACAGCACGTTGATTGCGAACCCAGTTCCTCCATGTTGCAAACCAATCAGCTTTTACGCCTTTTGCCCCTGGTACTGCAATCCAGTAGTCGTAAAACGTATTCCAAACCTTGACTGGGTTTAGCTCTGGTCTCTCTGACCTACAGAACTCGCTCCACTCATCAGGAAGCTCTGTAAACGGTATGCGTGTGCCTCTATTCTTTTGTTTACTTGATGATTCCTTGATGGTTAAGGGTGAACCACGTTCGGGGGTGGGGTGAACGTCGTTCGGGGGTGGGGTGAAGCTGCTTCGGGGGTGAACGTCGTTCGGGGGTGAACCACGTTCGGGGGTTACAACATAGATCGTCGCTCGTCCAATCCTAAAATTCCTGCTCAAATACCCGTTCTGTTCAAGCCATGACAATGAAGACTGAACAGCCCTATCTGAAAGTGAGCACTTACGTTCAAGCAATGAAATGCTTGGGAAGCACTGGCCTTGCTCATTAGCGTTGTCACACAAAGCAAGCAAAACAAGTTTTTGAGTCGCAGGAATTTCTGCGTCAAACGCCATACACATTAACTTAATGCTCATTTTGAGCACCTATCAATGTGATCGTTCAACAAATCTTCAAACTCATCCAAAAACTCTCTATCTTCTAACAAGTTACAAAAATATTTAATATCATCAAGCCCACAATACGCAAACATTTTTGCAATTATCTTGCCAAACAAAATCTCATACTCTTGGGAAAACACCCTTGGATGAATAATTCCTACATAACGAGAGTTAGGCTGTTCTGATATAAGCCCAGAAAGCACTTCTGAAAAATCAAGATAAGAATACGGAAGCAAATTGTTGATCATTTGCTTTTGTTTGTGTATGCACTCATGACAAGCTTCACACAAACAAACAAAATTGCTTAATTCATATTCCCAAGGGTTTTTCCCTTGTTTATAGTTTTTATGATGAACGTTAAGAGTAGACTCTTTGTCTCCACAGCGTTCGCAAGCAAAGTTAGCCCGTTGCATCGTTTCTAAACGAGCCTTTTGCCATTTTGGATTGCGGAGCAAAGCTCCATAAGAACTTTTGAAGTTGCTTTTTGACAAGGCAATCTCCATCGGTGCTGGCCTATCCGGTGAGAATTCCGGCAGGTCTGCACCCAGGACGGGTTAAGAAACGGTCAGATAGACCAGCCCGATGGAGACTGACTCACTGACCTGCTATGCGCTTCTCACGGCGCAGAACAATCTTACAATGCTCATCGACACATTGCAAAAAACGGGTCAAACGCTTGCCGAGCCTTCTCCTTCTCCCTCCACCTGCGCTTGACCAGTGTGTTTGGCTCTCGGGGTGGCCTGGGAAGGTCTCTGCCCTGTCCAAAGCGGTACATAGGTAACTTGATCCGGCCATTCAGCACAACATCCCAATCAGCAATGTGGGCCATCTTCCGCTGATGCATCTTCTTCAGCACTGCTCTGCAAGTGTCAGTTGAGATGCCTGTCTGCCTTGCAAGCTCCTGCGCTGTCATCGGCTCCCGCTGCACCAACACAATCAGGTCAAGCAATGAGTCTGGAAGGCTCACTTTGGCCCTACTAGGTTTTGTTCGAACAACACCAGAATTGTTTTTCTCCATGCTGCTTCCCATAGTTCCTTCCGCTCTCCGTAGTTGAGTTTCGATCCCTGATCAATGTTGTGGTGACAAGACACACACAGAGCCGCGACATAGCAGTCATGCGCCTTGATAGCCATGCCTTTGCCGTACTCTGACCAGTTAGCATGAGCAGCTTGAGTCTCGTCCTCCTTGCCGCACAGTTGACACGGCAGACTGGCGACTGCTCTAAGCAGTGGTTTGCTCCGATACATCAGAAAAGAACCTCCTGTTCTAAACGCTGAACCCACTTTCCAGCTGGATTGTTTGCATTCACTCGCTTTGCCATGCATCCAGCGCAGAACGTGTTTCCAGAGTGATTGACTGCAACATTTGTGGAATCTGCACTGGCAAGCGGATACTCTGTCTGACCAAGCATTCTTAAACCATGAACCCAGGGAAGCCTGTTAAAGGTTCTATCAAGAGCGTTGAAAGCCTCATCCATCCTTGCTGACCACTTTGGACTACCAACTTGCCAATACTCTCCAGCTGATCCGAAACAAACCTTACCCCACTGATCGGCAAGCTCCAAAAGGTAGTCAATAGGCAACCCAAGATGCCATACAGGAATCCCGAGAGACTTAGGGAATGGCCATGTCTTAACCATTTCCTTCTGCTGCTCGACAGTTCCGTCTATGACATCTGGCACAACTGCCCAATGCGGATGACCAAGCAAAGGATCAACCCACTCGTAAAACCCATCTAAATCAAACGGTACTCCTCTTGTTTTGCAACTGAATGCGCCGTTATCAAACATGATGCTTTGTCCAATCTGCAAGCATTTACGCAGCGAGTCTGGACGGAAGTACGACACACAGAAGTGTTGACCAACCATTGAATCCAAAGCAATCAACGGTGTGATTGGTGTTCCGTGGTAATGGATCATTTTCTCAGCATCCATGACCACAGTGCGCCACCGACAACCTTGGCAGCAAACTGAAGCAAAACAATTGCTGGCATCAGCGAACCGAATGCAATAGTTGGGAAAATTAGTGAGTCAACCGCAGCACCAGCTGCATTGGAAGCATTGCTCTTTATCAACCACTGTTTGGAAACCAGTCGTTGATACACGAATGCGTCAACCAATCCAGCAGCAATGAATGCAATCACAGAAGCAATAGCAATGTTGATTGAAGCCGGATTAAGCACAAACGAAATAGCTCCAGCACCAACAATCAGCGCAAACATCTTTGACCACAAATGCTCTTTCCACCGTTCGTGCAATTTGTCTCGTAAAGACAGATCAAGACCAATCAACAGAAACGCATTGATTGGACTAACCCAAGGCCCAAAATAAGACACAGACAAATTAGCCAACACCAATGCACACAGATAAATCAGAACCATGTCACGCTCCTTTGTTGTACCAACGTAAAATTTCACTCTCCAACAGTTCCCGACCATCCTTACCTCTCGACCGTTCAACACCGTCCAGGATCTCCCTCCTGGCCTTCAATGGTTGAGAGAGGACGAATCGCGCCTGACAGTACATGGCCCACTCTTTCGAGTGCAGACCCACTACGCTTCCGTCTGGTAAATGCTTGGCAACTGCATGATCGTGTCTCTCTCCACACGCATAGCAGACAAGGATTCCGTCCATACCAGTCCCCTTTCCGTTGCCCATGCAATCACCTGCTCAACGTACTCTGAGAATGCCGCGGTCGTCATCCCTGTCGTCGTCGGCTCCAGTTCGACCATCTGACCACCTGGAAGCTCTTTCATCCGTCCAGGCAGCAACAGCGTCTTGAAGTAGATGTGCCAAGTATCAGGATGATGCCCTTGTCCTCCAGGCATGATCTGCTCACTGATCGCTTGCAAGACTGCCCAATAGAGCGAGTTCTGAGCGGTTGAGCGGTTGGGTTTGGAGATCGACACCACCCATCCAGGTTTAGCGGCTTGTACGGCTTCTAAAGCACGTTTACGGGCATCTTCGTTTGTCAGCGGGATCAGCATAGCTCCTCCACCTTGCACTGCCACCTGTTGCCTTCCTTGTGCCAACCGTGGATCTGGATGCGCCAGCCTGATCTGACCATCTCGGCATAGGCATCCGAGTCCTGGATCTTGTGCCGCCTAGCTGCCATGTTTGCCTTGCTTGTCGTTTGCACTGCCAGCGTCTCACCGTTGCCGATTGCAAGGATGTCGATGCAGCCAAACAGGTCATGCTTGCGCTTGGTGAAAGCGTTGTAATGCTCGACGATGGCAACACGGTAGCCATCACCCTCAAGCTGCCACTTGCTTCGTGCTGTCAGTGTTGTCATTGAAAAACCCCGGAACAAGCCACTCTTTGCGAACCTTGCCACCAGTCAACTCCTCGATCTGGAGCGCCCTGGGCAGCGGGACACGTCCAGCTTTCCTCCATGAGTACAGGTTCTGACGGTGGAGCTTGAGAGCAAGACAGAGCTTGCCCTTGCCGCCAAGAATGGCAGCAGCGTAGTCGAGAGCATTGGGAACGTTCATTGTGTTACCTCCTGACCACATTACAACACATTGCCAATCGCTTGACAAGCACAACAGACTGGTTTACAGTAGCTTCACCTTCAACAAGGAGCAAACATGGAAAACGATCAGGATCGCTGGGAGTACGAGGTGCAGCGTCACCAGGAGATGGACGACCTGAAGCAGAAGGTGATCGATGCTCTGGGCTGGTCGATTGCGTTCTCGCTGCTGATGCTGTTGTTCTGGCTTGCACTTGCAGCATGATCAACGACCCCAACTTCGTCTGGCGAAACAGCGCAGCTACAGACGTCACCATTACATGGCGCAAGTTTGGTTGGACACCCATCTCAGAAAGGACAGACAATGAAGCAGATCGCATCAAGTTAAGGCATAAGGAGTTCAATCATGTCTCCAGAACTGAGAATGCAAGAAGCAATGTTGATCAAAAAATCAATTGCTCCACGAAAACGCACGAATCAACATAGCAGTGGAACGCCACTTGAACGCTTTTGGAGAATGGTTGTCACAGGATCTTCTGATTGTTGGTACTGGACTGGATCAATCAATAGGATTGGATATGGTGTTTTTGTTGCATTAAATGAAACAAAAGCTCACCGTGCAGCTTATAAGCTGTTTTGCGGAGAAATTCCTAATGGTATGTTTGTTTTGCACAAGTGTGACACTCGTTGCTGTGTCAACCCCAAACATTTGATGCTTGGAACTCAAGCAGACAATGTAAAAGACATGGTTGATAAAGGAAGAGCAAAGCAAACACCTCTTCATGGAGAAAAAAATCCAAGATCAAAACTTACACAATCACAGGTTGACGAAATACGGGTTCGTGTAGCAAATGGTGAAACACAAAGATCAATGTGCAAGATTTTTGATGTTTCACCAATGACAATAAATCGCATCATTCGCGGAGAGACATGGAAATGAAGGTCTATCAAGCAATCAATGCAGTACAGGCAGCACTAGCTCAAACCGGCATCACAAAGGATCGCAAGAACCAGCAACAGGGGTACTCGTTTCGCGGGATCGATGATGTCTACAATGCGCTTGCGCCGTTGCTTGCAAAACATGGGTTGTGCATTCTTCCTCGTATCCTTTCGCGTCAATGCGTAGAACGTGCAAGCGCAAAAGGTGGTGTTCTATTCAACGTAACAGTTGAAGCAGAGTTCGACTTCGTTTGCGCTGAAGACGGAAGCAAGCACATCGTCAGGACATTCGGTGAAGCAATGGATTCTGCTGACAAAGCCACTAACAAGGCAATGTCCGCTGCATACAAATACGCAGCATTCCAGGCATTTGCTATCCCAACAGAAGGAGATAATGACGCAGACGCGCATTATCATGAGATAAAAAAACATGACGCGCTAAACCCTGAAGTGATCGCACAGATCATCCTCAACACTCAGTCGATGGATGACCTCAAGTCATGCTATGCAAAAGCCTTCAAAGAATTCCAGGGGAATCAGGCTGCTCTGGCAGTGATTGAAGAAGCAAAGAATAAGCGTAAGGCTGAACTGATGGAGATCAAGTGATGGAACAGCGCAGCCCAGAATGGTTTGCTGCGCGTCTCGGGTCAGTCACCGCATCCAGGGTATCGGATGCTCTGGCTGGCCCGGATACAGCATCCAGACGCAACTACCTCGTCCAGCTTGTCACAGAGCGTCTGACAGGCCAACAGCAGGAGTCATTCACCAACGCAGCAATGCAATGGGGGACAGACACAGAACCTCTAGCGCGTGTTGTGTATCAAGCCACGCTGAAAGGAGATGCCTTCGTCTCCGATGCTCCATTCGTAAAACACCCAACCATCGAATGGTTTGGCGCATCACCAGACGGGTATGTCGAGGACGGACTGCTGGAGGTCAAATGTCCTAACAGTACAACCCACATCGACTACCTGATGGCTGGCAAGGTTCCAACCAAGTACCACAAGCAGATGCTGGCTCAGTTAGCTTGCACAGGCAGGGAATGGGTGGACTTTGTATCGTTCGATCCTAGAGTCCCGGAGCATCTGCAACTGTTTGTCGTGCGATTCCAACCCAAGAAGGAGGAGATACAGAAGCTGGAAGAAGGAGTGCAGAAGTTCTTGGATGAAGTCAACAAAGCAATGGAGGCTCTAAATGCCCGTCAAGTTTGATGTTGTTGCCGCGACCGGAACCTACACCGCTAAAGACGGTTCCGAGAAGAAGTCTTGGATGAAGATTGGATCAGTCATCCAAACCCAGAAAGGTCTGAGCCTGAAGCTCAACGCTGTCCCGGTTGGTTGGGATGGGTGGGCAATGCTGGCTGAACCGAAAGAAGCACCGAAACCAAAGGCAGACTACGATGACGATCCACCTTTTTGAGCCAGACTGCCAGACACCAGAGCAATCCCTAGAGCTTGCTTTGGTGTTGGATCAGGCTGAAATTTATCTGTGCAACAAATGCAACTGCTATCACATCCGAGCAATCACGGATGCAGCATCAGCAACGCTTGCCGACGAACATCAGTGACACGGCGCTCCCAACCTCGACCGAATGTGTCCCAGGTTGGGAGTTCCTGCAAGAACTTCAACCGCGCAGCACAGTAAGCATCGATGACCTGACGCGCATCAGCAGCGTTTATAGCCTTCATCGTCACCGGCCCGATAGCTCCATCAGCCGTGACACCAATCGCCTCCTGTAGGAACTTTGTAGCCCTCCCAGGCCCACTGTTGATTGCGGTGTCAAACACGCAGTAGTCGATCCCGGTAGGAAGATCGTCACCCTTCACCGCATCCCAATACTTCTGGCGATAGAGCGGCATGACATCAGCAGGTGACAGGTTTCTCATGTCTTCTGCGCTGACAGGATGACCACACCACTTCTCCCAGGTTGCCTTTGTGCATCCAAGGTTAGTGATCCCACCAGGATCTCTCGGATGGTCAACGTATCCACCCTCGTGATGCAGCACAAAATCCAGACACTGCGGAAAGTTTCCCTTCACTTCTTAGCCCTCATGTCAATGATTTTTTCCAGAGTCCTGCCGCCGAAATAGAAGCTCATGATCAGCATTCCCCACTGACCAAGAAGCTCGACATAATTCTGATTGGTGTCCTTGCCAAACGCACTCATCATGGCAAAGGTGAAATATCCAGCAAGGATGAAGATCAGCGTCATCGGTCGGATATTCTTGGACAGCCATGAGTCGCTGCCCATATCGGCCTTTAGCCGTTCTGTCAGATTACTCTGCTCTGCCTTGAACAACTCGGTTTCGTTAGCCATCTTTGCTAACTCACCGTTCTGCTGCATCAGCGCAAGCTCTGCTTGAGCCTTGGCTTTAGCCTCTGGATCGGGAATTACCTTATCAAGGATCTTCCCTGCAAACGGTAGCAACGCACTAATTGCTGGCAGCATTGCGCTTCTCCAGTGCTGATGACAATGATTTCCGGCCTACAACACCACCAATCGCGCCGATACACAACAACATAATATCTTTCAAGATAGCGAGGAATGCTTCATCAATCGGGCTGATCCTCTCCATGTCATGCTCGACAAACAGCACACCACCAAGGATCGTCAGCACAGACACAACAAGGATGCCGGTCAGTGACAGAGTGATTGCCGCCCAGACTCTGACCTCGATTTCTTCGTTGGTCATTCCATTTTCTCAACGATGAATGCAATCATGTGATAAATGATGATGCCGCCCATTGCTAAAGCAATGCTGATGAAAATACCATCTGCACTCATGCGGATCAGTTTCTTGCGTCTACGAATCTGCTCGTAGATCATCTTTTCACGCTTTTCTTTTATGCCTCGGCGCATCATGATGAACTCGTTATAACCTTCCTTGCCGAGCCACCACAGTTCACCCAGCGTGAACATATGCCGGATCTCTTCCTCCATCTGCTGGATCTTGATCTTAGCAGCATAGGTGTCGAATGCTTCAGCAGTCGCTGATTTCTTCCACACCAGTTTCTTGAAGATCGGAGGAGGCTTGTTAGCGTTCTCTTCCTCGGTGCGGATCCATTCCTGCAGATCAGCAACAGCACCCGCCCACTTGCCTAGCTGACCAAATACATCTTCAGCTTCCCTGCCAATCTCAACTGCTTTTTTAAGACCGTTGAAAACCGCAGTTGCTGTGGCCAGCAGGGTGACTGGATCAAGCATTACCTAACCCAATTGTCCCAGGCTGTTTTCATAACCAGCAGAGCAGCGCCGATACCTGCAAGCCACTTCATAAACGCTACAAGCGTCTGAGCGGTTCTCCAGGCTTCTGCTAGGTCTTTGATACTGGTGTTGATGTCATCGACCTTCTGCTCTAGCTTCTCAACCTGGGCCTTTAGTTGTTCGACCTCGCTCATGGCAATCACTCGTAGATGATGTTAACTGAACCAGCATCAAACGCATCAGTTCCGCTTACAGTTGTGATGCGAACACGATCAAGAGTCCCAGACAAAGACACATCACCAGCACCAAAATCAACGACACCAGTGTTATCTGTCTTGGCAGTGTGAGATGAAACCCATGAGTTTGAACTGATATTGGTCAACAGCATATGACCACTCAGAGCGCCAGATGCACCAATAAGCCGCACAGCAAAACCGCTAGTAGATGACAAAGTTCCACCACCAGAACCGTTGCTTCCGACACCAGTTGAAACATAACCAGTCGTTGTTACGCCAGAACTAGTGCCAACCTGCACAAGAAATGAATCAGTGCCATTAGTGCTGACACCAGCAAACATGATGGTAATACGCTTCACCCAAGACGGAATGCCAGTGAAGTCAATGAATGTTCCGCTAGTGGTTGCCTGTGCGGTAGCACGAACCAACGCTCCTTGCCGCAGAGCATCCGGAGTGATTGCCCTAGTCGTATCCGTTCCCGTCTGAACTTCTGCACTGGTGGCAAGCTCTACAGCGCCGACATAGGTTGTCGATGCAGACTGCTTCAACGCATCAAACGCAGCCAGTGCAGTCGTCTGACCAGTCCCACCATTGGCAATAGGCAGCGTTCCAGCAACCTCAGAACCAAGTGCAACAGTTGCAGAGGTGGTGACAGCAGAAGTCCCCGCACCCTTCAAGAACTGACCGGATGCCAGAGTCGTTACCCCGGTTCCACCATTGGCAACAGCAACAGTGCCGGTGACGTTTGTAGCGTTGCCAGTGACATTGCCAACAAATCCAGCACTGGTAAACCGACCGACAGCAGATCCACCCGCGGCAACACCCAACTCGTTTGCAGTGACACGGTAAAAACCGGTATCCAAGTCACCGTTGAATGTCCAAGATGGCGCAGCAGCGGTTCCTGCTGGAGCAATGTAGATGTCCTGTGCGCCAGACTGCCATTCCTTCAGGTCTGACATCAGCGTCCGAATAGCATTGTTGATACCAGACGGAGCGCAGCCTTCAGCAATGTTGATGCTGTTGATGTCTGTGTTGAGGTCTGGATTAGTGTCGAACTCGCTGATCTTAGTCTTTGCCATGTTTACTCCTCGCTCAGGCCAAAGACCTGACCATATCCAAGTTTCAGTGCGCGTTTCTGGAGTTCCTTGGACAAAGGAACCATCTCAGCAGTCGTTGCCTTACGCATCAACCGAGCAGCAAGTTTAGGATCAAGCATCGCATCAACGATGACCTCTCGGATCATATCGTCAGATCCGTTATACAACCACTGCATAGGCGTGACAACCTTTTGCAGAGCAGGAGGGATGTCGCCAAATATTGACTTGCCAACAATGCCGCCCATCACATTTGCAACAGACAGGTTGCGGAACGTGTTTGATCCAGGTTCCTGCGTCACCCGCAAAGTTGCATCATCCAAGTCCTGAGCAACACGCTTCAACACAGCAAGCTGCGTCCTAGAAAGATCAGTTTCTTTCTCGGCAGCGCGAATAGCATTCACAAACTTTGGTTGAGAGATCAGATACTCTGAAACATTGCCAGGATCTCTGATCAATGGAGTAGTGGTCAGAACCTTGCCTCGGAATTGCTGCGCTGCTTCCATGCGCTCAATGCCTCTGCTTGACGCAGCAAACTTACGCAAGTATTCAGCATAACCAGGAGCAACAGACTCAATCTGATCATCGACAGATCGGATGACTTGCTCTAGCTGGCCTTTTGCAAGCCTGTACGCAGATCCATCCTTGTCCAGCAAACCTTGAGCCGCATCACGCAAGTCCTTGCGAATCTCATACAGTTCCTGCGGAGTCCTTGCTTCTGCAATACGCTGCCGAGCAAAATTCATCGCTCGTTCAACCGG
>Ga0208644_1000412_pt1 | contig 35753 bp, 52 predicted proteins | sample VirMetDEL_Nov_18_FD_184517 | JGI IMG/M metagenome (GOLD analysis project Ga0208644, IMG submission 184517) | Aqueous microbial communities from the Delaware River and Bay under freshwater to marine salinity gradient to study organic matter... | ecosystem: Environmental > Aquatic > Marine >...
AGATCGAGGTAGAAATGAAAGACAGTAGACTAACTAGAGCAGGTGTTTCAGGATTTAACAAACCTAAACGTACACCAAGCCATCCTACTAAGTCTCATGTGGTGGTAGCAAAAGAGGGTGACCAAGTGAAGACCATTAGGTTTGGTCAGCAAGGGGTCACAGGTGATAGACAACCAACTGCTAGACAGAAATCATTTAAAGCTAGACACGCTAAGAACATAGCTAAAGGAAAGATGTCAGCAGCTTACTGGGCAGATAAGGTGAAATGGTAATGAAACAAGGATTATATGCAAACATAAATAAACGTAAGAAGGCTGGTACTTCTCGTCCTAAATCTAAAAGTACAGTTAGTCCAGAAGCATACGCAAACATGAAGAAGGGCTTTCCTAAGAAGAAAAAGGCTAAGTAATGGAAGACATTAACAAACAGATAGGCAGGCTTGAGGCTAACGTAGAAGAGCTACAGCGTCAGATGTCTGAGCTACGTCAGGATGTTAAGGATATGTCTGCTGTTGTCACCAAGTGGAAAGGTGCTGGTGCTTTGTTGCTTATTCTTGGTGCTTCCTTTGGTTGGATAGTGGATGCCTTGTTTAAAAGATTATGAATAAACTATTGACAATACTGTTGATTTGTGGTATAATCGGTTTACAAGGTTGCAGTGCGCTCAAGCTACTAAGAGGTGGCTCAGGTGTTAATGCTAATGCACAGGTAGGTAAAGAGAATACCCAGCAGGCTGTAGTCAATCAAGAAAATACTAAGATTGAAGGTGAGAATGTTAATGTCCAGCAAAAAGAAACTGACACTAGCATCTCCACTAAGAACGTAGAACAGTTAGTCCAGAATAACACCAATGTTCCTTTGTGGTATTTATTGTTATTGGTAATAGGTTGGTTGTTGCCTAGCCCTCAAGAGATATGGGCTGGGTTTGTTAAATCATTAGAAAGAATTATACATGGCTCGAACAGTAAGCGTAGCAAGAACACTAGGACCAACTAGCAGTCCTGCTGCTAATGTCAAGCAAACATTATTTACTGTTCCTTCAAAGAACACAGGTTTGTGGATAGTTAAATATATTATTAGTCTTGACGGTAATGAGACACCTAAAGTTTATTGGTATGATTCTTCAGAAAATACAGAGTATTTAATAGTTGCAGGTAAAAACTTAGGTGCTGGCGACAGTGTTTTATTAGATGGTCAGGCTGCTGTTGCAATGAAAGAGAATGACGAGATTAGAATACAAAACTCAGGTACTACTTATTCTGTAACTTATTTAGCAACGATAGAACTAAAACCAGCAGAAACAATACAATTTCATTCATAGGAGCTAATCAATGCCAACATTTAAACCTTGTCCTACTTGTCCTTATCCAAAAAAGTGCATGGCAGCAGGTAAATGCTTACAGAAAACTATGTCTAAATCTAAAAAGAAAAAATAATCATGCCACTTAAGAAGGGTAAATCTAAGAAAGCCATCAGTGAGAACATCAGTATGATGGTTAAAGAGGGCAGACCACAGAAGCAAGCAGTGGCTATTGCGCTATCTAAAGCCAGAAAGAGTAAGAAGAAATGAACTACATAAATCTTGTTAAAGATGTATTAGTAAGACTCAGAGAGTCTGAAGTAGATAACGTTACGTCTACTCCTTACTCTAAGCTAATTGGTAAGTACATTAACGATGCAAAGAGATACGTTGAGGATGCTTACCAGTGGAACGCATTGTCTGAGACATTGACAGTCACTACTGCTAATGACTTGTTTAACTATGTAATGACAGGATCTGGTCAAAGGTTTAAGGTTATTGATGTCATTAATAGTGAAGACGATATATTCTTAGAGTATATGCCTTTTACTAAGATGAACAATTTATTCTTGAATCAAAGTCCTCAAAAAGGTTCACCGATGTACTACAACTTCAACGGTGTTGATTCTAATGGAGACACACAAGTTGACGTATATCCTATTCCTGATGGTGCTTATAATCTTTACTTTAATATTTATAAACCTCAAGTTGCGTTGAGTGCTGATGCTGACGAAATAAAAGTACCGTCACATCCCGTCATTCTACACGCCTACGCAATGGCTGTAGCAGAGCGTGGTGAGGACGCAGGACTAACGGCATCTGAAGCATTTGCTTTAGCTAACCAATCTCTAGCAGATTCTATAGCTATCGAGAATGGTAGATATCATGATGAATACGTCTGGCACACAGTGTAATGGCTAAACAACTACTTACTACTACGATATCAGCACCGGGCTTTCTTGGTATTAACACTCAAGAGAGTAGTGTTGATCTAGCTTCTGGTTACGCACTAGAGGCATACAACTGTGTCATAGATAAGTTTGGTAGGATTGGTGCTAGAAAAGGATGGACTAGACAGAACACATCTACTAATGCTGATCTAGGTACTAATGACATTGAGTTCTTGTTTGAGTTACCAGAGACAGGTACAGTGTTTGCTGGCGGTAATAGTAAGATGTTTACATTAGCTAGTGGTGCTAGTACATTGACTACAGCTATTAATACTACCGTTGCAGACGCAGCAGGAACAGGCACAACAGCTTATACGATTACAGATAACAACTGGTCAGCATCAAGCATTGTGTACGGTGAAGGACCGGATATCAAGCCTCATGGCTACTTCTGTCAAGCTGGTCACTTACCTCTAGTGTATCATCAACTAGGGTCTAGTCATGCTCATACAGGTAGCTATGGTTTTAACTTACTTAGCGATGCTGGCTCAGTACCTAGTACTTATGCTTCAGCTTCTGACTTTAAACCTAACATAGTATTGGGAGCATATGGACGTACTTGGTGGGCAGATATTACTAACGATGAGCAGACTGTGTACTTCAGCGCACTACTGGATGGATCAAACTTGTCTACCGGTGATTCAGGTTACCTTTCTTTGGTAGATGTATTTCCTAATGGAGACCAAGTAGTAGGACTAGCAGCACACAACGGTTTCTTAATTATCTTTGGTAAGAGAAACATAGCGATCTACGCTAATCCTATTGACGTAACACAGTTGACGTTAGCTGATTTGATTACTAACGTAGGATGTATCGCAAGAGATAGTATTGTTAATACTGGTACAGATGTAATGTTCTTGTCTGACACAGGGGTAAGAAGTATTGCTCGTGTTATTCAAGAAAAGTCAGCACCTATTAATGATATATCTTTTAACATTCGAGATGACTTAGTTAGCTTTGTAGATTCAGAGACTGACAAAGAAAGAATCAAAGCTGCTTACTATCCTCGTGATGCTTTTTATATTCTATCAGTACCTACATCTAAGTATGTATTCTGTTTTGATTTAAGAGCTAGATTACAGAATGGAGCAGCAAGAGCTACAGTATGGGACAGTATTAATCCTACTGCTTTGCACGTTACTTACACAGGTAACTTATTACTAGGTAAAGCAGGATATATAGGTAAGTATGGTTCTCATCTTGATGATACTGCTACTTATAAGTTGCGTTACTACACCAATCACTTTGATTTAGGTAGTCCTACTAACTTAAAGTTTTTAAAGAAAGCTAACTTTACAGTGGTAGGTGGTGTAGGTCAGGATGTATTTGTTAAATATGGTTTTGATTATGTGGCTTCCTATAAAGATATTCGTAAGTCTTTGGTAGCTGGTAATGTGTCTGAGTACAGTATTGATGAGTATAGTATTGGTGAATACACAAACGGATTAGCATTAGAAGAAGTACGTTCTAATCTTGGTGGTTCAGGTTCAGTAATACAGCTAGGGTTTGAAGCAGACATAAACCAGAACCCGTTGTCAATACAAAAGATAGATGTTTACGTTAAAGCAGGTAAAACAGTTTAAGGAATAAGAGATGTCAAACTATACAAAGGCAACTAACTTTACAGCTAAAGACAGTTTAACTACTGGTGATCCGGGTAAACTAATTAAAGGATCAGAGATAGATGCTGAATACACAGCCATAGCTACAGCTATTACGTCTAAAGCTGATACTGCATCTCCTACGTTTACTGGTACACCATCAGCACCTACTGCTTCTTTTGGTACAAGTACCACACAAATAGCTACTACTGCTTTTGTACAAGCTGCTTTAGCTGCTATGTATCCAGTAGGTTCTATATACACAAATGCAAGTGTTTCTACTAATCCAGCAACGCTACTTGGTTTTGGTACATGGACTGCTTTTGGAGAAGGTAGAGTAGCTATAGGTAACGGTGGTGGATTTACTGCTGGTGCTACAGGTGGTAGCGCAGACGCTATTGTTGTAAGCCACACACATACATTAACCAGTGTTACTACTAATACTACTGGATCACATAATCATACTTATACCAGACCTTCAGGAACAGCTCCTCAATCTGGATCAGCTACTCAGTGTTACGTTAGTACAACTACTGACAATACTGGCAATGCTGGCGATCACTCTCATACATTGTCAGGGTCTACTGATAGTAGTGGTTCATCAGGTACTAATGCTAACTTGCAACCATACGTTGTTGTTTATATGTGGAGGCGTACTGCTTAGTGTGAAAATACCTTTAGTAGATTTGCCAGAGTTTGTTTTATACTTTGAAGAATACAACGGATATACTTTTATACATTGTGATATCAAAGTTAAGTGGACTAAAGAAGTAAAGAAGAAATTAAAAGAAGTATATAAAACAATAACAGATTCGTATAGTGAAAATATATTTGCTAATCACGAACAACAAGACAAGAAGCATGAGAAGTTTTTAAAGATGTTTGGTTTTGAGTATTTAAATTCATTTGTAGGTAAAGACAACAAAGACTACGATTTATATGTTTGGAGAAGATAATGGGAATTGAAGCCGCAGTTATAGGTAGCGCAGTTGTTGGTGGAATGATGCAGAAAAAAGCTGCAGATAAACAAGCTGCTGCTATGCAACAGGCTTCTGCTGCTCAACTAGAAGCTAGTAGACAAGCTGCTGAAGAAGCACGATTTAGACCAGTAGGGATCACTACTAGGTTTGGATCAGCTACTCCTCAGTTTACCGATGGAAGATTATCAGGTTACACTTATCAAGCTACACCTGAAGTTCTTGCTTTTCAAGATCAACTTGCTAGATTATATGGCGGATCTTTACAGCAAGCAGAACAAGCTACTGCTTTACAACCACAGTTCCAACAAGCAGCTACTGGTCTTATGGGACTAGGACAACAGTATCTAGCTAAATCTCCTGAAGAAGCAAGACAAACATATCTACAACAACAGATGGATGTGTTACGTCCTTATGATATTGAGGAAGAACAACGTCTAGCTGCTGGTGTCTTTGGTCGTGGTCGTGGTGGTTTAAGTGTAGGTACTGGTGGACAACCAGAATTACAGGCTCTTGCTGAGTCACGAAGACGTAGAGACTTACAACTAGCTGCACAAGCAGAACAAGCTGCACAGCAACGTACAAACTATGGTGCTGGTTTATTTACTACTGGTGCTGGATTACTAGGCACAGGATACCAGACTCAGACAGCAGCATTGTCTCCATTCATGAGTCAGTTTGGTGCTGCTCAACAACTAGAAGAAACAGCACAACAGCCTATGCAGATAGGTGCTGCACTTGGTTCTTCAAGTTCACAGTTTGGTGGTCAAGCTGCACAGATACTACAAGGTGGTGCAACTGCTGCTGCTAACTTACAGTCTCAAGCTGCTCAAGCTAAAGCACAAGGACTAGCAGGTCTTGGTCAAGGAATCTCTGACGTAGGTATGATGTACGGAATGAGACAACAACCTACAACACCAAACAATGCTACTAGAATGATACCGGGATTAATGGGGTATACATCTTCTGGTAATCCTTATCAGTACGGTGCTAGAGGTACTGGTGGTGGATATAGTTCATAATTAAGGAGTAAACAATGGCTTCAATAGCGTCTTTATTTGGTCCAAGTGCAGAAGAGATTGTATACTCACAAAGGTTACAAGAACGCACAAGGCAACAGCAACAACTACAAGAAGCACTAGCAGCACAACAAACATTAGCTGGTCGTAACTATTATCAAGCTGGTTACAACATAGCTAAAGGATTAGGTGGTTTGTTTGGTGTTAGTCCAGCTATAGAGCAAGATCCTAGAATAGCTAAAGCTCTTGAGATGAGACAAATCTTTGGAGACTTCTCTGCTCAAGATCTAAATGATCCTACTAAGCTAGAAGAATTAGCAGGTAAGTTAGTTGACAAGGGTTATATAGATCAAGGCTTCCAGTTGTTTGATAGGTCTATGGATATTGCTTCTAAGATTGCTGCAGCAAAACCAGACATTAAAAATGTAGATATTTATGTTGACAATAAAGGCAATAAGTTTCACGGGGGAACTATTGACGGGCGTATAGTAGCTGTAGATCAGGAAACTGGAGACTATTATCCTGCTCCTCAAGGATCTTCTAAGTACGTAGAACCTAAGAGAGGAACTGCTAAGACTCCCGGAGCTAATGAGTTAGGGTATGCTGAACAATCTTTAGATACCATAGGTGAAGATATAATGGACACCGGGTTGTTTGATTTTACAGGAATAGATAAAGGTTCTGAAGAATATGTTAACTTAACTAGAAGAATAGCTGCCGAGGCTCAGAGACTTATTGATGCTAATGAGGCTGATGATATTATGACAGCTTCAGATATGGCTACTCTTAAAATTCTAGGAAGAGAACAACAGGTTCAAACTAGTCAGACATTTTCTAAAGAGACAGGATTAAGCAGAACTCCTAAAGAAAATGAAACTGTTATGATTGCTCCTGATGGTCATATGGTTATTGTTGATCCTACTGATACAGATGCTCAAGGTAATCCTAGAATAAAAGAGACAGGTTCTATAGCTATCTCTCCAGAAATAGCATCAAAGTATAGAGCATCAGCTTTAGCTGGACCTTCCTTACAATCTCAATCAACGCAAGGTTACGTGATACCATAAACATGGCTAATAAAACTTGGGAAGAACTAGTAGGTACACAACCTGTTCAACAACAGGCTGAAGCACAGCAAGAAGAAGCTCCGTCATACGCTACTTCTGACTATGTTGCTATTGATAGACCAACATCATCAGACTTGATGTCTTATGGTTGGAATGTCTATGGCGATACGGATTTTAATGCGCTTGCTAAGATAGGGCGCACACAAGGATGGTACAACGTAGGTAAGTTTGAAGACGGAGAATACAAAACCCTTGAAGAATTATATGGTGATGACTTTTCATCCTTGTCTACAGATCAGAAACGAGAGCGTATCAATGCTGTTGAAGAACAAAACAGACAGCGTGATTATCTTAATGTTATAGCATACGGAGAACAAGACTCTGCTTTAGCTACTGCTTCTGGGTTTGTAGGAAGTCTTGCTACGCCTACTACATTCTTACCTATTAGTGGTGTTAAGTATGGGATTAAAGGAGTAGCTGCAGCGTCTGCTTTGTTTGGTGCAGAGTATGATTTATTAAATCAGTATGCAACCAAAGGAGATGTAGATTGGACACAAGCTGCAGCAGTAACAGCATTGTCTGCTGGTCTTGGTGGTGGTATTGCTGCACTACCTAAAGCAATTAGATTTGCTGCTAGAGGTAAAGGCACTAAGCCATTAACAGAAGTAGAAAAAGCAAACATGATGACAGCTAAGATAGAAGATGTCTATGCTGATGCTGTGCTTGAAGGTGTTGCTACTAAAGATATGCACGCTTATGCGTTAGAGAAATTAGGTATGACAGCAGATGAATTAGCTGCTGCTACTGCTGACTCATCTAATAAGATCAGAGTACCTACGCCACAACAAGCAAGAGAAATGAAAGAACTTGCTGCTAAAGGTATAGACGCTAATACTATTGCTACTAATCCAACAGTAAATAAACTTATTACTCCTATCATTGAACAGATAGGGAAGATAGATGAAGCATTAGGTACTGACTATTTCTTTAAGAATAATGTACGTGGTTACTTCTTTAAGTCTTACAACAATGCTATGCAAAAGATTGATAAGTCTTCTGGAATGTTAAATCTTTATAAGAAGATGCCACAGAATATTAAAGATGATTTGGATAATCTTCTTATCAATGCAAACGAAAAGAATATAAACAATGCTCGTAAGTTAGTAGAAAATTATCAACCCGGAGCAGGTAAATATTTTGATGACTTTAGAAATCAAATAGATGCTATGGGTAAAGAATTACGAAAAGCTAAATACAAAATACCAGACAATCCTTATTATGTTCCACGTAGAGTTAAAGACTTTGACGGTCTATCTAAATATTTAAAGAAGGCAGCACCTGATTTATCTAGTGGTATTGAGAAAGCTATGCAAAAGAGAGCAGAGTATCTCAAGATAACTACAGATAGATTATCAAAAGAAGATAGAAACTTTATTACTACCAGTATTCTTAGAGGACTAAGAGTGGGTACTAATAAAGATGGAAGTATGTACGCTGCTAAGTACGCAACAAATAGTAAAGAAGGTTTGTTGATGCAGCGTAGGATTAAAGTAGTCAACAAAGATATGCAGAAGTTTTATGAGACTCCATTAGCAGGATCTATGCAGTATTTTATGGATGCTCAAAAGCTAGTAGAAAGAGTTAAGTTCTTTGATAGTATTCAAGACATAGATAAACTCAGAGGCAGAGGTACTAATACTAACCACGCTGTGAGAACAGAAGACGGTATCAACATAGAGAAGTCTATTGAGAGTTGGGTAAAGAGTCACGGTTTAACTGGTGACTTACAAGCTAATTTACAAAATGCTTTGCATGCTGTAATGGTTGATGCTGATAAGTCAATGGGTAAAGCTGCTAGGTTGTATAAGGATATTGCTCATGGTGTTTTGTTAGGTAATATAGGATCAGCGTTGACACAACTAGGTGACTTAGGCATGGCTTCTTGGGTGTTTGGTTTACGTAACACTTTGTCAGGACTTATGTCTAAAGGTAGGGTTAGCGCAATTAAAGATTTTCACTTAGATTCTGCTGTGCTAGAGCATTTTTCATCAGGAACTAGAGTAACAGAGTCTGTTAATAAACTTCTTAATTGGTCTCAGTTCAAGCGCATGGATAGTTTAGGTAAGAATGTTATTATCAATGCTGCATGGAAACAAGTACAGAAACAAGTACGCACACCAGCAGGTGTTGCTAAACTAAAGAAAGAATATGGTACAGCTTTTGGTCCTAACTTTGATAACTTTGTAAGAGAGGTTCAGAACGGTGAGCTAACTGAGCGTACCAAAGAATATTTATTTAACAGACTTTCTGATATTCAACCTGTGTCTCCTGCTGAGATGCCTGAGAAGTATCTGAGGATGAAAGATGGTAGGATACTGTACACACTACACAGCTTTACGTTAAAACAACTTAACCTAATTAGGAAAGGTATAGTTGAAGAGTATCAGAAAGGTAACAAGGCAGTAGCTGCTAGAAATGCTATAGCTTTTTCTTTACTCGTACCTACATCTAACATGACTATTGGTATGGCTAAAGACTTAATAGCTGGTAAAGATATTGATTTAGAATCTGAAGTAGGTCAAAGATATATAGACAATGTATTCAAGGTGTTTGCTTCATCTCAGTACGGTGTAGCTAAGTTAGCTAAGACAGGAAAAGTTGGAGACTTTATTTTAGATTCGGTAGCACCACCTCTTAATATGTTTGATAACATAATTAAGGGCGGAATTACTGCTATATCAACTGGAGAGTTTGATCCTAGAATGGGTAAGAATATTCCTTTACTCGGATCTCTTTGGTATAACTGGTTTGGCGGTGGTGTAGAAGAGTATCAAGAGAAACAGAAAAAGAAACAACGATCAGAACTTAGAGAAAGGTATGGCATTGGAGGCTAACTATGGCTACTAAAAGAAAGAACAAACTGCAAATATTTATGGAACGCTACGGCATTGGCGAGAAAGGTTTAGTGCAGAAGCAAATAGAATCTGATCCATACCTCAAGTGGATTAACTCAGGCATGAGATCTACTGACTATACGCCTGAGATAGCTGCTGCCAAAAGAAGGTTTATTGAAAAGCAACAAGGCGCAAAGCAACAACCTACATACAGAGACACAGGTAATGTTGTAAGGATAGAAACTATTGAGGATACTGTTCCTTCTGAAAGAGCTAGACCTAGACCAGTTACCGCAGGTGGTATGGGTGGTTATAGTCAAGGCGGTTTGTTTAAGTCAGACCGTGGCATGGGTGTAGTTCCAGATAATGTAGATACAACCAGTGCGCCACCTGATGCACCTACTGATTTATTAGATGCTGCTTTGGATGAGAGTGATAGATACTTTGGTACACGCAGTCCCGGCGATGAAATGACAGCAGCGTGGCAAGCAGAGCAATTAAGAAGACGCAGAGCAGAAGCTCCATACGATTTAGTTACTGCTGCTGTTGGAAGAAATCCTGCTGTTGTTACTTCTGGATACCCAGCAAGAGATTTCTCAAGAGATCCTTACTTAGGCGGTGCTGGAGCAGGTGGGTCAGAGATGACTCGTGCTGCTCAACGTCAAGCAGAATTAAACTCTGCTAGTATGGACATGCCTAGAGGATTGTTTGGTAACACTTGGTCTACATCTACAGGCACTGCGCCATATAGTGCTGAAAGAAACTGGGGTCAACCTAATGTTTACATAGGTGGTGGTAGTCCCGGTGAAGAGATACAAGCTGAGATGCAAAGACAAGCTGCATTACAATCAGCAGGATATGATTTTAATCTACCATTAAACGGATCTACATATCAAACAACTACAGGTACTGCTCCTACACCACCAGTAACTAACTGGGGACAAACAGCGTTCCCATACATAGGACAGAGTGGAGCAGGTGGAGAGGAGATGTCAAGAGCTATGGATGCTATGCCACCAGAACCACCAGCAATAGTTCAAGAACTACCGAAAGAAGCTATAGACTTTAGACGAAGACTAGGTGCTGGCTTTGGAGGAGGAAGTGGTGCAGATATACAAGCATCAAGAGCGCAGTTAGTTGAGCCACAGTTCTCTGAAAGATTTACTAATTACTTACAAAAAGTAGAGGGGTTAAAAACTGATACAGGTAAGACACCATTTAGATATGAGTCTGCTGAAGGCGGTAATGATACAGTAGGCATAGGACATAAACTTACAGACGCAGAAGTAAAGTCTGGAAAAGTATATGGGTATGATCTAAAGACATTAACTAAAGAACAAGTTCAAGATATTTTACAGAAAGATTTAGATAAAACTAAATCAGTTTTAAGTAAGAATCTTACAAACAAATATAAAAAATCTTTTGAAGACTTGACTCCTAAACAACAAGAGATGTTACTTGATCTTCAGTTTAATGTTAAAGATTCAGGAAAAGGCGGAGGCATCCTTGAGTTTCCTAAATTTACAGAAGCACTACTAAAGAATGATTTAGAAACAATGAGGAAAGAATACAAAAGATACTATACAGATCCTGAGACAAAGAAGAATGTATCTTTAGGTAGGAACAAAGACTTCTTTAATACATATCTAAAGTAACTACTGTGATAGGTTGAGGAATATATCTTCAACCTTCATAGCTTCCTCTTCTCTACGTCTCCACTCATCATAGGACTGGGCAGGTTTCTTACCTGCCCATTGCCATTGACAGTGATGCCAGATCTCGTGAACGAGTATGTGATCCTTATACATACCCGGCTTCACGTAGATCACACCAATATCCCCAGCTAGATAGAACGTATTATTACTAGACGTAATAACGTAGTCCTGTGGATGACAGTTCAGTAGAGCTAAGAAAGCTATGACTGTCTCTAACATTTAGATCTCGCAAACACCTGCTGTGCAAGCCAGTTGCTGTACGCCCTCAACGTTATCATCATCCTCTATTAACTCATCCCAGTGTAACTTAGCTGGCATCTTCATTAATAGTTCCTCGTACTGTTCATAGGTACACTCCTCGTAAGGTGCTTGCTTGTATGTACCACCATCATGTGGTAAGAATGAGACACCACTGATGTCATCAAAGTTCTTCCACACCCAAGCTCCTACCTCAACCCACTCGTCTTCCTTAACAGAGATAGTTACTGACGGCTTGTGTTCACACCAATGTTTTTGATATAGCATCCACAAATCTAAATGCTCAATAGCTGTGAGGTCATCACGTAACGTAGCAGAGTCTGGTGCTTTCTTAGGGAAGCTGAACACCACAGTAGACTCTGGTCTCATCACACAGTCCTCTGCTGGTATACCTTTCTCTACCATGAAGGCGGTGAGCGGGTCTTTCTTATCTCCACGAACACGGCGTATATAGTGAAGACTATGTCGCGGATGAATACCACTGGCAGAATCAACAAGCTGACTGACAGTACCGCTAGGTTTAACACAAGTAATAGAGACAGAGTGGTTAATGCCAAGATCACCTGCAAGCTGTAGGTTCTCATCGATAGCAACCATTTTAAGTCGTTCAAGAAGAGATCTAGTCTGTTCAACATTTGCTCCTAACATTTTATTATCTAAGATACCAGTAAGAGATACGCCTAAGAGTCTCTCTTCCTCTGTGTTTCGTTGCCATATCTTACGTAGGTATGGGAAGTGTGTCATCGTAGACTGATACGTACCAAGTATAGACGCTAGTCTAACCTTACGTTCAAGATCATAGATCGTATCTGATTCACGTACTACGCACTCTGATAAATTACAAAACTGGTAAGGTCTCAAGATGATTTCCGAACACGGGTTAGTCCCAAACTCTTGCTCGTAATCCCTACGTCCTGTCTTCTTAGCTTGCTCTATTGCAGCTTCACGATTAAAGATACCACGTTCACCAGAGTGTGACTGATACAAGCTAGTCCACTCGTTAAGGAACTGACCTACGTCTGGCTTAGAATTATAGACAGCAGAGTTGTTAGCCAATGCACGTTGTGGATTCTCAGTCCACCAGTTACCTGTCTTAGCATGACGCATCTTGTCATCCTCAAGATCAGACAGTGAGATCATAGCTGATCTACGTACACCACCTACTACCACAACCTCTGCTACTTTACACATAATGTCGTGACACTCAAGCGTGGTTAGCCTACGTCCTGCTGCTCCCTTGAACTTACGTACCACAAACTCAAACAGTTCTTGTAATGGTTTAGGTCCACTAGCTCTACCACCAAAGGTCTTGAGTCTAGCACCTGCTGGTCTGATCTTAGACAGATCCCACTTAGGTATCTCACCTGAGTATAGCAAGGCTATCACCTGACGTAGAGACTTAGCCCAGCCCTCCTTACTATCAGACACAACCACAGTGGTAGCACTATCAAACATCTTCTCAGGTACATCTGGTAACTGGTCTACGTACTTATGCTCCACGCTAAACCCAACACCAGTACCACAGAGTAGGATATACATCGCCTCATCAAAGGCTTTGGGATCATCCACTGGTAGGTAGCTACAGTTATACCCTGCCGTATTGTCCCTCTCAAGGGCTTTACCGGCTGTCATAATAGACCGCATGGAGGGGACTACCTCTAGGTTTTTAATCGCCTCAGTAAGCTCCTCGTAGGTCTCAGAGGGTATTCTGTGGTTATGTTTAGACTCTAAGTGCTTCGCCATAAAGTCCATGTATCTATCAACAGTCTCGTCCCAGTCCTCTCTCCGTTGTTGATCGGGTAGGAATCTGGAGTACCGAGACTTGGCTATAAACTCTTGGTATAAATCCATCATTCTATTATCCTTATAAGTTTGTCATAATTATCTTCAACTAAATCTTCAAACCTTACAAGTATATCATAAGTTGTAAGGTTTAGCAACTCAATAATATCTACCTCATCCATCTGAGATAGCTTATCAATTAGTTCAGGTAATGTTAGGTTGGTTGTCATTACGTAAATCTTCCAATGTCATTATCACAAGCTGTGCATAACCGCTAATGTCTCGCCATGAATCCTCATGGTAGTAGTTACCATTGAGAATCCTAGCAATCTTGTTAGCTATCATGTCCATACTCTCTCGTGCAAAGTTAGGCATGATCCTATAGTTAGGAGACTCACGCATAACTCGCTTTATCTCCTGACTAATGTTACTCACGATCTCGTAGCGTCCATAAGTCTGCTCTCTTTCCATCAGTATATCAGTTGTGTCCATAAGTTTTCCTCAAGTAATTAATTGATACAGGCATCTCATCAAAGCTACCTTTGTGTACCTCATTCAGCATCCAGACACCAGACCATGAACCATTAGTCTGTGGGTTTAGATACGCCTCCTCGTGTTGATAGAAGATACCAGCGAACAGACCAGTGATGCGATTACCATCTGCTTTCTTACTGAAAGCTATCGCTCTGTCCTGAACATGACCCATGATACAACTCATGTGCTTCTTCTGTAACAACAATGACGGACTACTTACTGGTCTACCCATGATACCTGACGTAAAGTAATGAGAGTAAGCTACGTCATTGACAACCACAACATCTAAGAAGTTATGTACTTCCCAGTTGTACTTCTTAAGGTTGAAGTCTCTGTATCCTATCAAACCATCTAGCTTCCTGTCTGATTCGATAGCTCTCTCGATCCTCTGCTCATGGTTACCAATAAGAAATATCTTCTTTGGTTTCCATATCTTCTTCTTGTCCCTCCTCTGTCTGTTCTGTTCCTCAATGATAGGTTTCATGAACGCATCCATCCCGGCGTTACCTGCCTTGATGTCATCGCTGTATGTCCTACCTTCAAAGGACTTCTTGCCTACGTCATAGACACTGAGGCTTGGCATGTCCCAGTGATCTCCTAAGTGTATTATAACTTCAGGCTTGGTCTTTGCTGCATACTTACCTGCCCACTCTAAATGCTCGAAAGAGTTGTTAGGTTTACATTGTGTGTCAGGAATGATTAAGTGTCTCATTTTATCCTTTCAAGTAAACTAAAGTAATACTCCGCATCAATGACAGCTAGTGGTTTAGAATAATTCTGTTTGATTACAAGCACAGGTTCTCTATCATCAGGCGTGTTATCTGCTGCCTGAGAATAGAAAGCATAGACACCAATAGAATTACGTGACTTACATTCTATTGAGATACCTAACTTATCACCAGCTTCTTGACTAAACAGTATGTCCTCACCACCAGCACCCATGCTAGTGCTTCTTACATCGGACCGGGAAAAGCTAAATTTCTCGATGATAATGTCCCTAACCCATTGCTGGAGTTTTCTTCCTTTGGCTTTTGCACTTTGCGTCTTAATGATTTGTTCCCTCCTAATAGCTGTTTCAGTTTGAATCTCTTGATCTTCTTGATCCAACCCTTTGGTATATGTATCCGTGAGTTAGATTCTGGACCAGCCCAACACACTGCAATTGTGATAGCCTTCTTATCCTCTGCTACCACGAACCCTATGGTTGAGACATGGTGAATGTCAGTCTTATCTGTGAGTTCCCAACCAGCATCTGCACAAGCATCGTCCCACTCTATGTAAGCTATGTCTGGGGTGGAGTCCACAATTGATTTGGTTTTCTTCTGATCCATAAAAGCTGTCCTCTCTCTTTGATTGTATCAACATCACCATCGTATGCTTTAAGTACCGCATCGTACAGTGACTCCTCAGTGTCACATTTCTGTAACAATTTCTCAGCTTTCTTTATGCCAACTCCTTTGATCCCCGGGATATTATCTACTCTATCCCCTGTTAAAATCTGAATGTAAAAGTTCTTGATCGCCTCTTGCTCAGTGACGTAGTAAAGATCTTCCTTAACAAAATTGTAGTGCCAACCTCGTAGCATGTTGAGGTCTTTATCAATAGACATAACACAACAGGTATCTTCAGCATGGTTGTATACCTCGATACCTATTGCGTCATCTGCCTCTTGTCCTTCAATCAAACTAAACTTCCACTTGCTCATGAGATAATCCCTGAGAGCATCGTAGTGTATGGGCTTACGTGCTTTTTCCCTGTTCCCCTTATACGTTTGCTCAGTCGCTATCTCTGTTCTGTAATTAGAGTTCCCTGTGATGAAGCCCTTGTAATCTACTACACCTTCAAGGGCTATGAGGTTATCGATGAAGTGACCCATGCGAGCTATCGCAAACTTCTCCTCCTCAAGATCATCAACAGAGAACCCTATCCTATAGACAAGGATGTCTCCGTCAATGAGAGCTGTTACTTTCTGCATTGACGGATTCATTTAGAGAGCTTCTTCCAGTGCTTCTTCTTCTGGAGTACCAGTGTACTCGATCAGATGACTAAGCACCAACTTGTTGATACCAACAGACACGCCAGCCTTACCTCTGAACTGATACTCGTAAGGTTTAATGGTGGCTGTACCTTTAGAACCATTAGCTACCTTGACATTGACGGGACTACCATCTTCCATCTCAGTCTTGATAGGATAGTCTTTAGACTTCGCTACAACATAGTTACCTTTCTCGTCAGCATGCTTGACGTTGACTCCCATTTCTTTCAGTTTGTCCGTAGCCTCATCAGATAAGTTGCACAGGTCAACTTGGTATTTGCCTGATAGAGAGTTAGGTTCTGATAGAGATGCCCACATGATGTCGGCTTTAACTCTGAATGGTTTAAGATCTAACATAGTACTTCTCCTTAGTGTGTGCTTGCCCAATTAGCTCCAGTTTTGAACTCACCATCGAGTGGGCAGCGTAGCCCGAGGGTGTGTCCTGCTTCCTGAATTGCCTGTATTCCAAACTGTCCTACAGATTCAGCAAGTTCTTTCGTAGTCTCAATCTGCCACTCATCGTGTACGTTAGCGACAAACTGAGCATCTATTATACCACATTTTAACTTATCATGCAAGTGTATTAATGCTTGTTTCATAACAATTGCACCTGCTCCCTGCAACAAAGTGTTAAGCGCGGCGTGCTGTGACCTGACATATAAACGTCTACCATCTAGTCCCGGCAACCACCCCTTCTTAGACAGACGATCAACCTTCTGTCTCAGTGTACGTAAAGCTGGTGTGTTATCGAGGAACTTATCAATCAACTTCTTACCCTCACGCTCACTACCACCTACGATACTACCTATCTTAGCCGGACCTCCACCATAAAGGAAAGCATATATCAATGTTTTTGCCTGATCTCTATTGGTTAGACCAGCCGCTTTCATATTGACAGTATGAATATCACCGTCACATACTTCCTTAATGTAGTCCTCATCCTGCATGTAGTGTGCCAGCATACGTAGCTCAAGACCAGAGGCATCAATACCAACCAACACCTTACCATCGTCTGCTATCCAGCAAGACCTACACTCCTCACCATACGCACTACCAACACGTGGTACTTGTGCCATGTTAGGTGAACTGTGTGTCATTCGTCCCGTGACTGCACCGTTGGTGATGACCGAACCATGTACCCTGTCCTCGTTATCAGCATGCTCAAGCCATGATTCAACTTGAGCCACCCGTTTCTGAAGCAGTAAGTATTTCTCGATGAGCCTAGCTTGAGGGATGTTAATAGTTGATAATACTTTCTCATCTACAATCACCGATCCTTTCTCTGTGTGCTTGTCAGGTTGCCAGCCAAGAGACATAAGTCTCTCAGCTATTTGTTTACGAGAGCCGGGGTTGAATACCTCAACTAAATCCTTGAGTCTCTTGCCTGTCTTCTCGCTGTAACGTACTGTTACTATCGGTCTAAATACTTGTTGGAGTTCTTGCTCGATCTCATTAAGTCCATCCTTCCATTCAGCCAAGAGGGACATGACCTTTCTAATGTCCAGCTTGAAACCAACCTCTTGCTGACTCTGAATAATCTCGGCAACCCTGTGTTCGATATCAACGCTCCGATCCCATGCCAGTAGACCATCGCTAAGACTTTTGTATAGTGAAGCAGTGACTTCAACATCCTGTTTGCAGTATCCAACCATCTCATCTGTTAATCCTCCATCAAAGTTATTAAACTCTTCCTTTTGTTTTCCTAGTCTTAGACCCCAAGACTTTAGCGAATGACCGCCTTCTCTCACTGGGTTTAACAACCTTGAGATGACTAGTGTATCTCGTAGTTGGTGCTTCGTTGTATTCAAATTCCATAGCCTCCTTAACACTGGCGCATCGAATCCGATTATGTTGTGACCAATCAACGTACTTGGTTCTTCCAGATAGCTTTGTAATTTTTCTGCTTGAGTCCATACATTCACCTCGTTAGTGTCTAAGTCTTTAGTAACAGCGCACCAGATCCTACTCGATACGCTGTTGGTCTCGATGTCAATTACTATTTGTCTACTCATTAAAGATACTCTTCATGTTTGGAGTTAGTACCAACTTTGTTGATGCTCATATTATAACAATCACTTCTAACTGTAAAGTTATTATCTTTATCTATGTCTCCCTTCTTCATAAACGAGGAATAGTTAAGATAAGTTTCCTTTGGTATTAACCCTATGAACCATGCTTTAGAATAATCATTCATAACACGCATGAAAGCATAATAGTCACACTTTTGTTTTGTATTTAAAGCGGCTACGCTACAATCATAATAGTCTTTAGGTTTATGATTAGTTCGTTTTGTTTTTACATCTACTGTTTTACCATCACTTAAAACTATATCATAATTATAAGTGTTACTTTGAGTAGCGTTTAACAACTGCCTTGCTAATACTTCTCCTAAGAATCCTGCTATATTTCCTTTACCATCAGTAATACTATTGTTTAGTTTACCCATCTCTTTTGCTAATTTCTTAGCTTCATCAATGGATTCTTTAGTTGGTTCAATAGTAATCATAACTCTCCTTCATCTTTACGTTCAATCATTCTACCACATTCCAGATCATAAAGCAAGCGGCATGCTGGTCCAGTCAATCCACTAAACCTATTCTTCAAGACACGCACGTTGGTTGTGTGTCTCTCGATAGGATCTTCTGCCTGACCATTACGTTCGAGTGACAGTACGATGTCTGATAGCTGACCGATAGAACCACTGCCTCTCAGTTGTGATAGGCTGGTAGCCGCGCCTTCCTCGTGACCCTTGTTACCATCAGGTCTCTTGAGGTGAGACACCACGAACAGAGCTATACCTGTCTCTTGAACTAGCATACGTAGCCTAGTCATTATCTCATCGATAGCTTTGCGTTCGTCACCCGATTGCTGTGCGCTGACCACAATACTCACGTGATCTAAGAATATGTATTTACATCCTAATCCTTTTGCGAGATAACGTACTCTGCTTATAATGTTCTCGATATCGGTAGATCCAAAGTGATCGAACAGGTAGATCCTGCCAGTGCCTAGCGTGAGATCAAACGACTCGATCAGTTCATCCTCAGTATATGGTACGTCCGGTAGGTGTAGTGGTTTGTTAGCGGCTAGTGACATCAGTGATCGTGCTGTCTTGCGTGTTGATTCCTCAAGGAACATCAGACCAATGTTGTCCTGCGTGTTGTTAAGCACATGCCACACCACCTCACGTAAGAACTGTGACTTACCTAGTCCTGATCCTGCTGTGATCGTGACAAGCTCCGCCTCTCTGATACCGTAGGTTAGTTTGTTGAGTCCAGCGTAGGGATAGTTAACCATTGACTTCTCGATTGGCTTGCTGACTTCTTCCCATAGCGTAGACCCATCAATGATACCATCAGGTACATACTTCTCTGACTGCCACCACTTGTCCATGAATAGCTTTTGCTGACCAGCCTTGAGATAATCACAACCATCCTTATACTCAGACGTTGACTTGAATATCTTTACCTTTGATCCGAACACATTAGCTATCTGCTGTGCCGCTTCCTTACCTTGCTCGTCATTGTCCATGCACACTACGATATGCTCGAACGAATCCAGCCACTCGTAGTTATCCTTGACGTTAGACATAGCACTACCAGCCCCTGACTTGATTGAGACAACAGGGAACTTAGAACCTAGCATCTGGTACACCGCTAGACAATCCGCTTCGCCCTCTGTAATGGTGACGTACTTACCACCATCGCTGAACTGTGTCATACCGAACAGTGGCTTGGCATCTTCCCATTGACCTACGATATGAAACTTCTTCTCGTGCTTGCTACGTTTCTTGATAGCACAGACATCGCCATTGGTAGACGAGTCGTGGTATGGAAACCAGTAGAACAGATCATCCTCTACTACTCCGTATGCCTTGCACGTAGCACTCGTGATCCCTCGATCCTTCATGCCACTAGCATCAGACAGGTTTTGATACTGACTATACCAGTCGTTATCTTTTGGTTTAGTAATCATTATCCTTCTCTCTTGTTGGTGGTTACTGTTTCTTGTGTGACAACTGAAGCAATAGGTGTGATCCTCGTAGTAAGACAGAGCATCACTAGAACCACAGTCATCACATGGTTGGTGCGTCTTGATTGCTGTACTCATAAGACCTCTTATAAGATTATTATTATAATTATCTTATTAGATAACTAATAAGTATTATAACACTTGTCAATAGAATATACCCTAATGATTATCATTAAAATGTACTAAGGATAATCACTTATTCCCTGTCGGAATATATCTCATCGAAAGACACCTCGATACCAGAATTAGAGTAATCAGTATCGTAATCTATTGTCTCATCATAAGCATGCACTAGGTCTGGTCTGTCAATGATAGGTAGCTCATCATCTAACCTAGACATACAGTCGCGACACAGATCAAGATACTCCTCTGTGTCTGCTGTCTTAACTGTTGCTTCATAGTCACTCAGGACTGTATTACAGGCTCTACAGCGCATCGTCTTTCTCCTCGGTAGGTAGGTATTCATGTTCAGATTGCGTTGATTCTATGGCTTCTACGTGCCTCCTGAATGGGTAATGTTTTAAGATGAACGCTCCCTCTCTTGGAGAGAGCTGTCTAAACTCTGCTTGTTTAATCAGGTGGTACGCCTTGACAATATTAGGATCAACTTTCATAGGTATTCTCTCCTAGTCTCATGGTTAGTAGGTGTTCTCGATAGCTGTTGTCCCTCACCATCTCATCCCACCCTTCAAGACTGCGCCATGTGCTGGTCTCTAGTACCTGATCCAGCACCTCTGCATCAGTCATCTTATCTATCTGATCTGCTATCTGCTCTGCTCTCATCTCGTTGTAGTGGTTACTCATCTGCGTCATCCCTTTCATCGTCAGTGGCATAGAAAATCTGTAATTTAAATCCGTTGTACTCGTATTTAATTCTTTGCTCTTTTAATATTCTTTCAACTATTTTCTGAATGAATAAAAATTCTTCATGGTTTAAGTCCATATCAAATACGTTTATTATTTCCTCGTCATAGTCTATGTTCATAATTCCTCCTCATCTACATCTCCTCTCTCTACTGGGTCGTAGCCCCAATCTTTTTTATCACCGTGCAACTCGTTCCAACTGTAACCCTCGTGGTAGTCTGCGATCTCTTGCTTAGTCATCGCTTCCTCAGGTACACGCATGCCATTACCTGTGCCGTATGGGTAGTAGTGTGGCTCTCGCTTCCTCCAGTAGTAAGAGTCTGCCGCGCCTCGATCATAAGCTGATCCATGCTTTACGTTTTGTCTGTATTCCATTACCAATTCTCCAAATGTAAAAGGTTTACTTTAGTTTTAGTTTCTCGATCCATCTCGTTAATTGTATACCCTTTACGTGACAGTATCAAGTCTAGTTCCTTGACAATGAACTCCAAATCTTTAGGCGATGCTGTGCCTATTGCATCCTTTATCTCATTGATTGCAAAGAACATTTGTGCTTCTTGCTGTGCCACTGTGGTCTCATACTCTAGTCTATCCATAAGCTAACCCCTTAAAAAAGTATCCCAGTAATATAGAAAAAAGTCTCTGGGTAATATAGAAAAAGTCTCCTAGTAATACTAATGCACCGCTACCTTAACATATGGTGTGGTGTCAGTCAACACATCCATGATTACATCCCTCAGTAGTTCGTTCATCGAACCATCTTCGATCAGGTAACAGATACATTCTAGTATCATATCTTTCAGTTCATCTTCAGTCATCACCTTTCTCCTCCAACTTTTTGTAAAGTGAATAAGACCTTTTCCAATCTTTTCTCTAAAACCTCCCTACACTCAATTAGTTCATCATCGGTTAAATCTCGAAGACTACAATGCGTTTCCTCTATATCGTCAAAAATATCATACTCCTGTTTAACATCTAGTTCTTTGTCTATTGCTTGCTGTATCACCTCCCAATTTATTCCTACATAGACATCAAATTCTTCCACTAATCTTATCATAATATTTTCCACCTGTTCTTTGGTTAATGGTTTACCTGCTACTTCCATTATATCTTTAGCGTGCCAGTCATCTCGTAATACTAGATCTCCATACACTCCTTTAGATTTAAATACGTGCGCCATGTTGTTTCCTTTCTAGTTAATTAACGAATTAATTGCACCGAATATAATCATAGCACAGGCAAAGATAGACACAAAGCCCATGAACCACAGCAAGATATTAACTATTATCTTCATCTTCTTCCTCCTCATACTCATCTACCAGTTCTAGTAATGCTTCTCTCGGGATGTGGTACATCAAGCAATACACCGATTCTATATCGCTCGTGTACGATATGTACTCCAACACTTTCTTGATTAGCTTGTCGTTAGGGTGTGGGTCTAATCCATATTCTTCCCAATCAATTGCCCATCTATCTTCTTCCGTCATACTATCACCTCGTTTAGTTATTGTCTAAGACACCCAATCCTCTGGGTGTTTCGGGTATTCAACCCTCATCAGTTAGACTCATGGAAAAAAAATTATTAAATTTGCGGTAAGCCTCACAATATTTTTCGTATTCGTCTTTGGCTGAATAGAAAAAGGTTAAGCTAGGATAGATATAATAATCAGGATTGAAATCACCGACGGCGTTACCGACTTTACGGCGTACAACTTTCTCACCGTTGTATTCTTCAACACTTAAAAATTCATTTAAAAATTCTTTGTAAGTTAGCATTGTGTTTCCTTTCTGTTATTGTCTAATACGCTCGATACTCTGAGCGTTTCGGCTAATCAAGCCTCATCAGTTAGACTTTGGATATACTCCTGCGGTACTACTCTGCCTATATCTTTGCCTCCTAGATATTCGTTTATATGGCGCGTCGTTGTTTTACTGTATTTCTTATCAGTTCTAAATGCTCCCTGCTCATCCCATCCCGCGACGGGTGTTTGATAACTGAATAAAATCGTGGTGTCTTTATTCAAAACTAGTTCGTTCATGTTTGATTTGATTGGGTTTAGTTTCATTTCTTATTTTCCTTTGGTTTGTTTTGTTGCTATGGTTCACATTGTAGACTATCCGCGAGATAAGTCAAGCAAAAAACATAGGAATTTTTCCCAAAATTACCTAAGTAAAATCATTAGATAAGCCTAAGTAAAATCATGAATAGCTAAGTTATTGATTTATAAGGGAATCCACGTAAATAAGAATTAGGTACTAGGGTAAGGGTTTTGGCTTGCGTCGCGTGTAGGGCTTTCTCGAGGGTCTCAGAGGCATGTTACATAAATGAGACAGTAGTGTTGCGTTTATACCACATGGTTTAGTGTATACTGTATACTGTATTCTGAATTCAAACGTACACCCTACCAAACTTTTTAGATTAGGTCTAAAGTCTCGCGAGGTCTCGCGAGGTAGCCTCACCGCCTCACACACTCACCAGAATACAGAGTGCCACATACCGAACTCTGTATACTGAATACCGAATACTGTCTACTGAATACTGTATACAAACTGCATAGGGGGGGAGGGGCTAGGCAGGGGCTAGGGAGGGGAGAGACCCTAACATATACAAAAAAGAGTAAAATAAGCAAAATACTACATAAATTAGACAGTAATTAAATAAAAAATGTACATTTAGAATCAATTAGTTATAATAAAGAAGATAATTATGGAAATGTTCGTTTAGATCTTATAAGAGTGTACCCTACAAAATGTAAATAGTTCTTGACAAATGACTAGAAATGTGGTATAATAAGAGTCTACTATGTAGAACTAAGAGCAAACTTTATTTTTATTCTTATATTATCGTCTTTATCTACATAGTTATCTAATAATAACTATGAAGGATAAAGGTATTGTCTATTAATGATAACCCTCCTGTCAAAAAGAAACGTGGGAGACCTCGTAAAACAGACATCGAGGCTAAGAAAAGCAGAGGTGTCGTAGGTAGACCACCCGGAGAAGCAGCTAGAATAAAAGAATTTTATGCTAGATTGCTTACAACTAGTGGTGAAACAGTAATAAACACTGTCCTCAAGAAGGCGTTGGATGATACTGATAAGGATCAGATCGCTTGTTTGAAGATGTGTATGGATAGGATGTTACCTGTTTCCTATTTTGAAAAGGATAAGGATGCTCGCAGGGGTAACGTATCTATTCAAATTTCAATGGTTGGGGATCAGAAGGCAATCATTGAGCAGGAAGAGGAAGAAGACCAAGATATTCATGACGTTGAATATGAGACCATAGATGTCAGATCTGAAGATTAAGCTGCTACCTTGGCAGCAAGAGGTCTGGACTGACAGCTCTAGGTTCAAGGTCATAGCTGCAGGTCGTAGAACAGGTAAGAGTAGATTGGCTGCGTGGAGATTGATTGTCTCTGCGCTAGAAGCTAAGAAGGGTCATGTGTGGTATGTAGCCCCTACGCAGCAACAAGCTAGGGATATTATGTGGCAACAGTTGTTAGAGCTGGCTCATCCAGTCGTAACTAACAGCCATGTCAATAATATGCAGATCACGCTGATAAATGGTTCTGTCATATCACTAAAGGGTGCTGATAGACCAGAAACGATGCGAGGTGTAGCCTTAAAGTTTGTCGTACTTGATGAGTATGCAGATATTAAGCCTACAGTATTTGAGCAGATCTTGAGACCTGCACTAGCTGACTTGAAAGGTGAAGCTGTATTTATTGGTACACCTAAAGGTCGTAATCATTTTTATGATATTTACAAGCTAGGTCAGAGTGAAAGACCAGAAGCAAAGGATTGGAAGAGCTGGCACTTTACTTCATTTGATAATCCTCTCTTAGATAAGGAGGAGATTGAAGTAGCAAAGAACACCATGTCTACATTTGCGTTTAGACAGGAGTTCATGGCTAGTTTTGAAGCACCACAGTCAGAGTTATTTAAAGAAGACTGGGTGTTGATTAAGGATAAAGAGGAAGAACCAGAGCAAGGAACGTACTATATGGGCGTAGACCTTGCAGGTTTTGAGAATGTATCCTCTCAGGCTAGTAATAAAAAGAAATATCTGGATCAAACAGCTATTAGTATTGTCAAAGTAGGTGATGATAATAGATGGTGGGTGGATAAGATTGATGCTGGCAGGTGGGATATCAAGGAGATATGCGAGAGAATCCTGAATCATGTCCAGTTATACGACATACAGGTAATTGGAATAGAAAAAGGTGCATTAAAAAGAGCAATCATGCCGTATTTAACGGAGATGATGCTAAAAAGAGCAATATATCCACGCATAGACGAAGTAGCACTAGGAAATAAAAGCAAGGTAGACAAGATCATTGGAGCTTTGCAGGGTAGGTTTGAACACAAACAGATAGAACTATGTGATGGTGAGTGGGTAAGAGAGTTTAGAGACGAGTTATTAAACTTTCCTACTACTGGAGTCCATGATGACATGGTGGATTCACTGAGTTTGATAGCACATATTGCTAATGCAGCAGTGTATTTTGAAGATTACAACGATGATTACGAACCCTTAGACATTATATCAGGATATTAAACATGGCTGAACAATACAACGAGAACGAATTACAATCAGTAGAAGAATATGAAGTTACTGAGAGTGATAAAGAGTTAGTATCATTCGTAGTTGAACACTGTGACAGGTGGAGAGACTGGCGAGACACTAACTATGAAAGTAAATGGGATGAATATGAAAGGATATATTATGGTATCTGGGCTTCTGAAGATCGTACAAGGGATAGTGAGCGTAGTAAAATCATTAGTCCTGCTACTCGTCAAGCTGTTGACAACCGTGTCGCAGAAACTATGGAAGGGTTTGCAGGCTCTGGTAAACTATTTGAAGTCGTTGATGACTTAGCAGATGGAGACAAGACTGACGTTGAGATTATGCAGAATCTTCTTGTTGAAGATACACATAACAACGCATACTTAAACAATGTCAGTTCTATTGTCAAACTAGCTGAGATCTATGGTACAGGTGTAGGTGAGATTGTTGTTAAGACAGAGATTGAAAAGATCCCAACAACGCAAGCTATGCCGGGACAAGAAGGTGTAGCTGCTATTGGTGTTACTGAAAAAGAAAAAGTAGCAGTCAAAGTTAAACCTGTACATCCAAGAAATATCTTAATAGATCCTAATGCAGATGCTATTGATGATTCTCTTGGTGTAGCTGTAGAAGAATACGTAAGTCTTTATCAGATTGTACGTGGTATTGAGTCAGGTGTTTATCGAAAGGTAGACATTGAACCGCATTACGAAAGTGATGATTTAGAACCAAGTAAGGTAGAGTCAACCAGTTATCAAGACGATAAGGTTAAGATACTACGCTACTATGGTTTAGTTCCTAGAGAATACTTGGAGCAGATGGAAAATGAAGGTGAAGAGGTTGTAGACTTGTTTCCTGAAGATTCTGCTGCTGACAAAGTATCAGACTTGGTAGAAGCTATTATTATTATTGCTAACGATACGCACCTACTTAAGGCTGAAGCATCTCCATATATGATGCAAGACCGCCCTGTTATTGCTTATAGACCAGAAGTACGTCCGGGTAGATTCTATGGCGTAGGTACGGTTGAAAAGGCTTATAACATGCAGAAGGCTATTGACGCTCAGTTAAGAAGCCACATGGATTCTCTGGCGTTGACAACTGCACCTATGATGGGTATAGATGCTACTCGCTTACCACGAGGTATGAAGTTTGAAGTTAGACCGGGTAAGAACATTCTAACCAATGGTAATCCTGCTGAGATCCTACAGCCGTTTAAGTTTGGATCTACAGATGCTTCTAACTATGAAACAGCTAAAGGGTTTGAAGCAATGCTGCTACAAGCTACAGGCACACTAGACTCGTCAGAGTTGGTCAAGAGCGCAGCATCTACAGCAGGGCAGAATAATGGAATGGGTATGTCTCTGGCTATGTCAGCGATTGTCAAGAAAAACAAATTGGCAATGGCTTCATTCCAAGATGATTTCATTATCCCAATGGTTCAGAAAGTCGCATACAGGTATATGCAGTTTGATCCAGACCGTTACCCAATGAGAGACTTTAAGTTTACTACCATGTCTTCTATTGGTGCTATAGCTAGGGAATACGAACAACAACAGCTAATAGGCTTGATGCAAACGCTCGGTCCTAACTCCCCTATTGTTCCTGTTCTGTTAAGAAGCATTATTGCTACATCAGGAATAATGAACAAAGAACAGTTGATGGCACAACTAGAACAGATGTCTCAGCCTAATCCTGAAGCACAGCAGATGGAACAACAGCATCATCAACTACAGATGGCTTTGGTTCAAGCACAAGCTAATGAACTTAATGCTAGGGCTAGTGAGTCTGCTGCTGACGCACAAGAAGCACAGGCTAGAGCGCAGAAGTTAATGGTTGAAGCATCTCTAATGGATGATAAAGTTAAAGCTGATTTAATAAGAAGTTTGTCTGCTAACATGAATACACGGGATAAGAATGAGTTTGAAAAGCGTGTTAAGGTAGCTGATTTAATACTTAAAGAACGTCAGATAGATTCAAATGAGCAGATAGTTAGAGAGCAAATGATGCAAAAAAATGCTTGACAAAACACTGATTTTGTGGTATAATGATGGCTCATTATAGTAACTTAATAGAGGACTCCATATTGGATAAAGAACTCCAAGAGTATTACGAAGCAAGATTTGATATGATGTCAACAAAAGGATGGAAGGATCTCCTAATTGATGTTGACAAGATGATAGAAGAAAGAAACAACTTAATGGCTACTAAGAGTTTAGAAGAACTAAACCTTAGGAAAGGTCAGCTAGATGTTCTTTACTGGATCAAGACACTCAAGCAACTATCCGAAGAATCATGGGAGCAACTCAATGAAAAGGATGTTTGAGTTTAGATGTGGTGAAGGTCATCTAACAGAAAGATATATTGACGAGAAGGTAAAACATATTGATTGTCCTTCTTGTGAATGTATAGCTCTCCGTATTATTTCTAGTCCGCGTATCTCGTTGGAAGGTGTCACAGGAGACTTTCCAACAGCAGCAGATGCTTGGGCAAGAAAGCATGAGGAGGCTACAAGAGTTGCCAATAAACGCAGAGAGGGTTAGCGTCAGGTAACATTTTTTAATTCCTAAAATCACAAACGTGACAGGAGACAGTATGGCGAAGTTTGAAGATCCGTTGCAAGAAGAACTTGAGTTTGATAGTGTAGAAGAAGAACAGACTCCAGAAGAACAAGTAGAACAACCTGTTCAAGAAGAACAACCTGAACCAGAAATACCAGACAAGTATCGTAACAAGTCAATCCATGACATTGTTAAGATGCACCAAGAAGCTGAAAGGTTAATTGGTAAGCAAGCTCAAGAAGTTGGCGAAGTTAGAAAACTAGCTGACGATCTACTAAAACGGGAACTCTATCAACAACAAGCCGTTCAAAACCCTAAACAAGAAGAAAAAGATCCTACAGAAAGATATTTAGAAGATCCTGTAGGTGCAGTTAATGATGCTGTTAGCAATCATCCTGCTATAAAGCAAGCACAAGAACAAGCGTTTGCTTATAAATCACAGCAGGTTGAACAAAGATTAAGACAACAGTTTCCTAACTTTGATGAAGTAATACAAGATCCAAAGTTCTTTGAGTGGATTAAAGTTTCACCCGTAAGAACTAGGTTGTTTACAGAAGCTCATTCTCAATATGATTATGATTCTGCTGTTGAGCTAGTATCAACATGGAACATAATGAATAAAGAGAAACAAGTAACACAACCTGCTATGGTTACTGATGCAAAAAAAGAAACAGCTAAGAATCTTAAAGCTGCTACAGTAGACACTGGCTCACCTGCTCCGAGTTCTAAAAAGACTTATCGTAGATCTGATCTTATTAATTTACGTTTACGTGATCCAGATCGCTACTATGCGATGCAAGATGAGATTATGTCTGCATACGCAGAAGGGCGTGTCAAATAGAAAGGAAATAAAAAATGGCACTTGGTACTAATCACGTTACCCTTACTACTGCGGATAAATTTATCCCAGAAATTTGGAGTGACGAAATCATTGCAGCTTACAAGCAAAATCTTGTTGCTGCTAATCTGTTCTCTAAAATGTCTTTCAAAGGTAAGAAAGGCGATACGCTTCACATTCCGAAGCCTACTCGTGGTTCTGCTTCTGCAAAGTCTGCTTCTACTCAAGTTACACTAATTGCTGCAACTGAGTCAGAGCAACAAGTTCTTATCAACAAACACTATGAGTATTCTCGATTGATCGAGGACATCGTAGAAGTTCAAGCACTTGCTTCACTACGTAAGTTCTATACGGACGACGCTGGTTACGCTCTTGCTAAACAAGTTGATACAGACCTCATCAGGCTTGGTCGTGGTGTTAATGGTGGTGTTGTTGGTACTTCTGACTACGCTACTGCAGCTGCTTCAACCAACGCTTGGATCGGTTCAACTGGTGCAACGGTATATAACTCTTCATCTTCAAACGCTGCTGCGCTTGGTGATGCTGGTATCCGTCGTTCAATCCAGAGACTTGATGACAATGACGTTCCAATGACGGATCGTTTCCTTATCATCCCACCTAATGTTCGCAACACTTTGATGGGTCTTAACAGATTCACAGAGCAGGCTTACACTGGTGAGGCAGCTGGTGGAAACGTTATCCGCAATGGTCAGGTAGGTGACGTATATGGTGTTAAGGTATATGTAACTACCAATGCTGATACTGCTGCTGGTAACACAGCAACTGACCGTATCTGCTTGCTTGCTCATAAAGACGCTTTTGTTCTTGCTGAGCAAATGGGTGTACGTTCTCAGTCACAGTACAAGCAAGAGTACCTCGGAACTCTCTTCACCTCAGACATGCTCTATGGTGTTGCTGAGCTTCGTGACAGCTCTGCTGTTGCTCTAGCTGTTCCAGCCTAACTCTAGGCTATTGTAATACCTCCCCGGATCTAACAAGGTCTGGGGAGTTTTCTTAGGAGAACTCAATGTGGTCTAAACCTCAATATACGGAAGTAAGATTTGGTTTTGAAGTAACAATGTATATTGCTACTAAGTAAGGAAGTAATATGGCTATATGGAGAGGTGCTGGAGGTCCGGGTGATGCAACCACTGATGCTGCTAATGAAGCTAGTGTAGCGTCTACCAAAGCTGCTGAAGCTGCTGCGTCTGCTACTGCTGCTGCAGGATCAGCTACATCTGCTGCTAACTCAGCAACCAATGCTGCAAACTCTGCAACTGCTTCTGCATCGTCAGCTAGTAGTGCTTCTAGTTCTGCTACATCTGCATCTTCTTCTGCCTCTTCTGCTTCTACATCGGCTTCTAACGCATCTTCATCTGCTACTGCAGCGTCAACTGCTCAAGGTTACGCTGAAGAGTGGGCTACTAAAGCTGAAGACAGCTTAATTAGCACTGCTGCAGGTGGTGATGGATCTACTGATTACTCATCTCTACATCATGCTGCTAAGTCTGCTGCTAGTGCTAGTGCTGCAGCTAGTTCTGCTAGTGCTGCAGCGAGTTCAGCTTCTGCTGCTCAGACAGCACAGACAAATGCTGAGACCGCAGAGACTAACGCTGAGACAGCACAGACTGCTGCTGAAGCTGCAAGAGACGCTGCTCTAGCTGCTCTTGATAACTTTGATGATAGATACTTAGGTGAGAAAGCTAGTGATCCCACATTAGATAATGATGGTGATGCGTTAGTTGCTGGTGCATTATATTTTAATACTTCTTCAAACATAATGAAAGTCTACACAGGCTCTGCTTGGGTAGCTGCTTATGTATCTGGTAGTATTAATATTGATAGTATTACTGATGTAACCATTACTTCTGTAGCTGATAATGAAGTATTGGCTTATGATAGTACATCAAGCAAATGGATTAATCAAACTGCTGCTGAAGCAGGTCTAGTAGCAACTAGTGATATTGGCTCAACAGTACAAGCCTACGATGCTACAATTCTAGTTGACGCTGACATTGGCGTTAATGTTCAAGCATACTCTTCTGTTTTACAGAATACTACAGCTTCCTATACTATTGCTGAAGAAACTAAACTAGCTGGTATTGAGACTGCTGCTGACGTAACAGATGCTACCAATGTAGCTGCTGCTGGTGCAGTAATGGATACAGACTTCTCAACTAATGGGTTGATGAAGCGTACTGGTGCTGGCACATACACAATTGTTACTGATAACTCTAGTGAATGGGATACAGCTTACTCATGGGGCAACCACGCTAGTGCTGGTTATCTAACTAGTTACACTGAGACAGATCCTGTTTACACAGCATCGAGCTGGTACACAACAACAAACAATTCAACTAATTGGGATACAGCGTATGGTTGGGGAGATCACTCAACTGCTGGTTATGTAACTTCAGCAGATCCTGCTGGTACGGCTGTAGCAATGGCAATCGCACTGGGATAAAACATGGCTAATACATTTAAGAATTACGCAGCTACAGGTGTTGGAACTTCTGCTTCCACGATACTAACTGGACCGGGAGCTACACAGACTACTGTAATTGGTATTACGGTAGCTAACATATTGACCTCTGGACCTATCACAGTGGACGTATACGCTACGATAGGCGGTACAGACTACTACATAGTCAAGAATGCTGTGATCCCTGTAGGTGGTGCATTAGTTCCGGTGGGTGGAGATCAGAAGTTAGTCCTTGAAGCTACGGACGTATTGAAGGTGGTATCAGATACAGCAAGTTCTGCTGACGTGATTGCTTCTGTGTTGGAGATTACATAATGGCTTACATAGGTTCGCCTGCTGCACCTACTATTGCTACAGTTAGTGATGACACTATTACTACTGCTAAGTTAGCAGATGATGCTGTAACTTCTGACAAGTTAGCCGCAGGTGCTGTGTCTGCTGCTGCTGTTTCAGACCAAGCAAACTCATCTACTGGTTATTTTGATTTACCTGCTGGTACAACTGCTCAACGCCCCGGATCGCCAGCTAACGGAATGATTAGGTTTAACACAACTAATACAGAGTTTGAATTTTATGATGGATCTGATTGGAAAAATGTAACAAACACTAATGCTGATACTTATGCTGCTAGTTATTTAGTAGTTGCTGGAGGCGGTGGAGGAGGTTATGACCGTGGAGGCGGAGGTGGAGCAGGTGGTTATCGAAACTCTTACTCTACTGAAACTTCTGGTGGGGGATCAGCTACTGAAACACCGTTACAATTAGCTAGTGGTATTTCTTATACCATCACTGTTGGTGGTGGCGGGGCTAAAGGAACAACTTCTTCAGGAACAGCTACTTCTGGTAGTGCATCTTCTATTTCTGGTTCTAATATATCAACAATAACCTCGACTGGTGGCGGAGGTGCTGGAAACCAAAGTTCTGCTGGTAACTCTGGTGGGGCAGGTGGTGGAAATGGTTCAACAATAACGTCATCAGGAGGATCTGGAACTAGCGGTCAAGGTTACGCTGGTGGATCTGGTTACGCTACAGAATCAGGAACATACTTACGTCAAGGCGGTGGCGGTGGAGGTGCTGGCGCAATAGGAGTAACAGGATCTTCTTCTATTCGTGCTGATGGTGGAGCAGGTTTATCATCCTCTATTACAGGTTCTAGCGTTGCTAGAGGTGGAGGCGGAGGAGGTGGCGCACAATCTGGAGCTACTGTTGGCGGATCAGGAGGTGGAGGAAACGAAAGCACAAACGGTACTGCTAATACTGGTGGTGGAGGCGGTGGTGAATCTAATGGAACAGGTACTGCTGGTAATGGTGGTTCTGGTGTAGTGATATTACGAATAGCTACGTCTAATTACAGTGGTACTACTACAGGTTCACCTACAGTAACTACAAGTGGTTCAGATACTATTTTAACGTACACTGCTTCAGGTACATACACGGGATAGGTAATGGCACATTTTGCAAAAGTAGATCAAGGCAAAGTAATTAATGTAATTGTCGCAGAGCCTGAGTTCTTTGACACATTTGTTGATAGCTCACCGGGAGAGTGGATTCAAACTTCTTATAACACAAGAGGTGGTATTCATTACGGACAAGATGGACAACCTGATGGTGGTGTTGCATTAAGAAAAAATTATGCTGGTATTGGTTTTTCGTATGACCAAGGTAGAGATGCTTTTATTCCACCACAGCCTTACGCAAGCTGGACATTGAACGAAGATACTTGTTTGTGGGATTCACCTGTACCTCGTCCTGATGATGGAAATTTATATACTTGGGATGAGTCAACAACTAGCTGGATATTGGAGTCAGCATAATGGGAAGATCAAGAGATTTAGCAGACGGTAGTTACATAGCTGATGGCTCAATAGTTCAAGCAGATTTAGCTTCTGGAGTTGTTGGTACTGGACCTGCATTTTATGCTTATGGTACAGCTTCTGTTACACCAAGTGCTAATACAAGTACAAAAGTAAAATTTAATACTGAAGGTTTTGATACTGCTAGTTGTTATGATAATGCTACTAATTATAGATTTACTACTAATGTAGCTGGTTATTACCAAATAAATGTTGGAATAAACATGACTAGTGGTGTTAATAGATTAATGGCAATGATTTACAAAAATGGTTCAGAATACGCATCAACAGATATAAACGCAAGCACTGTTAAGTTAGTAACAACAGGATTGGTATATTTAAACGGAAGCACTGATTATGTAGAAGGTTATACTTGGAACAGTCAAGGTGGAGTAGCTGTATTTAATAATATAAACACTTTTTTTTCAGGATGTTTAGTGAGGGCTGCCTAATGACTTTATATGAAAAAATTATAGCTCTTTATCCTGCTTTAACAACAGAAGAATTTACAACAGTTATTACATTACAAAACGACTCTGACGGTAATGGAGACTACATTGCTAAGTGGGAGCATCCAACACTACCTAGACCTACTGAGGAGCAGTTAGCATGAGCTACATAGGTATTCCACCATTTGGAAATACAGTTAGGTCGGTTACTAATGTAACTGCTACTGCTAGTCAGACTACGTTTAACATAACTGGTGGCTACGTCATTGGTTACGTTGATGTCTTTTTAAATGGTGTGCTACTTACTCCAAGTGACTACACTGCAAGCAATGGACTAACCGTTGTATTGAATAGTGGTGCATCAGCAAGTGATGAGTTCCAAGCAGTATCGTATCAACCTATATCATTGTCTCAACACACAATGCCTACAGGTGGTACAGGTAACGTAATATTTTATGAGAACGATCAGACAGTGACACAGAACTACACCATCACAGCAGGCAAGAATGCTATGAGTGCTGGACCGATAACCGTAAACTCTGGTGTGACTGTTACTGTACCAACCGGATCAACATGGACGATTGTATAAATGGCTATAACTATTAATGGATCAGGAACGATTGGTGGTGTAAGTGTAGGTGGCTTACCAGACGGTATTGTTGATACCGATATGTTGGCTAGTGCAGCAGTAACGTCTGCAAAGGTTGGATCGCTTGGTACTTCTAATCTTCCAGCAGGCAGTGTGTTGCAAGTAGTTTCAGGATCAGATAGTACTTCTGATTACAATACAACATTAACTCAAAACTCTAGTATACACAGCGGAGTTTCAATAACTCCAAGCAGTACTTCTAGCAAAATATTAGTGATTGCACAGTTTTCAACTGAAAAGATATTCGGAAGTGGTGGAAGTACAAGCTCAACAGGATATTACCATGCACTTATATGCAGAGATGGTACTGCTATTAGGAGAATTGGTAATGCAGTTGGACATCTTGCTCCAAGTAGTATGAGGCAACACGTTGCAGGATCGTATTTAGATAGTCCATCAACAACAAGTTCAATTAGTTACGATATTAAAGCTCAAAGTGTTAATTCAGGAGGCTCAATTAGAGTTCTTTTTTACGACCCGTATATTACTTTATTGGAGATAGCAGGATGATAAACAAAGGAGACGCACTTCAATCACTTAGACCGGGAGCAGAATGGGTGCTTCGAGGTGATGACTTGGAGTGGTTAGATCAAAACCAAACTGAACCAACTAGCGCAGAGATTGATGCTGAGGTTGCTAGGCTACAGACTATCGAGCCTTTGAAGAAAGACATAGCAGAAGCTAAGAAGCTACTAGCTGAATCTGACTGGGTGGTTGTAAAGATTGCTGAGATGAATCTTGAAGGCACTGATGTTAAAGGTCAGTACCTAGACATACTTAGCCACAGAAAACTTATGAGAGAAGTGATTAACGCAAAGGAAGCTGAGATAGCCAATGTCTAAAATTGCTTTAACTCCTAACGCTAGTGGAACAGGTACGCTAACCATTGCTGCACCTAACACTAGCACTAATAGGACTATTACTTTGCCAGATGAAACTGGATCTATTATTACTACTGGATCTAGCGGTAAAGTAATTCCATCTGCAGCTTTACCTGCTGGTAGTGTTTTACAAGTTGTAAATTCTTGGTCAATGACTCAAGAATCTACTACGTCTACTAGCTTTGTTGCATCTAGTTACATTAAAGCATCTATTACTCCATCTAGTGCATCTAGCAAAGTTTTTGTAATAGTAAACGGTGGTGGAGTTTATTCTCAAGTAAATGCTTCAAGATTGTTTACTACTATTTATAGAGATGGCACTACAAATTTAGGGGATGCTAATTATGGATTAAGTAGACAACAAGTTAGCGCATCTTATGTTCAACCAATATCTATTCATTTATTAGATTCGCCATCAACTACAAGTTCTACTGAATACAAAGT
>Ga0208644_1000413_pt1 | contig 35747 bp, 29 predicted proteins | sample VirMetDEL_Nov_18_FD_184517 | JGI IMG/M metagenome (GOLD analysis project Ga0208644, IMG submission 184517) | Aqueous microbial communities from the Delaware River and Bay under freshwater to marine salinity gradient to study organic matter... | ecosystem: Environmental > Aquatic > Marine >...
GTAACTTGTTTATATGTTTCTGTTTTGTGTTGGTCGTTGCTCTTCCATTGTTTTGAATCGAAAATATTTTATTTCTGGTTTCTGTGAAAGATAACCTTGAAGCTGCTGTGATTCTTTTGCTGGGTCATCTCCTAAACGAAAATAAAAGTATCCAGCTTTACCACTTCGTGATTTTGTGTGTTTAACAGGATATATTTTTTTCTTGATAGCAAATTGTTTGATTTCTTCGGCTACGTTGTCAGCCATGGCCGCATCACGAAGCATGTATTGAACTCCGCCTTTGTAATCTGTGATGTTGTTAATGAGCTGAGCTTCTTCTAGTTCAACGTCTAATCCTTTATCAGTAAGATCTTTAATTTTATTTGGATCAGTGTCTTTTGGTACACGAACCGCACCGCCATTATTATTCATTTGTTCTTGAATGCCAAAGAACTCTTTATATGTGTTTCGTTTCTTGCTCATTTCTGTTTCTTATATAAATATAATAAAAAAATTACATATATCCTAATTATTTACCAAACAATCGATTCATTCCGTAACTCATGTTTTCATAAGCTCGCATTGCTCTTTCCATTAGCATATCAGCTTCTTGACAAGTTTTTTCAACAAGTTTCATGTCATCTTCTACCCGTTTCAATTCGCGTTGCAACGAAACTTTTTCAAACTGCATTTCGTCTGCTTCTGTTAAGTCAGTAACAACACGCTTTGCTGTTTCTACTAATTCTCTCAAACTACCACATTGTTCAGAAAGTTTACGACCTTCTCCGAACATGCTAGTTCCATATTCTTCCATGCGCATAACCATTTCCATGAATCGCTTTTTTTCTTCTGTGGTTACTGGCACATGTTGTTCTGCAGCTTCTTGCTGTTTGTCAAAATCGCCTTTTTGCTCGTTGTATATTGATCGTACGAAATCTAAATTGCTCTTCATTACTTTAATCTTTATTATATTCTACATTTCCCATCTTCACATAAAATAGAAGTAATTATTTCATGCACATGATGATATTTGTTTGTTGTTGCAGCATGACCTGCACTTTCAAATTGAAATTGTTTTCCGCCTACTGGTGCAATGAAAGCTCCATGGGTAGAAGGATTTGATACTACATCCCAACAAATAAGTTCAAAGTCAGGTTGAACTTCCATTATGTTTTCATTGCGAAGTTCTTTAACACTACCTAAACCTCGAGATGATATTCCTAAACGTATTCCTTCTTTAAACAATGATTTTAATATTTTACCAGATGGCGTATCTAAAACTTGTAAAGCTCCACATAAATCGTCGCCTTTCCACCAAATTTTTAAAATATTGTGTGACACATTGTTTAAGTTAACAACTTGTGATTCTGGATGATCTAATTCTCCTAATGCTCTGTGCTGCTGGATAAATTCTTTATCATATCGTTTACATTCACGTTCTAGTATATGTTTTGGATATACCCGACCGTTTTGATTTTTAGCTCCTGCACGTTGCAATACGCCTTCCACTACATATCCACCAGGAATACCGTATTTGTTTCCTGTAGACTCGTTAAGTGTGTTTAACGGAGTAAATGTTATAAAATCTTGTATAAGTTGTTTTGCCATAATATTATTGCATTAAATTTCTAACTCGCTCTGATATTTTAACTAATCGTTCTGAAATTGTACCTAATGCTTTATTTGTTCTTTTCTTATATCCTTCTCTCGTAACACCACTCTCTTCTTTTAAACGACTAGCATTCTTAACCGACTCTTCAATTTCACGTAATTTTTTAGATACTTCTATGATTGTCTCGTTAACTTTGGTTTCTGGTGACTTCTTTGGATCTGATGTTGCATATGTTCGATATCCTTCAATTAGATGCTCATATCGTTTTTCCATTGCTTCAGCTACACCCGGATATTTCATTTTCTTTTTTACTTTTTTGTCTTTAGAAAATGCGTATGGTGTTTGGTATCCAGCAATACCACCGGTTACTGATTGTTCGTCTAAGTCATCATATTCAAGATCATATATGCCCATTTCCTCAGCTTCTTCTTTGCTGTATTCATTTTTTATTTGATCTCGAAAATCTTTAATTGATAATATCCATTCAATTAATGCATCTACTGCACCCGGATTATCATTTAAAAATTCTTCTATTCCTTGACGATAACCAAATAATCCTACCAATGTTTCTATAGGGTTAGATGAATAATATGCTTCATTAACAGATTCTTCTTTTACATCTACACCTGGTTCATACCATACTCTATCGCCATCATTGTCTTGCCAACGACGAGGCTCTTTTTGTTTTGTAGCTGGTTTGGTATTTTCAAATTTTCTTTTCATTTCCGTAATCAATTGTTTCATTGGTGAACTCTGTTTAATTCGTCAACTAGGTCAAAATATCTTAAAAGTGATAATACATGAGACTCTTTTATAACTTTCATGTTTTCCACATTGCAAAGCATTTCTGCTAAATTTTCTATTTTTATACGAGCAACATCATCTGCAGTCTTTGCTACATGTTCTTTTAGTTGCCGTTTAATTTTTGGTATTTCTGTTTTGATATATGATTTAAGTGAATCAGTATCATTAACATGAGTGATATATTGTTTTAACAGATTCTTTTGAGCTTCTGACAAATTAGTATACTTGTTATTAAATTTATCTACAAGCAGTTTATATGTTAAAAGTCTAGTGTCTTTTGTTTGTTTACGGAATTCTTCGTATAACTCATCCGTTTCAGTTTGTTTAACTAAATCCTTAAGTGTGTGTTCTAGTATCACATCTTTGCATTGAGCCAATTGTTTAACGGAAGCTTGGTCTGCATATTCAAACAACAAATAAGTCGAAGCTAAAACTTTGTAATTAGGTATGCGAGCGTTTGATAAAGAATCAAATGAAAAGTTTTCTTGAATCTCTTTTACCAGATTATATTTTTGTCTGCGCAATGCGCTTTGATTCAATTTACGATATGCTTTTTGAGCTTCTGCAATGTAATCTAATGCTCGTGCTTCTGATTTATGTTGCTCTTTAAGAACTGAGTTATAAAGTTGCAATTCTTTTGCTAGTTCTGTGTTCTTACCGAAATATTTTTTAATAATATCTAATGCAATTGTTTTATCTGAAGTTAGTGTTTCAGACGTTAGTTTTCTAACCAACATTTCAAACAAAATTCCGGTGTTTTTGTACTTCGAATGTTTAATTTTCTTCATTTCTAGTATTCAGTTCTAGATTTATTTATATATAAATATTGTTACGCTTATAAAATATTGTTTTCATCTAGCATCGTGCCGCTATCTTCATCGGTTTGTGTAGACTCATATAGCATTTGATTGGCTAAATCTTTACTTTTCTTGTTTATCTTTTTTAATACATCAATATTTTCTCGCTGCATATTATATGGAGAACTGGTACTAGCTCGTCGACTACCGCGCGGGTCAGCTTGGAATGTTGTTTGCTGATTTTCCGGGTCCATATGTTGCTTGATTTGCTTGATGCCTAATGGATCCCATCCGAATGCGTTTTTATGTGTTCCAGATTTTGGACCTTCAGGTGGTCTACCTCCTTTATCATCACTATCGGGACTCATGTGCATTGAAGCTAAATCGTGTGGCGTTCCATATGAAACTCCGGTTAATGTAGGATCATTTCCTTCTTGTTCGATTTGACTTTGACGGAATCTCAATTTAAGATCTTCAATCACATCGTTACGTTCTTGCAGCCATTGCTCTTCAGACATATTGAATATATATTCATAAATAAATCTATCTGAAACAAGTTTGCTATCTTTCATTGCAGCAGCCAATTGAATTTTTTCATTCATTAAGGCTACTTTTTGCTGATCATATATAATTGATGGTGCCGTTAATTCCAAATCAAAGTTAACAAGATCTGCATCTTCATATCCTTGTGTGTATAAATGCACGATTGCAATCTTTGCTAGTTCAGATTCAACTATTTTCTGAATACGTTCTATTGTGCGTGCAAATCGGATATCCATGGATGCTAATGTGGATTTTCCTTCTACACCCTCTTCATATCCTAAAAATGGTTTAGGTATTTTAAGAGCTGCCATCATTTTGTGTTTAACATATTCGATGTCATCTATACCGGTAAATTCCATTCCTGGTAATGTGTCAATCTGTGTAGAAGAATTTCCGCCTCGTACAGGTAAAAAGTAATCTTCCAACATGTTGTTCAAGTTGAACTTGAGATTGTAATTACCTGTTCTTTGATCTACATATGGAACTTTTTTCATTTTGTTGATCATTTGTTCCATGAATGCATCTACTTCATTAGGAGGAATATTACCAATATCTACTTTGAATATTCTTTTTTCTGGAGCTCTCATTACACGATGAATAAGCATTGCATCTTCAAGCATTGTCAATTTTTGAAATTCTTGACGTGCTCCTTCTAACATGGATCGACCATAAGGTAAAAAGTTAGAGTCTGATATTAATCTGAAATGAGCTATTTCAAAAACATCATATTTTTCTTCTGGATTAGAAACATGGTGGAATTCTATTTCATAATCTCCAATATCTTCTCGGAATTCTTCCCACCGTTCCATTTCATAACTAGAAAATGGTCTTGCATTAATAATTCCAATTTCATCTGCAATATCTAATTTTAAAAAGAAATCGCCATACTTACACATATTACGAATCCAAGGCCACAGATTGAATTCTATATTTAATATGTCATAAAATAAATTGTTTAGTATTTTTTGTATGCGAACATCCTCAGTTTTAATTGTTAGCATATCTCCGAATTGATTTGCAAGTGTAGATTCATCTGCATATATGTCTAATGCAGAACTAATAATTGGATCTTTATCCATCATTTCGAAATCCGTATACAACTGCATTCTGTTTTGATGCATGTAGTAATTGGAATCATATCCACCCATTCCACCGACAGCATGGCGATTTGTTCCGTGCATTCGAGTGTAACGATCGGCTATTTTACTTCCTACTAGATTTCCTGATGATTGTAATCTGTTTGTGTCGACTACACGTAATTTGTCTTTACCATATGCTCTTACAATAACATTGGTACGAAACAAATTTCGTAATCTTCTTCTTAATGTGGCCATACTTTGATTATATTAATTTTATATAAATATAACTTGGCAAAGATCAGTGGTGTTTTATTTGATCAGCCAGGTTAGATCTTCATCACCGTAACCGTTATTCCATTTCCAACCGGTATCAGTGTTATTACGACCGTTGGTTGAAATAATTCCATTTGTTTTTGTGAATTGTGAAATTGCTTTTTTATGCAATTCAATACCATGTTGTCTGAGTTTTAATGATGTATCACGTAACCATAATCCGATACAGAAACTCATAACAAGGTCATCGTTATAACCTACTTCTGCTTGTGCTTTTCCGTTTTGCCATTTAAACACAAACATTTCTTGTATTAATCTTTTACTGCGTATTTTAGGTGATCCTTCTCGCATATACATTTCTAATGCAGATATCATTAATGGTCTTGTTCTGCTTGTTGTGGAAACACCCGGTACCATTTTAGTTTTATCTTTTACATCATAACCTTTCATGAGTTGTACTTCTAAATCTACATACCCATCATCTTTATATGTATAAAATAAATTTTCATAGTTTCTGTCTAGAGCTGGTTGAATTGCAGCCCAACCTATGTTTGCATTTTCAATTGCCAACAGTGCATTGTTCCATTCTGTTGCAACTGTTACTAGCATATTACCAAAATCATTGGGTGGAATTTTACCTTTATACTCAGCAACTTGTGTTACTGTTTCGACATCGATAACATGAAAGGCAGACCAGTCGGCACTATCACCACGTGCGACGTCAGCTACTACTATATAATTTTTAGTATAGTCTGGATACTCCCATACCCAATAGCTGTTATCATATCCTCTTTTTTCTAATGGTTCTGAACATTCGGATTCATATCGTTGCAGTATAGCGCCATCAATTACAGTGTGTCCGGAACTAATAAAGTCACAATCACACTCTTGAGCTGCTCCTTGTTCTCCTAATAATCTGGTTTGTTCCTCTCGCCATTCTTTGTCTCGATCCGGGTGCACCGTCCAATGCAGTTTAATTGTGTTGAATCCATTAACGCTGCTTTCTGCTTCAGCCCATGTTTGATGAAACCAGTTACCTAAACCGTTTGGAGTAGATAACACAATTGCACCCCCACCAGTAGATAAGGTTGCTTGAGATGCTATCCATATTTCTTCAATGTTTCGTATAAAGGCAGCCTCATCAACAATTAGCAATGATAATGCTTCTGAACGTGCTCCTGTGGATGCACTGGATATTGCTTTGATTTGTGAACCATTCTTGAATTTCAATGATAATTTATTGTCAGCTTCAATTGTTCCTTTCAACCAACTTGGAAGATTATCATGCATTACCCGTACCTTGGTTACTAGGTTTTTTGCTACTTCTTGTGTGGTTGCGATAACAAGTGTGTTGAAATCTTCATTGAACAACATGCTCCAAAGTGCAAAGCCTGCAGATAGTGTTGATATACCTAACTGACGTGACTTTAATATAATGTTGTATCGGTTGTCTCGGAGTTCTGCTAATGCATCTTCCTGGAATTCATACAGATTAAATTTGATCTTTCCTCGTTTAGGATGTTGAATATAACAATAATTACGCATGAAAAAGATAGGATCTTTTGCACACCGAACATATTGTTCTTGAATTATCTGTTTTAAATTCTTTTCTGCCATATTATTGTATTATAGCTACTATCATTTTACCAGTTAATAGCGTCGCAGCTATACCACCGGTAAACCAAAGTGCAGGATGTTGATACCACTTTTGTTTAAGCATTTTTTCACGCTTTACATATATTTCAATGTTTTCTTCTAGAATTGCAATTTGTTTTGAATGATATGATAATTGCAATGAATCTAAATAATTAATTTGTTCTAATTGAGATATAATATTTTTTTGCGTGTTAATTATTTTTGCGTTAACTGAATCTATATAATATAATGAATCCAATGTTTCTGATATTGCATGTATTTCAGATTCAGTAAAACATGTATCTGTTTGAGCAGTAACCGTTAAACTATTTAAGAAAAATATCGTATAGATGATATACTTCATTTACGTTTAGTTTTATTAATAATATTGTTTTTACTTTGTGATGTAGTTCTTTTTTTCTTAGGAGCCGTTTTCTTTTTTGATTCTAATTCAGTAACTTTCTTTTTATTGTCCGTCACTTGTTTTTTAACTGTTTTCTTTTCTTCAGTTACACGCTCAGATTTACCTTTTAATTTGTTTAACTCAGCATCATTGTCTTTTAGTTGTTCTTCTGTTTTATCTAATTTGTTGTTATTAGACAGTTTAATTATCGAAATAATCATGGTAAATAAACCAACAATTCCGATTGCAATGTATTTCCAATATTTTTTAATCGTTTCCATTTGGTAATGTTCTTTTATCTAGTTCTGCCATGAATTCCTTTTTATATTCCTGGAATCCTTTTTCTATTTTTTCATGAAATTCTTCTGGAGTCATTTGTGCTTGCATATCTTCTGTTAACCCATCAGAATTCACAACAACTTTAGATGCTTCGGTATATGCCTTTTTTAACATTTCGACATCTTGTTCTGCATCTCTTAACCAGGCTAATGCATTTGCCCGAACTTTTTCTTTTGCGTATTCATGATACTTGCCTTCTTTTTTGAGTTCATGTTCCATTTCTATGGTACAATCAAAACACATACCATTTGCTTTACGCATTGTTTCATCTAATGGATGTGGCTTTAGGCAGGTGCATGATTCTTTGCGACACTTAGGAAATGATCTAATGTAATCTCTTGCTTGTTGTAATGCATCTGAGTTCTTAGATTTTTTAATTCTAAATCCGTCTCGTTGTTCTACAATTGTAACTATTCCAGTAACTGGATCTACTTCTTCCCATATGTCCCCAATTTCATGTGTAGCTGATTTTTTTGCTGCAGATTCTGCATCTGAAAATCCTACTGTTTTTTTGGTTTGGAACTTGTGGGTGCCGTCAATCATTTGTTGAACGGCTTTAATGTTTTGTAACTTGTTCTTTTTTGCCATGTATTATATTTTATAGAATGCCATTGTTTTTCATCCAAATTATCATGTCTGTTCGCAGTGACGTTGGATCAATCTCTTGTCCGATTTCTGCCTCTACTTTTGTTAATGTGTTTTTCATCATGTTCAAAAATATCGATGTTACTGCGTCAGCTGGATTTTTTGAATTTTTAACTTTCTTTAATATATCTTGTTGAAATATCTGAGCTGGTCCTTGTTCTTTTGGAGCATCGGCTACAGGAGCTGCTGGCTCTGCTGCAGGAGCTTCTGCTTCGGGAGCAGGCGTTTCTGCTGCTGGTGCTGGTTCTGGTGCTGGTTCTGGAATTGGCGCAGGTTCTGGTGCTGGTGCTGGTTCTTCGGCAGCATCTTCTGTTTCTGCTTCTTCGCGGATCATTATTGCAATTTTTCTGCGAACATATTCTCTGATTAATCGTTCTTTGTTTTCTTCAGACAATTTATCAACACGTTCCTGTAGTTTCTCTTCGTTCTCTGGCTCTACCATTGAATTAGTAATTGCACCATGATCGATTCGTTCTAATTTTTCCAAGAAACCATCTGTATCTTCAATTTGTAATTTTTCAAAAACTTTGCGAGCATGTTCAGCCGAATATTCACCTTCTTCTACTTTTTTGTATAAACGCTCTTTAATATCCGGTACCATGTTTTCTACGTTGTCAATTACATCTGTAGCATATTTTCTTGGTACATTTGGAACAACACCTTTAACTCCACCAGGTACCATGTTAGGAGCTTCTTCTCCTACATAATCTTTCATATCTTTACGGGTTTCTGGTTTTTGTGACTTTGCTTCGTCTTTAGGTGCTTTGTATTTGCTCTTATGTTTTTCAGCCATGGGTTTTCTTTATTTTATATATAAATATTATCTACTGTATTTTAGGACGCCTACAAGTTGATTGATTGGTGCAAAACTACCGGTTAATTTGTATGTATTGCCCCCATACGTGAATACTATTCCTTCTAAAGGCACAATTTTATCAAACCCGCCAAGTGCTTGTATCCGGGATAAATGCTTACGTAGTAGTTCTAGGTCTTTAATGTTATTGCTTGATTTTAATAATCGTATTGAGTCTGCTAAATCTTTTCTGATTTGTTGTACTGCGTTAGACGGATTAACTGCAACAAAGTCACTTGCATTCTGAAGTATCAATGCTCCTAGTTTCAAGAATATTGATTCAAATGGTTGTATGTTTTCATACTGTATCTTTTTCAGATTAGCAGCAGTATCTGTTTCTACGACCCAATTCAGAAATTGTTCGTTATCAATCATTTTCTTCAGAGCCGTTTTATTTAAAGATTTATCTGCAATTGACCATCGTCGAACCAACGCAGTTAATACAACTTCTGGAATATCATATCCTAGTTCTTTAGCTTTTGCTTCAATTAATTCTTTCCACCACGCTTTGTGATATTCAAATACTAAATCCGTTTCTGCTAAACCGTAACGATTTCTGAGTTGATCTACTTCTTTGAATAACGCATCTTGATAATCTTCAAAATTATCTACTTTGCCTAATTTTAATTCTCTCGGTGGAATAATTTGAAACGTTTTTTGCAAGTGTGCATTAGCATCTTGTATTGCTCGTTGCAATGCTGCGCCTCCAGGCATATCAGTCATAACTTCATTTCCAGCATCATCATATTCCGTTAAATTGTGGAATTGTAGTACCGCGGTTTCATATGCAATAACATTTCTAGTTGCCGGATATATGATTTCCATGTTAGCATATATTCGACCGTTTTTAAATATTTCTGTTAGTCGTTCAGGTCCTAGTTTTGATAATGCAGCATCTAAATCTTTTCCAGCTTCGCGGAATGCATCTGATATTGCACCACGACCTTCGTATTTCGAAGCTAATTCTTCTGCAGATAACGGATTGATTCGTTCTCTTGTCCCGCGCGCGAATCCTACTTGTCCATCTTTATATGTTACAAATATGTTCTGTCCATCTGTCTTTTCCGTAACAGCTTGTTCTACATTTAATCGTCCCGTTAATCCGCGCGCTATCATTTCTTTCATGTCATTGAAAGTTAAATCATAACGATCATAAGGATGATCCATGTGCCCTGCAAGTCCGCCTTCGTTTAATGGAACTCCAAAAACAGTTTTGCTAAAATTTCCAAAATCATAAACAAATTCTTTGCCACTGTTCTTGTTCAAGAATCCTCTCAATTTATTGATTTTTTTAGCATGGGTCTGTGTTTGTTTTTTTGTTGGATAACCTCCACCCATTATTTCATTAACATCTTCTTCAAGTTGTTGTTTCCACCATTCTACTGAAAACAGTGATTCTGTAACAGTGTTGAATATTTGCCATACATTTTTTATTAAGGCTTCATCATATTGCGGATATTGTTGTGCAAATGTTTCATAGTCTCCACTAGCAATTGCTTCGCGTGCTGCGGTTGCAGAAATAGGTTTTCCGTTGCTTGTTAACGGATCTACCATCACATTGATCTCTTCTGCGTTAACGTCTGCAGGTATTTTTCTGCCGTTTTTATCTCCAACCTGTTGATATTTTTCTACGTTGCTTATAAATCCTTTTACTCGAACATAGTCATTATCTTTGTTAGATGCAGCTAATGCATATGATCCACCAGGTGCATTAAACAAGTATTCATATGCTGCAAGTATCGGACTTGGATATGGTGTTGGTTGTATTTCTATTTTAGGATTATTGTTCAGCAATCTGAAAATATCTATGCTGTTTTCTCTGGTTACTCCTGGTCTTGAATTTGGACCTATTAGCATGATCACTTTGCTTACTGCCGGGTGATTGGCATATTCATTAGCTAAATGCATATGTGCTCCGGTAATGGGTTTGAACCCTCCGGGAAATAAAACAGTTACGTTGTTCATTCGTTTTCTTTTTTATATAAATATTGTACATGTTATTTAATGGTGGTTATGTCCATGTTCCCCATTCTTGTGCGTACCAATTGTTATTACCATCACAATACAAAACTATTTGTGCATATTGTGAAGTAGTAGTTCGGTTTCCGGTACCTCCGCCGGGTCTAACAATATTTCCAGTTGTAGTAGGTTCAGCTACAACCAATGTACCAGCTGCATTTTCTTTCATTATTACTATTTGTCGACCTGTTTCTAATCCAGAAACATCTGGCAATGTAATTGTCTGAGTTCCAGAGGATACCGTTGCGACAATTGTATGATCTGATGTAGCTACTGTTATATCTGCATCAGAATCTCTCCAGGATGTATGAAATGCACCATTAATAGAAATTCGTCGATCTACTCCGGATGTCGAACCACCAGGCGATGCTGAAGATGAAAATGCCATATATGGTCGATTTGCTTGAAGTCCAGTCTGAAATTGGTATGTAGTGTTCCATGAGCCTAATTGTCGTTGACCTATGGTTGTAGATGTAGTACTAGTAATCCTGGCAGGTGATATACGAAATGTACCAAAATATTCTGACTCGTTAATTATTATCGAAGGCGCTAGCTGTACCGAAGCAATTGGTAAGGAAGATCGACTTACAAATAGTTCGATTCGACCTCCACTGCCGTCTCCGTCGCCTATAGTAATATTTCTGGAAAACACGTGATTAAACGGATGTTCTGTTCCAGAAAGTGCAGCTAACCCAGAACCACCTGTTCCAGATGTTGTTAGCGTTATAACAGATCCTTGGCTGAGTAATATTTGGTCCCATGTAAGTGGTATTGTTCCTATCCTAGGATTAAATGTATCTAAAAGATATGTATCAGTTGCATTTGTTTCTAAGATAAAATCTAAACGTTCTTTAGATCCGATTTGAGGTAACGTAAAATCTCCAATTGGTCTTAATAATGAACAATTGATTCTAACACGTCTTGCTATTTCGCCTCCTAATGAACCATCTAATACTACTCGATATGACGGTGTTGCCGAACCATCTGATTCATTATATGCTTGTAAATATGATCCGGAATTTGCGGCGGTTATTATAACTGTTGCATCTCTAATTACATTTGCCAATGCAACGCCTGAAAATAATGCATTTGATGCTGTTACATTACCATCAGCAGTTAAGTGGAAATTACTAGATGAAATTTCTATGTTACTATTACTTCCGCTAATAAAAGATGTGTTAGGATCTCCTAAAAAGAAATTCTTTGTAGCTACATATAATTCATCATCTGCTGTAGAATAACGGAAATAGCTAGATGTATCTAAAAATAATTCTAAACCTACGCCGCTATATGGTACTCCACCTTTAGTGTTCTGGCCAGGTAATGCACTTCCGCTCCAAAGCAAGAATCCAGGATCGCCTGTTTCAAATCCACTGTATCCTAATGATCTAACAAAACCAGTATCAGTTAATCCACTGATTGCAATACCTGATTCCAATGTGTCTGCCACATATAGAGAACCGGTAATCATGGAAAAATCACCATCAATATATCTGTTACCGCCTTGCCAATCCAAATTGTTTTTGAAGCTAATCAGTTTGCTACGTTCTCCAGCAACATTGTAATATTCTATTTTGAATGATAACTGATTACCTGACTTATGTTTGGTCGGTATTTCGGTTCGTAATCGTGTATAGTTTGGCGTATAGCCTGGATCGTTATCTGTTGTGGTTCTGATATCAGAAAAACTCCATTGGCCAGCTTCTATAACAAATAGCAATACGCCGGTACCGGTTCGATCTGCTTTAAAATAAAACGTTTGATCATCAATTCGTTGTGAATTGGAACGTATTTCAAGTTCTCCGACTTTCTTTCCAACACGAACAGGTAACTCTTGATTATAATAATCTGTAGTATTATAATTAAATGCACTACCACTCATGTATACATGAATTTTCGGAGATTGATTGTTACTAAAACTATTACGTTGGCCGAATGCATCAAATGTTACTTTGTATTGTGAGTTTGCAATAAATTTACCGGCAACCGATGAAGAAACTTGTAATACATATACATCATTTTTTCTGGGTATAGGTATTGCTGACACTAGGCCTATTCCATTAATTAACGGTTTGTTACCATATAGTAAAATAGGGGCAGTAGTTTCTGTACGTCCCAAGTATGTGTGACTTTCCCAATATGTATCAATAACGTTTTGATTTATTATAGATCCAATATTAGTGTATGGATCTACACTCGATGTAGAAGGAACGAATATTTCTGTTTCTACTAGTTCAATGTCATTTGTAAGTTCATATGTTCCAACAGTTCCTTTTCCTGATGCATACACTTTGATTCGGCTAACATCACCTGACGCTGGTTGTAATCCTTCTATTTCTACATATGCAAATGATTCAGAATTTTGTGTTGGAGTATACGTCGGAGTAGCTTCATAATCTATAGTATAGGCGCTTGGTCCGAAACTGTTGTATGTGTGTGAAAATATGCTTTGACTTGAAAATACTGTGTATGGAGCATCTAATTCGATTGCGTCTCTTGATAACACTTTTTTAATAGTGCTAGTATAAGTGTTATTGCTTATTGGATATCTCGGAGTAGATTGTGGATTTGTAGGAGAAGCAACAGTTAGTGTTCCTCCTACCATATCCGATGTAAATGTTCCTCCGCCAGCTACAACTGCTATTCGCTTAAAGTTGCGATCGGTATATGTTATAGTTCCACCAGCATAGGTTGGAAATTGACCAGATGTGTATGTGCGATTCAATTGAACCCCTACTTGCTCTGACACTCGTATTGTAGGTTCAGTTTCAAATATTATTTCTGAAACATTTGGGGCAGTAGGATTAACTGCTACGCTTCTGGTCCATTTAACATTCGGTTTATTCTTCCATTCTGCAGGAACATTTCGAAGTGTGCTGAGTAGTGTTACTGTAGCATCGCCTGGAGAAGTATCTTCATACACCCAAATTACTATGACTCGGGCTTTGTCTTCATCTATATAATTTGCAAGTATTTCCGAATATATAGGATCACCATTATAATCTAAAACTTCAACTTGTATTAGAGAACCAGGCTGAAGTGTATCTTCACGTCCTCGAAATTTTATAACATTTTTACCAGCAGTTAATCTTTCTGGAAATTCAGTTATCGCAAAAACATCTGGCGATGTTGCGGTATTATCTGTTCGAAATGTAGGTGTATTTATATATCCTCTATAAACTGCAGTTTTTTGTAGCATATCGTACTTGCATTTTTATATAAATATCAAGTATGTAATATATGACTGAATCCTTCAATTTTATTAACTTCTAGCAGATTGTCTACCATGTCTCGCATTGAGTCTACGTGACTGATAATGATTGAAAAATCAAATTTGGTTCTTAAATACTCAAACAGATTGATAACTGATGATATATGCTCCGCATCTAAACTACCCCATCCTTCATCGATTGCAATGAAATTAGGACGTGGCAAGGCCGAGACATTGATAAGTCCAATGCGAATAGCTAAACTAGAAATAAATCTTTCCATTCCACTACTCAATTCCAATGGCCATGTGTTTTGTTCATCGTAAATAATATATCCATTAATGTTTTTACCATCTGTATGCAAAACTATGTTAAAATCTACAATCTGATTGAGCACATTGTTTATTTCAGATTCAATTTTAGGAATTGCTAATGCTACTAAATCATATGGAACACCGTTACGACTAACTGATTTTAAATAGTATTCAAATGCACGGTATTCTGTTTCCAATTGTTTGTATTTATCAAGTTGTTCGAGTGCATTTTTCTTTTTAGTTCGAGCTACTTCAATTTCTCCATGTTTAGATTTAATCTGCTCAGAAATAGTTTTTAATTCAGAATTTTTTGTTTCGATATCCGTTTTTAAAGATTGAATTTTCGTTTCTACTGTTGCATTGAATTCTATAGCAGTTTTATTTTTGTGAAATTGTTCTTGCCGTTCATGACAAGTTTCAAGTTCAGATTCACGAGTTTGTAAATCATTTTCAATAATCTGCAGTTCGAGCTCAGCCCGTTCTTTTTGGTTTTTTGTGTTTTTAATTTCAGTTTTTAAATTGTCCGCAGTTTGTTGATCTGTGACATATTTCTGTGTTTGTTGAATTTGATTTTCTTGTTCTGCTAATTGATCTGATAATTGTTTTAATACAGATCTATCTGTTTCAATTTCATTCTGGGCTTTGTATGCATCTTGAACGAATACGTTAGACACGCAGTATTTGCAGTTTGGGTCATATTCGTGTTTTGATAAATGATCGATCTTTTTTTGTTTGTTATCAATGTCTTTTTGAAGTTGTTTAACTTTTCTATCCGTTTCATGATGTTTTTCTTGACATTCGTTATGTGTATTTACTTGTGTGTTTATATGATTAATATCATATTGATCTAATTCCGTTTGTTTTGATTTTATATCTGCAGAAAATGATTCTATATCCGATTCTTTGCTAGTAATTTGTTCTTGCAATGATTCTATAGTTTCAATCAACCCGTTTTCAGTTTGTTCTAGTTTTGTAATATCTGGTCCGTCATACGTTGTTGCATGTTTAGACTCAATTAAACTAAGAATTTCATTTTGTAAATCATTTCTTCGGTTTGACAATATGGATTCAGAAGTTTCACATTCGATGATAAAATCTTTATTCTTGTTAATAACATTGTCAGACTGTGTTATTATTTCAGCAAAATCCGTTTTCTTGTATTCTCGCAATTTACCTGCAGTTTCTTTGATATCATCATTTGCTAACTGATAAATTTGTTCGAACACCGTTATGTCTAAAAACTGTGATAACAAGTCTTTTCGTTCGCGCTGTGATTTGTCAATAAAATTGTTGCTATCTGATTGCAATGAAAATGCAGTTAAAATGAAATCATCATAAGTACCTAAATACTTGCGAATATTTTTATTTGTTTCACTTCGTTCTTCGCCATTCAAGTTTTCTGCTTCAGTAAAGAAATTCACATTAACCTTAACATGGCCAGATTTTTGTTTGATTCCTTCGCGCTGAATAGTATACAACGTATCATTGATTGTGAATTTAAATTCTCCTCGGAATGCAGATTTTTGAGTGTTTAAAACTTCTCCAGCTTTACCTGTTTTACTGCATTTATCAAAAATTGTGTATGTTATTGCATCTAGCAAACTAGATTTACCTGAAGTATTAGGTGCAAATAATCCAGTAACATCTGATATCTTGGTGAAGTCAATTGAATTGTTATCTCCATAAGAAAACATGTTTTCGAATTCAAATGATACCGGCGTCCAAGTGACGTGTCTAACTGATTCTAATGCAGGCAACTTGGTGTTTATTGTGCGATTAATATGTCTTACTGCATCTAATTCTTCTTCTGTTATGTCTGGATTATTATTATGCAAATAATCTGTTATCAGTGTATTTTGATATTCAACGTCACGCACATTGCCTATTGTGATGTTTGTGTTTGCATTGCCAGAGTTAGATGAATTGCTTCGTTGAATTGATATGTCTTGAATTTGATATTTAGAACGAAGTGTAGTTATGAATTTTTTCATATCTGCAGCATCCGTGTTGTTAAACTTCACACGAACCCGAGGTTTATTAGGCATTCTTTTCGGTGCTGCCGTGATACTGGTTCCTTCGGTTTCAAATGTCACATAACCATAATCATTGTGTATTTCCATGAACTTGGCTGTTCGGTCTGGCAGATTCCAATGTAGGATTCCGTGATCTAATGCTTCGCCATGGTTTTGCTGTATGAGTGACCCTGGATACTTTATTAATGGTTTTTTAACGCCGGTATCAATAGCATATGTTTGTAAGGTTTGGTCTGCTTTATGAATGTCTCCTAGCAATACTAAATCATGACCATCAAAAATATCAGTTTTAACATGTTCATTTGATATTTCATAACCAATATCAGTTTTTGCAGAATGAACGGCACCGTGGTGCAATGCAATCTTGTATTTGTCTGATTTAATATCTTTTGCTCGTATATAATGTTCTGGTGCTACATCAACCGCCATGTGATTGAATAAAACATTGCCAATTTCATACACTGCATTATCTTTAATAAAATGCACGTGCTTGTTTTGTATAACATCCAATACCGGTGACAATGCATCTATTCGATGCATATTGTTTAAATTCATGTCATGATTACCTAGTATAACTATGGTAGGTATAGTAAACATGTTGAAGAATTCAGTTAGCATACGAACCAATTCCGGACTCATATCTAATTTGCTATGAACTATATCACCGGTAATCACACAACAGCTTGAATCGTCAGCATGCTGCGAAATTTCCAACATCATGTTTTCGAACACTTCACGATATTCTCGGTGTCGTTTCAATGTTCTTATGTGTATATCACTAACGTGAAATATGTTTGATATTGTGTCGATTCCAATATCTAATCGTTTTATTTCCATAAAATACCCATTTGGTAATTAATTAACGACTGAAACGTTAATTGTGTTGTGTCTGATATTCTTTTTGTTATTTCTTCAAAACCTAATTCCGAAGCATCTTTGTCTTGCAATTCTACGAAATACACATTCAATCCTTCTTTCATGAAATTATCAGCAATATCCAATGCATTGCGTATTGCATCACTATCCAAACAAATGTAAATATCTTTTACACGTTTTTCTATTAATTTTTTTCTTAAAGCTGGTTGAATGATTTTACCGAATAAAGGTAATGCATTGCGTTTAATTGCAATTGCATCAAACGCACCTTCACATAAAATTACTGGTTCATTCCAATTGATCATCATTTCGAATCCTATTATATCTTTTGATACGCGCGGATTCTTGTGTTTCTGCCAATCTGCACTATAGAATGCTCGACTTACAAAATAATTCAATTGTCCTGCAGCATCATAACTAGGAATAATTATTTTGCCGGAATATGCTCCATCTTCGCAATATCCAATTCTGTATCTGATAATATCAAAAATTGAAACATTCCTGGATTTCAAATAAGAAATTGCATTGCGATAGTCTGGTGTATTTTTAGTAACCCAGAGTGGTTGATATTCTTTTGGAAGCTGAAGAAGCTCTTTTTTTTCTGTGGTATCAGTGTTTCTGAATTTAGAAATTTTAATTATTCGTTCTAATTCTTCGAAACGTTCTCTGGGTAAATTTAATTGCTTGAATAAACTGTGAATACTACGACCTTTTTGATCTGATATCCAACAGTGCCATGGATTCTCTCCTTTACTGTCAGTTTTTAAATTGATTTCTAACTTGGGCTTATAATGTGATTTGAACGGAGAAAAGAATGCTACATTATCACCTGAGGTAGATTTACCTTTACCTAGAACAGATTCTAATAACTGCAGTAATCTTTGATTTGCCATATTATTATAATAAGAAAAATACTGAAGTATCCAAAGAATATGGCTTTGATATAATTAAATTATAATATATGTCAGACACAATCATTTCATTAATGGTCTAACGATCTCATTCATTAAATAAATTTAATTTCATTCAATCAGTTAAATTAATTAACTTTTCATTAATTATAAAGAAAATAATAATTTAAATTTTAAATTCCAACCTTTATTCGAAAAACTTTTTAGGATTGTTTGCTGTTTCGCCATTTTTCACGCATTCTGCCAACCATTCTGCAGGAATATCACGTTTTGCTACATGAGTAATACCCAGTTTATTTGCGTATGCTTCATATGTAGTTTTACTTGTTTTTGATATACGCTGATTTGGATTCTGAAATATAATTCTGATATCGATACCAGGATTTGATTGCAAAACATGTTTCATTTTTTTACGGTCTATAGTAGTCCATCGTCCTTTAGTTTCAATGTACATGAGTTCGCCGTTACGTTTAGTGAATATGAAATCAGGAGTATATTTATGTTTTGTTTCAGGCACCGTGTAATTCAATGTTTCAGTTTCATAGCATAACGGATAATCTGCTGCTGTTATTTGTTCCGATACAGTTAATTCTAATCCAGATTTATAACCATGTTTATATGCAGCTTGTCGTGTTTTACTTGTGGTGTTCCAATGATTTCTAGGCATAACTTGTTTTTATTTTTTTATTTAACCAAAGTCAGTATCGACACTAATTTTTTGATATGAAACTCCAGTACCATCCGGGTTAGCTACATGATATCCATACCAATATGTATCATCGGCTGTATTCCCATGGAATTTGTTATAAAAAACACTACCTGTTTTAAACATGTTTCGATAACTGTCCACATCGGTTTGAAATTTTTGTACTATTGCTGTTAATTCGGAGTTATTTAATGAAACCATATCTAATTGGTTCACTAATGTTTGCAATTGATTGACTTGACCATTCCATGAATGTGCAAATCTTGGATCTTCCGGGAACCAAGACGGTACACCGTCGTTCCACTGCGCCATTACCACATCGGTCCAAGCTCCGTTCTCATCATCATCGGAAAATATTCCTAATGTACTCCAAGTTCGTTTGGTGCCAATATATCCAATAAAATTTTTAGAATCTAATATAAAGTCCTTAATTGACACAGCTATATTTCTAGTCCAGTCATTCATTTGGTTAATATGGTCTGTTAATTGAGATTCGTTGTTAACATCTAAGCTTAGGTATTTAAATGGGTTCATAAAATAATCTATTAATGTTACATTACCTGTTACTCCAACTACACCTATAGGTTTGATAATCTTAGAGTTCAAATTCAACACACCAGAATCTGAGTTCATTTTTATTTTATTACTCGCTATATTAAAAGCTGCAGGAACTGGTGATTTGTTAACAGATATTGAGGCAAGCACTGTTAATGATTCATTGGCATCTACAAAACATTCAAAATCTGTTATAACTAAACGAGATTCATCCTCGGCATAAATATGTTCGGTACTAATAGTTTGTTTTATTTGTCCAAAGGAATTTTCTTCGGCAACTGCAGAAAGCCGAGGTGCTGAGCGAACAATTAGATCCTTACCTAGATCCTCTTTAGCTGAATTTTGAGCTTGTACTATAATTTTATATAAATCTTCTACAGCTTTTGAGGCAAATTTTCCGCGGTATTTTACAGAAGTACCCGATGAAGAATCATTCTTTTGTTTTACACGTTGTTTATTCGACGAAGCCTTTTTTGCTTTATCGATATTAAATCCTGCTTGTTCTGTTAATTTATATAATTTTGATTCTGATAAATTTGGCTGTATTTCATTAATTGCCGCTTGTAATTTTGTATATAAATCTGCATCTGACGTTACTGTGAACCCGGGTTTAAGTATATCTATTAAAGCTCGAGAACGTGTTCCAATTTCACCATCCCAATCTCCAGGAACACGACTTGTATTCCAACTAGCATTTATAAAAGATTTAAATTCTGGCAAGTTTTTAAATTCTCCAGACGATTCTTTCATACCAAACGTGTACATGGCTCGCTGTAAATTTTTAGCTGCATCACCACTGTTTCCTAAATTATTTAACTGCGTTTTTTTAGTTATAAATTGATTACTAAGCTGTTCTGGAGTTAATTCTGAGTCATCTTTTGTATCAATGTCTTGCTTGTTTTTACTTGTATCATCAATTACTTCATCATCTTTCGGTGTTACTACTGGTTTTAAACTAGATATCTGATCTTCACCGAAAAATTTCATTGTTCCAGTAACTCCCCATTCTGGAGAAATTGTAGTATTAATATCCGATGTCATAATAAAAACTACAGTATAATATAACTTTGCACTAGGATCATATGATACCGTGCTAGATGCATCAGCTTGCTTTTTAGCATCTTGTGGCTCAGATATAATTGCAGAATATTCACTTAATGCACCAGGGCCACCAAATCTATCTATCAATGCAGATGCTTCTCTTCTTGCAACCCCAGCTACGCTTTGTAAACGATCATTTTCAGAAGCAGTTCCACCTTTTGTTACATTAGAATAAAGTTTAATGTACGGCCGTTTCGATTTTGGATTTGTTCTCTTAATCGAATTAACCTTATCAAAAAAACTGCGATCTGCTGAACTAACATTGCTCGGACTATCTATAGAACCATAACTAGTAGCTGAGCCTACTTTACCACGTTTCACATTAGTATCCGTAACAATACTTTGTTCTAAAATATGTGTTCGTATAAGTTGTTCTAATAAAAGTTTACTATCAAATTTCATTTTATTTCTTTATATATAAATATTACCAATCTATCATTACCAAATTACCATTCCAACTCATAATGTTGTCCGGTCGGAAATCTATATCCAATTCAAACTCTGGTATTCCTGTTTTTCGCACATCAGCTTCAAGCGCATTGATAAAATTAATTATCTTGATATCCGTATCATTTACCACTTCTGTTTTAGCAAATTCAAACACACTATGTTCACCGAATGTCTCACGCTGCCATTGTTTATATGAATTGAAAAACTGTGTTAACTGTTGACGCATTGCGCCAGATAACTCAGAAGCTTTATTCATGATGTACATTCGTTTACCGTCAACATAATATACTGGAATAAAAGTAGAGAATTCAGAATGTCTACCAACAATAACCGATGCTACTCGATATTCATCTAATTCAGTAGTTATTTTAAATAAATAATCGGTACCTTCAATTTCATATATACGACCGTTGTCGCCTTTATTGAAAAACTTGAATTGTTTTTGTTTGATCTTATCCAGCAACACTTCAATTTCTGAATCAGACGCTTCTCGCAATATGTGTGACATTCGTATCATAATAAACTTGGTAAATTGTTATCTAAATCCACACGAACCAAAAAGTTGATATCAACATCTTCACGCTTTTTAATTGGCTGTGCTAATTTTGCAACAGCAACCATTTCATTGCGATCATTGTATAAACCTATAGTTGTGATATACGGTTGAAAATCACTGCCGGTAGCAAATGAAGCTATCGTGAAATCATCATCAAGCAGTGTGGTTGGGTTAGTAGAAACATTCATCGTGCCCCGGGGAGTTCTCACAATAACACCTAACTCGTAAATAGTCATGGTGCTTTTGTAACTTGCGGTATATGCTGAATCTAAAACGTATCGATATCGGTAATCTATGCTAGATAGAACTACGATGCCTTGCTTTTCAAACACATTACCAACATGATTGGTTTGAATGAATCCCATGGTCGCCTCATTACGGTCATTTAATGCACTTATATTGCTAGTTGTAAGTGACTGGTTAAAGATCCTTATTTCATCTAGATATCCGGTTAAATTAAAACTATTACTGTTATAGCCCCCAATATACACATCATCCTCGTTATCTATTCGAGCACTTGCTGATAATGGATTAGAAACAGGTGCTAATAATGTGCTAGTAATGCTATTTTCTAATGCACCATCCACATATAATTGCAAACTGCTGCCTGATTTATTCAATACAACATGAGTCCAATCCGTAATAGCCGTGCTGCTTGTTATTTGTGCTACGAAGTTAGAAGCTCCACCTGCACTTGCTATAATTTGATTGCTACCGCTCAATTCCAATTTAAATGGATACTGTGAAACTGAATCAGATGCTGCTTTAGCAATTACGAGCTGATTGTCAGGTCCGGCATTCGAAGCAGACACAAACAATGAAACTGCATAATTGTTATCACGATTATATAGTCCAGGAACCGTTTTTCTGATGTATCCACTTCCATTAAAATAAGCAGATAATCCGATACTTTCTGATAATCCAGTAGTTGTAGGAACACCCGGTGTAAATGTTAATCCGGATATTTCATAATCAATTCTGCTAGTATCAAAATATTCATTGAAACCTTCATAATATTTAACGTCGGATACTATAGATGCAGTATCATATGCTACATCATATAAATTTCCATATCTGTCAGACTGAATATTAAAATCAGCTACGCCAAATCCATATATACCTGATCCATATACCGCTGACCCATATACTGCAGCAGTAAGAAAATCGCCTTGTATGTTAAATGATGCTGGTTTTATTCCTTCCCCAATACGTATTTGTGGAATAGAAAAAACTGATGCAGATTCAAACAAAATTTTAGTTGTTCGCTGTTCGTTGTTTTGTCCAAAAGTGTTATATGGTTCATCCGCTCTGCGATAAAACAAATGATCTAATGAATCATAAATAATAAACTGATAAGAACCATTAGGGTTAGTAGCATCATTAAATGGAACACTGCTGCTAATTGCAGGCAAACCGTTAACATGTATTGCTCGCAGTGGACTTACATAACTAGAATCACTTGCAGAAGTAAAAGTCCAGGTACGATAAGCCTTAAACGGGTTAACAGTAACATCATTTTGCCGTATACGATTATACGGGGTAACAAATGTTCTGTCAATTGTTTCTAATAAATTTATTGTAGACATAGTAAAAACCCGTTACACTTTATTATAAATATAACGGGTTCAAATTGTGATGTTATTTTTTAGTAATCTAGTTTCACTCGAATCAATTGTTCTCTGGAGAATGATTTTAATAACGGTTTACTCATTTTAGCAACTGCTAACAATTCGTTTCTTTCGTTATACAATCCAATTGTAGTAATATAAGATTTAGGATCTCCAACAAATGTGCTCTGTGCTATTAATCCGTCTGACCCGGTTGTGTATGAAGGGTTGTTTGAGAAATTGTATTGACCATTTTTAACACGCACGAAATAATTTGCACTAGTTATTTGCTGTGAATTTCTTGCTTGGAATCCTGCACCAGATCCTGATATAGAATGGAACAATGCAAAATGGTTACTACCTTCAGAATTTGTTGTTGTATTAGTTTGGAAAGTTAATTGTTGATCTAGCATCTTGCCATCTAACACCATTACACCGTAATCTGGATAAAATAATCCATAATAAACAGGTGCGGAAGAATTAAATACTCCGTTATCTAAAGATCCAGATACAATATTATATACTCGGCCCGAAACTCCAACTGTAGCAGATGCAATCGATGAATCATCAATAAGAGTTACAACAGATGATCCAACTATTACCGAACCAGTTGCGTTAGTAGCACGACTTGATATGTCTACCAATGGTAATTCAAAGTTACCTTCGTCCAAACGTTCTTTTACTCGATTTCTTTTAACATTGATAACATAGATAGAATCGGTACTACCAGAGCCTGCAGTAATGAATCTTGATGCATTTTTTTCAAGTAACAAACTTTTATATTGTGCATAAACTGCTTTTGATGCTGGATTCTCTTCTGTTCCTAATTCAGAAGAACCGGATCCTAATGCATGACCATAAGCCGCAGAAAATTGTACCGAAGACCCATCGGCGCTAGGAGTATCATCATAAATATCAACATAATATCTTCGTTGCGATGTAGTTTGAGCAGATGCAGTAAAAAACGTTGTCAATGAACCAACACCATCTGACCATAGTCCTGCAGTTACCGTTTGTTTGCTATTAGTAACCACATCGTCTGAACCGAACACTGTGAATGTATCGGTAGATACTGGAACCGGTGTATTGTTATTGTCTGGTCGAGGGGATCTTTGCAGTTCTTCTTCCGATCGCGTTTGACCATGTCTAGGTAAATGTTTTAATTTCGAAATCAATGTTTTCATATTTTATTTGTTTTATCTTCCAGCACTGTCTGCTGCAGTAATCGGTGTTACAGTTAAATTAATAGTAACAGATCCACCAGTTTCATTTCCAATTATAGTAATCGTAGTTGTTTTCTGTGTAAATGTTAATTGTTTAGCAGTTACGTTAAATGCAAATCCTACTTCTGCTACACTCTGTGCATCTTGATTAACACCTAATTGAGCAGGAGCAATATTTCCTGCTACTGGTTGAGTTACTGTTAAGGTAGCCGCAGTAGAATCTCCTAAAATTGCAGTATATCCAAAATTAGAATTTCCATTCAATGTAGTGTTTGGAGTAATATCCGCGGATTGTCCAGCTCTTAATGTTAAACTAGTATTACCTACACTAACAATCGGTACATAGTTGCTTTGTTTTGGAAGTGTGATTAATTTGTATCGAAGAGCTTGAGTTTCATCAGGAATAGCTTCGGTAATCGGCATATTCTCTATCAAGGTACCATAATAGTCAGTACCAAGTGGATGTTCTGGATTCCATAAATTGTAATCAACTTCATCGTCACCTAATGCAAATTGTACGATGTTAAAAGAACCATCTCCTTTTGATAGAAGTTCTCGTCCTTTTAATGTTAAAATAGCATCTACCGTAATACTACTGTTATCTAAATATCCCATATTCTTTTCTTTTTATATAAATATATACATGTTTACTTTATTGATTTTTTAGAAATCTGCTAGTGTCGGACCTGCATTACCGAAGTTCCCGGTGTTTTGGTTGTTTGGAACATTTATAACTTGATTAGGGTTAGTAACCGATGTTTCAACAACTGGTCCTCCATCAATGGTATCTGGAGATGGTTCATTAAAATCTGGTGAAGTAGATTGTGTTCCGTTATAAAATGCATTGTTTAATCCATCTGGTAAATAGTCCTGTGTTTCTGCAGGATTACCCGCATCATCTAAATAAGTATCAGAAGGTACTGAATCTTGTACCGGTGGAATAAATGGTTCATTGGTATTCAATGAATCTTCAATTACTTCGATTAATCCATCAATATTATCATATTCGCCGATAATAAAGTCATCCGGTATAGCATCGATGATTGCATCATAATTTTCATATTCACCCGTAACTATAGCTCCATCGTCAGTTAAATCAATTTCAGCTTCATACGTAAACAATTCTCTAGTTACCGTAGGAAGAAGAGTATCTTTGCTACGTTCTAACAGATTAGGTTGAACTAATACACCAGTTAAACGATCTACACGTGCTGGTAACAACTGATTCAATTGTTGGAAGAATGATAGATCATACAAAGCAAATATACTAATATACGCATTGATGTCATTGCTTTGTGCATATTTCTTCCAATAATCTAATGCAAACTGTGTTAACCTAGGATATGAATATTGCTCAGTATTACCTGGGTCTCCTATATAATCATCAAGTATAGTATATCCTAACTGTGCAATGATATCTTCATCAATCATTGTTTGTGGAGAAAAATATACTCCTAGCTTTTTGCTGTCTGTAGGGGCATCATCTGAAGTACTACGAGTTGCTCTGGTAATAACATCTAAACTTCCAACTAATTCATTATCAGTTAAACGTATTTTGTTATCATCATAAGTTCCTGCAGCTATTGATATACCATCATAGTAATAAGTTTCTTCAAGAGAATCATATGGAGTATCATTGCTCCATCCTGCAAATGAAGCAGATATTCCTGATAAATTTGGTTCAACCCCTGATAAACTTGCAGTAGCAGTGTGATTAATTTTTTGTGATAATGGAGTTCGGAATACTAATTCATCATATGCGTCAACGTTACCATCATATGCAGCAGGAGCTTTAGTGTGGTTTTCAAAAGCATCATCTTGTAATGACGTGTTCCACAATCTTAATTCTTGAACTTGACCTTGCAAACGAACTGCACCTGTGCTCGTTCCTCCTATTACCAATGTTCCTGGATCTGATATTGAAGCAGTAGCGCTAGCTGACGTAGTAGCTACAATGTTACCATATTTAGATCTTTTTGCTACTACTTCTAATAAACTACCATTAGTTCTTAACACAGTGTTCAACCAACCACCATCAAACATTTCGATAGCAGCTGAAGCAGTTCCATTAATAAGTATACTACCATAAGTTCCACTCTGGAAATCAATAGTTACATCATTACCGTCTATAGTATATAAGTGCATGGTTCCCGGAAGTGTAGGATTTTCTAACACATCATCCGTACGGAATCTAAGTTCAACACTATTAACAGGTTCGTCATAATTAACGGTTACTGTTCCTGCAGAATTATTGATTAAATCTAATGCATAATCAAAATTTAATTTTTCATATATAGGAACACGATTGATACGAGGACCGCCATATTCTTTAATTGTTATAAGAGTCTGCGGAATTCCATAACAAGCTAACAACGCTTGTATGCTTCGTTTAGTTCCTTTTGATTTAAGAAGTCCTGGTATGTTATTTACAATTCTGCGCCATATGGTATATGTTTGATCTTGAGCGGGTAAAGAATCTCCAGTAACAGAATTTGAACCAGTTAAAGGCGTACCAGTTTCATTCGTACCTAACAAATAACTCCAAAGTTCCTCTCCTTGTTTACCATCAACCAGATTCCACCCGAACTGTTTTGCTACAGAATATAACAATTCATTCGGCATACCTAATTTAGGATGTTCTTCACGCTCACTAATTTTAGTCATATTATTAATATACGTGTAAAGTACATCATAATGTTGACCTAACATGTTTATGAACGAAACTAATCCTAATTTATCAGTTTCTCGTTGTATATAATTTGGTAATGTATTAATTAATGCATTGAAATTGAATGAGTCATATTCCTGTGCATTTGAAATTAAATTACTATACCATGTTTTAAATTGATTGCTATTTACTGAAACATTGGTATAAGGACGAGTTGAATTTGTTTTCGGTACTGGAGTAATATAACTACCAGTTACTTCTGATACATTTGGATTTGGATGTGGTATTTCATTGTTAAACTGTATCGAAGAAGATTCATAATATAAAAATTTTTCAAAATTATCAAACATTCCAATCAATTGGTTAGCCTGTGTTTGAAAATCCGATGCATTTGTAGTTGCAACACTTCCACTTATTTCGGATACAGCTATCGATTGTGAATTATAATATTCTAAAAGTTCTAGTTTATATCTAAAATTTTCAACCCGATCATATGCAGAACTATAAAATATGAAATTATTAAAATCCGAATAATCAATATTTAATTTTACGCCTTGCAAGCTACCAGAAAATGCAGCATCAATAATTTGCTGCGATGTTTGTATTCCACTACCCAATAACTCAGTCCAGGCCTGGTATCCTGTTTCTGTAGATAAGTTTGCATCACTTACGGCATCCCAATTGGCACCTGCAAGCTGGTTAAACGTTTTAACTTGTGTTTCTGGTATAATGGATACCTTGTCAATGTAAGGCTGTTTACGTTCTTCTACGACCCATAAGCGAAAGTCTTTTTCAATTGTTTCTGGTAACGGGTCGAATAATTTTACATACAAATACTCTCCGACAACAACGCTGTTGACAAAGTGTACCATTTCATTGCGACTAAAATTCAATAAGAATGTGCGATGCTGAAACGGTATAGAAATAAATCCGGTTGAGTTACCTACGGCTGTCTGGGCATTTGAATTCTGAATATCATCAGCAAAGTCTGCTAACTGTTGCAACGCATCCGTGTTGGTTTCATCAATTAATCGAAGTTTTAATTCCGTACGGTCTGGAGATATTTCTTCAATCTTAAGATATTGTTGGTCGAAACTACCTATCAAGTTCTTGAAGAAATTTACTGCTATTCTGTAATTTCCTAAATTAACACCTAGAGATTCAAATTCATTGTATATATCAATTGATACCGGTTGATTCAGTGTTAACTGTGTGCCAGCAGCATCAAAATATACAGAAGTAGGTACATGTTGAACCTGATGATTACCAGTTATCCATGTTTCACCAGAATATATGTGAAGCTCGGTGCGGTAGTCTGTAGTTTGTAAGGCTATACCCGGATCTGAGATGTAACTGTAATAGTTTGTCTCAAATAAATTTAACAGTTTTTGTGGATATCGCTGAGCTGATACCGCACCTTGTGCTGCTAAAATTTGTTCGATATTTTTATATTGAGTTAACATCTTGATTAATCAATTTCGTTATTATTTTCATCAACGTTTTGCGAAGCATCTGTAATAGACCATTGAGTTGGAGATTGTAAAAGGGTATGTATAGAAACCCGGCCAGATTGGTTTTCGGTATAAGGAATGTCAACAAATTGTCCAACTAATGCCCCAATATTGAATTGGTCTCCATCCTGGAAATCTTCATTTGGTATGATTATATCATATTCTGAAATTTTAGTTGTATTTGCATCAATAAATGCAGTTTGCTGCCCTGCATCTACAGTTAATTCCCTGAAGTCTCGTATAACAATTCCAGTTTCAAATTCCCGCTTAATCAATGAAAAGTAAACAGTACCAATACTTGATTGATTTACGAATATACTAGTATATTTGGTACGTGCATTAGATGCATATAACTCTGCATCAGCCTGAGTGATATTCAATTGATCGGTCAAGTAGTCTACTAATGCATCTTCTGCTGCATCTAGATCGCCTCGATTATCAAAAACAAAACGATTATAATAAATTAGTCCATTACCACCACTAAACAAAATGCTATTCCAATCAGATTCTGTAATTACACTATTTCTAATAAAATCAGATAAGTTACTATATGATGCTTTTACAGTTCCAAAATTCGGATCCCATCTCGAGTTTGCTAAATCAATTCCATATGAAGTATATCTATGTGCTAATCTGATACGCATTCGTAAACCATCAACTGCTAGTTCTTTTATCTCCGGAGTTATTGTGTATGCATTAGTATTGAGTTGAGGCTGGCCAGCTAACACAGTATCCATTAAAACACCAGAATAAAGTGTAGTTTCTCTCAACGTCCAATCTTCACTAGGTCTGTATTTTGCATACACTAAATCTACTAAATCATCAATACCAAATCCTTCAAACGAAATCTCTGGTACTGCAACATTCTCTGCAGGAAATCTAAAATATTTAAATCTAGTATCTATGTTGCGAATCACACTAGAATTCACATATCGTAAAGAAGTTGCTTCTAATACTAAATTCTGATTGTCGGTTGCACCTTGATTCACAATGATATTACCATTATCATCACGTTCTACAAAATCCGGATTATTTGATTGATATACTAATCCATTTTCTATATAAGGAACAGCACCAGGAGGATTTGTTTGTTGTGATGGTACTAAATTACCACCAGGTGTAAATACAGGTGTAGTATTGTTTGGATTACTTGGCATTATCTAATAACTTTAAAATAATATTCATCGTCAATGCGTTGCTCAGTGAATCCATCTACAATTTTAAATTCTAAACGATAATAACGTTCAGGCATAAAACTATTCATATCAATGTAAATGAAGTTACTTGTTTCATCGCAACTAACTTTATTATAAATATTATCAAAAGGAATTATGACTTCATCTGTGTTAGCATCCAATATTGAGTAATATGTTGTCGTCGGAAAACGTTTAACTGTTTGCAACGGATACAGATTGGTAGGTGATTTTCTAGGATATCTGTCACGTCCATACAATCTAACCTTTACTATGTCAGTGTCACGGTATTCTGCTTTGAGTTTAGTATACATTGCAAATGATTCTAAATTCACTTCCGGCAGCGTGTTATCGTATGTTGCATTGTCCCAATACATTACAAGTCTAGGAACATAAATAGTATGCGTTTCTCGACTGAAAAATCTGATATATCCTTGTTTGTTGTTATCAGCTTCATCTGACTCAGAAAACTTGAGCAAGAATCCGTTATTTTCTACGTCTTTCAAATTAGATCCAGATATCCATAATTGAACTGCCTCAGTAACATCCATGTTAATATCAGTTGGACGATATGAAAATGCTTCTGATTCATCTAAACCAGGCTGAAAGAAATATGATGTGTTAAAAGAAGAAGTGTTAAATAAAGCTGAACCACTTTGATACAACCAACTACCTCCCGCACCAGAACCAGATACATAAAGACTTGTGCCTGGTATATTAATTTCTTGTGAACTAGATATCCATGCAGATCCACTAAGTGGCTGATCCCATGCAACACCATTAGTTACAACGGGGTTTGAATTTTCAAATCCAGTACCATTAATCCATTCCTGTCCTACAACCAATGCATCGATAGTGTATTCTGCTGGTAAATTTTTTGCGTGGGTTGTGAATAGTTGCAAAACGAATTTACAATCTTTAACATCTACACTATATTTAGACAACGCAGCATTAACTTCATCCATATCAAATTTCAATACAGATCTGGACTTTTGTAGTGTCTCTCCGTCTGTTGCTAAACGTTTACCAACTTCAAGTATTTCGTCAATACCAGTATTACGAGTCGGTGATGACTCATATAACGTGGCATCTGATTCTGCGTAAAATATTCTAAACATCGTGTCTTATCTTTATAATGAACCGGTACCTAAACTAATTTGTAAACAACTTCCACTTCGCCATAATTGTCCGTTAACTCCCGGATCTGTTGTTGGCAATGAAGCTGTGTAAAATAAAATGGTTCCTTGTGTTATAAATGTATTTGATACATCTAATCTGTTAAATGATGCACTAGTTGCCGTTACTGATGACCCATTCACATATGATGCAGATTGTGCATTGGCAACATAACTTGCTGTTTGTGCGGTTTCTACATATGATGCTGTTTGTGCAAGTGTAACATAACTTGCGGTGTCAGCTGTACCTGTTAAGTTTCCAATTAAACTTCCGGTAATATCCAAAGAACCGGAAATAGCAACTGATTCTAACGTGTTACCAGTTAAAACATCATATAAATCAGAAACAAAACTTGCTGAAATAAGTCCACCATTCACAATTTGTGCACGGTTATCGTTCAATACGCCCATGATATATTCTTTTTAATATAAATATAAGTCCTAGTAATTAATTACTCGACCTTTTATATCTGAATCTGGGAATTTGATTTCGAAAATGCTTGGATCTAAAGAAGGATACACAATTCCATTGCGTGTAGCAGAAGTCAAATCATATTGATTTCCAGAATAACCTAACTCAGTATCAAATTTATTATTCATGGTTACACTAACCACGTTTTGAACTCCTTTTGTGCTCCCTATAATATTAACAACTTCTGATTTTATGATAGGTTGATTGATCTGCCAACGGTCAATATTGAAATAATCTTTAAGATTTGCTATACAATCCAATAACACTGAATTGCTGTTATAATTAGGTAATACCGTTATTTCAAAATCTAAACCTACATTAATAACAAATGCATCTTTAATGTTAATTGCATCAGTTAATATTCGATAATAGTCTAAGTACGTTTTAAGATTTTCTTTGATTGCTTGATTCAAGTTAACTAGTTGTTTACTCCCATTAAAACCTAACACATACAAATTCATTGCGAACGGATTAGGACTATTTTCTTCAATGATCTGTTGTTGTGTTAATTGATCATCAGGTACAATATATGCTTTTGCTACACTACCAAATTTTGCTGGCATAGAATAACAACGTATAATATAATCCTGTATAGTAACTGACCGATTCTGTGTAGCAAAATTAGTTACAGCTGCTGTTTTTACATCAATTAAACTATCTGCTGGCTTCGCTCCAATTGCTGCTGACATATTATCTACTGCTAAACTACGTTTTGCAAAATTAAGTGTAGATCTAGAAACTGTGGAATTTACATTATCAATAAATTCAACAAAATCAACCTTTTTAATCGTATTAGGTTCTGCATTATCAGTTATTCCGTTTCCGACAGTATATGTTACAGTTAATGTAGTATTCGAAGGAGCTTGTCCATATGCTCTAGTATATAAAAAATTTGATGGATCTATATCGACATCAATTGGTCTTCGAAATCCTGCTAACCCGTTTCCTACGTTATCTGCATTCGGAATAACCTCTTCATCATTATTATCTGATATACCCGGTCCGAATTGTATTTCTAATTTATTATCACTACGTAATCTAGTTACATATCGTTTAGAAGTTTTTCTTAATTTTAATAAACTAGGAACTGAACTTCTGTATTGACTTAATACTGGGTCATTTTCTGCTAAATTTGGAACTTCTTCGAATAACGTATCTTGACCTAAATATGGTACTTGGTACCAATTGTCACCATCTGACTCTTCAATACTAATAATATCAATTACATTTGTATCTGGTAATACTACTTTATCATATGGTACAGGAGAATTAAATGTAAATGTAGCAGTTTTAACTGTGCCGGAAACAGCACGTGAAGATTTTTTTAATAAATAGTATATTGGTAAATTGGTTGTATCATCAGTTTCATATATAGTTATATCAGTAGGATTAAATGATGATGATACCGAAAAATCTATAGAATCCAACGTGCGAAACTGAGCTGGGCCTGATTCTTGCAAAACTCGCATACCGGGACGAATTTGTAATGCATACGTAAAATCCGGACGTACATTTGCACCTGTACCAATTGCAGGTACCAATTGATATACATCTAAATCTACATAAGATGGTACTGCATTTTTTGCTATATATCCTAATGTTCTTGCAAGATTATATATATTTGCTTTTTCAGATGCTTGATCTAATAATGATTCTTTTAAATTATTATCCGCATAATATGATAAAACGTCACCTACGTATGCAGATAACTCTAATAACATGGTACCTGGATCGGATTCGTTAAAATCTGTATATGTATTTGGAAAATATTGTTTAGTAAAATCAATTAAATTTTTTCTAAATTGACCAAAATCTTTTCCTAGATATGATATATCTTTTTTTATTTCCATGATGTTATTCTGTTACTACATTTCCGTTTTCAGTAAAAATTGCAATCGGCTCACCAGAAAATTGTCCTAATGCCCATTTAATTTTTATAAAAATATCATATTGTATAGATGGATCTGTGTTTGCAGATTCAATTTCAATATCTTCAATTGTTATATAAGGTAACCAAGCTGCTACAGGTTGATTAATAGAATCATTTATTCGCTGTTTTAAAATATCTGAAACTGGATTAAAAACTAAACGAAGTAAATCAGATCCAAAGCTTGGATGATATAGTCGTTCTCCTTTAGTAGTCATTAACAAATTTATTAAATTTACTCGAGCTTGTTCGGAATTAGAAAACGTAGATCTAATTACATTTTCTTCGCCTAATACAAACTTAACCCCAATACCTCGAGCTTGTAACGAATTTTGTATCGTTTCATTATTAATATTATTTAAAACTACGAATCCCAATTTTATTTACCTCGCTTTTTATCTATCGCCTTCATTAACGCAGAATAATCTCTTGTCATTGCTTTTGCAACCATTGGATCTACTTCCATGTTTTTACCTGTCTCTGGATCAGTCATGACCGATGGAGCCGCCATATTGCGTTGCACCGGCATTTTTCTAGCAGCACCGAAATTCATAGCATCTGCAGACGTCATTGTGATATCTTCTGTCATCAATTCCGCATATGAATTCATGTCTAACGGAGTATTTTCTCGCAAAGATTCTGTATCATTTAAAATATTAGAAAACTTGTTTTCTTTGAAATTAACTTTGCGCTTTGGTTTCGGTTGTGCCGACGTTTTAACTGGTGCCGTTTTAGAAACAACATCCGTTTTCATTTCATTTATTGTAGATTGTAACCCTTCTTGCAGTATTTCAGATAGTTCTTCTTTAATTACTTTACGAACCTCCTCAGCTACTACTTGTTTTAAAACTGAAATTAATTTTGATTGACTCATAATTACTTTTTTATATAAATATTAATATGTATGATTTATAGGTTAACTCCAAGACCCATTAGTTGGCTTAGGACCAAATAATTGATTTGTTTGTGTATCAATATAAAAATCTCCTGCAGTTCCTAATGTATCTACCGGATCTCCTTGACCTGTTAATACATTGGTAGGTAGTTCTACTAGATTATTAATAACATCAAAGCCACCATCGATTAGTTCTACTATTTCTTGATAACGAGCATTTAAATCTTCATCAGATACATTTAATTCTGTATAAAATGTGCTAGGATACTGATCCAATATTTCTTGTGCGGTAGGAGGCGTTACTAGTGTTACATCGATAGTATCATTTCCAGATAAATTGTTTAAAAAATCATTAACACGATCATCCGATTCATTGCATAAATTATTTAGGAATCGCTGTGTTTCAGATGCCGATTTTAAAATTGTAGGGAATAATGCTAACAACCGATCGAAAATGCTAAGCAATATGTTAGCAACAGTTAATGAGTTTTGAGCTAATTGTGCATTTGATTCTCCAATACTTTGAGCAGCTCCATTAGTCGGCGTTATTAGTGTTGCACCAACCGCTAAAGCTTGTCCAACCCGTGCTAGTATTTTTAACACATCTACTACCGTTGATAAAACTGCAATTAAATCGTTTATTTTTTCTAAAAAATTTAATAATGCTTCTAGTTTGTTTCGTAATTCGCGAACATCGGCATCGTCACACGTTACATTGGTAGGTATATTTTCCAATAAATTAGGAAGTTCCACTGCACCTAATTGCTGAAGTGTTCCTATATACTTGTTAAGTAATGGAAGCAACCGCGCGGCAATTAATACCGGCGGAGTAGCAATTTGATTGATAGGAAATGATGATGCCATGATTATATACTTTAATTATTCTTGTTCTCGTTTGTCTTGTTGAATTTTATTGTTAAGAATATTATTCAATTGTTTTCCTGCTTCTAGTAAACTAATCTGATCAACGGCAGATGTTATAAGTGTATTATCTGCAGATTTAAATCCAGATGTTAACACGTTTAATATATTATTTAATACATCATGCAATTCAGTTGAATATACACCAGACTCTTTATCTGATTGAGTACCAAACACTACTTTATCAGTATTCAACTCAATGTTATTAGGAGCATTAATCGTAACACTATCAGTTTTTGCATTTAGGTTTATTCGATCTGCAACGCCTATAAATTGCGATTGATATCCATTTTCTTGTTTTAAAGATTTTACGACGGTATAGTCATTGATATTTTGTGTGCTAGTTAAATATAAGGAAGAATAATCATTGTTAATATTATTAGTATTTAATTCATTATTAACAAAATTACTTTTTGAATTTGATATAACAATAATCGGATCATTTGTTACATCAAATTCAAAA
>Ga0208644_1000414_pt1 | contig 35706 bp, 48 predicted proteins | sample VirMetDEL_Nov_18_FD_184517 | JGI IMG/M metagenome (GOLD analysis project Ga0208644, IMG submission 184517) | Aqueous microbial communities from the Delaware River and Bay under freshwater to marine salinity gradient to study organic matter... | ecosystem: Environmental > Aquatic > Marine >...
GCAAGCAATGGTAAATCAGCCTCCGGTTCGCCCCAGAGGACAGGGCATAGTTGGCGCTATTGGTGGGCTTCTTGGTGGGCTTGGCCGCGCCGTTGGTCCTGGACTACAGCAAGCTTCACGCGCAATCTATGGCGATGACGATATAACCAGGCTTAGAAGGCAGAATGCTTTCGCGGCTATGACATTGAACCCAAGTCAGGCCTTAATTACTGGTAACACTGCACAGATACAAAACCTGCAAGAGCGGCAGCTTGCTATGGGTCAAGCTAATGCAACTGCCGGATATTTAAGAAGTATTGGTAAAAACGCTGAAGCAGATTTAATAGAAAGCAATCCTGAACTAGCATCAGTAGTGCTGGGCAAAGAATTCACAAAAGATAGCACCTATGCACCACAATTAGATCCTGTGACCGGCCAGTATTATGTGACCGTAGTTGACCAGAATGGTGTTGCGCGTAGGGTTGATGTGGAAGGCGCAATAGGCGAAACACCGGAGCAAGAATCACAAAGAGAAATGCAGTCACAAATCACTCTGCAGGATAGGCAGACAGCAATGGATCGTGGCGAGGAAGCAATGAACGCCGCAAATATCTTACAGGCAAATGTCAGCAAATACTCACAAGCACTTGAGGCATCAGAACAAGGCGCTGAAAGCGGTGTTGTTCGTCAATATCTTCCCGCTTTAAATGCGCAAACAGCACAACTGAGAAGGCTAGGCAGTTTGCTTGGCATAGATATTATTAACAGTGCAACCTTTGGCGCTCTTAGTGCCACAGAACTTAATCTTGCGCTTTCAACTGGCTTGGATTTAAGTCTTGAACCCGCGGAATTACAGGCGGACCTTAAAAAGAGACTTGCTGCAAGTCAGAAGCTTTACGATGAATATATAAAGATTGCCGAAGCACTTTCATCTGGCGATGTTTTGTATTCCGATTATATCAAGAGTATACCGCGCACTCCGCTTGTGCCGCCGCAAGATATGGAAGGTAATTTCCTAGTAAGCCCTGCAATGTGGGATAGGATGACAAGAGATGACAAGGTTAGGTTCTTAGAAGCAGGATCTAAGTAATGGCAGATCTCACCCCAGAACAGAAAGCGATCCTTGCAGAATACGGTACTGAAGTCGCTTCAACTCCCGGTCAAATGACGCCTGAGCAGCAAGCGATTTTAGCGCCCTATAATGCTGAACAGCAGCTAGTTCCTATAAATCAGGCCAATCTTTATAGTCAGCCACAGCCGCCCGTATCTGGCGTATTGCGTTCTGCTGCCCAAGGATTAACGATGGGGTTTGGCGAGGAAATTGAAGCCATGATTCGGTCTGCATTACCTGGCGGACCAGAGTACGAAGAAGTCAGAAATCAGTTGCGGCAGCAAATATCTCAGTTTAGGGAGCAATACCCTGGGGCAGCTATCACTGCAGAAATTGTCGGCGCCATGACCACTAACCTTATACCTGGCGTTGCCGCAGTAAGATCCGGGCAATTAGCAAAAACCACTATGCCAAGGCTCATGGGCGTAGGTGCGACAGAGGGCGGTATATATGGCCTTGGCACCTCAGAAAGGGAAGGTATAGGTCAAACAGCTGTAGATGTTGGGACAGCGACTGCTATTGGTGCTGCGGCTCCACTTGCCATTGTCGGTGGTCCTAGGGCGGCTATAGGTATATTCGAAAAGGTTAGCAATTTCGTATCTGAGAAGTTCGGCACAAGGTATAGCGACACTGTGTCTGCATATCTGAATTCACTCGCGCAGCAAATGGGCAAATCAGTAGATGATATTGTCGCGGACATTGCTGAAGGCAAAATGGTTACCGATAACGAAACAGCAAATGCCGCGGTAATCAGTTTTATTAGGGAAGGCGGTGAAGGCGCTAACATTTTATTGCAATACATTAGGGATAGAGCGAAAAATACAACTGGCGAGGCTGTTTCAACAGTTAGGGCTGCATTGGCGCCAGGACGCTCAGATGATGTTTTGAACTCATATCTTGATGATATTGATAGGCTCCGTGAGAGGGAGTCGCAAGCCTATGACATTGTTTTTAAAAATCCGGACAACCAGCAGGTCACTGGGCAAATATATGACAATGTAGAAACGATATTAAAAAGATTCCCTGAAGTTAGAGATGAACTTGAGAAAATTTATACTGCCAGGAATTTGGTGCCTTTATTTGCCATGGACGAAAATGGCGCAATAAGGTTAGTAAGAGCCCCGTCTGTTGAGGACGCTGATATTGCGTACAGAGTTCTTAGAGATGAAGGAAACAAGTTATACGTTGCTGGCTCTGGAACCAGGGGTGAAGTTTACAAAGAGTATGCTGAAAAACTTAAAAATAATTTGGACAACACATACGAAGACCTGGCGCAAACAAGAGCCAATTATTCACAGCAATTTAAGCAGCAGGATGCATTTGATGCAGGGCTAAAGTCACTAGGCAAGAACTTAGATGTGACTCGTAGAGCTTTGCGTAAATACAATGCAGAAGAGCAGATGGCCTTTAGGGCTGGCGTATTTGCTGCTATACGCGACAAATTGCGCACATCCAAAACCCGCACAATTACTAATTTAGCTAATGAAGATGAAAAGCTTGGCGAGCTGCTTAGACTTATTGCTCCAGAAGAGTCCCTTGATGAGCTTGATAGAACTCTAAATATAGCAGCTGAAGCAAGAAGAACTGCTCAGGCCGCCCCACAAAGAGCAGGAAGTCAAACGGCAGTGTTGCAAAGGCAGAGACAGAGAGAAGCCGCTCTACCTGTAACAGCGCAAGAAATAAGAGCCGCAGTGGCCGGCGATCCAGTGGCGATGATCAATGTTGCCAAAAAGGCAGTAGGCTCAATGTTGGGAGATGTTGAAATTAGTCAGGCAGACAGAACTACTATTGCAAACATATTGGTTAGTGAAGATCCAGAGATGCTTGTTAAGGCAATGGTAAATGAAAACGTCATGGATCAACTTAGGCGCAAAATTGCCAGCATGGCGTCAACAATATCTCCAGGGTTAGCAAATATGAGCATGGTGCCTTCCAGCGTGTCAAGGATTGCTGAGAGGTTGGGTGGCGGTCTGCCAACCGGAGCGGGCCAGCAAGTTATACAGGGTGGTCAGGGTATACTGAGCGGTACCCCTTACGGTGAGAACCAATAGATGAAACTGAAACGAATGACAGAAGACGATATACAGCAGATCGTGGCAGACGCCATTGAAGACGCTGTAGATTTTGTTGAGTCTGAGATATCTGATGAACGTGTCAAGTCGCAGCGGTACTTTGATGGCGAGGTAGACATTGGCTATGAGGAAGGAAGGTCCAAGGTTGTCTCAACAAAAGTAAGGGACATAATCAGGCAGATCAAACCTAGTCTTATGAGGGTATTTTTGTCCACTGAGCGCCCTGTTGAGTACACTCCTAAAGGCCCAGAGGATCTTGCTGGCGCAGAGCAGGCGAACTCATACATGCACTGGAAATTCAGCGAGATGGGTGGATACGAGATTCTCAATGATGCCTTTCATGACGCATTGGTAAAAAAGACCGGCATTGTAAAAGTATATTGGGAAGACTATGAAGTTGGTAAAACATACACCTTTACCAATCTAAATGACGATGAGTTTGCTCTTATAGTTAATGAAGATTCTATTGACGTTATAGAACACTCTGAGTCTATAGAGATGTCTATGGATCAGATGGGCATGGAGATCGAGAATAAGAGCCATGACATCAAGGTAATTAAGCGTGCCACAGGTGGCAAATTATGCGTTGAGTCAGTTCCCCCTGAGGAGTTTTTTGTGGACCGTAACGCCAGGTCTGTTGAAGATGCTTATATTGTTGCACACCGGGCAGAGATGCGCGTTGGTGACCTAGTAGCAATGGGATATGATTTTGACGATGTTATCGACCTGGCTGGAATTACAGAAAACGACACACTAGTAGATGAGGAAGTCTATGCCAGGACCGGGTATAGCCGGGACACGGATGAAGCAGATTCTAAGGACCCTTCCATGAAGATAGTTCTTGTCACAGAGGCTTACATGAAAATGGACGTTGAGGGTTCTGGCGTCCCCATGATGTACAAGTTTGTGACGGCAGGCACTGGTTATAAAATTCTGGATATGGAATCTTGTGACAATGTTCCATTCGCTATTTTTGAGTGCGACCCTGAACCGCATGCGTTCTTTGGTAGGTCTATCGCTGACCTAATCATGAATGACCAGGACGCATCTACAGCTATGCTTAGAGGTGTTTTGGACAACGTAGCACTAACGAACAACCCTGCAATTGATGTGGTAGAAGACCTGGTAAATATGGATGACGTACTCAATAATGAGATAGGCGCTATCCGTAGGATGAAGCAGATAGGTGCTATCCAGGCAAATCCCGTACCGTTTATTGCTGGCACTACACTGCCGGCTTTACAGTACATGGACCAACAGGTACAGGAAAAGACCGGAGTATCCAGGGCGTCAATGGGACTAGATCCTGACGCGCTGCAGAATGCTACCGCTACTGCTGTTGCCACAACTATGCAGGCTGCCGCCGGCCAGGTTGAAGTTATCGCAAGAAACTTTGCCGAGGGTGGTATGAAGCGCATGTTTAAACTGATGCTGGAGGAGATGATTAAGAACTCCACAGACGAGGTTCACATGCGTCTAAATGGGCAGTTCGTACCTATTGACCCCAGGGTCTGGAATACCTCAATGGACGTCCAAATTAATGTGGGCCTTGGCACTGGCAAGGAAGACATGAAGATGGCCGCGTTAAATCAAGCCCTGACTATGCAGATGCAGATATGGCAAAACTACGGTCCTGCCAATGGGCTAGTATCCATGACACAGATACGCAATACTATGGCGGATATGTTAGCCTTGAGCGGAGTAAGGAACTCCGACAGGTACTTCATGCCGATGGATCCACAGACTGAACAAATGCTAATGCAGCAGGCTCAGATGACGCAGCAGCAAGCGGCACAGGGCCAGCAGGACCCGAACCAGGCATTCTTGGCGGCTGAACAAATGAAGGCCCAAACGAAAGCACAGACAGACATGATGAAGCTACAGCTAGATGCACAGAAGGCCGCTGCTGACGATGACCTGAAGCGAGACCAAATGGATCAAGATTTAATTGTTAAGGCTGCAGAGGTTTTAGGTAAGTACGGAACCGCTGTGGATGTTGCAGATATAAAGAGGGCGCAGAACGCTCCAAGGCAATAAATGACGGATGATATACAGATAAGGGCATCAAAAGCGCGATCCCTTCTTGCCGATGATAATTTCAGAACCCTGATGCAGGAACTGAGGCAACGGCAAACAGAAATTTTCTTCAATTCAGCACCTAGCGATACTGAGTTGAGGGAAGAGGCGTACTCAATGATGAGTGCATTAAATAAAATTGAGGCACATTTAGAGTCAGCTATTACTGATGAGAAAATCCTCAAAAAGCGTAAATAGGAGTCAGGACCGTGACATCGACTGATGAGATAGTTATAGATAATGACGGCACTGTTGATAGTGTCGCAAATACACTAATTTCAAATCCACAGCCTGAAGATGAGGCTGCCGACCTGGAAGAACCAGAGGCAATTGAAGACTCGGAAGAGGCTTTGGAAGACCCCGAAACCGATGAGTCGGATGAAACCGATGAAACCGATGAAGAGGTGGAGGACCAGGATGAAGAGCAAGACCATGAGGAAGCCGGTCAGGAGGAACTTTACGCCGTCAAAGTAGACGGAGAAGAACGCGAAGTAACCCTCAATGATCTTAAGCAATCCTATTCGGGCCAAGCTTACATCCAGAAAGGAATGCAGGATGCCGCTGCGCAAAAGAAACAAGCGGAAGAGGTATACCACGCACTCCTTCAAGAGCGTGAACAAATGTCACAGCTTTTGAACCAGCTGCAAAGTGGCGAAATGCTTAAGGCTCCAGTACCGCCTAATAGTGAGTTAGTAAAGACTGACCCTATCGGATACATGGAGAAGAAAGCAGAGTATGACGCGGCCAAGATTGATTTTGATAACCAGCAGCAAGTAATTGCCGAGGCTCAAGCTCAACAGGCACAGCGCATGCAATTCGCACAGCAAGCCAATCTGCAACAAGAGATGGGCAAGCTGGCACAGGTTATACCGGAGTTTGCCGACCCAGAAAAAGGAGGCAAATTAAAGGAAGACTTGGTTAGTTATGGTACGCGACTAGGATACTCTGAAGCGGAACTAGGCGGTGTCACAGATCACCGTGCTATCGTGGTTCTGCACAAAGCTAAACTATGGGATGACTTGCAGGGAAGTAAGGGCAAGGCAAAACAGAAAGTTAGTAATGCCAGACCAGTTGTTAAACCAGGCGCCAAGAAATCTAGCCGCGCAACCTCTCAGAAGCGGTCACAGGAAATTCAAGCTCGGATGAAAAAAACCGGTAATGTCGAAGATATTGCCAAATTTTTATTAAGCTAACTAACTAGGAGCCTATCATGGCCGTTAATACAAATACTAACGAGACATATGACGTCTCAACGATCCGCGAGGATCTCCAGGATGCTTTGATTAGCATTTCTCCAACTGACACTCCTTTCATGACTGCTATCGGACGTAAAAGTGTCGATAACACTTACTTTGAATGGGGCGTTGTAGAACTTGCATCTGCTGACAGCGCCAACCGTGTTGTTGAAGGTGAATCAGCCCCAGGCAATGACGCTGCTACTAACGCAATTCGCCAGGCTAACTACACTCAGATCTCTGACAAAGTAGTTGAAGTATCTGACACCGCTAACGCCGTAAATGGTGCTGGTAATGCTCAGACTACTGCCAAGCAGGTTGCATACAAGCTGAAGGAACTGAAGCGTGACATGGAAACCATGTTGACTGCTAACGTGGCTGCTTCTGCTGGTGCTTCCGGTACTGCTCGTCAGACTGCTGGTCTGCCCGCGTTCCTGCGTACTAACGCTGATCGTGGAACTGGTGGTGCTGATGGTACTACTTCCGGTACTGGCACAGCTGGTTACGTTGATGCTGCCGCCACTGACGGTACACAGCGTACTGTAACTGAGGCCTTGTTGAAGTCAGTTATTGCTGACTGCTGGGACCAGGGTGCAGAGCCTTCAATTGTTCTCTGTGGATCTTCACAGAAGCAGACAATCTCAACCTTTACTGGTAATGCTACCAAGTACAAAGACATCAGCGACAAGACTCTGTCTGCCGCGATTGACGTCTATGTATCAGACTTTGGTGAACTTACCATTGTGCCTTCGCGTTTCAGCCGTAGCCGTGACGTTCTGGTCCTTGACCCGAACTACGCCCGCGTTGCATATCTGAAGCCTACCTCACAGAAAGAACTTGCCCGCACAGGTCACGCGGAGCGCAGGCTGATTTCTGTCGAGTATGGCCTGCAGATCGACAACGAAGCTGCACACGGTGTAGTAGCTGACGTAAGCTAAGAAGAGTAGGTAGGGCGGTCTTTCGGGGCCGCCTTACCCTTTTTAGGAGGACTTATGAAGAAAGGTAAAAAGAAGAAGGGAAGACCATACTGATGGGTATGGGTGTCAAACACTACTTCAAGGATGGCAAGGTTCACAAAGGATCAATGCACAAACATCCTGACGGCACTCTCATGACAGGTTCTAAAATGTCTAAGCGGTCCAAGAGAATTTACCACTTTGGCGATTTATCAAAAACCGCTCAGGCTAAAGCTAGGAATGGGTGGAAGTAATGCCAGGGCTATACTCCAACATTCACAAAAAACGTAAACGGATCAAGGCCGGATCAAAAGAGAAAATGAGAAAGCCTGGAACTAAAGGTGCGCCCACCGCTAAAGCGTTTAAGCAGGCAGCAAAGACTGTAAAAAGGAAAAAGAAGAAGTGATTACCGAAAAGATTGTAGAGGAAGATGGCAAGATTCAGGTTGTTAGGGAGCAGGATTGCGCTGGTCTACTAAAAACCTTGAAGAAAATGCGAGAACTTGCGCCCAGGCATTCAGGCCAGGACCGCACAAGGTGGGTAGGATCTATCCCCTTGGTAATGGCCGAGGAGTGGTCCAGGGAATGCGGTGCAGCAATTGGCACGAAAGAATACGCACAATACATTAAGAAAAAACTTGCAGACCCAGACTACAAGAATTTGCTTGTTAGGGGACAATGAACGAAGAAAATCAATATGCGCAGCTGTTACTATCCATTGTGGCGTATACTAAGGGTAGGTGGTGTATTGATGACGTTGTTGCATTTTATGAATATATTTTAGAAGAAATGCAGGAACAGGAAAGACCCGACTTAAAAATAGTAGCATTGGAATTTAGTGATGACGGAAGCAGAGATTGAGGTCCTGATTGAAAAGTGTGCAGAGCGTGCTGCTGAGAAGGCATTACTAAAAATAGGTCTTTCAGATGAAAGCGCCTATGACGATGTCAGAGAATTGCGAGGTCTTTTGGAGGCTTGGCGAGACACAAAAAAAACGGTAGGCCAGACCATAGCAAGATGGGTAACGACCGCCATCTTAGTGGCTCTGGCCGCATCGGCTTATATGAAGGTGAAATAATGAACGACAAACTGATCGCCGCTGTTACACAGGCTGGAAATTACATAAAACAAAAAGTTCAAGAGCAGGATCCAAAGCACCTGGTTATAGGCATTGCGGCTTTCGTTTTAATTTTAGTCGTGGCCGTGGTTGTATGAATCTAAGCTCACTAATCGGTCCTGTCAGCCAGCTGCTTGACAAGGTAATCGAGGACAAGGACCAGAAGGCCGCCCTGGCGCATGAGATAGCCACGATGGCTGAGAAGCATACCCAGGAACAGGTTATGGCTCAGATTGAGGTGAATAAGATTGAGGCCGCAAGCCCGTCTCTTTTTGTCTCAGGATGGAGACCAGCAATCGGTTGGATCTGCGCCCTTGGAATGGCCGGCAACTTTATAACGATACCTTTTACCAACATGATTCTGGAAATTGCAGGATATGACGTTGCGCTGCCTTTAATCGACATGGAAACCCTTTTGCCGGTTTTGCTTGGCATGTTAGGGTTGGGCGCCATGAGGACAGTTGAAAAGGTAAAACAAGTTGACCGCAAATCTTAAGAACTTCACCCTGGCTGAGTTTGCCTGTAAGTGCGGGTGCGACTCTGACGGGTCCGAGATGCAAGACTCTATCCTCCAGGCTGTCCAGAACTTCAGAACTGCCCTGGGGTTCCCCTTCCCCATCACCTCTGGGTACAGATGCCCAAATCACCCCATAGAAGCCAGAAAATCGACTCCTGGAGCGCATTCCAGGGGGCTAGCGGTGGATATAGGGGTCAACCGAGAACGCGCCTTAGAACTGCTTAAAATGGCTCTAAATGATGGCAGAATCAAAGGCGTTGGAATCAATCAGAAAGGTAATGCTAGATTTATCCACCTGGACACTGACGACCGCACAGCCATCTGGTCCTACTAACCGCATTTGTCTGCGGTAAAAACCCCCGCCTATTATTCCGCAAAAAAAACCTATCAGCCCGGTTGTACGGCTATTTTTTCAAAGATATTGCAAAAGAGGAGTGACCCCCGGAGAGGAGAGGTTCTCCGAGGGCCGCAGCATGTGGTGGGTACGGGAGGTACTGCTGCAAAACAATAATACCAATTTCCCCTGCTATCAAAAATACTCAAATGTGTTGTTTTATAAACAAATAGCCATTATAATCGCCTTTCCATTCAACCACGGGAGGCAAAAATGGAACTAAATATACAAAGGGTTGCCGAGTTCATCGGTGGACCTAAAAATCAAGATTGGGAAAACGGATTCCTGGCCGGCCAGAAGGGTGACGATTGCCCTGCTACTGCGTCACAGGAATATCAAGACGGTTTTGGCAGAGGCTATGCAGCTGCCGAGATGCTAGAAAAAAACAACAGCTGGTTTAAAGAAAGGGGGATGATGAAATGAGTCTTATTGAGATACAGCAGAAACTAAATGTGCCGAAAGCACGCACCAATAGCTTTGGTAAATATAAATATCGCAGCTGCGAAGACATATTGGAGGCGGTTAAGCCACTGCTGAATGCATATGGATATTCTTTGATTCTGTCAGATAAAATTGTCGGTGTTGCTGGAAACGCATACATCAAGGCCACAGTACAGCTTGTTGACAGTGATGGCGCTGTCAAGTTTAGTGCTAATGGATTTGCAAGAGAGTCGCAGGAAAAGAAAGGTATGGATGATAGCCAGATGACCGGCACAGCTTCATCCTACGCCAGGAAGTATGCTCTAAATGGTCTTTTTGCAATTGACGATACCAAAGACGCTGATACCGATGAGTTCCACAATGAATCCAAACAGGCGCAAAAGAAAAGCCCCAAGCCGGAAGCAAAGCCTGAGTACACTGCCAAGCAGGTTGCGGCAAACAGGGATGAGTGGATTAAGCTATTTAATAGTGGAAATATTATCCCTGACGATCTAATTAATGAAATCACCAAAATATACTCTCTGTCCGATGACCTGAGACAAGAAATTGAGAACTTGGGGGCGCCTTTCTAATGATCAAAGAATCAACCCATTGGTACGACCAGGACGGCAATCCCCGATATACGATAGTCGGCAAGAATGGCCGAGAGCGCAGCACTACCATCCGAGATGCGCGTGAACACGGGTATGTACCCAGCGTCACAAGTGTGATGGGAGTTGCCGCAAAGCCAGGTCTTGAGAACTGGAAGATAGACCAGGCACTGCTTTCTGCACTAACCCTGCCAAGGGAAAAAGACGAATCCCTAGACGATTTTATGAAGCGTGCCAAAAAGGATGCTAAAGAGCAGTCCACTAAAGCAGCAAAAAGAGGAACCGAGATTCATGCCTATATTGAGTCGGGGTTTTCTCAGGGAATTATTTCAAAGACCTACGTTGCTGTTCAGGATCAGCTGGTGACCTTGACAGGCATTCCCGATGGTTGGGTTGCAGAAGATAGTTTTTGCCATGAGTATGGGTATGGCGGGAAAGTTGACCTTTATCACCCAGATGGGTGGGTTGTCGATTTTAAGACAAAAGACAACCTGGAAGGCAAAGACCCAGCCAAACTAGTTTATGACGAGCATGGTATGCAGCTATCAGCGTACGCTGCTGGCTTAGGAATAGAATCACCAAAAAGAATATCTGTCTTTGTGGACAGAGATGATACCGAAATAGTCTTGGCCCATGTGTGGGAAGAGGATACGCATGTCAGGCATCTAGGTATGTTTCAGGCGCTGCTCATTTATTGGCAGCTATCAAAAAAATATAAATCAGGAGTAACCATATGACTTATGACAACACCAACTCAGGCGCACTGTTCCGCAACGACAAGAAGTCTGAAAAGCACCCGGACTACCGTGGCGATATCAACGTGAACGGTGTGGATTACTGGATTTCCGCGTGGCTGAAGACAAGCAAAAAAGGCACAAAGTTCATGTCCCTGGCAGTGACAGAAAAAGAATCTGTAGAGAAGCCTGCGCCTGTAACAGATGATTTCGATGAAGATCTTCCTTTTTGAGGTGCGCTATGGTTAATTTCGGAAAAGCTTTACGGCATGCACAGATAAATGCTGGGGTGAGTAACGTCACCCTGGCAAAAAAACTGGGCGTTTACCCGCAGCAGGTTTCGGTGTGGCGATCTAAAGATAATGCGACACTAAAGTTGTGCGACAAAATTTGTAATGCCCTGGATATCGACATAAAGAATTTTGTGGAGTGGGCTAGAGATGAATGATACGCAGCAATTTAGCGCCTGGACCTGGGCGCTGGAGGAGGCTGAATTTTCGGCCAAAACTTACAAGGGTAAATTTGCGATTGTTGATAACCATCCTTATTTTGGCGTGATGCCTTTAAAGCTTGTCACCAACGAAAAGATTTTGGAGATAGTAAGTGGCGCCGAGACATTATGCAGCGAATATTTTGTCGATGAAGACGAGGGAGCAGAGGAGGGAGGCCTTGGAGAAGGTTCCTCCCCACCTGCGTGATTTAGTAAAAAAGCATGTGGAGATTACCTATGAGTTACGAAAAGTTCGCCGAGCTGGAAAAGATGGCAAGTGATTATGCTGAGGCAGAAGCGCAGCGCGTTTACCTGACTGAGTTTAAAAAAAGCAAGAAGGCGATCATCATGAAAATGGTTGAGCCGACCGTCAAGACAACTGCTGGCCAGGAGAGAGAAGCATACGCACACGAAGAATATCTGGAGCTGATTGATGCGCTAAAAATAGCTACCGAAAAAGCATTAAAGCTTAAGTTCCAGATGGAAGTTTTGAAAATTAAATTTGAGACCTGGAGGACTAAGCAAGCAACCCTCCGGGCAGAGATGAACATGCAATGAAAAAGACCCCCAGGACTAAGTGCCTAGAGGCGCTGCAACTTTTAGCGAGGATTTCAGCTGCAGATGATCATGGCTGGGTCCAGTGTGTGTCGTGTGGAAAGAAAGACCACTACAAAGATATGCAAGGGGGTCACTTCATTCCGAAAGGTAATAGCAGCTACTGGGCGCTGCGGGAAGAGAATGTCCACCCACAGTGTCCAGGTTGCAACATGTTCGGCATGCGCCACGGCACGGCGTCCCAGGCATATACCATTTGGATGCAGGACTACTATGGAAAGGATTACGTCCAAAACATGTTAGACTGCAAAAAGTTACCTTTGAAACTTTACAAAAAAGATTACGAAGAAATGCTAAGTGATTTCAGAGAAAGAATTCGTTACCACGAAAAAAGGATAGGCGCATGAAACACAAAAGGGCTACTGTAAAATTATTTCCATATGCGCAGACAAAGATGCAGATGGACCTGGCCGCTAAATATGATGCTGGTCAATCGGTTTCTGAGATTGCCGACAGCCAGGGTAGGCAAATATCAAATGTGGGGAGGGATATCAAAGCTTTGGCCGCCAGGGCTGCGGTGCGTGGAAACGCGCCAGAATACGACTTAAATCACCCAACAGCTCCAGGATTTGCCACAAAACGGGTTTCTACACTCTACAACGCAAAAGGCGAGGTAACTACCCAGTGGCACATTCAAGAGCCAGAAAAGCGCCAAATTGACCAGCTACTGGCCGAATTCGTTGAGTCTTACACTGATGAGATGCGTGGTGTACACAAGCCTACAAAAGCGCCAAAAAGCACAGACAGCGATTATGCTAGTTGCTATTTGATTGGCGATCACCACTTGGGGATGTATGCCTGGGCAGAGGAAACAGGCGGCGATGATTACGACACTGATATCGCAGAAAAAGTGCTATCTGATGCCGTTGAAAGGCTGGTTGACGCGCAATCAATCAAAAGCGAACACGGATGGCTTATAAATTTGGGTGATTTTACGCACGCAAACGACACAACCAGTTTGACTCCGGCCTCAAAAAATTTGCTAGATACCGATGGGCGTTTTGGGCGTGTCATCAGGGTAGCAGCACGGCTTTACAAGCGCATGGTCACAACGATGTTAAAAAGACATAAGCATGTGACTATTTTTAATGTAAGGGGCAACCACGACCCAGACGTTTCAATGATGCTGAACTTGTTGCTACAAGGGTATTACGAAAAGGATCCCAGGGTCACTGTTGTGGACAACTATTCAAAGTTCCTGTGGAAAAAGTGGGGACAATGCCTGGTCACGATGCACCACGGCGATAGGGTCCAGCCACAGAGGCTCTACGAGGCTATTACAGCTAATCTCAGTAAGGAGTGGGGTGAGACATCTTATAGAGTCTGTTGGACAGGACACTTGCATAGCAAGCTTGCCCTGGACTTAGGTGGAATGAATTTTGAGCGATGGAATGTTTTACCGCCTAACGATGCCTGGGCAGCAGACGCCATGTACACCCAAACGGAGTCGATGAGAACGATGACCTGCGTGGTACTTCACAAAGAATACGGCGAAGAGCTGCGATACAAGGTGGGTGTCAGGAGGTTGAATGGCAAAGCTTGAGATTATTTTTGAAGAGATTGATGGTTTTGTAAAAATAAGATTGCTAACGGAGTTGCAAGATTCTTCAATTCAGGAGAAAATTCTTGCCCGCACCTTAGAACAAGATATTGAAACGATTATGAGCGGTGTGGAAGTTAGTGAAGAAGTAGTACATTAAAAAAACCCCCCTGGTGTGGGGGGCTACAAGCAGCAAGGGGAAAGGGGAAAATCCCTCACTGGACGTCTACGGTCTATATTGTACGACCTCCCGTCCATAAACACAACATATTGTGTATTCCCTCGGTGTGGCAAAGCCTGACCGCAACTCTGGCTTATGGTGAGTTGACACCTAGAAAACCAACTGCCGCGAGGTGAAGACCGAACCAGCAAAATGTCCTGCGCTGTCGTGCCACTGACAACAGGCAACCGGAAGCCCGAAAGGGAGCCGCTGGCAAGGTGATAGCATCCCACAGAAGTGGGCGGGGGACCGATTCAGCGCGAGGCTGGACGGAAGACTAAGTACCAGGTCTACGGACCTTTGACATATGTCAGGCGGATCCATTGAGTAGCTATCGACTCATGGCCTTCCGGGGGAAAAGGGTGAATTGTGCCTAAAACAAATGGAGGGAGTATTGGAAAATTTAAAAGAAAAAAACTGCCAGTGCGGCGCTATAATGGACCAGGTGATTAGGGTTACCAGAGACGGTGAGCCGGTGACTCCTACGCGGGCCGGATGGTACTGCCCAAGCTGCAAAAATTTTGACAAAGCGGTAGGCAGAGAAATAATTTATAAAAAAACATGACAAAAGCTTGTTTTCTTCTGCCAGATAGATAATATACACACATGGGCGAGACACACAGTCTGCCAAACGGGAGAGAAAAATGAACAACATTCACGAAAGCATAGCAAGAACTGAAAGCCGCATTAAAGCTGGAAATTATGAACCTACTTTACCAATTCGCGTTTATCGCCAGACTACTTCTGAAGAACACGTTAAATTAGGTGCAAGTTTCTTTTTGTACATGTCTTTCAACACAATGGCTGACGCAGTGGAAGCTGTTGAAGAGGAACTTAAAGAAGAAAAAAATAATTTCCACGGCAAAGCCCTTCACACCTACGAAATAATTCAAGGCTAACATCAACTGCCCCCTACGGGGGGCATCAACCGGGAGAGATACATTATGAATGAATATGCAGAACTAGAGCGAGATTGGCAGGAAACGTACGGCAGCAGTGAGCAGCAGATCCAAGACTATTGGGAACACCAAGAGCGAGAGGCAGACCTGGAGTATAGAGATGAAGATTGATATAACCATTGAAGAGCAGCGCATTATTTGCAACGCACTTTACCACGCAGAAAAAGAGGCCCTGGACAGTGCCGTGCTAAACGCGCAGATTGGCAACGATGAAGGATGCACAAGGGAGACCCTTAAGGCTGACACGCTGGGCAAGCTGTCGTCCAAGATCTACGGTGCGAGGGACCTGGTTTGAGCCTGCAGCTTAGACCCCATCAGGAGCAAGCCATCACTCAGTTACGGTCGGAGATTAAAAGAGGAAGTTTAAATCCCGTCCTGGCTGCACCATGCTCAATGGGCAAGACGTTCATTGCGTGTGAAATCATGAGGAGGGCTGCAGCTAACAACAAGAAAAGTGTTTTTTTTGTAGATCGCAACAAACTGATTTCTCAAACCACTGATACTCTTGACGCGATGGGCCTCGACTACTCGGTGCGCCAGGGCGATCAGTTTTGGTTGTATGATCCCGACAAGCTTATCCAGGTTGTATCAATTCAGACCGCAGCCAGAAGAAACCAAATGGATTATGATTTAGCGATTATTGATGAATGCCATACGATTCATAAATCAATGGCGGAGCAAATGAAGCGACTGAATGCTGTGCCGCATATAGGTCTCAGTGCGACTCCTTTTACAAAATCATTAGGCAACGTGTTTTCTAGCCTGGTAACGCCGGCAACGCCCAGGGATCTTATTGCTGGTGGCTACTTGGCACCTACAGATTACTATGGGGGAAGAACGCCAGATGTTTCACAGGTAAAACTAAAACGACTTTCCAGTGGTGGAGTTGAGTATGATGAGAAGTCATTAGAAAAAACCCTTATGAATGATAAATTGCTGGCAGGTGATATTATAGAGAACTACCGGCGGGTTAGCGGATCTCAGCGTAAACGTGCGCTGTTGTTCGCCCCCTCGGTAGCCCACTCAAAACAGATGTGCCTGGAGTTTAATGAGCAAGGGATTCCAGCTGTCCATATTGATGGAACTATGGACTCTGAGTTGAGAAAGGCAATTTATGACGATTTCAAGGATGGGTTATACCAGGTTATGTGCAATTCAAAGCTATGCACTTACGGCTTTGATGATCCTGGCATTGAAATAATTATTGATATCACCCCAAGTAAAAGTTTAATTAGAAATATACAGGTGGCTGGTAGGGTATGGAGGACCGCACCAGGCAAAGAGCGCGGCATCTACTTGGACCACGCCGGGAACATTAGCAGGATGGGTGCTTTCCCAGAAGACCTGATACCATCCAGGTTGGACACCGGTGAAAGGAATTATCAAGAGAAGCGCCTGGTAAAGGAGCGCAAAGAGATTGAGCCAGCAACCTGCCCGCAATGCACCAGGTTGTTTAAGGTTAAGTGCTTGTGTGGGTACGAAAGACCCAAGCTCAAGCAGATACTCACTGACACCCAAACCCTAAAGAAAATAGAGCAGTCAAAGGCACAAGAGAAGTTCCTGGCAGGATTACAGTTGTACGCTCATGAGAAAGGCTACAAGAGAGGGTTTATATATCACACCTTTAAAGAAAAGTTTAAGGTAGAGCCGCCTGAAAACTGGCCAAGACCAGCAACAAAGCTAGACCAGGAAGTAAAAAATTATATTACATACTTAAGAATAAAGAGGGCTAAGAGTGGAACAGATACTGCAGCGGCTTGACAAGGTACGGAAACAGGGTGACGGGTATGTAGCATGCTGCCCGGTACATGACGATAAGAACCCCAGCATGACGATTAAAGATGTCGGAGATAAGATACTGGCCTACTGCTTTTCATGCCAGGCTAAGGGTCCAGAGATAATGCAGGCCCTGGGTCTTCCAATTTCAGTCATTTTCAAGGACAATTCCAATGATTTCGACAAGTTACAGTACAAATTGGACAAGACTAGGGTTGAAGATAAGCTGTTTATCTCAATCTACGAAAAAGCAAAAAGAGAAGGGCAAAGAATAAAGGCTACAGATGTTCATAGATACAGGTTGGCCAGGAGCCGCGAAGGAGTTCGAGAAGGAGAAGCTACGGCAGGAGATAGCTAAAGATGTACAGGCTTATCTTGAGGCCGGCGGTGCCATAAAAGTATTTAGTAACGGTGATCAAGTAGCTGAGAAATCATTAAAGACATTTAACAAAAAATTTATTCATAAATAACGGGAGGATTTATGAGGTATGGATCAGTTTGTAGTGGTGTAGAAGCCGCCACAATGGCGTGGCATCACATGGCCTGGGAACCATCATTCTTTTCGGAGATTGAGCCATTTCCCTGTGCAGTTTTAAAACATCACTATCCAGAAGTACCGCTACATGGTGACTTCACAACCATCGGAGAAAATGATTATGAGCCAATTGACCTTCTTGTCGGAGGAACCCCCTGTCAGTCTTTCTCAATCGCAGGACTTAGAAAAGGAATGGCAGATGACCGTGGAAACTTGGCACTCGAATTCCTTAAACTTGCTCAACGCACACGCCCCACATGGGTGGTTTGGGAGAACGTCCCTGGCGTCCTGTCAAGTAACGGAGGACGGGACTTTGGAGCCTTTCTCGGAGGGCTGGGGGAAATCGGGTATGGGTTCGCCTACCGAGTTCTTGACGCTCAATACTTCGGAGTTCCACAGCGAAGGAGACGCGTGTTTGTTGTCGGATATCTTGGAAACTGGCGACCACCTGCAGCGGTTTTGTTTGAGCGACACAGCCTGTCAGGGCATCCTACGCCGCGCCGAGAAGCGGGGGAAGAAGCTGCCGGAGACACTGGAGTTGGCACTACAGGAGAGTATCAATCAGGCTCATCTGACATGATTCCTATGGCTGTTGATGCTTACAATGGGTATGTTTCAAAGGAATCGCACGCTACTGTTAGTACACAAATAGTCCACAACAGGAATCTTTTATGTTTTGAACCACGCTCACCTGACGGAGTGCCAAGAATTTCCAAAGATGTATGTCCTACGCTGAACACTATGGGCGGTGGTCAGAGGGAACCTTGTGTAGCATACGCCCTTCAAGGAGCTGGCAAGACCAGCCAAAACTCGCAAGAATCGGGCTGGAATGAAGAAGTTTGCTTTACCACTAATTGTCTGGATGTTCATGGAGTAGCAATCAAAGAAAACCAGCAGGGTGCTGTATGGGAAGCTGATGTGACGAGCTCGCTGGCTACAGCAGGGGGTAAACCGGGGCAAGGTTATCAGGCTTGTAGACAAGGGACGCAGGTTCGCAGACTAACTCCAGTGGAGTGCGAAAGGCTCCAAGGGTTCCCTGATGATTTCACAAAGATACCGTACCGGGGCAAGCCAGCAGAAAACTGCCCTGATGGCCCAAGGTACAAGGCTATGGGAAACAGTATGGCAGTGCCTGTAATGAAGTGGATAGGGGAGAGAATACAAGGTGTTGAAAGTATCGCTAAAGAATCTGCGTAAGGTTAAGGCTTTGTATTACGAAGACGGTAGAATGCCTATTAAAATATACAAGATGACTGGTATACCATATTATACAGTGCTAGATATAATAAAAGGGAAATACAATGATAAAATTACTAAACAGAATTAAGTGTATATTTAAGGGTCATAAGGACATATACGACATTCCATATGGCTGTGAAGAGAATGAGCGGGTCATCTGTCTAGCATGTGGTAGAACCAGAACGGTGGTGATATTATGAGCAAAGGATCGAACCAAAGACCGAGGTCAATATCTCATGGCGAGTTCAAACGAAACTGGGAAAGAATATTCGGACCCTGTACCTTTGACGAGGATGGAAATAGAGAGCCTGATGGACAGAAGCGGTTACCCGACACACCAGGAAAAGTTCATGGAAGTGGTGTACAGGGTAGCCAGGATAATAGAAAGAGCGCACGGGATAACGATGGATGAGCGTAGGAAGACCAAGTAAATTAACTGATGAAGTATTAGCTGCTGCAGCGGAATATGCTGGGGGCGGCTACATTGGTCACAACGAAGTCATACCCACAATTGAGGGGCTGGCTGCTTGTCTCAGTGTTGCCAGGTCTTCTATCTACAAGTGGCGGGATGAATCAACTGAATTTTCGGACATCTTAGAGGGAATTCTGGCAACCCAGGCTAAAACCCTTGTCAACTCAGGCCTTATGGGCGATTTCAATTCAACAATAACTAAACTGATGCTAACTAAGCATGGATACAGCGATAAGATCGAGCAAGACGTCACCTCCAGTGACAACTCACTTAGACCAACCCACATCATCCTTGAGGGAATCACGCCAGAGTCGGCTACAGATACCGACTAAGCTGGTCCCTGTGTTCCAGGGAGACGCCAGGTATCGGTGTGCTTATGGCGGCAGGGGTTCAGGTAAGACTAGAACCTTTGCCATGATGACAGCGGTCAGGGGCTACCAGTGGGGCATGGAAGGGCGAGAAGGTATAATTCTCTGCGCCCGTGAACATCTCAACTCCCTTGATGAATCGTCCCTGGAAGAGGTCAAGGCCGCCATCTCAAGCGTGCCGTTTCTGGCCGACTATTACGAGGTTGGGGAGAAATACATCCGATCCAAGGATGGTAAAATTAGCTACGGGTTTTCTGGCCTGCGCCGCAACCTCGACTCCCTCAAGAGTAAAGCGAGGCTGTTACTGTGTTATGTAGATGAAGCTGAGAGCGTCTCTGAGTCAGCTTGGCAGAAGCTAATACCATCGGTGCGTGAGCATGGATCTGAGATTTGGGTGACATGGAACCCGGAATCCAAAGAGTCGGCTACCCACAAACGATTCAGGCTAAACACTCCAGACAGCTGTAAAATTGTCTCATGTAACTTTAAAGACAACCCCTGGTTCCCTGCGCCTTTGGAACTGGAGCGCCTGGAAGACCAGAAGAAGCGCCCAGAGATATATACGCATGTATGGGAGGGAGACTTCCTAATACACACAGAAGGCGCCTACTATGCCCATGAAATGCTGCAGGCCAAGGATAGGATTACCGTTGTACCGTATGACCGGCAGGCGTCAGTAATCACGGCCTGGGACCTGGGTATGGCAGATACCACAGCGATATGGTTCGCCCAGTATGTAGGCCAGGAGATACGCATCATAGACTTCTATGAGAACTCAGGACTAGCCTTGGACCACTACGTCAAGATCTTGCAGAGTAAGGGATACAACTACGAGCAGCACATCCTGCCGCATGACGTCAGGGTTAAGGAGCTAGGAACCGGTAAGTCTAGGATGGAGGTGTTACAGTCACTAGGATTGAACGGCGTTGAGGTAGCGCCTATGCTCCCGGTAGAGGATGGGATCCAGGCGGTAAGAACAATGCTAGATAGGTGTTGGTTTGATGTAGACCGCTGCGAGAGAGGGATAGACGCCCTACGCCAGTACCGCAGAGATTGGGATGAGAACGGTAAAGCATGGAGGGGTAGACCTCATCACGATTGGTCATCTCATGCTGCAGACGCATTCAGATATCTTGCAGTAGGATACAAGCCCAGGCATGTATGGGGCGGTCCAATTCGCAGGAACATTCAAGGCATAGTTTAAGAAATATGTGCTAAACTTCAGCGCATGGCAGAATATATTCCCTTTCAAGATAGATCGCTATTCGACAGAATTGGCTCAATAGCGAAAGGCGCCACCCTGCTCCCAAAATATTTTGGTAGTGACCCATATCTCAGGCACCAATTTAACCAGGACAGATACGTTCAAGACCTCGCACAGAGGTTCCCTGGGCCTAGAGTTAGTGGAGGCTTATTAGATTCAGCTATTAACTATGCTGGGGCATATGATTGGTCAGCAAGGCCAGAGGTGTCACCGAAGGACGCCAGGGATATGGCGTTGGCATATCAAATGTATGATTCCATGTTCCGAGATTTCGGAGGGCGCATTCCTGAAGAGGAAGAACTAGACTATATTCAAAACATGGTGGGAGTTGAGGCAGGCATAAAGGACCGCGAGAAGGGCTACAGGATGCCATACAATGACCTGTTAGACGCTGCGGCAAGATACGCAGAAGAATATACCAAGAGTAAAAAATAATGGCGCTATTAAACAGATTGACTCCTGATCAGCAAGACATGGTACGCCAGGCAATGGCGAATACGGGCGCTTGGACCGGCCCGCAGGTGACGCCAACTCAAGCTGCATATCTAGCAACGCAATTCGCTCCAGGTGCTGGGGCATTGGATGCCATGGGAGGGATGCCGTCAGCGCCATCATCATCGCAATCACTGCTAGATTACACGAACAGAAACCCCTCAATGGTAGAGAACTTCCGCCAGGGTAACTACGGCACTGCGGCTATGCAGGGGCTGGGTTTGCTAGGAGATGCAACCTATGCGGCAGGGCCATTGATAGGTGGCACTATTGGGACAGCCTTGAAGACTCCTAGGACCATACAGAAAATTGCGCAAAGTGTTGATATACCTCCAGCAATCAACTCACAAAAGACCCAGCTAGGCACTTCAACAGTCCCAAGTTACGAAAAAGCAGGTAACGTGTTAGGTGAAGGCAAAACATTGGATTATGGAGCGGGCAGGGGTATAGGTGCAGAGAAAATAGGTGCGGATACTTTTGAACCGTTCCCCAGAGAAGGATTTAACCCCACCTACGATAGATCCTCTGACATCCCGTCAAACTCATATAAAAATATTACATCTCTTAACGTCTTAAACGTCATGCCAAAAGATGTTAGAGACGCCGCTGTTATGGATATAGGTAGAATTTTGGAGCCGGGTGGAACGGCTGTAATTACCACAAGGGGCAGGGACGTTATGAGCGCTAAAGGCGCCCCTGGACCAGAAGAGATGTCTGTTATAACGACCGACAACACATACCAGAAGGGTTTTAAGCAGCCAGAATTAAGGGAATATATAGGGGGATTGCTAGGGCCACAATATGCCGTTGAGAACATACCAGGCGTTAAAATAGGTCAGGCCGGTGTATTGGTCAAAAAACAAGAAAGCCCTTATGCGTTAAGTAACATAGACCCAAGGTACTCACCTAGATACAGCCCTAGCAAGGGGATGAGCGGCGCAGAACAGACCGCAATGGCACCTGGAATCTTCCCCACTATAGAATCCAGAAATCTAGGTATACCTACAGTTAGTATATTTGACTTTGAAGGTAGGCCGTTTATGACCACAATGTCAGATAGGACAGCAGCAGGCGGTCTACTTACGGGTTTGAATGGGGTGAACTTTAGTAATCCTGTAAACCTTAGAGGCGGCCAGGACTACATGTTTGACCTCATGAACAGCGGCCAAGTCTGGGCATCAGACCCCAAGGTAGTAGAGCAGATGATGGCTGCCGCAAAAGATCTTGGTGAATCACCACTATTTTTACCTTGGCGTATGGCGCCTAGTGGCGGAGACTACGCAACGATGACGGCAGAGACAATGGTCAAGTACGCAAATCAGAGTATGGGTGCAGAGGATATAAATCGCCTAAACAAAATAATTAGAGAAGATGGTGTAAACGTATCAGTTAAGCGGAAGGATCCCAAAAACCCGGAAAAAGACAAAACCATCAAGATTAATATTAAGGTTCCTGAGTTCCTAGGTTTAGATAATCCACTTGCTGGGGAGCAGATGAAAGAGCTAACCGGAAATCAGCGCAAGGCAATACTAAAAATATTGGACACAAAAGGTAGGGACAGCGGAGGACTTTCACTATCTCAGGCTAGGCTTGCTGTCAGCGATCAACTACAACTAAACGCTATGGATGCCGGCCTACAAAATGTGGGCAGTGTGAATACTCAAAGAGGTATATTAGATATATCTGGCCACCCAACATATGGCGCAGGCCTGCCAGGAGAAGGAATTGGAAGGCTTCAAGAAAATATCGGTGTATACGAGTTACTGCCAGAATTGGCTAGATTTAGGGCGGCTAATGCTAAGACATCAACAGCACTACAGAACCCATTGATGCCATCAGCAACAGATAAGAGAGCCTTGCAGATGAAGCCTTACACGGGAATTTTAACTGAAGATATGCTCCGCGCTATTCAAAATCGAATGGCTTCTCAGCGATAAGAAAGTATTCAGGCTTAAATAAAGCGGCAGTTTCTTTGTCGCATACTTCCTCAAGTTTTTCGACAACTTGCTCTGTTGTCATCAATGGGCGCCCTATTAGAGACATCCTAACTTCAACGCGAAACAAGGGTATTGAGAGTTCCTCTGGGATCTCTGCATCAGTGTTAATAACTGGAAATAATTTCATAAACAACCTCCCGGAGGCCGATTATATAATTGGCTAACGTAAAAATAAACCTATTTGGTGCTATACTCTGTCCATAAACAGGGTAGAACCAATGGCTATAACTACATATACAGAACTCAAGGCAAGCATCGCAGATTTCCTGAACCGGGATGATCTGACGTCCGTTATACCTGATTTTATCTCCCTGGCCGAAGCCCAGATGGAGCGTGAAATACGTCACTGGCGCGGTCAAAAGCGAGCTAACATCACTATAAACTCCAGGTACACATCAGTACCAGCTGACATGATACAACCTGTCAGATTGCACTTAGATGACGGTCTGAGCAGCGGGTTAAATCTAACCACCCTAGACTCAATGCTTGAATACCGCGTTAATACCGGAGATGCCCAGGGCAAGCCTAGGTACTACGCCATTAACGCCGAAAGCATCGAAGTATTCCCAACACCTGACGCATCCTACACAGCGGAATTTCTATATTACGAAGAGATAGATAAGCTTTCCGCAAGTGTCGCGTCAAACTGGATATTGAATTATCACCCTGACATATATCTTTACGGCGCATTGCTGCAGTCAGCGCCATACTTAAAGGACGATGCCAGGATACAGGTATGGTCCGTGCTATATGCTGGTGCAGTTGGGTCAATCAATAATGAGAGTAATAAATCTAAAGCTAGTGTCTCAGGCCTGAGACTCAGAATACGGTCCTACTAGCCAGGAATCGAGGTAAATTAAATGGCTGATACAACTACCACTACCTATTCGCTCACGAAGCCCGAAGTCGGCGCATCTGACGATACCTGGGGAACCAAACTAAACACAAACCTAGACGCCCTGGATGATCTCCTGGACGGCACAACGCCTGTACTGGGCATTGATATAAACAGTGGGACCATAGATAACACTACGGTTGGTGCCACGACAGCAAGCACAGGATCTTTTACTACCCTCAGTGCGTCTGGGGCATTCTCTGCTGTTGGTGGGGCTACTTTTAGTTCCAATGTCACGGTTGGAGGAAATCTTAGTGTTACAGGCGATGCGACAATATCTGGCAATCTTACTTTTGGTGATGCTGCTACAGACACGATTAACCTGGCTGCCGACATTGCGTCCAACATACTGCCATCTGCTGACAATACCTATGACATTGGCGCTACTGGTGCAGAGTGGAAAGACATCTATATTAATGGTGTTGCGTATGTTGATTCTATTGATTTGGCTGGCACTGCTATTACCGCTACTGGTGCTGAACTTAACACCCTCGATGGCATCACAGCTGACGTCACAGAACTTAACTACACTGATGGCGTTACCTCTAACATACAGACACAGCTTGATAATAAGCAGCCTCTCAGTGCTGTTCTAACAGCCACTACAGCGTCTTTTACTACTGCTGACGAAACTAAACTAGATGCAATAGAAGCGGGTGCTACAGCAGACCAGACAGCCTCTGAGATACTTACTGCTGTTAAGACAGTAGATGGAGCTGGCTCTGGGTTAGATGCTGACCTCCTTGATGGCAATGAAGCCACAGCATTTGCTACTGCTGCACAAGGTACACTGGCTGACTCAGCATTACAGTCAAGTGACATAGGCGTAAGTGTACAGGGCTACAGTGCTGTACTAGCTGCTACTACTGCTTCGTTTACAACTGCTGACGAGACTAAGCTAGATGGCATAGCAGTAGGCGCAGAAGTCAACGATCCAACAACCCTTCTTGATGCAGACATTGGTGTTAATGTATTAGCATACGACAGCAACCTGCAATCTTTTGTAACAACCTTTACCCTTCCTACAACAGACTCTACTGCTGGCTACGTTCTGAAGACAGACGGTGCTGGCACACTGAGTTTTGTTGCACAATCAGCCTACGATGAAAGCACAGTAGCTATTACAGGCGGAGCTATTGATGGTACTACTATTGGTGCTACTACGCCTTCTACTGGCTCTTTCAGCTCTTTGGATGTAGGTGGTTCTGATGTTGTTGTTGACACAGACATTGGTGTAACTGTCCAGGCTTACGATGCAACCATAGTTGTTGATGCTGACATAGGTGTATCAGTACAAGCCTACGATGCTGACACAACAAAGAACGATGTCGCTAATACTTTTACTGCCAACCAAACATTTGACAACGGTATCATTGAAGAATACAACGCAACAGGCACTAGTGGTGCTGTTACCGTAGACTTGGATACAGGCAACAACTTCTCCACAGCTATGGCAGGTGCAGTGACTTATACTTTCAGCAATGCAGCTACAAGCGGTAAAGTGTCTGCTTTTACTCTGAAGGTTGTCAATGACGGCAACGCTATTACATGGCCTACTTCAGTTGATTGGCCCGCTGCTACTGCTCCTACACTGTCAGCCAGTGGCGCGACAGACTACTTTGTTTTTATCACGCATGATGGCGGTACAACTTGGTACGGCTTCACTGCCGGACAGGCGATGGCCTAATGACAGCTTCTAAGAAACTAATACAAGCAAGTGCTGGTAATGTAGCTGGCAGTGACTTCTACCCGTACACAGTGGATAACTCTGCGCGATTTAATGACAACGATTCTGCTTATTTAACACGCACCCCTGCAAGTGCAGGTAATCGTACAGTTTGGACGTTTTCAACTTGGGCTAAATTAGGCAATCCTGTCAGTGGATTTTTACTTTCAGCATGGGCTGCTAATAGTGACGCAGGGTTTTTTGGCATAACAACAAGAAGCACAGGGGAGTTAAGAATACAGGCATGGAACACTGTTTACAGACAGACAAGTGCGGTTTATCGTGACCCTTCTGCTTGGTATCACATTGTTCTTGCTGTAGATACTACACAAGCAACTGCTGACGATAGGTTTAAGCTATATGTAAACGGAGTGCAGGTAACAAATTTTTCTACTAATAACGCAATCACTCAAAACAGTGACACTCAAATCAATAATACTTCTGCTCATACTATTGGTAAACAGTCAAATGGGTCTGACTATTTTGACGGTTATATGGCTCAAACCTGTTTCATTGATGGTCAAGCACTAGACCCAACATCATTTGGTGAAGAAAAAAACGGTGTGTGGGTACCAAAAGACGTATCAGGACTCACCTTCGGAACCAACGGCTTCTACTTAGACTTCTCAAACTCTGGCGCACTCGGCACAGACGTATCAGGCAACGGTAATAACTTTACAACTTCAGGGCTGACAAGTTCTGACCAAATGATTGATACGCCTACTAATAGCTTTTGCACATGGAATCCTATATCAACATGGCTGGGTAGTGTGCCTGCCTCCAGAGTTTTATCAGAGGGCAATCTACAAAGCGCAGGTTCGGGTTCTGGTGTTTTTGGAACTTTTTCAATACCTAAAACAGGTAAATGGTACTGGGAAACCTATATAAATAACGATAGTGGGAACTACTTTATTGGGATAGATGCCCGACCATACTCTGGTATGGCTACGGTAGATGTTCACTATTTTGACAACGGAAATAAATATGTGAATGGTGTACCATCTGCTTATGGGGCTGCATTTACTACTGGAGATAGAATTGGTGTTTTGGTAGATTCTGATGCTGACACAATAACATTCTATAAGAACAACTCATCCCAAGGAGCGATTAGTTTAGTCACCAGTATTCAGGATATTGATTACTTCCCATTCGTCTATCAAGATGGTGCAGCGTCATACAACAATACTGACTTTGGGCAACTTGGTTTTACCTACACACCGCCTACTGACGCCTTAGCACTTTGCACAGCCAACCTCCCAGAACCAACCATTGGCCCTAACTCAGCAACAATAACTTCTGAAGTCTTTGAACCAATTCTCTACACAGGCAATGGCACAAGCCAAAGCATAAGCACTTTAGAGTTCCAGCCTGACTTCACATGGATTAAGAATAGGGACGCTGCTGACAATCACATGCTGTTTGATGCCTTGCGTGGTGCGACTAAATATCTAAGCAGTAATACAACAAGTGGAGAAAATACAGACGCGCAGTCACTATCTAGCTTTAACTCCAATGGATTTTCTGTTGGCAATAATGTAGCAGTAAATACTAATGCTGAAGACTATGTAGCATGGAACTGGAAGGGCAACGGCTCTGGCGTAACCAACACAGACGGCTCTATAACATCTACTGTGTCTGCTAATACTGACGCAGGGTTTAGTATTGTTACTTACACAGGCACAGGATCGTCCATGACATTTGGGCATGGGTTAGGACAACCAGTTGATTTTATGCTTGTTAAAAAAAGAGACACAGCAGATGGCTGGGTCGTTCATCCATTTTCTGTATATGGTACATCCTATATTTTGTCGCTTAACTCAAACATTGGGATTTTTAGTGATTCTGTATGTCATACGAACAATTCTACTGTTATTGGTTTTACTGGGGCTAGTGGTGCAAGAAATTTGAACGGAGGCGCTTATGTAGCATATTGTTTTGCAGAAGTAGAAGGTTTCAGCTCCTTCGGAAGCTATACCGGAAATGGCTCGGCAACCGATGGCCCCTTTGTTTTTACTGGGTTCAAACCCGCTTTTGTAATTTTCAAAAGAACAGACTCCACATCTGATTGGAATACGCATGACGCTTCAAGAAGCCCTTATAACGTATCGGATGACATTTTATGGGCTAATCTTAGTACTGCTGAAACCACAGGAAGTTCTACAGGAAAACTTGATTTTTTAAGCAATGGTATAAAAATAAGAGGGTCAGCAAACGGTATAAATACGTCAGGCGGTACATACATCTACATGGCATTCGCAGAGAATCCTTTCAAATACGCAAACGCACGATAGGTAACATAATGAAATACTACAACACAGAAACATCAACAGTAGTTAGTGAGAGGCAAGTAATAAAAGCCAATCCTAACACTTCATTTGCGTTACCCTTCAGTGACGCGACACTCACAGCCTTTGACTTGGTCAGACTGACAGACGACACCAAGCCAGCCTATGACTCAGCTACCGAAAAGGTTATTGAAGGTGTCATAGAAGTACGCGATGGCGTTGCTTATCAGACTTACACGATGGTAGCTAAGTCGGCAGAGAAGATTGCATCAGAACTGGCTAACAAGAAAGCTAATGTACGAATCCAGCGTAATGACAAGCTGTCTAGAACAGATTGGGCGGTTCTTCCTGATAGCCCACTGTCAACTGATGACAAGACTGTCTACGAGAACTACCGTGCAGCTCTACGCGATGTACCTGCACAGGCTGGCTTCCCAGATAACGCACTGCCTGAAAGCCCTGACGAGTCACCATACGCCTCTTGGACATACGACAGCACTAACTTTGTCTGGAACGCCCCACTGCCTAAACCAGAAGGTGAAGCGTCTTGGGATGAAGAGGCTTACCAAGCAGACAATACAACTGGCTGGATAACCATAGGCGCATAGCATGATAGGTGAAATAACTCTTGCTCTAGGTGTGGCTGATAAAGCATATAAAACTATCAAGACCGCTATTGAGCGAGGGAAAGACCTTAATGATATGAGCGCGACCCTGGGTAAGTTTTTTACAGCCCAGGAGCAGATATCAGAAGCTAATGTTGCGAGTCGGGAAAGATCAAAAACAGCCAGGCTTATCGCAGGTAAATCTATTGAAGAGCAGGCCCTGGAAATTGCAATGGCCAAAAAAAAGATGGAGACCTACGAGAAAGAGCTAAAGATGCTTCTTATATACACCAATAATGGGGACGTATATAGGGAGATGCTAAAACAAAGACGTATACTAAAAACCAGGAAGCTTGAGCAGGCTAGGATTGATGCAAGGCGAAAAGCAGATGTTCAAGATATCGTTATGATAGCATTAGGTCTTGGGGTGTCTGTCGCAATGGTTTTTGTAATGATAGGATTTATTGCTCAGGTTAGTGCAAATCCAGAGTTGTATATTTAATTATGGCTAAAGACTCAAAATTAGAAAAAGCAGGTGTTAGTGGTTATAACAAGCCCAAAAGAACTCCAAAGCATCCAACCAAGTCGCACGTTGTTGTAGCGAAAGAGGGGGATAAAGTTAAAACGATTCGTTTTGGGCAGCAGGGAGTTAAGGGAGCAGGTAGTAGCCCTAAAACAGAAAAGGAAAAGGCTAGACGCAAATCGTTTAAGGCTAGGCACGCTAAGAATATATCTAAAGGCAAGATGAGCGCGGCATATTGGGCCGACAAGGTAAAATGGTAAAACTATGGCATTAGTACCATTAGAAATACCCCCAGGTATATATAGAAATGGCACGGACCTACAGCAGTCAAGTAGGTGGCGCGATTCGAACCTGGTTCGGTGGGTAGACAACACTATGCAGCCGGTAGGTGGATGGAAGAGAAGATCTGTTATTGCCGCTGATAACAAAATCCGTGGACTGCTTACCTGGACAACGAATTCAGATGTGCGGTTTGTGGCTGCAGGAACTTATGCAAACCTCTACGCTTATAACGCTGCAGGGACACGGTACGATATAACCCCTGCTGGGTTTACTGCTGGCAGAGAGGACGCAAATGCCTACACGGGTTATGGTTCTGGCGCCTATGGGTATGATGAGTATGGTGTTGGCAGGCAAGATATAACAACTATAGACCCTGCCACTACCTGGTCCTTAGACACCTGGGGAGAGTACCTGGTTGCGTGTTCATCAGACGATGGAAAGATCTATGAGTGGGAAATTGACACAGCCTACACTGCTAATATTGTGAGCAACGCACCAACTGGTAATGTTGGCATAGTTGTAACAGATGAAAGGTTTATTTTTGCACTAGGGGCATCTGGTGACCCCAGGAAGGTCCAGTGGTGTGATAGAGAAAACAATACGGATTGGACTCCTTCAGCAACTAATGAAGCTGGTGACATATTGCTACAGACAGCCGGCAACATAATGTGCGGTATTAAAGTAAAAGGCCAGACTCTAATACTGACAGATATAGATGCTCATTCTGCTACTTACCAGGGACCACCGTATGTGTATGGTTTTGAGCGAGTTGGGACATCTTGTGGCATAGCATCTAAAAAAGCTGTAGCCAACACAGATTTTGGCGCACTATGGATGGGCAAGAAGGCATTCTTCACCTATTCCGGTGGTGCTGTTTCCAGGATACAGTCAGACGTATCAGATTATGTTTTTTCGGATATTAATGAATCCCAAATAAGTAAGGCTTTTGCTGTAACCAATTCTAGGTATTCAGAGGTCTGGTGGTTCTATCCATCGCAAGATGCTACAGAGTGTAATAGGTACGTCTCTTTTAACTATTTAGAAAACACCTGGTCCATAGGGCAGCTAGACAGGACCGCCGGTGTAGACCAGGGCGCATTCAGATACCCGTTATATGCTGCAGCATCTGATAACCATTTTTACGATCATGAGAAGGGCTTTGTTTATGACAATTTAACGCCATTTGCAGAGTCGGGTCCAATTAGTATTGGGGATGGTGAGCAGGTAGCAAGTATTACTGAAATGATTCCTGATGAAAAAACCCAGGGTGATGTTAATGTGACATTTAAGACCAGGTTTTATCCAAACGACACAGAAACATCTCATGGGCCTTTTTCTATGTCGAACCCAACAAGCATGAGATTTACAGGTAGGCAGGTCAGAATGCGGGTGGAGGGTCAAAGACTCGCTGATTGGCGTGTTGGTGTTAATAGGGTAGAAATAGTGGCCGGAGGTAGGCGTTGAGCGAATACATCCCACAGCCAGGCGGAAACACCTGGCAGACATGGGCTAATAGCCTTAACAAGTACCTGGCGCAAATAAGGTCAAAGCTAAGGCAAAAGACAGTAGATGAGTCAGCGTCTGATGACGGTCTTATATTATGGGACAGGGACAAGAAGTACCCAGTAGTATCCAGGGATGGGGAATATGTACAAATTATCCTGGAAGATGGACATGCTGATTTAGGCATATCTGCAGACGTCACCGCAGCCCTAGTAAATACTGCATACCCATTAACATTTGACACTCCTACAAATGCCAAGGGAATATCATTAGGGACACCAGCCAGTAGAATAGTGTTTTCAGAGGCGGGAGAGTACCTTTTGAGCTTTACAGCACAGATTGCATCTACATCATCTAGCACTGTTAATTTTTGGTTCTGGCCACGCAAGAACGGTGTAGATGTTACTGGAAGCACCATAAAGTCATCTTTACACCAAAATAACTCTACCACCGTGGTATCTAGGGCCGCCTTGTTTACTGTGGAAGAAAACGACTATGTAGAGGCTATGTGGGCTGTAGATTCTACAAGCGGATACTTAAGCAACGCCCTTTCCACTGCATTTGCCCCATCCACGCCAGCGGTGACTTTATCTATAACAAGAATACATGGTTGATAATCTAGTTAAATGCAAAGAATGGATTGAGGCTGCCCTGGCATATAGTGGCGGCACACACAACATAGATGATGTTTTCCATGCTATACTCGAAGGGCGCATGCAACTATGGCCTACAGAAAAGGGCTGTTTAGTTACTGAAATATTGGTGTACCCTAGAAAAAAGGTGTTACACATATTTCTTGCAGGCGGTGAATTAGACCAGCTGACTGATATGCACGATGATGTCATTAAGTGGGCAAAGCAGCAGGACTGTTCCGCCTTAACGCTGTCAGGAAGGCGGGGATGGTCCAAGGCATTAGAGAAGTTTGGCTGGAAGCTACAGCTAGTTAATTTATCAAAAGAGATCTGATATGAGCGGTGGAAAAGGCGGTAGCCAGACGACACAAGTAGAAATCCCACAATGGCTGTCAAACGCAGCACAGGCCAACCTGGCTCAGGGTAGGGATGTATCTAAGATTGGATACACACCTTATTATGGTCCAGATGTTGCAGCATTAACCCCCACCCAGCAGGCTGCCAGGTCAAATATAGGCCAGTTTGCTCAAGCTTTCGGTATGCAAGGCCTGCAAGAATCAGCACTACCACAGCCTACGCAGTACGCTGGAGGTATATCAGGATATTCATCTGGAGGTCTTTACGATCAGGCTGTACAAGAATTGGCTGCCAGAAGGCCTGGCCAGTATAGCAAGATGATGGAAAATTTCGTGGATCCATACACCGGCGGCGCTCCACAGGATAGATATTCAAGCTACCTATCTCAGCCAGTGATGCCATCATCAACAAATACGCCTGGCGTAGAAAGTTATGCAAGCACATATAGTCCGCAGGCTCCAGCCCAAAGCAATATTGTTTTGGATGGCAGGGTATACAATTTATCTGATCCAGCTCAACTTGCTCAATATCAAACAGATTACAACGCATCAGTAACGCAGCAACAACAACCACAGCAACCACAGCAACCACAACAACCGCAGCAGCAGCAAGTAACAGCTGAGGCGGCTGTAGCATCCTTAAGAAGTGCGCCAGATTGGAAATCTCTATCCGCGCAGCAAAAAATAGAGCGGGTAGTTGATATGGCCAACCAAACTGGTTTAACAGCTGGTGAGCTGGCCGCAATTCTACCCTACGAAGAATCAGTAATTGACAGGTACATATAATGGCAGGCTCTCCAGGTACACCAGTAATACCAGCGCCTATGACAACAGCCGCAGGCGGCATGGGTGCAGCTAACCCCTATTCAGCTAACAGAATTGAGCAAAGGTTTAATAATTACGGCCCAATGGGTGGTGTGGCCGGTGGTATAGCTGAGTCTATGCGTGGTGCAGCCACTGAGATGGGTTATCAGCCAGGTCAGATCGGGGCGCCGATGGCACAAGCAACCGGCTACCAGGCAAGCCAACTGGCCGGCACATCAATGGACCCTTACATGAACCCGTACACCGAACAGGTTATAAGGGGTAATGAGCGCGATATTCTTAGGGGCGCTACTATGGGGTTAAACCAGCTAGGCGCACAGGCACAAGCAGCCAGGGCGTTTGGTGGGTCTAGGCAGGCTGTCACAGAGGCAGAACTAGGCCGTGACGTCTTGCAGCAACTAGCACAGTCATCTGCAGGATTACGCCAGCAAGGCTTCCAGCAAGCACAGAATGTAGCGTTGCAGGATATTGCTGCACAAAACATGGCATCTCAGTTTGGTGCTGGTGCGTACAACCAGGCTTCTATGCAGAACGCTGCTAACATGCTTGCCGCACAACAGGCCAACCAGCAGGCAGGATTGGCAGGATCTCAGCAAAGGTTATCTGCTGCTAGTCAGCTAGGGTCTTTGGGTAATTTAGGCTTCGGTATGGTTCGTGATGTCAATCAGGATCTGATGCAGCAGGGCATGCTTGAGCAAGCAATACAGCAGGCGCTTATTGATTCGGCTAAGACACAATACGGTGGGTTTGTAGGCGCACCACAGACAGCTCTAAATACGCAGCTGGGTGCATATGCAGGATCTCAGACCGGCGAACAGACACAGACCACCGCTAAACAACCTGGTCTATTTGATTATCTCCAACTTGGAGCATCGTTCGCATAATGAACCCAATGGACGCTATGGTCATGGCGCAGCAGTACCAGGCGCCACAGGGACTCCTACAGCTACCTACTGCAGGATTACTACAGGTTCCTGATATGAGCGCCAGTTACACAGATATGGGCGTGTCTGATGAAGAAATACGAAGAAGATTGGGTTTAGGTCCAACAGATAAAATAACACCGGATATGAGGATTCAAGTAGCTGGTGAGAGACTTAAAGAAATACCTAGCAACATAATGGCGGTCCCTGGAAATATTATGGAAGCTGGTAAAGCTGTTGGCTCAGGATTACTAGATTTATTTAGGTAGGTAGCAAAATGACAGAAGAAGAATATCTACAGATGATGATGGCGCAGGGTGGATCGCAGGGCGGTTTACTTGGTGGCGGATATAGCCCACCATCATTCCCTTCCGTTACTCCAGAGCAGCAAGCTATGGTAAGTCAATCGCCGGTTCGCACCAGAGGACAGGGCATAGTTGGCGCTATTGGTGGGCTTCTTGGTGGGCTTGGCCGCGCCGTTGGTCCTGGACTACAGCAAGCTTCACGCGCAATCTATGGCGATGACGAAATCACTAGGCTTAGAAGGCAGAATGCTTTTGCGGCTATGACGCTGAATCCTAACCAGGCTCTGATTACATCCAATGCTGCGCAGATAAAGGGTCTTCAGGAGCAGGACTTAGCTACAGCTAGCGCTGCTGATATTGCGGAGTATTTAAGGGGTCGAGGCAGGCATGCCGAGGCAGCATTAGTAGAGAGGAATCCTGAGTTAGCATCAACGGTTTTGGCTCCCGAGTTTAGAGCAGGAAACACATACGCACCTCAAATGGATCCGAAAACTGGGGAATACTATGTAACCCGCGTCACGCCAACAGGTGAAGTTGAAATATTAAAGACAGGGCAATTTGGCGAAACACCTGAGACAGAAGGTCAGAGAGAACTGCAAGCTCAGCTTACACTGCAAGACAGGCAAACAGCCATGAGCCGCGGCGTAGAAGCGATGGGCGCTGCAAATATATTGCAAGGAAATGTCGAAAAATACATACAAGCGTTAAAAGCTTCAGAAAGCGGGGCTCAGAGCGGAGCCATCCGTCAATTTCTTCCTGCGTTAGACGCACAAACAGCTCAACTAAGAAGGCTCGGCAGTTTGCTTGGTATAGATATTATAAATAGCGCGACATTTGGCGCTCTCAGTGCAACAGAGTTAAATCTTGCGCTTTCAACAGGTTTAGACTTGTCTCTGCCACCTGCAGAATTGCAGGAAGATCTGAGAAGGAGACTTGCTGCAAGTCAGAAGCTTTACGATGAATATATAAAGATTGCCGAAACACTTTCATCTGGCGATGTTTTGTATTCCGATTATATCAAGAGTATACCGCACACTCCGCTGGTTCCCCCGCAGGATATGGAAGGCAACTTCCTGGTAAGTCCTGCAATATGGGATCAATTTACAAGGGATGAAAAAGTCGAATTTTTTAATGAAGGGCGTAAATAATGGCTGAAAGACAAGAACAGCTTACGCCGAAGCAGTTAGCCATACTTCAAAAATATGAAGGTGGTCCTGCGCCTGCCACTGACGGTCTGACGGAAGGCCAGCGCCGTATTGTAGATAAATATCAGCCGACCACTGCAAATAGTAATTTGACGAGTATTCAGGACGCAAACTTGTATCAGGGCGGTAATTATCCCCCGCTATCGGGTACGTTAAGGGCTGGCGCACAAGGTCTTACACTCGGCTTTGGCGAAGAAATCGAGGCTATGATTCGCTCTGCAATGCCAGGCGGTCCTGAGTATGAGCAAGCCAGGGATCAGTTAAGGCAAGAGATAAGATCATTTAGACAAGCATATCCTGGAACAGCTATAACAGCAGAAATTGTTGGCGCCATGACCACTAACCTTATACCTGGCGTTGCCGCAGTAAGATCCGGGCAATTAGCAAAAACCACTATGCCAAGGCTCATGGGCGTAGGTGCGACAGAGGGCGGTATATATGGCCTTGGCACCT
>Ga0208644_1000415_pt1 | contig 35690 bp, 55 predicted proteins | sample VirMetDEL_Nov_18_FD_184517 | JGI IMG/M metagenome (GOLD analysis project Ga0208644, IMG submission 184517) | Aqueous microbial communities from the Delaware River and Bay under freshwater to marine salinity gradient to study organic matter... | ecosystem: Environmental > Aquatic > Marine >...
CTGTCTAGTACTACTATATACACACACTCTTTATATATATTAGGTATACCAGGTAGGCAAAGGTCCGGAATCGTTAGAAAATAGGTTGGTTGCCAACCTGTGCCAACCTGCCCACCTAGAGCTAAGGATGCGAAATGAGAGTAGAAATCCGAGAAGTGAACGGGATCCCCTGCACGACCATCGATCTCGACCGCGGCGCTCAAATCGTCGCCGGCGCCGGAGGCATCGCGGCATACCCTGAAGGCCTCGCTTGGTACCGGCACCGCGCCATATTCCGCGTTCGGAGCGCCGACGAAGCCGTGGCCGACCGCTACATCGCAGAGCGCGTCGTGTGGGCATGGTCCTACGGCCTGCGCGGAATGACCCCGACCGACCCGGCGGTGCAGGCTGCCGTAGCTAGCAGCGCGGTCAGCGTCCACGGGGATGCGGAATGACCTGCCGCTACTGCCGGAACGAAGACGGCCGCGAGTGCCCACGCTGCTACACGCCTCGACCGCAATGCCCGATATCGTGGACCGTGGGGAAGACGTTCCAGTCGGTTCACGCTGCGCCGCCGGGTTGGACCATGTCCGTCGACGAGGACGGTTCGATTGACGTGCAGCGTGCTGACGACACGGACGCGACACTCGCGCGCGATCGGACCGGAATCGAAGCCTGGTCTGCCCCACCGGGCACCGCGTTCTACGGTACCGACCGCGACGGGCCAACGCGGTTCGACCTGCCCACGACGCCGCCTCGCCGCACGCTGGCCGGGCTTGTGGCGCGGCTTCGGGACTGGTGGCGCGCATGACTGACCGACCACGCCTGCCGCCAGAGGCCTACGTCTGCCGGCCAGACGCCGAGCGGCCCATGACGACGTTCACAGCAGGCCAATCCGTGCCGCTCTTGCCCGAGGCCAAGCCTAACGCCCCGTTCGCCGCCGTGGTCACCGCCGTGGACTATGCTGCCCGCGAGGTCACGTTCACCGCACCCAACCTGCCGCGCGCGGCTTACGTCTTCCGCGCCCCAGACTACGGCGCCGCGTACGAGGTCGGAGCTCTCTGCGCCGGCTATGAGCGCGACGGCTCCACCGTGTTCGAACCGATCGCTGCCGACACGCCGCCCGGCTTGCCGGACACCGCCGCTTACGTGACCATGGTCGACCGGGTGACGGGAGACGTCGCGCTCGGGCTGATTGACGAAGCGCTGGCCGACCTGGCCAGGCTCGTGCGAGATAGGTTCTGGGCGCCATGACTGACAAGCTAGCCCGCCACACCTACGCCGGCCTCGAGGCCATGAACAGAGCCGACGAGCCGACGCTTACGCGCCTGTTCGAGGGCATCGCTCGCCGCGGCGAGATCACAACCGCCGCGAGTTACGCGGGCCTATCGGCGGCAACCGTTCACCGATGGCGCAATGCCTCGCCGGAATTCGACGACGCGATCTGCCGCGCCATGGCGGGGCACGGTGGCGTTCTTATCGACAAGGTCTGGTCTGTCATGGATGACCCCGACCTGCGACCCGGCGAGAAGCTGTCGCAGCTCCGTTGGTTCCTCGAGCGCTTGCACCCGGCGTCGTTCGGCGACCGGCAGCACGTCACCGTCGAGCAAGCCGAGCCGCAGACTCCAGAGGCCACGCTCGACGCGCTTGTGGCACACTACCGAGACCCGGACCCGCTGACGGCCGAAGCGCTGCGGCGGACGGGCTGGCAACGAATTGAAGCGGAGGTGACATGAACACGAGCGAGACCATCCTGATGCTGCTCGTCTGCTGGACGGCGTACCGGGTGGGTGCATGGCTGACCGAGTGACGTGCGGCCGGTGTGGCGGGTCGTGGGTGGCGCACCTAACGGCGTTCCCGCGGCGGTACAGTGGCTACGCCGCATACGACCTGTGTGAGTCATGCGCGGAGCCCGACGCAGACGTGCTGATGCGCGAGGTCATGCGCGCCAAGGTGCGGGGCGCAGACATCCTGGAGGCGTTCGCTGAGCGCGCAGCCGAGTATCCGTGGGATGTTACCGCAGCGTTCTTTGAGCGGCAGCAACGGGACATCGACGCGAACGCTGACGCCTGTATAGACGCGAGGCTGGCCGATATCCAAGCGGACCACCTGGCGGGGAAACGGATTCGGACGCGCCGCCGAGCGCAAGAAGCATGGGGAAAGAATGAATTACCGAGTAACATGGAACGAAGCCGTGGCCGAAGTACTCGCGCTGCAGCGGGACGACGCTCAGCTTGGCGCGACGCTGCAAGCCGTCTGCGGGCCGCGTTGTTGGGCGCCGAATCGGCTGCGCGAGTTTCGCGAGGCGCGGGGGCTCAGTGCGCACAAGCTGACGCGGACGATGAAGATCCCACGCGAGACGTACGACGCGCTTGAATACGGCAGCGCAAGCCCTTACCGACCAGTCGCCGGCGGCATTCGCGCGGTTGTGCGCCGGCTGGCATGGTTTTACGGTGTGACACCAGCCGACCTATTCCCCTAATGGACCCGCTAAGAGCCATCGAACTAGCGCGCGCTGCCGCCGACACGGAGCGCAGCGTGCCCGCGTTCCTGCGGCACCTGCGCCAGAGTGACGCCACGCTGCAACGCGCCGGCTTCCCGCCCATATCCGAGTGGTGGTGGACCGAGATACGCCGGTTCTTCGGCGCGCTCACGGGCACGGCAGACGGGCCGCGGCAATGGGTGCTCCGGGTCGGCCGACGCGGGGGCAAGTCTTCGACGCTGTGCCGCGTCGCCGTGTCGTGGGCACTCGCCGGCCCGTGGGATGTCCCGCCCGGAGACACCGGTTACGTCATGCTCTGCTCAACGAAGCGCGGCGAGGCGGCCGGGCGTATCTCGACGATCGGGACCATCCTGCGGGAACTCGGCGTGAAGCACACGCGAGCCGGCGAGACGATCGACCTCGCAGGGCGTAACGCAGCGTTCCGGGTGTTCACCGCGTCCGTGTCGGGCGTGGCCGGGCCGACCGCCATCATGGCCATCGGTGACGAGGTGGCGCTATGGCGCGACAGCGAGACCGGGGCGAACCCGGCGGCCGAAGTGTTCGCTCAGCTCCGGCCGACCGTGGCCACGCAGCCGTGGGCGCCGATCATCCTGTCGAGTTCCGCCTACAGCAAGACCGACTACCACGCGGTCCAGTTCGCGTTGGGCAACACGCCAGCGCAGCGCGTGTCGGTGGCGTCAACGTGGCAGGCAAACCCGAGCGTGACCGAGGGCGACACTCGCGCGCTGGAACCGGACGACCGGGCTTGGGCGCGACAGTACGCGAGCATACCGCAGGACACGGTTACGGAATCGTGGTTCGGGCATGACGTCATCGACGCCTGTGTTGACCGCGGCCGACTAGAGACACCGGACGCCCCGCCGGGCGCACACGTCATCGTGGCGGCTGACGCCGCGTTCAGCCGAGACCGGTTCGCGGTCGCTGCCGTCGTGTCGCAGCGTGGCGACCGAAGCGCGGCGCGGGTAACGAGCGTGCTCGGGACGTGGGCGCTCACGCCGGACGACAGCGGGCCGCTGCTCCCGTCCGCGTGCGTCGCGTACGCCGCCGCGGTGTGCCGCCGCTTTGGCACGTCGCAGGTGATGCTAGATCAGTTCGCCGCCGAGCCGCTGCGCGAGATGTTCCTGGCTCACGATGTCTACGCCAAGGTGTCGCCGTGGACCGCGACCAACAAGTCCGCCCGGTTCCGCGCGGTGCGCGAGGCGATGCTCGAGCGGCTGCTCCGGCTGCCCGACGAGCCCGAGCTGCTGAGGGAACTCCACGGCGTGGCGGGACGGCTGATGGCGGCCGGGCACGAGCGGATTGAAGCGGCCGAGGGGTACGACGATCGCGTCCATGCGCTAGTCATGGCCGCCCACGCCGCGCTCGAGCACGGGGCGCACGTCGCCCCGGATATTGCCCCGGTCGAGACCGCGGCCGAGCGCTGGGAGGCGGCAATACAGCGGGAAATCGAGGCGGACGAGGCCCCGAATGACTGGTATTCATAGGTTCAGTGGGTAATTCTTGACTCACCCCGGGGGTGGGTGGCAGGATACCCACCGTGGAGCGCCCGACAATCGACGGTATGGCCTGGCTGCACGAAGCCCTGGCGCATATCTGCGAGCAGGTCCCGGGCCTGGGCTACCGCGCGGCGTATCCGCAGACCGGCGGGTGGGAGCGCGACGGTCATGTCCGGGTCCGAGCGGACCGCGGCGACGGGACGAGCGACTGGCATCGGCTACCGATCGGCGCCGTGAACGGCCACGACACCGCGGCGGTTATCCGGATGCTGATGGGCGACCGGGCGGTTCGGTTGGCTGACGTTCCGACGATGATTCAGCCGGTGCGTGTCTCTGCGGGCGAGCTCGCAGCGTCACTTTTGCGTGAGTCAAGGTGGCTCGATGGTTTCGATGGAAGGTAACGGGCAATGGCACTGACATCAGCGGAAATCGCGCTCGCTAAGAGCGGTCTCATGAACCTCTTGCACCCGTACGTCGCCGATGTGGACGACATTCGGTCTCTGCTGTTCAAGAAAGAAGCGACCTACGTCAAGGTGCTCGCGGACGCGACGGCTGCGACTGTGACGGCGATCACTCCGTGTTACCGGTTCCCGACCGCGTACAAGATCACCGCGATCAACATCTTGCCGGCGACCACGGCAGCGGCGGACGCCACGAACTACGCGACGATCCTGTTCGCGACCGAAGACGGCGCGGCGGGTACCCCGGTCGCAGTCGGCAACCGCACCACGGCGACGGTCGCGTTGACCGAGACCACGACCGCGGCGGTCACGCTGTCCGGCACGGTCACGGGCGCGGCGGGTGACATCCTGACGGTCCAGATCACCAAAGCAGGGACGGGCGTGGCCATTCCGGCCTGCACGTTTCAGGTCGATTACGAGGTCATGTGAAGCTGAGTTCGGTCGCGCTCCCGTCCGGCACGCCGCAAGTCATGCGCGGGTCGGGCGGGTATCTGTCTGACAAGCTCTATGATCTGACCTACGACACGCAGCGGCAGCTGATCAGCGTGCGCGAGCGTTCGACCGGCGCGACGCAATTGATTCACCCGGCCGGGTGCGTGATGGTGCCGGTGGACGACATACCGAGGAAGCCCACGAAGTGAGCGCATTGGCTGACATCATCGACGAGCTACGCGAGCGCGGGTTGCTGGACCGCGTGACGTGCGTTGCCGTGGGTGATGCGAGCGTGACGATGTTGCAGACGGCCCGCGACACGACCCCCGCGCCGGTCGACCCTGACAAGCTGGCGGCGGCGCGCGCTCAAGAGTACGTCGCACTGCAATACGGGGATGAGGGCTGATGCGCGCCCCCGCGTCCGATGTTCGGTGGTGGCTACCCGACGCAGAGGGCAAGCGCTTCCGGCGCATGAATGCGCTGTGGAGCAACATGGCCACCGCAAGCTCCACGCGGCGCGCGGCGTACGAGCATCACCTGCGGCTGTACTCCACGGACGAATGGCGCGCGGTGTTCGGCGGCAGCAACCGAGCGCTTGCGACGCAGACGCTCGCACGCGGCAAGGGCAGGTTGACCCGCAATGTGGTCCGCAACGTCATCAATGCGTACGTGTCGATGATGTGCCGCAGCCGGCAACACCTGAACTTCATGACGGACGGCGGGGACTACCGGCTCCGGCTCAAGGCGAAGCGCAAAGAGCGCTATGTGCTTTCGATCATCCGCATGGACGACGGACACGGGCTCAAGCAGCGCATGATCAAGAACGCCGGCATCTTTGGTTCCGGGTACATCTTCGTGGGCCGTGACTACGTGCGCAAGCGTCCCGTGCTCGAGCGCGTTGCGCCTGGCGAAATCAGCGTTGACCCGGCCGAGGCGGTGCGTGGCGAGCCGCGGAGCTTCTACCGCGAGCGCGCGATCGACCGTGACGTTTTGAAAGGCATGTGCTCCGAGCAGGACGACGCCGATGACTTGTGCAAGATCATCGACGACGCGCCGGAGGCGAGCGGTTACTACCAGGCGGGGAATCAAGTCACGCTGCGCGAGGCGTGGCACCTGCCATCGTACCCGGGCGCGGATGACGGCTTGCACGTCGCGACGCTGGAGAACGGCGACTTGTGGGAGAGCGCTTACAATTGGGACGCCCCACCTTGGATCAAGTTTGACCACGAGCCGGAGCCGTTCGGTTACGAGGGTTGCGGGCTCGCTAGCGAATGCGCGCCGACGCAGTTGGAAGTCAACGTCGTGCTACGCACGCTGCAAGAGAACCATTGGAACGGCGGAAATCTCAAGGTGTTCGTGGACAAGGGCGCCGGCGTGTCGCGTGCGGCGATATCCAACGACCTGAAGGTTCCGATCATCGAATACAGCGGCAGCCCGCCCGTGATGATGGCGAACGACATCGCGAGCCCGCAGTTGTTTCAGTACTTGGAATCGCTCGAGGCCGCGTGCTACCAGGTCGCCGGAATCTCGCAACTGAACGCGCAGAGTCAGACGCCGGGCGCGACGATGAGCGGGCGCGCTCGGCTCGCGAGCGACCGCAACGAAAGCCAGCGCTTTCTGGCGGCGGTGCGCCGGCTTGACACGGCTTGGGAACAGCTTGGCGTCCGCATCATGGAAGCGGCACAGGACATTTATGACGCCGTAGGCGATTCCAAGGTCATGCACCACGGAAGCAACCGCGTGGTGCCCGTGAGTCTGAAAGACGTCGTGGATACGGACGGTGATGAAGGCCAGTTTGACGTTCAGGTGTGGACGTCATCGCTCGCGCACAAGGAGCCCGCGGCACAAATCGAGTATGTCGAAAGCCTGATAGCGGCCGGGTTCGCGAAGCCAAACGACGCATTTAAGATCATCGACGTACCCGACGCGCGGCATCTTGCCGACTCCCGCATGTCCGCAGAGAACGCGATCGAGCACGCGATCAGCCGCATATTGGATGACGGCGAATGGGTGCAGCCGGTGTCGGAAATGGACCTCGCGCTTGCGAAGGACCTCGCGCTGCAGGAGATCGCGAACCAATCGCTGGTAATGAAGACGCCATCAGAGCACGTCGACATGCTCCGAGACTTCTACGCGCAGGTCGTCGACCTCGAGATGGAAGCCAACCCACCCGCGCCGGCGCCTATGGCAGCCCCTCCCCTCCAAGAGCCAGGGGCGCCGGCACCTATTCCCCCTGAAATGGTAGCCGCATGAGCGACGAGACCACACCAGCCGCAGCCGAACCCACCGCACCCGCGCCGAACCCGAGCGAGGGCTCTGGCGGGCTTGACCTGCAAGGGTACCTGGACGCTAAGCGCGCGGCCCGCGGCGAGCCTGCTGCGGCTGAGGCGCCGGAACCGGCCGAGGCGGCCGAGCCCGAAGCCGAAGCCACGGAGCCCGCCGAGCCGTCGCGCGACGTGCTTGACCTGTTGCTCGACGACGCGGCGACGTTGACGCCGGAGCAGCTCGCCGAAGCGACGACGATCAATCGCAAGATGAGGCGCGAGCAGCGCAAGCAGGCGCGGCGAATCGAGCGGCGGGAGTCTGAGATAGCCGAGCGCGAGAAGACCCTGGCCGAGAATCTAGATCTGCTCAAGTCTGACGCTGCCGCGTTCATGGACCGGCACGGGTTCGACATCCGCAAATGGGCGCTGAGCGAGGTCGAACGCGAGACCGCCACGCCGGAGCAGAAGCGGATCGCCGAACTCGAGGCGAAGATTGCGGCGCTCGCGGAGCAGAAGCCCGAGCCGGACACCGACGCGGGCCGAGCCGAGGACACCCGCGCGCTAGCCGCGCATTTCGAGGACCACGTTGACGACTACGCCAGCTTGGCCCAATACGAAGTTGACGACGTCGCGGAAGCGGCGTGCCAAGAGCTATACTCGTATCACGAGAAGACCGGGCGTGTGTTGACTGCAGAGCAAGTCCTGCGGCGCGTGGCACGTCGGGCCGAAATCGAGAGCGAGCTAGAGACCGAGACAGACGCAGAGCCCCGGAAGCCGGAAACGGCGGAGCCAGGTGGAGCGGTAGACAGAAAACCCCCACCAACAGCTACCAACCGGGCCGCGTCCGCACGAACGCGCGCAAGCACGGCCGCTGCTACTCCCGCCGAGCGGAAGCAGCGAGCCCGAGAGCTTGCGGCGCAAATGCTGAACGGCTCCTAATCGAGCCCGCCACATTGGCCGGCTCACACAGGAGTGAGTCATGGCAGAAATCACCAAGGCGCTTTGCGACGCCATTCTGAAAGAGGACTACGGTCCGGACGGCGTTGGAAACACCGCCTACGAAGATAACGCTTGGTTCGGCATGATGCCGAAGCACAAGACCAAGGGGAAGCACTACGATTTCCCGGTCCAGTACGGCTACGCGAGCAACGCGAGCCACACCGCGTCCACTGCGCTGAACAAGACCAACACGGTCCAGTTCGTGGAGTTCAACGTCACCACGGTCGGTGACTACGATGCGAAGTCGATCGCGCTGCAGACGCTTGCGGAGGCGACCGACGAAGGCGCATTCGTGGACGCCCTGCGGAATACGGTCGACTCGTTGATCAAAGCGCTCTCGAACCGCGCAGGGCAGCACGCATTCGGCAACCGTGGCGCAGCGCTTGGGCAGGTCGCGAGCGTGACCACGACGACGGTCGTCCTGTCGAACATCGACGACGTGACGAACTTCGAAGTCGGCATGGAGATCGCGTCGTCCGAGGCTGACGGGCTCACCGGCTCGCTCCAGTCGGGCACCGCGACCATCACGGCGATCGACCGCGCGACGGGCACGCTCACCACGGACAGCAACTGGACGGCGCAGATCGCATCGCTCGACGCCGACGACTACCTGTTCGCTTCCGGTGACTTCGGCATCGGCCGAGCCGGTCTGTCGGACTGGTGTCCCGTCACGCGCACGGGCCTCGGGACCGCGTTCTACGGCGCGACCCGAAGCGTCGACGAGACCCGCCTTGCCGGGCAGGTCATCACGGGGACCGGAATCCCGATCAGCCACGGAATTCGCAAGGGCGCAGCCGTGACGGGTCGAGAGGAAGGCAAGCCCGACACCGCGCTGATGAGCTTCGAGACGTACAACGATCTCGTGACGGAGCTCGACGCGAAGGTTCAGTACTGCAAGACGGACAGCAAGGGCATGGACGCAAGCATCGGGTTCGACGGGATCTCGATCGCCGGCGGCCGTGGAAAGATCGAATGCTACCCGGATCGCAGCTGCCCGAGCAACCGCATCTACCTGGTCAAGAAAGACGCATGGAAGGCGATCCATTCGCAGTCCACGCCGATCAAGATCATGGACGAGGACGGCGGGATGCTGTCGCGTGAGGCGAGCTCGTTCGGGTTCGACGTGCGCGGCTCGTCGCTGCTCAACTTCGCCTGCACGAAGCCGGCGAGCAACTGCGTGGTGAGCATCTGATGGCCGACCGCGGCGCACCCGCGTATCCGGTTCGGGGGTCAAACCCCGAACTGGATATCGTGGTTGGTTCATTCGAGACGGACGGCACCGGAGCCCCCGTCAATACCGTTGGTGTTGGCTGGAGCATCAGCGCACCGTCGACGGGGGTGTACACGGTCACGCTCCGGCGTTCGTGTACGTCACTCATCACCATGGCGACGCTGGCCGACTCGACCACCAACGCCAACGATACGGTCCGCACTGGCGACGAAAACGCCGGCACGGGCTCCACCGCAGCCACGTTCACGATCACCACGGCATCCGCCGCGGGTACGGATGCGAACCTCGACGGCCCGCGCGTCAGCTTCGTGGCGTACATGATCAGTTCGGACAGCGTGCGATGAAAAAGCCGAGTCTAGGCCCGCTCCTGCTCCGAAAGAAGGGAGCGGGCCGGGCTCGCACCGATGACGACGACGAGCCCGACGATCGGGACGAAATCGTCAAGGACCTCATGCGCGCTTCCAAGCGCGGTGACACTGCCGGCGTGAGAGCCGCGCTCGACGACTACCTCGACACCCGCGACTGATGGCCTACGTACCCCCGACCATTGCGGCCCTGAAAGCCACCATCAAGCAACGGCTTGACATGGAGGTGTCCGAGTACATCGACGACACCGCCCCGGGCGAGATGGACGACATGATCCGGGGGTCGCAGCTCGAGTTGTGGGAACTGTTGACGTCGCTGGACGCGGTGCCGCTGGTGTCTGCCGCGCGCACGACGACGGCCGGCGTCGCAGCCGTGTCGCCGGTGTTCGTGGTCGCAACGGACGGCTATAACGCTCACAGAATCCTGCGCGTCGGATTGACGCTGCCGGACGGTGACGAGGTCCCGCTGCAGCAGGCGAACCTGCGAAACGACATCATACCTGGTTCGGCGCAGCGGTGGAGCGCAGCGAACCTGCCGAAATACCTACTGCACCGCGCCGAGACAGACGTGGAACGCGCCTGGGTGTGCTCATTCTACCCGGTGCCCGATGCGGCCTACACGGTGACGTTCTACGGTTCGGTCGAACCGGCCTACACGTCGTCGCCGGACGCGGGCCTGCCCGAAATCGACACGCTGGGTTACGACGAGTACATCATTCTAGACGTGATCATCAAGGTGCGCGTTAAGCAAGAGGCCGACGCGAGCCAGCCGATGATGCAGAAAGAAGCGTACCGGCAGCGCATCGTGAGCGAGTGCACGCCGTTCGACCTGGCCAGCAATATCACGATGACGGACCGGCGTTCGGTGGACTCCGGCGCGCGCGATGATTTCGGGTGGTGGCGCAGATGAGCAAGCCCGTTCGAGCGGTGCGAGACGACGCAACGGCGGTGTCGCAGGCGTCGCGGGAGCAAGCGCTCTCGACCCGTGACCGGACGGAACGGCACGCTGTCACGCTTGCCGTGGGCTCGCGCACGGTGTCGCACGGGCTCGGCCGGATTCCCACGGGGTGGCGTGTCATCGACATCGACGCGGCGGCAACTATCTACCGGTCGGCATGGACGGATAAGACGCTCACGCTCGTCTCGGACGCCGCAGGTGGCGCCGTTGTCGAGGTGTTCTGATGCCGCTGCAGAAAGAGGTACTCGAATACAACTTCTCTCGCGGCCTAGACGAGCAGACGGACAAGTGGGTAACGGACGGTCTGCTGCGTGCGACAAATTGCTACTACAACAAGAGCGGCGCGTTGGAGATGCCGCCCGGTCACGAGGTCGTAAACTCGGGCGTGACCGATTCGAGCATGCCGCTGCCTGCCGGCGGTCGGATGCTCGCGCGACGTGACTCCGAGTTGCTTAGCGTGGGCGGCTATTACATGCACGCATACTCGGACCACCTGGACCGGTGGGCATACCGCGGGCGGCCGTCGCCGTGCACGTATTCGGAATCGGCGGTAATGACCACCGGGTACGACACGATCCAAGAGTACTGCGCCGCGTACGTGAACAACATCACGGTATTCGCAATGGAGACCACGACGCGAGGCGGTGTCGTGGTGACGGCGCGCGACAACACCACTGGGGGGATCATTATCGCGCCCACGCAGCTTGACGTGAACGGCTCTAATCCGCGCGTGGTCACGGCAGGCAATACGATTCACGTCATCTGGTACGACGGGACCAGCGGGCACAAATTCTCGTCGCTGAACACCGCGGCGACGCAGCCCGCGTTCACGTCGGCGGCCGCGATAAGCCTCAGCGCTGCGACCTCTCGGGTGTGGTCCGTTGCTGAGGTCGGCGGGCTCATCTACATCGCGTATGGCTCGGGTACGAGCGTCTACATCGACAAGCTCTCGGCGGACCTCAGTACCGTCCACACGCAAACCAACTTCGCAGAGACGATCACAGCGATCGACCTGGCGGGGTACGACGAGACGATCGTTTACGTCGTGTACGCGGACAACACTTCGCCGTCTCCGGTGATCAAGTGTCGCGGATACACCGACTCGGGCACGTCGTTTTCATCGACGTGGGGACCGACGACGGTTGTAACCGAAGCCGCGACGACGGACTACATCAGGAGCCTTGGCATCTGCCGCGACTCGACGGCGAGCATCGGCAGCGCGGTGATCGTGTGGCATGGCGACACCGACAACACGTCCACGGCGGGACACTTCGTCAGCCGGCAGAAAATCGATTATCAAGGCGTGTTGTCGGGCAGCGCGTCACGGCAAAACTGCGTCGGGCTGGCGGGGCGCCCGTTCCTGCGGGCGGGCCGCGTGTTTTACGTCGCGTACTTCTTCGGGTTCACATCGAACGCGGAAGGCAACGGAGCGAACCCAGGCCCGGGGCAGCACTACGTCCGGCACTATTACCTGTTCGACACGGAAGCGTTCGTCGACGACACGGCGTCCAAGACTGACATACCCGTCGCACACTTCGGATCGGGGCTCGCGTTCGTTAAAGGTGGCTACACGACGTCACACCCGAACCTGAACTCGTATCCATACGAGACAAGCACCGGGGTGTGGGCGATTGCGCTGCCGCGCGTGTACGGCCCGGACGACGGCGACGTGCTCTATGAGAGCGTGTTTGACTTCACTTCGGACGAGAAACACGCATGGGTGCAGGCCGGCGGCTCGACGTATTTGACCGGCGCCGTCACGCAGCGTTACGACGGCGAACGGCTGTACGAAGCTCACTTCCTGCATGACCCGTGGGTCTACTCCGTGACGGAGGCCACGAGCGGGAGCACGACCACGGGACCGGGCTACGGGTTCCAAGACGGCGACATCCGCATCGCCGTGACCTACGCCTACCGCGACGCAAACGGGGACCTGATGCGGTCGGGTATCGCGGCGATCCACACCACGACGGTCGCGAAGGCCGACCACGGCGACGGGAGCAACCTTTCTTACCTGCAGGTCAAGGCACCGGCCTATTCGGTCAACGGGATTCAGCGCGAGTCGACCAGCTTTTACCCGTCCGTCTACATCGAATTCTGGACCACGGACGATCAGACCACGGCGGGACCGTTCTATCTCGCGGGCCGCGTTGCGTGCTCGCCTGCGTCGGCGGTGTTCGTGACGTCGCCGGATCTCAAGGTCCCTTACGGCGACGAGGAGCAGCTTCCATTTGCAGGCGCCGAGCTGATACCGGATCCGCCGCAATACTCGCGCGCCATCGCGACGTGGCAGGACCGGGTGTGTCTCGCGCGCGGTAACCAGGTTTTGATATCAAAGCCCGCCGTGGACGGCTATTCGGCGGCGTGGTCGGGCTTCCTGTCGGTGTCCGTGCCCCGTGGTCAAGGTGACGTCACCGGGCTCGCGACGCTGGGCGAATCTCTGGCCGTGTTCACGGAACGCCGGATATACCGGCTGTATGGCACGCCGCCCGCGGCGAATGGGCAGGGTGCGCAGCTGAGCAACCTCGAGGCGGTGGTAACCGATGGCGGGTGCGTCAACACGCGCTCTGTGTGCGTGACAGAGCACGGCGTATTCTACGAGTCCCGACGCGGCATCATGATGCTTGGGAAGGACTGGTCAACTGCGCCGGTCGGAGAAGCGGTCCGCGACAAGCTGGACACGTACCCGAACATCAACACCGTGGAGGCGTTCGAGACGGAGCCTCTTATCGGCTTCGGCGTGTCGAACGCAGGCGAGACCGATGGAACGTACCTGCTGTACGACACGCGGCACAACGCATGGACAACCATGGAGGTCGCGCAGGTCAGCACCTACACGCCGATGAGCGGGCTAGTGCTCGACGGCTTGCACCACTACATGACCGTAAACGGGGGCGTTCACCGTCGAATCGCCACATACGCTCAGGGCGCCGTCGACAATATGAACTTCACGGTGCGCACGCCGTGGATTAAGCCGCACGGGCTGAACGGGTACTGGCGCGCGCGGCGTCTGATTCTGTTGGGTGAGCTCCAGTCGGCGCACCAGGTGACGATCGACATTCACTACGATTACAACGACCAGGACCCTGGACACACGCTCCGCATGACGTGGGCGCAGATCCAGACGATGAAAGCGATTGACACCTACGTCGAGCAGTTCCGTCACAAGCTGCCGCGCGAGCCGGTGAACTCGATTCGGTTCACGATCACCGTCAGCACGTCTGTCACCAGTGGGGCGGGCGTGCGGCTTCACGGCATCCGGCTAGAGTACGCGCGCAAGCAGTCAGCGCTACAACCCGGGCAATTCAACGCGATTCCGGCCGCACCAGAGGGATGAACATGGGATTCGACGTAAACAGAACCAGCGACTACTACAAGCCCGATCCGAAGGGCCGGACATCGATCCAAAACGCCTGGGATAACCCATACGGCGAGCTGAACCTGAACAAGCAGGTGAAGCGCGCGGGCAAGTTCATGAACGTGCTCGCGGGTCAGACGACGTACGACCCGAGCGGGGAGGGCGCGGACTACTTCGGGTACGATCCGAACCAGGAGCGCGCGCTTTCGCAACAGGGGTTGTATGGCCTAGACGCGCAACAGCAGGGCCTTTTGCAGCAGCAGGGCTACACGCGCGGGCTACTCGCGGACGCGGCCACCGGGCAGGCCCCAAGCGTCGCGCAGATGCAAGCCGAGCAGCAGGGCCTACTAGCTGCGCGCAACGCGCAAGGCATGGCCGCCGCCGCACGCGGGCCGATGGCACAGCTAGCGCGACGTGACGCGATGGTCACCGGCTCGAACGCGATGGCGGACGCCGCAACCGGTGGCGCGATGGCGCGCGCGAACGAGATGAGCCAGGCCCGCGGACTGCTCAGCGGACACGACGCGCAAATGCAAGCCGGCGCCGCCAACATGGCGCAGCAAAATCTCGCGTATCAAGGGCTCTTGTCGGCGGACCGGCAGGCGCAACTCGGCGCGCGGACGGACCGTCAGAAGACGCGCGCAGACATCGCGAAATCGAACTCGGGCGGGATCCAAAAGTCTATCGGCGGGTTTTTGAAGGGCTTCGGCGTTGGAGGGTTCGGCGGATGATCGACCCCGAAACACGACAGTACCTCGCTGCAGCGTTCGACCCGTCGCAGTCCGCGGAGTCTCGCATCGCACGCTTGCGCGAGATGTCCGCCATGCCAGCGACCGCGCCGGACATGGCTGCGCCGCCTGGGCTGACTGACCCGAGCCGGGGGGCGGTGGCTGGTCTGATAGCGCACGGGTATGAGCCCCCGATGGCCGAGCAAGTAGCGCCGGCAATGGCCGCGGTTAAGAGTCAGCAACCGGACGCGGTCGCTCAGCGGCAAATGGACGCCGATGTCATGACGGGTCAAGCGTCGGGCCTTCCGCAGCGCGACCCCGCACCCACCGACGCGGATATCTCGCAGGCTATTGCGGATGCGCCGGAGCCGGGGACTGACCCATACGGGGATGCTTTCGTCAACGGCGAGCCGATCGAAAACATCATTGATAAGACCGATCTGGAGCTAGTTGGCTTAGCAGCCACGCCACGGCAAGGCCCCGCAGGCCCGCCACAAGAGGTCATCGGTGTAAACGCCAGGCTGTCTCCGGTCGACCCTGGGTTGACGCAGCAGTACAGAGCCGCGGAAGAAAAAGCAGCGCACGCCGAACGGAACCGGCTAAAACTGAAAGAAACAGCCGACGTCGAGGTTGCTAACAAAGAGCGCGAGCTGATGGCGAAGGCCCAACAGTTCGATCAGGACCAGATTGACAGGCGTAATGCCATGCACGCTGAGGTCCAGCGCTTGCAAGCTGGAGCACAAAAGGTCGAAGACGACCTAGCTGCTATGCCGCCGATTGGCCGCGATAAGGCATACGCCAAAGGCGGGGGCGGGGGCGGGGGTTTCTTTGCGATGCTTGGTCGCGCGATTGTTGGCGCTTCGGTTGGCCCTGAGGGAGTGGCGAAGCTGCGTGAGCAAGCCATGCGCAAGGCCGAGCATGAAGTCGCGCTGCAGAAGGCCGAGATCGCGAACCGCCGCGTTCAAGCCGACCGCGCGGGCAATATGATTCAGCGCATCATGGCGACCGGCGCAAGCATGGACGCCGCTGCCGAGAAGGCGCGCGCGATCATCTTGGCGCAAGCGGCGCGAGATTTGGAGGAGTACGCCAGTGTCGTCCGCGCGCCTGAGAGGCGCGCCGAGGTTGACGAGCAGCGCGCGAAGATTCTCGCGGATAGCACAGCCGCCGCCGCCAACTTTGAAGCGAAGACCGGCGACGAGATCGGCCTATCGTTCGCGCAAGCAGGCCGACCCGGAACGGCTAGCGCGATGCTCGACGAGCGCGAAGCAGCGCGGCGGCCGGCACCGGAGCCGGTGATCGAAGACGACCTGGGCGACCTGCCGGGACCTGATGAGGGCGGGGATATCGAGAAGATCCGCAAGCTCGCAGGCATGTCGGATCTGGACGACAAGGTTATGAGCGCGATCGGGACTCCGACCGGCGGCGAATCCGTCACGGATGACGACATCATGCGCGCCATTGCCGAAGCGCCCGAGCCCGGCGCAAGGCAAGCGGTTAGCGCAGGCGTAGCGCGTCGGCGGGAATCGCCGGTAACGCAGGCGCCTACGTTCGTTTCCGACACGCCAGACACGCAGGAGGAGCAGCCGCGGGAACGCGCGCCGAATGACATCCGCGGACGTGCCTACGACCTGGTTCAAAACACCTTCGGCGGCGACGTCCAAAAGTACGTCAAGACCCGCGACAAGGTTCAAAAGGACTACGGGTTGCAACGCGGCGGCGAAGCGCTCGCCCTTATGCTTGGCGATTTTCGCTACGTCTCGCAGGAGCAACGCAAGCAACTAGTCACGATGCCGAACGGGCGGCGAGCGTTCGTAGCGAACCCGAACGAGCGCGAGAAGATCCAAGGCGGGCTGTCTGCCGGCGCGGAGCTGATCGCGAATTACCAACGTCTTTTGAAGATCGGCGAGACTCCCGGGCATTCGCTCGACCCGAAGATGGCAGCGGAAATCGACCTGCGCGCGTCTGAAAACGTCTTGATCCTAAAGGAGCTGAAGGGGCTCGGCGTGCTGACAGAATCGGACATCAAGCTAATCGAGTCGATGACCGGCGGGCGTCTTGCCAAGACGCTCAGCCTGGACGCCGGCGCGCTTAACAACTTGCGGCTATCGATCCAAAAGCTACACAAGCTTAACAACGCGGCAGGCATGGGCTTGCGCCGTGACCCGCTCGGGCGCGTGCCGTGGAACACCGCGCCGAAGTCACTAAAAAAGGACTGATGGCCCAAGCGCGTAAACGTATCGCGATCGTCGACTCGTCAACTGGCGAGACGGCGACGATTGAAGCCGGCGAGTTCCAGCGCATGGCCGCCGAAGCGCAGGCGTCCGGAAGTGAACTGCCGTGGGAGCTCGACACACCCGACAAGAAAAAGCTACGCGAGTATCAGGCGCAAGCTGGGTATGGGGATGTTGTAAAGGCCGGAGTGGAGGGCGCGCTTAGCGGCGCGACTATCGGCGGATACGACCTACTAGCCGGCAAGCTAGGCGGCGACGAGTACCGCGAGAATCGCAAGCTGCAACAAGAGACGTTCGGCGGGATCGAAACGGGCACCGGCATTGTAGGCGCGGGCTTACCGCTCCTGTTCACCGGAGGCGCGTCAGCCGCAGCAACCGGCGCCAGGGCCGCCGCAACCGGCGCACGCGGCCTGCTAGGCGGCGCGGCCCGTGCGGTCGCTGCGCCCACGGTAGGCGCTGCGCGGGTCGCTGAGGCGCTTGGCGGGGCTGCCGCAAAGGGGCCCGGCCGGCTTGGCGTGACGGGTGAAAGCGTCGGCGGCCGCGCGCTGCTTGGCGCCGCAAAGCTTGGCGTGGAGGGCGCCGCTGAGGGCGCGCTCCAGTCGGTCGGGCACGAGATGGGCAACGCTGCGCTTGAGGGGCGCGACGTGCTTGCGGCCGAGCGTATCTGGGGAGCGGCGAAGCAGGGCGCGATCTTCGGCGGTGCCGGCGGTGCCGCGCTTGGCGGTGTCGGCGGCGCGGTGTCCGGAGTCGCGAGGAAAGCGGGCGGGTTGCTCGCGAAGAAAACGGGTGTCAGTTCGCTTGACGACCTGCGCGCGAAGTTGCCGGAGGAGGCCCGATACAACGCGGTCGAATCGCTGCACCCGGGCAAGCGTGCGGCACGCGAGATTGCGCGCGATGCGGACGACATCGGGCAAGAGCTGATCGATAACGGTCTCTACATCAAGCAGGGCCGCGACGAAGTGGCGGTGATGGAACGCGCGCGGCAGGTCGCGGACGAGGGCACAGCAAAGCTCAACGCGGCGATCGCGAAGGCCGACGAGATCGCGCCGCGTGTCGACACCGCCGCGCTAGCCAAGCGGCTCGACGATGAGGTCTTTGGCGAGATTGCAGCGCGCGGCGTGGCAGGCCCGAAGAAAGCCGCGCTCAAGAGGGTCAAGGGCGCGCTACGCGACCTGTACGACGGCGAGCCGTTGACGCACGCGCAGCTCCGCGGGTTGCGCAAAAGCCTGGACGAATCGGTTGTGAATTGGGGCACGGCAAACGACACGATTTCAAACGCGGCGGGCAAGAAGGCCCGCGCGCTGCTAGAGGACCATCTAGAGAAGTCAATCGCAGCGAACGCCGGAGACGCCATAGCGGCGGGATACAAGGCCGACAAGAAAGCCGTACGCGCGGCACTGTGGGCCGAAAAGCAGGCGAAGGAAGTCAGCACGTCAGGGCTAGCTAACCGCCAGCCATCGCTAACCGACTACATCAGCGGCAACGCAGGCGCGGTCGTCGGGCTCGCGTCCGGCAGCTTCGGGCTCGGCGCGCTCGGCGCGCTCGGCGTGGGCGCGGCAAACAATTATCTGCGCAAGTACGGTCGCGGCCATATGGTCGACATAATTGAGACGTACCGAAAGGGAGCGCTCGCGGAATCGAAAGCGATCCAACGCGCCGTTTCGGCGGGGTCCCGTGCCGCGTCGGCGGGCCGCGCTGCCATCGGTGCCACCGCTGCCGCAGTCGTCGAGCACGACTCGCGGAAGGTCCTGCGCGCGAAGAAAAACGAGAGTGTGGACGACGCATATCAGCGCACGCTGGTCGACCTGAGCTCGGCCCGGATGTCGCGCGCCACGCCGGCTATCATGGAGTCTGCGCCCAAGGTCGCCGTGGCCATGGAAGAGACCCGGCGGCGTGCGGCAGAGTACCTGCTTGAGACCGCGCCCGGCCCGCCGCGGCAAAGCGAAAACCCGGTGCTGTCACGGATGCACCGCGATCGTCCCGTGGACGCCGGCGAGCTCCGGCGGTGGACGCGGCGCAAAGACGCGATCGAAAACCCTCAATCGGTGCTCGACTCAATTGCAAACGGGAGGCTTACGCGCGAGCAGGTCGAGGCGTGGGCGGCGGTGTATCCCGAACGGCTCGCCGCGCTCAGGGAAGCCACGATGGCCGAGGTGTCTGAGAAGCAACGCGACATCCCGTACGAGCGCCGCGTTCAGCTCGGGCTGCTGCTCGGTATCCCGCTCGACCCGTCGCTGCGCCCGGAGCAAATCCGCGCATCACAGGCCGCCTACGCCGCGCGGGCTAAGGAGCAGCCGCAGCTACCACGCCGAAGCGGCACGCCGAACACATCACAACACCACAGGACGCGCGCAGACGCGCTAGCAGCTGACGGATTGGAGACTATGTAACATGGCAAACGGAGCATATACAGCAAGCAACCGGGGCGCGCGCGGAACCGCTGCGGGAACCGGGCCCGGGTCGAAAAAGGAGACCTACACGTCTTTCGCGAGCGCGATCGACCTGATCGCCGATTCGCCCACGGGCTCGGACTGCGCACGCGCGATCTGCGTCACGAGCGGCATCGGGGCCACACTCGAGTTCACAGATGGCTCGGGGCACACGTCGTCGAACACCGTCCCGTTCGACGGCTGGCAGATCGACTGCTCCGCGGCAACGATCACAACTACCACCGACGTGACCGAGCTTGTGGTAATCTGGTGACGTCATGCCGCGTCTAGGTCTCGGTTTAGGGTTGGGTCGGCGGCGGGCGGGCGCGTCGGTGTTCGACGCGACCGCTTACGGCACTGTCAAGCAGTGGACAGACCTCAGCGATGATGCCTACGTGACGAAAGTCTCTAGCGCGTTTTCTGCCGCCGTCTGCAAGGCGGGCACCGGCCGCGATTGGGTCCAAGGCACAGTCGCGGACCGCCCAACGGTGTCGACGATTGGAACGCGGCAGGCGTGCCTCGGGGATGGCGTGAACCATTGGCTGGCCTCTACCGGCTGGACGACGATCGCGTCAGGGACTCAAACGATCATGATGGTGATCGATCCGCAGGTGTCGTCAGGGACGCTTGATTACCTGCTGCACACGAATAGCCCAGCATTTGTGCTCGCGATGAACACGGACACGGATGGGAAAGTCGGTTTCTATGATGGCGCGTGGTCGTCAATCGCGGATGGTGCGACCGGCGCGCAGGTGCTCACGTTCCACGCGCCGAACACGTCAGGCGGAAACGCTACGATGTACCGCAATCTAACGTCGCTCGGCGCAGACGCCTACACACACGGCGCAAGCGGAACGACGATAGCCATCTTGTCCAACACGGTGGGCGACCCGACCCGCTGCTGTAACACCAAATTCGGCGAGATGGTGTGGTGGGCCGATGCGCTCACCGACCAAGCGCGCATCGACGCCACAACGGCGCTGATGACCAAGTGGGGGATCTCGTGAACCGGTACATTCCAGGACTGACCGAGACGCAAGCTGACGCCATCCTGGCGCGTGCAATGCGCGCCTACCCACCGCCCGAGCCGCGCGGCGTCGGCCTGCCCCCGCCGGGCTGGTACACTGCGGTAGGCAGGAAGCACAAGCAACGGGACGGGCTTTTCATGGTGTCGCTTGCGGACCATTCGGTAACGACGATCGACACCCGAATCGTAACCGGCGAGCGCACCGCGTGGGAAGCCGAGAAGACCGCCATCGTGGCGCGCCCGCCAGCGTTGGAAGATACGGACACCTGATGATTCTCGCACTCGTTCTCATGTGGGCCGCGCTGGTCGAAGTACTCGCCGCGCTTGAGCGGTTAGTGGGGGGCTTCGTTCCGCTATGAGGACGATTCACTACAGCAAGCTCCCGGCGCGGGCATGGCAGCGGCGCAAGGGCTACAAATACCAGCTTACCAAGCGCCACGTTGCCGCGGTCAACATCGTCCCGCCGAACGGTGCTGCCGTAGTCGACGGTTATGTCATCTTGACCGGCTCCGGAATGCTCGCGATTACCGAGGGCTATTGCTGGGATGGCCCGAGCGGGCCGACGTTCGACACGCGGAATTTCATGCGCGGCTCGCTCTATCACGACGCGCTCTATCAGCTGATTCGGGACGGACACCTGCCCAAGTCTGCACGCCGTGAAGCAGACCTCGAGCTTATGCGCGTCTGCCGCGAAGACGGCATGTCGTGGCTTCGCTCGCGGTGGGTTTACCTCGGCGTCCGTGCCGGGGGTTGGGCGGTGGTCTGATGGCGCGTAGTCTTTTGATCAGGCCGGACCCGTCAGAGTGGCGGACGTTGCGCCGCGGGGACGATGGCGACGACGTTGCGGCATGGCAGCGAGTCCTGCAACGCTCTGGATACTCGCTCGCGCCATGGGGCGACGATGGCGCTTTCGGAGCGCTCACCGAGAAGCAAACCCTGCGCTTTCAACTCGACCGCGGGCTGGAAGCGGATGGCATCGTCGGTGCGCAAACCAGAGCGAACCTTACCAGCATACCGATAGAGCAGCCCGATGGTGCGTCAGAGTGGCCGTTTCTCCAAGCCTCGGGCTGGACGTGGGCGCACCGCCAAAGCGTGAGGCTAATCGTCATGCACACGATGGAAACCGGCGAAGGCCCGAAGACAGCCGAGGCCGTGGCCGCATGGTTCGCCGGCAAAAGCGGGCCTCCGCCGAAAGCGAGCGCGCACCTGTGCGCTGACCAGGATTCGGCGGTGAGGTGCGTCCGGCCCGAGCATGTTGCCTGGGGCGCCAAGGGTGCCAACGCGGACGGGTATCACATCGAGCTCGCAGGGCGCGCGGGACAAACCGCGGAACAATGGGCCGATGATGCGTCTCAGCGGACGCTTGTGATCGCGGCCAAAGACGCCGCTGCAATCGCGAAGCGCTACGGGATACCGGTCCGCCGGCTTACCGTGGACGAGGTCAGGGACACGACGACCAAGGGCTTCTGCGGACACACCGAGGTATCCAGGGCGTTCGGACTGACGGACCACACCGACCCCGGGCCAAACTTCCCTTGGGATCACTTCCTTGCGCTCGTGAGGAAAGGTGCATGAAATGGAGCTGGACGCTATGACAGTCGGATCAATAATCGGCGCGGCAGTCGCAGCGCTTGGCGGGCGCGAGGCGTGGACGCGAACGAAGCCAGCGACACGGCCGCCGCCAGGGCCGTCGCTTGCGGCGTTGGCGGAGCAGGTAAACGACATGCACACGTTGGCTTACACGCCAGACCACGAAGGCGTTCCGCTTTACGCGCGACTGACGACTGCAATCAGCGCAACGGCGCGCGGAACGAAAAGCATGGCAGCGGATTCGGAGCGTCAGACGCAACTGCTAGAGCAAATCGCGTCGTCCCTTAAGCGCGAGCGGTTGCCTACTTTGCCGGGGGACTGACAGAGCGCGCGATGTCGAGCAGCATGTCGCGGAAGCTCTCGGGCGTTCGTGCCGCTGCTGCTTTGCCGACGCGGGGGCGGGTCTCCCCGCTTGCGACGCGGTTCCCACACCACGACACGGGAGCTGAGCTCGCACCGTCCGGCGTTACCGACCAATCCAGAGACGGAAGCGACGAAACCCCGAAGGCGTAAAGCCAAGTAGCCTTCTTCGCGACGTGGCCATAATGGCCTTGCTCGACGTGGCACGCCCACCCGCCGCAAATGCCTCGTTGCCATCCACCGCCACGCACCGGGCGCGGCAGGTCGAACGCGGGCCACGCATCGGAGTACGCTGGATGTTCGAGCACGCCGCCCCACCGACGCACAGAGTCCAGCGCGGAGGCAAAACATCCGTCATCTTCGCCGCGCTTGTGGCCCCATCGCGCTTCGACCAGCCCGGCCAAGCGGCACCAGCGCGAGCACGGCGGGTGCGCTACGACGGGATACGGGCCCGGGTATCGGCGCGCGTCCCGCGCGGAGTCCCACGGGTCAACATCTGGCAGGCCGAAATAGTGGCCGTTGGTTTCGACGAATAGAGCAGCGATCATTTTATGCCCCCGAAGGGGCCCGGTGCGCACACCCAGCCGGGCGCTGGGTCATCGGAGATCCCCGGTGCACTCGGGGGGGAGTTAGTCGGGGTCCGAGAGCAAGCGCTCCACTAGTACGCGCTGCTCCTCTAGCGCGTCAAGGTCGGCGTCAAGATCGCCGCTTGCGCGCGACGCCTGACACCACACCACGCGATCGCAGAGCCGAAGGACCTCAGCGACGACACGCGGTGACGCCACCGGCTTGCGCGTCACTCGTCGTCCTCGGGTTGCGGGAGGTCGGGCAGGCGCTGCCACAACTTGGAACGCTTGCCGTAGATGAGCGACCAAATCGTCCCGTCGTCCGCAATGACTAGGACAGCGTCGTCGCCATCGTACGCCACCGCCACCGGCTTGCGCGTCAAAACGGCACGTCCTCGTCCGTGTCGTCGCCGGGCTCGCGCGCGGGTGCGCGCTTCTGAGTGTCGAAAAACTTCACATCGTTGACGTTCATATCGAGCGACGTCTGCTGTTGTCCGTCCTTCGTGTAGGGCCTCAGCATTAGCGACCCGGAGGCCACGACCATCTTGCCCTTGGTGAGGTAGCTCGCGATCGCGGTGCCGCGCTTGCCGAACAAGCTGCACCGCACCCACGTTGTTATTTCTTCCGAGCCGCGCTTCGTCGACGACGCGACGGAGAACGAAAGCACGGGGCCCGCGCTGGTGTCGCGGAGCTCTGCATCGCGGCCGAGGTTGCCGCAGACTGTTGCGGCGATCATTCGCTTCGCCCCGCGGCTTTGCGGATGTGGTCCGCGTACGGCTCGAGCAGCGCGTTAAGGCGCGCGTTGTACGTGTCATCCGCGAGCCGGCACGCTTGCGCGTGACGCTCCTGCAACAGCGCCACCTTGGCGCGGAGTTTCTCAATCAGTTTCGCTTCGTTCATTTCGCTTCCTTCCCTTCCTTCACCCACGCACCGAGGCGCGTGATGTCTTCCGATGTCCACTCTCCGACCGGCTTCCCCACGAAGCCGACCGCATCATCTACCGTCAACCCGAACGCGGCCAGCTTGCTGCACGCCTTGCGCGCGCGCGCCGGGTCTGGCTCGTCGGGTGCGGGTCCGGGCTCCGGCATGTCTGCGGACGCGATGCCCAGCAGCGAGGAGAGCGTGTAGCGGCTCAAGAGTGTGATCGTCGACGCCACGCCTTGCGCCGGGGACTTGCCACCGCTCGTGTCGATGGGCGCTGTAATCGTGGCCTGCTCGGAGTGCCCCGCCTCGTGCGACAGTCGACACGTCACCGTCACGCCGCGCTGGTCCGTCGACGGTTCCCAAGCGTGCGAGAAGCCGTGCTGCCCGAGATGCGGAACGATGGCGTCGAGAATGCCCGCCAGGCTGGCGTGGCGGTATGTGACTCTGCCCTTCGACCCGGTGTAGTCGACGAGCGCGTCGCGGCTGACCACGCTGGGCATGTCGCGCTTTAACGCGACCATCGCGGCGCGATACAGCTTGCGCGCTTCGCCGGCTTCGTACTCCCGCTGTAGCGCGAGCAGGTCTCGCAGCGTGGCCGGGTCGAGCGACCCGTGTTCCATCGCCGCACGCACCAGCGGGTGCGTGGGCGAGTCGGGCAGGGCTAGTTTTCCGTGTGTGTCGCTCATGAGTCGCTCCCAAATACGTCGGTGGATTCGTCAAGCTTGATGTACTTCGGCACCGTCAGAGCCGTGCGGTCGGGCACGGCGCCGGCGGTAAAGACGCCATCGCACGCGGCAAGACGTTCAAGCAGGTCACCGTACACCCGGCGGCCTTCGTCGATCGCTTCGTCTGGCGTGTCGAAAACCCAGACGTCATGCGGCGCATGGTTCTGCACGACTACCGTAACCTCGGGCAAGCCGGCGCCGTGGCCGTCCGCGTAGAACGCGGCTTGAGCGTGATACAACATGTTGAAGTAGTCGCGTGCGAATGCGCCCGGCGTGTTCTGCCGCGTCGTTTTGAGCGACAGAATGTAGCCCGGCCCGACGCCGTCTAGGCGTCCCTTGCAACGCAACGACGTCGCGGCGTCCGTCCAAAACACGGAGTGCTCGCGGTGCGTGAGCTCGCGCACGAGTCGGGCGGCCGTGTCATGTTGGCGCACCGCCCTGGCCATGTCGCTCACGGTCTCGCGTTGTGCCACCGTCAACACTTCGCGGCCGAATGGCTTGAACGCATCGCGCGCGGCCTTGCCGGCCTTCGTTCTCAGGTCGCCGAAATCCGGCTGGGTGACGTACCGCGACTCGAAAGCCTCCGGTTCCAATACCGCGCAATGCACCGCGCGGCCGACGAGCATCGCGGGGCTGTCGTACGACTGCGCCGCCATGTAGCGATAGTACAGCGGACTAACGCCGATGTGTTTGAGTGATGACCAATTGACCCCGGGCGCGGCCCGGTACTCCGATTCTTTCATGACAAAATCTCCCTGATGTCGTCGGCGTGCTTGCCGCCTTGTGATTCCAGCCACGTCCAGCCTCGCGGGCCGAGCTCCCTGCCGTCAGCGAAGGGGTTTGCCGCCAACCACACGTCCAGCGCTTCGGGTATGCGGAAGTCAAACGCCTGCCGTTGTAGCCACCGCATCGCCGGGCACTCGACAACGGCGCGGCCGTGCTCGTACCGTGACACTATGACGTCTTCGCAGTCCGGGCACAACGGCACGTCGTTGTCCGTGAGCGGGCCGCGGAGAAACCGCTCGTCGCAGCCGCGGCAGCGGGGGCCGAGGATGTGGACTGCGGCGGTCACTTTGGCACCTCCTCAAACGTCACGGACTTGACGCGGTAGGTCGGCCATGCGCTGGATATGTACATGTCGGCAAGCTGTGGGTCGTGTGCAGACGTTGGCGGCACTTCTTTGCATACGGGGCAGCGGTCGAGCGGGGCGTGCCACTTGGCGCCGTCGCCGCACTTCTCACAGAGCCAATCCTTCACCGCCTCCAAGTCCGCCTCGGCCGCGTCAACGTGGCGCTGAGCCCGTTCGGCGTCATCGTAGACAGCCACGATCCAGTGCTGACTATCCGAGTATTCGTGCGTCTCCGCCATCACGACGTACATGGTTCGCGTCATCGCACCGCCTCCAGCGCAATCTCAGCGCTAGTCATCGCCTCGTGAAGCACGACGTCTCTCCCCGCTCCGCATGCCCGCATCACGCGCCGGACGTCTGCGATTGCTATCAGCGCTTCGGTCGCCGCGCCCGGCTGCTCGAGGTACACCGCTCTGGCGTGGGTTGGCAGGCCGAGACGACGGAGGGCTTCCGTTGCTCGGAGGACGGTGGTTATGTGGGAGTCCGGCGGGCGCATCGGCGGCGCGTTGAACGGGTCTCTCGGGAGCTCGCCGGCCCGGTGCAGGTCATTGTCTGTGCGGCAAGAGCGCTCCCTCTCCGATTCGATAGCGTCCGCTTGGTCTTCTGCTAGCCGCAGCGCTTCGTCCCACAGCATGTCTGCACACTCGACAAGGTCCGCCGGGCTCACAGCAACCCCCGGATCCACTCGGGACGGAGCATCGACTCCAGCGCCGCGAGTGACGGCGCCTCGATTTCCACGCCGGGCGCCGTGAACGTGACGCCACCGCGCCCGAAGCACACGCCGCAGCGCCCGTCGTCGGTCGCGTAACAATCGCTGTCGTCCGGGCAGACGAGCCTGAGCGAGTGCAGGTCGATCGCGTCCGCGGGGTCGGCGTCCTGGAGTGCGGAGATGCCAGCGGGCACGCGGCCGGTGGCGCTCACGATGCCACCGCCGAAATCCACGGCACGACCGTGCCGGTTGGCGCGACGAGCACAAGATCGCGGTGCCACCGGCCGCCGCGCAGGACGAGAGCCGTGCTCGCGGACCACCCGTGGTGACGGAGAGCCGCGTTCGCGCGTCGGACCAAGCCCACCCGTGAGCGGTGGTAGTGCGCGCCGTATTTCCAGGCGCGACCGCGGATCGTCGCGCCGGACCATGCCTCGCGGCCGTCTAGCAGTGCCTCTTGATAGCAGCCGCGCGGGCAGCTGCGGATCGTGTCGATGATTTCGGCCGGTACTGATGTCGTCATTTTCTGTTCTCCCTTCGGGCGTCTCGCCCTGTTCCGATTCCCCTACCTTAGTGCGTTTTCGCACCCCGTCAAGAAAAAAGATGTTGCGCGTCCGCACCGCGGGGGTTATGGTCTGGGCATGACAGGCTCCCGCATGCTCGAACAGTGGATACGCGCCGAGCGCTCCTCTAACAGACGTCTCGCCGCGGTCATCGGCTGCGACGCCTCGCGCGTCTCCCGTTGGCGCACGGCCGCGTCCAGGCCGGAGCTGCCTCAGGCGCTCGCGCTGGAGCTCGTCGCGGGGATTCCCCTGTCGGCTTGGCTGACCGGGCCGGAGTCGCGAGCGCTAGCGAGGCTGGCGTGACGACTGCACGCGAACGCCGCGCGGCCCACCGCCGCGCAGGACGGTGCCGCTGCGGACGCGCGCGAGACCGGGCCGACCGCGTGCAGTGCGCCGGGTGCCGGCTGTCGTCCTGCGAGTACCAGGCCCGGTGTCGGGCCGGGGTCAAGCCCGATCCGCTGGTGCGCGTGTCGGAGATCCGGAAAGCGTGGCTCGAGGCCCCGAATGTAGGCGCGTTCGCGGCGTGGCTGCGGGAGGTGTCACGATGACGGTGTTGGCTGCTGTGTACGTGCTGATAGGTGTCGCCTTTTCAGTGGAACTGCTGCGCGACGACCTGCGGTTTGGCGGTTCGCCCGATGGCGCGGCTTTCGCGCTCGCTAAATATATAGGCGTCGCAGTCGCGTGGCCGCTCATTATGGTGGTGGCGTTCATCGACTTCCAGAGGCGCAAACGATGACGCCCACCATCCTAGCCGCAATCCTGTCGCTACTCCCGGCGCCGCCCGCGACGTGGGCGGAGACCCCCGACGACTACCACGCGCGGGCAACGGTCATCGCTGAGGCCATCGCGGCCGAAACGCCGTCGAAGTACTGGGCGCTCGGGGTTGTCACTGTCTTCTGGCACGAATCGCATTTCAGGCGCTCAGTCCACGCCGGCACACGGCGCGGGGACCATGGGCGCGCTATCTGTCTCGGGCAGCACCAACGCAACGGACGCGAGCGCGCGGCGTGGGAGGCCCTCGCCGGGGTCGACCCCGAAGCGACTCGGCGGTGTGCCCGAGCGACGTACCGAACGCTACGCCGGGCGCAAGGCTGGTGCTCGCAGTGGGGACCGGGACGCGCGGGGATGCTGTCGACGTTCACGGCGTACGGCACCGGGCGGACGTGCGCGGCGTCGCGCGCGGCGCACCCGGAATGGTTCTTCGCGCGGGCGGCGACGCATGCGTGGCTTACGCGGAGGTTCGGATCGTGACTGAGCACGGGTTCCACCTGATGGGCTGGCTGTTCCTCGGCGGCGTGCTGTCCGTCGCGGTGCTGCAACGGGTCGAAGATGGGAGGTGGTGAATGAGTGAGCGAACATGCGGCGGGTGCGTCGCGCTATCAGCGCAACTAGACGAGGCTAAGCGCGTCCTCGGCGATGACCTGCTAGTCGAGCACGACGGCTACATTCACGAGGCGATCGATGCCATGCAAGACGAAGCCATCCGATGCACTCGGCTGCTCCAGGAATACCGAGTGCAAGCGCGATTGGCGCGAGCGGTGACGGATTGGGCGCGCAGCGGCTACGTGGGCCACGGGCATTGCGCGGTGTGTGGCGCGTACGAGACCGCGCATGATGAGACGTGCCTCTATGTCGCTCTGCGGAACGCGCTGGAGCGGTGTGACGCTGAGGAACGGAGGGCGAAGCATGACTGAAGATGACCTCCGGGCGTGGTGTCACGCGGAGATGCGCTCATCGGTGCTGGAAGCATACGAGCGCGGTCGGGCGGTGTTGGCCCTGCTCGACCGTGTGAATGCGCTGCGCGCTGACGCGGAGGCTGCCGCTTGGCAGTCATACGACGACGGAGCACTCGACGAACGCCGACGCACCATCGCATTCCTCATCAAGCTCGGCCTGCGGCTGACCGCCGTGCGTATCGAAGCCGGCGATCACTGGGGTGACGAATGACCGCCGCCGACTACTGGGCAGACCGCGAAGACGCGGAAGCCGTGGGGATGCCAATCGACGCACCGCCGGCAGTCGTTGCGACACCGCGACCCGATGGGCGGGAGTACTCCGGGACGCTGACTATCCGAATCGCGCACCTTCGGGCGCGGTCACCCGAGCACGCCTACCGGCGCGCGTGCGAGATTGCCGCGCGCCAAGGTTTCGTTGTTGTTGATGCGAGCGAGTTTCATGCTGACTAACTTGAGCAAAACCCCGTGGCCATGGTTTGGCGGCAAGTCCGACGCGGCGCCCGCCGTGTGGGAAGCGCTCGGCGATTGCGAGCACTACGTCGAACCCTTCGCAGGGAGTCTCGCTGTGCTCTTGCGCCGGCCGCACCCGTGCAACCGGACGTACTACAGCGAGACCGTCAACGACCTTGACGGCCTTCTCGTCAACGCGTGGCGCGCGATGCAACACGCGCCCGACGCGATGGCCGACGCGGCGTCGTGGCCGGTGTCCGAAGCCGACCTGCACGCGCGGCACATCGCGCTGGTTCGGTGGCGGGAGTCGCGCGAGCTCGAGCACCTGATGGGAGACCCGGAATGGTACGACGCCAAAATGGCGGGGTGGTGGGCGTGGGGTCAGTCGTGTTGGATCGGCTCCGGATGGTGCTCGGGCCGCGGCGGTTGGACCGTGGGAGACGACGGGCGGATCTTCCAGCAACGGGGCGGGGTTGTCTCGCGGCAGCTCCCGCACCTTGCCGACGACGGGAAAGGCGTGAACCACGCCGGGGCGCGCGACCCCGGCGTGGGCGATTACCACCCGATGACGATGCCGGAACTCACGCGCTGGTTTCGTTTTCTGTCCGCACGCCTGCGGCACGTCCGCATCTTGAACGGCGATTGGCACCGCGCGGTAACCAACGGCGCAACTAAGACTCTACCCGTCCGCATGAAGGACGGTCATTGTGGCGTGTTTCTGGACCCGCCATATTCGTCCGAAGCCGAGCGCGCTGAGGTCTACAGTTCGGAAGATTTCCAGGTCGCGCACGCCGTGCGGGATTGGTGCGTCGAGCACGGCGACGATCCGAGTCTGCGCATCGTGCTTGCCGGCTATGACACGGAGCACGGGACGCTTGGCGCGCGCGGGTGGCGCGAAGTCGAGTGGTACAAGGGCGGGTTTTTGAAGGGCGGGATGGGCAACGTGAGCGGTACCGGGAAACACCAGCAGGCGCGCGAGCGCTTGTGGCTGTCGCCTCACTGCATCGCGCCGGCAGTTGCGGCGCAACGGGAGCTATTCGTATGAAGTGGGATTGGACCGCCCACACGGGCACGAACGGAAGCGCGCGCGCTGTCGTCGAAGCGGCTGGCGGGTATGTGGCCAAAGTGACGTCGCCGGTGTTCCAGACTGAGGACGAAGCGCGGGCTTGGGTCGAGGCGATGACGGCGGGGGCGAACCCGAAGGCCGAGCCGGCGTGGGAGTGGGCCCAGGGTTTCCTCTCGCTGCTCGGCACGTGTGGCGACGTGCGTGGTTATGTAGCGTTTAGTAGAAATTGGGCCGAAGTCTGGAGTGCTCCCGACCTGGACGGCGTGCGCAAGCAAGAATTCAGTACGCTGCAGAATGCTTCTTTCGACCAATTGCGCGAGTGGTGCGAGCGGACCGCGCGGGAGCGAGGTTGGACACGATGATCCAACACACCATCACCGCCGCTTGCGACCGTTGCGCGCGCATCGTGCGCGACTACCCAGGCGCGGAACTGCCGACCGACTGGCACGAAATCGCTAGCGGTCATCACCTGTGCTCAGAATGCTGGCCGCTATTCGACGGGTGCAAGGAGCTTCCCGGCACCGCTGCCGGATTGGACCCGGAGTGGGTACGCTGGGCGCGGCGGTGTGGCGCGACGTTATGACCCCCGACCTACGCCCCTACCAATCAACCGCCGTCGCAGCGGTCCGCGAGGCGTGGCGCTCCGTGCGCGCCGTCCTGCTCGTCGCGCCCACGGGCAGCGGTAAGACGGTCATGTTTGCCAGCATCATCCGCGACACCCGAGCGCTGGTCATCGTCCACCGCCGCGAACTCGTGACGCAGGCCGCGCGGGCCGTCGCGGGTGCCGGCATCATCGCACCGGGCTACCCGGCCACTGCTGCACCCGTGCAGGTTGCGACCGTGCAGACCTTGCTCGCGCGCGGCACGCGCCCGCCGGCCGACGTCATCGTACTGGACGAAGCGCACCACTACGCCGCCGACGACTGGCGCCAGCTTGCCGCCGCTTACCCCGCCGCGCGCGTGCTCGGCGTCACGGCCACGCCGCAGCGTGCAGACGGCCGCCCGCTTGGCGATGTGTTCGAACGCCTGATCGTCGCGGCGCAGTATCCCGACCTGCTACGCGACGGGCACCTTACCGCGTGTCGGGTGTTCCAACCGCGGGAGGTCGCAGCGTCCGGGCTCGAGTGCCACCCTGTCGACGCATACGAGCGCCACGCCGAAGCCTCGCAGGCCTTCGTGTTCTGCGGCACCGTGGCGTTCGCCAAGCAGCTTGCCGGTGAGTTCAGCGAGCGCGGCGTGCGTGCCGTCTGTATCACGGCGAAGACTCCGAAGCCGGAGCGGGACTACATGCTCGGCCGGTTCGCAGCCGGCGCGGTGCGGGTCGTGACTAACGTGGGCACGATGACGGAGGGAGTGGACGTCCCCGCGGCGCGGACGGTCATCCTGGCTAGCAGCATCGGCCACGTTGGCGGGTACCTGCAGCGCGTCGGGCGCGTGCTCCGTCCGCACCCGGACAAGCCCGACGCGATCGTCATCGACCTATCCGGCGCGACGCTCCAGCACGGCATGCCGACCGAGGCGCGTCACTATTCACTCGACGGCACCGCCATCGCGCGGACGTCACCGACGCCGCTGCGGGTCTGCCGCGAATGCGGCGCGACGGTCGAGGCTTGGATCGTCAAGTGTCCCATGTGCGGGTACGTCCGCGTCCCGCCTCCCGTCGCCGGTCCGCGGATATACGACCGGGAGCTTCGCATGGTGTTCGCGGGTGTCGACACCGCCGCCGACGCGAAAGCCCGCGAGTACGCGCGCCTGCGCGCGGTGGCCACGGCGCGCGGGTGGTCGATCGGGTGGGTCGTGCGGGAATACCGCAAGCTATTCGGCGAAGCGCCACGGCTCGACGACGTTGGTGCGGACGAACGGCGCGCCGAATTGGCGCGGTTGCGGGAGCTTGCGGCAGCGAAGGGTTACAAGCCCGGTTTTGCGGCGGTGCGGTATAAGGAGGCGTTTGGGGTATGGCCAAGGCGATGAGGCCAGGCCGTAAACAAACCGGTACCCTGCTGGAGCGCAAGGGTGGATTTTTCGCGCGCATTTGGCGCGATATCGACGGCAAGCGCACGCGGACGTGCGTGCCGCTGAACACGTTCGACCGCGACACGGCAATCGAACGCATGGCTGATGCTGTTCGCAGCGCTGAATCTGACTACGCCCCGGCGCAGCGCGTGGACCGCGCGCGGTGGCGTATCAACGCGGCGGACGCTGCCGGCGCCGAGTACATGGACGCTGGCGGTCTGTCTATCAGCGACATCATGACGCTGGTTAAGCTCGCTAACGATGACGGGTGGGGCGTGTTCTTCGTGCGCGGGGGGCTTGACCCATGAACGAAGCCACGATCCAAACCGCGATCCGCCTAGCGCTCGGACGCGAGCCAGACCTGGCATTGTGGCGCAACGAGACCGGCGTGGCCGTGCACAACGCGCGCCGCGTGCGTTATGGGCTGTGCGTCGGGTCGGCCGACCTCGTCGGCATACTCGCGCCGGCCGGGCGCTTCTTCGCGCTTGAGGTCAAGACCGCGACCGGTCGGGTCTCGCCGGACCAAGTCCGTTTCCTGCAGCTCGTCCGGAACCGCGGTGGTTTCGCGGCGGTAGTTCGATCGGTTGACGACGCGCGCGCCGCGTTGGAGCGTGCGAGAATGGGAGAGAACGAATGAGCCGAGTAATTGAAACGCGCATCATGTGCGACCGGTGCGGATACGAGTGCGGGCGCACGTATGGCGCCGAGCCGTCGCGCGAGAAACCGGACCTATGCGAGCCGTGTAAGGACGCGATCGCGGACGCTATACTTACGACGACCAACCGGAGTTCCGTGGAACTGCTCGGCCTGCTAGTGCTCGACGTCGAGCGCGTGGTCGAGCGTTGGGCCGAACGCCGCAAGGCGCAGGAGGGAGACCGATGATCGTGGCTGATGTGGACTGGCGACCGATGTACGTCGCGTGGGACAAGGTGGCGGTTGTCTACACGACTCACTGGTCTGCAACCGGCGCTGTCATCTTGATGGAAAACGGCGGCGAAGCATACACCGCGTGGTGTCCCCAAGCCGTCATGATAGCGGCCCAGGTGTACGACGAAGAAAAGGCAGAAGCGTGGCTCGCCGCGCTCCGCGCCGCAGAGGCGATGTGGCCGGCACGCACGGAGGGCGGCTCATGACCCCACGCACAACCCCCGCCCCCTCCCCATCACCCCTCGCCTACGCGCTAGCTTACGCGCGCCGCGGGTGGCACGTGTTCCCCTGCTACGAGTTTGCCGGCGACCGCTGCGCGTGCTCGAGCGGCGCCGAATGCGGCAACCCGGGCAAGCACCCGCGCACGCCCAACGGGTTTAAGAACGCCAGCGCCGACCCGGACACCATCCGGGAGTGGTGGGCCAGGTGGCCCAACGCCAATGTGGCCATCGCCACGGGCGCCTCCGGGCTCGTGGTCGTCGACATCGACCCCCGCAACGGGGGCGACGACTCGATGCGCACGCTCGAGACCACCCACGGCGCGCTGCCGGACACGGTGCGAGCGCTCACGGGCGGGGGCGGGGAACACGACATCTACGCCGCGCCCGACGTCCCGCGCGTCCCGAGCGGCGTGCTCGCGCCCGGGGTCGAGATCAAAGCCCACGGTGGCTACATCATCGCCGCGCCGTCCACGCACGCGAGCGGCGGCGTCTACGAGTGGGATAGCGGCGCGCACCCGAGCGACACGGACCCGGCACCGTGCCCGGCTTGGATCGTCCAGCAACTTGGCAAGCCGGCCTCCCAACACGCACCCGCGACCGGCGCCGTGCAAGACGGTCTCGTCGGCGTGGCGTTCCGTCTGATGGGCTGGCTCGGACGCAGCGTCGCGCCGGATCGCGCGCTGGCACGGTGCCCGTGGGAAGACGAACACACAGGCGGCAAGCGGTTCGACTCGAGTACCGTGGTCTACGCGCCGCGCCCTGGCTCACAAGTCGGCTGGCTCTATTGTCTCCACGCGCACTGCAAGCACCGCCGCGTGTCCGATGTGCTCGCGGTCATTCCTGCTGCCGTGCTAGCTGAGGCGCGCACCGAGCTCGAACTCCCTCCCGGATGGGCTCCCGAATCGGAGACCGAGCCCGCACCGCTGACTGGCGAAGGTGCCTGGGAGGCGTCACTCCGGCGCAATCAGAGCCAGCAGATCACACGCGAACCGGGCAACGCTGCGCTGCTTCTCGCGAATCTGGACGAGTGGCGTGGCACCTTGGAGTACGATGAATTCGCGGACCAGATCCGCTGGGCTCGACCCACGCCGAGCCTCGTCGGCTTCGCAAGCCCGGACGTTGGCGCCGACCTCGCGGACCATCACGTCACCTACGTGCAGCACTGGCTGGCGCGCAATTTCGGCGTCGCGTTTCCCAAGCTTTCCGTTCACGACGCCATCGAAAGCGCCGCGCGTCAGAACACCGTCCACCCGGTCCGGGCCTATCTCGACTCCCTCACATGGGATGGCAAGCCCCGCCTTGACCGGTGGCTGGTCGACTACCTAGGCGCGCAGGAACTGCCGCACGTCGCAGCGTGCGGCCGGTGGTGGCTAATCTCGGCCGTCGCCCGCATCTACCGCCCTGGAGTGCAGGTCGACCACGCGATCGTCCTCGAAGGCGACCAGGGCTCGGGCAAGTCATCCGCGGTCCGCATCCTGGGCGGTGAGTGGTACCTCGCGAGCCTGCCGGACCTCGGTAGCAAAGACGCCAGCCAGATTTTGCAAGGCTCTTGGCTCGTCGAAATCGGAGAGCTCGACGCCCTGCGCGGTGCCAGCGGCACCAGGGTCAAAGACTATCTTACAAGGACAGTGGATTCCTACCGTCCCGCTTACGGCCGGGCGACGGTCCGGCGGCCGCGTCAGTGTGTGTTCATCGGTACCACTAATGAACACACGTACCTACAAGATTCTAGTGGCGCTAGAAGATTCTGGCCGATACCCATATCGAAGCTCGACGCCGACGGACTCAGGTCTGCCAGAGATCAGCTCTGGGCTGAGGCCGTCCAGCGGTACCAAGTGGGCGAGCAGTGGCACCCCTCGGCAAGTCTCATGCCAGCGCTAACCGAGGCCCAGGAGGAACGATTCAGCGCCGACGCATGGGAGCCGCGCATAGCGGCATGGGCCGCGGAACGTGCTGACTTCACTACTGGTTCCGTCATGGCCGACGCGCTCGGAATCGAGCCCGGCCGGTGGACCCGAGCAGACCAAACTCGCGTTGGCATGGTTCTTCGCCGGCTTGGCTACGTGAGCCATCGGACCATGCGTGACGGGGTCCGCGAGTCCCGCTATTGCCTACCAACCTACCTGCCAACCTAGTCCCCAACCTTTCGGGTAACCTGTCTAGTACTACTATATACACACACTCTTTATATATATTAGGTATACCAGGTAGGCAAAGGTCCGGAATCGTTAGAAAATAGGTTGGTTGCCAACC
>Ga0208644_1000416_pt1 | contig 35601 bp, 52 predicted proteins | sample VirMetDEL_Nov_18_FD_184517 | JGI IMG/M metagenome (GOLD analysis project Ga0208644, IMG submission 184517) | Aqueous microbial communities from the Delaware River and Bay under freshwater to marine salinity gradient to study organic matter... | ecosystem: Environmental > Aquatic > Marine >...
TGCTGAAGCAGAAGCGGCTAAGAACAAACCAGCACCGGATGATCCTGAAGGCGCAAAAGCGCACCAAACTGCGCTTGAGCAAGCGTTTAACATCGTCATGCAGCGCAAACAAATGCGCGACATGGAGCGTGAACTCAAAGATATGTTCACGATGAAGGGCGAGTTGGCGCTCTACCAAGAACTATGTGCAGAACGCCAGCGAATTATTGGTGTTGAAGATGACGCGCGTCGTGAAGCAATTCGTCAGGCTCGATTAGAAAAAGACATTGCCGAACGTAGGGCTAAAGAAAAGCAAGAGGCCATCGAATTAGCGACGGTTGTGTTCTTTTTGATGGTCGCAATGGGTGCGATTTTGTGGTTCTTAATTGAGGTGATGTGATGCTATCTCTAGTCTCTACAGTTGTTTCCTTTTTAATGGGCGGTTTGCCTAATATTTTGAATTTCTTCCAAGATCGTGCCGACAAAAAACACGAACTTGAAATGGCGCAATTGCAAATTCAGCGCGAGTTAGAACTAAAGAAAGCAGGACTTGAGATTGAGGAACGCATTGCCCACATCCAAACCGAACAAATTCAAATTAACGCTGATGTAACTAATGCACAAACTGCTGTGCAGGAACGACAGGCTTTATACAACCATGACATCGAAACCGCGCGCGGTGCTAGTCAATGGGTTGTTAATGCGCGCGCAATGGTGCGACCGGGCATCACTTATGGCATGTTTTTATTGCTTGTTTTTGTGGACGCGTTTGGTTTTTATTATGCTTGGAAAACAGGCGTAGCGTTTGACATCGCTTTAGACCAGTTATGGGATGATGATTCTCAGATTGTGTTTGCATCCATCATTTCATTCTATTTTGGCGGTCAGGCTTTCAAAAAGTGAAAGTTAGTCAACGTGCGCTTGACGCAATCAAGCACCACGAAGGCGTAAGAACTAAGCCCTACCAGGACGCAATTGGTTTGTGGACGGTGGGTGTTGGGCATTTAATCGGTGACGGTAAAACGCTGCCTGACGCTTGGAATCGTGTTTTAACAATGAAAGAAGTAGATGAAATACTTAGCGCCGATCTTGATCGCTTTGAGCGCGGTGTGGCTCGAATGTGCCCTACTGGCCTTACTCAAGGGCGGTTTGACGCATTGGTTAGCATTAGCTTCAATTTTGGGCTAGGCACGCTTCAACGCTCCAGCATCCGTATGCGGCACAATCGCGGCGATTTTGAGGGCGCGGCAAACGCATTTTTGCTATACACAAAGGCTGGCGGCAAAGTGCTTAAAGGGCTGGTTACGCGTCGTAATACCGAGCGCGCCCTATATTTGTCATAATCTGCTACACTTTAACCGTCCGTCTCCCCTTGCGGACTTCTTCCTCTGAGCTTTTAGCCCCGCTGGTCGGGGCTATTTTTTTTGAGTTGCGCGATCTTGCGGTCAAGATACCAACGTGCTTTTTCAAGGTCTTGTAGCGGATTGCCTTTGTGCTTATAGCGCGCTAAATATTTCAGCGTAGTCCAAATGTGCGGATCGTCAGCCGCCCAATCCTCAAGCACGTCAATCACTTCAAACCGCCCCATCGTGTAATGTGGTGGCTTGTTTACCATGTCGTGTTTATTTGACACGTTTAGTCACTCCACGCCAATATTCGTCGGGGGCGCAACGCGTGCCTAGCACCTTTGTTTCTTTTGCTGCTTCTGCTGGCGTTTCTGCACCGCTATACCAAAACCCATCCTTAAACTTACGAAACCACTGGCTCTCATAGTCCACCTTACCCACTTGTATTTGGTAGACACCGTTGCGTACTGGATGCTGCGCGTAGTGAAACCAATCGCTATACATTGTTGCCCCTTTTGTATTTTGCTTCCATCTCTCGGATGTCCATCGCGGCATCGGCTACGCCGTGCCAATCTTCTTGTTCAATCTTGACCTGCATATATTCAATCAATACGCGCTTTTGACGCATGTATTGGTTGTGCCTAAACGTATCAAATTCCTCTGTAGACATTTTTTGGCCTTTTGCGTCGAGTTTGTTCTATTATTTTTTTACATTCAATACACCATGAATTTAACGCGCCTGTAGGTAACTTAGCAAACTCATGTGCTTTTTTGGGTTTGCGGCAGTTAGAACACACCTTTTCATCTGCGCGCCGTTCCGGTTCTCCCAATTCGCGTATGCGTCGCGGGCTTTCTTGCCAGCGAATCGGCAAATCAAGTGCAGACGTGTAGAACACTACCCACCACGGATAGCCGCGATCTTGGAACGGTTTAGATTTGTCTTTATCCACCGTTTTTCTCACGTTCTTTTAACATTGCATCTGCCATTTTGTAGGCGCGCAATGCGTAAGTATCGTATTCACGAACATTCATTTCCGTTGCGGCTTCGCCTTGCATCATTTTTGCCGCAAAATAGTCGCGTAACGTCATATGAAATACGCTATTTTTAGGCGTTATTTCATTTAGCGATTGCATAAAAGTTAAGTATTCTTCAGCAGATAATTTGTCGGTACTCATAATTTTCCTTTTTCTCCAAAACCGCGCAATCACTTTGCTACGCGCATCATCGGTTTACCTTGTTGTGCAAGGTACTGGTTCCACGTCTTACGCACATCGGTTTCTGCTGCCTTTGTTGGCACCCAACCGCCGCGTTGCTCAATGTAATACTTTTTGCGGCTGCGTAGATACTGGCGAGCATCTTCCATTCTGCGCGCTTGTTCAGCGTTGTATACGATGGGGATGTGGCGGTAATTCATTACATCCACATAGTCATTGTTTGGATCAATGTAATTAAACCGCATCAAAATGTGTTCAACGTGCATTTTCAATTTAGCTAGGCTCATGGTTTTCTCACTTAAATTTAGGAACGCAAGTAATGTCAATTACGACAGGAATAAATTGCTCTCCCACCTTGCGTTTAGCATTGACCACCACAGCACGCATACCAGCAGATTCACATTCATTGGTCGCTGTGATGATCTCTGACCGGCTCATCGTGTAAGACTGCTTGTCCACGATCAGTTCGGTTTCGGGTGTCATACTTTTGCATCCAGTTGCAAGTAAAGCACAAAGCATCATAACGCGTTTCATAATTAAAAATCCTTGTAGTCTTTTTTGCGCTGCGAAAAAGTGATGAGGCTTAGACTTGCGATTAAGATCAAGCATGACCATGCGACCACGCCGCTTAATGCAAAAAACATGATTGCTACATAGATAAATGTGTCAGACATTTTTTCTACCCCTTTTTGGTTTAATCACTGGTTGTAAATCTTCAACGGTTGCCCACGGCAAGTCATCCTTCATGCCATCAAACACGCTTGCCCCAAACTCTTTTTTGAATTCATCAACCACCTTGTCACCCAACATTTCCTTTGCAGCGCAATCGGTGATTTCCTGACTGCTATACGCTGGCTGCGTAAACTCTTTACCTGTCAGTTTGTTTTTATAAGTGAGCAGGTTGTTGGATGACGCGTCCATCAATTCAGCAAAGCGACCTAGCAGTTGCGGGATGTGTCTGTGCTGTTCACAGGCTTTACGCTGTGCCCCAACATCCAAGTCAATATTTCGCTCGGCGCACGACCATCGAGCGTTCCCATCCATCTCCGCAGTCGAATGGCAGCAGGTTCGGCAATTGACCGCTGGCGCTTCAGTGCCGTGACATTGCTCCTTGAAATCGCAGAACTTACACACAAACGCGTCCGCAGTATCCCCGATTGGGATTGCGGGTTCTGTCGCAGATACGATACGCGCGGCGCGGGCAAGAAATTTATTCGCTGCGGCTTTGTCATAGTTAATTCTTTCCACATAAATATCGTCATTGTCTTTATTGACCACGATGTACGCAGCGCGGCTTAACTCAAACTGGTGCATGTAAACCTGCATCTGCGCCCAGTGCTGCGGTTTGGACTTTTCCACACCATTTTTTTGCAACGCGGCAAATGATTTGGCATTGGATGTTTTGAACTCCAGCACATGCCATGTTTCGGGCGCTTCGGGCAATCCAACGCCCGCGCCGTCCATGCTGCCGCCAAAATGCCCACCAATCGCGCTAAAACGGTGCTGGTTGCCATCTTCGTCCTTGTCTGATACTTCTACCCCAATGGCACGCAAATCAGCGACTATGCGCGATTCCTGTTGATTGCCGGTATCAAACAAACGCAGCATCCGACCGTCAAAATTGCGTTCTTTAGCCCAACGAAACGACAGCCACAAGTAGCGGTCGCAATCGTAACCGATCAGGCTGGCCCCCAAATGGGGCCGCCCGCCCCGCTCGGCGTTTTTCTCATACTGACGAAAAATGGCCTCGCGGGTTGAGTGTTGTGATGCGGGCAGCGTAGCCATTACTTTTTAGCCCACGGCGCGGCTTTTTTGGTCGCAACTTGCTGAACAGCGGCTTGCACCTTTGCCACGCCCACCGCATCGCCTTCGGCTGCATACCCCTTGATGCGATTGGTCATATCGCCAGTTTGGGTATTCTTTTCTTGACCCACGTCAATCAGAAGCGGAATGTCGTGCAGTTCCTCTGATTCCTCGACTTGTTCTAGCCCCAAACAATGGCAGATTGCCGACAACTCACGCTGTGCAATTTCTTCTGCCGTTTTATTTGGGTTAGACAAGTTTAGACGCGCCCACACCTTACGACCGATGTGGGTAGGGCCGAGAATGTCAAACGTCAACTGTAGATATTGCCCTGTGCCCGCCTTTGTTGTTTTCATTTCTGAATCAACAATCATCGCTGAGTAGCGACCTACAGGAATTGCATCAAATGATTTGGTTTCTTGTGGTTCGATTGCTGCGGCGTTAAAGTTTAATGTTGCCATTTTTGTTTCCTTTTCGGTTGGTTGGTAGTTTTACTTCTTGCTGCCAGTCGCTATGCCTTCAATAAACGCATCCCACGATAGCGCCAGCGTGTCATGTAAGGCATAACGATTTTTTGCTAGATATGCAGGTTTCTCTGCGGTATACATCACACGCTCGCCAGTGCTAATGCCGCGAGATACTTTTGCATTGAAACCCACATCAGATTGCTTAACGATAGTTTTGTAATTTGCGAAGAACACGCAATCACACCACTCTTGCACCAACGCGCTTGAGCGCGCTTGGAGTTTTGGTTGGTAGCGGTCATATGGCTCAACTTCGGGTGAATCAAAACGCTTGATCTCGCAGTGTGCAAGCAGGATGGTAGCCATCCCCTGTGCGCGCAATACGTTTAGCATGTCGAGAATCTCGCGCCACTTGTCCGATGCAATGACCGCGCCCTTGCCGTAGGCTAGATCTTTTGCATCGTATTCACTGTTAATTTGTTCCCAAATCAGATTGTCTAACCAGTCAAGGCTATCAATTACAACGGTCGAGAAATCGTGTTTGCCTGTGAGCGCTTGAAGCGCCTCATGTACATCAATGACTGATTTCGCCAGTGGGAAATGGTCGACTTCCAATTGCCCCAAACCATCCTCTGTTTGCACAAAGATTGGTGATGGCGCGCCTGCGGCAAATGTGGTCTTACCGATGCCGTGTGGTGCGTACAACATTACGCGCGGTGGCAGTAGGTCGGTGTTCTTTTTGATTGCTTGTAAATTGATAGCCATGTGTTTCCCCTCTAGGTAGTTAGTTCGATGATTGTGAGTGAGACTAAAACTACGACTGCAAAAATTACAACTAAACGGTCAGCGTTCATTCAAAACCCTCTCATAAAAATTGATTTTTATTATTAGGTCGACAATCACTTCTGAACAATAAAGTTCAAACAAACCTGTGTTATGCGGTTTTTGATCTTGCGGAAATTGAGCAATCATTTTTGATATTCGTTTTTGTGTAGTTTGTGCTGCTCTTAATGCTTTTTTGTAATTCTTAATTTTTGTTTTAATCTTGCGAACATTCATTGTTTGATCTTCCGCATTTGTTTTTCTAAATGCAAGACATTCGCTTGCGCGGTGATTGCTTTGAACGCAGCGATTTGACCGTCAATGCTTTTGTAGCCATCAACGTTGGTAAGACGGTCGATTTCTATTTCTGCTGCGACTAACGCGTCGAGTGCGCGCTGTGCGTCATCCAGTTGTTCCTGTAACGCATCCAGCATTGCTTTGCGTTGAGCACGCTGAATCTCATGCTGAATTTCGGCGTTGATTAATTGGTTGAATTCATCAATTGTCATGGTCGGTTCCTTGTTAGGTCGGTTGTTTAAAAAAACAGTTGCAGTGCTGCTGGAACCCAATATACTGCAACTTTTCTTTCCGTGCAACTTTTTTTGCTTTTGGGGTACAACATAGTGAAAACATCAGACGCAGTGCAACATTTCGGTGGGCGTAGGCAGTTAGCGGAAGTTTTGGGGATTACCCGACAAGCGGTCGAGAAATGGGGGGTATATGTCGCAGAGGGCGCGGCGTACAAATTACAGCACTTGACAGGCGGCAGATTGCGGGTAATTGAAGCCGCCTACCAAAAGAAACGGCGCAAGTAAATGTGCCCGATCTACGAAACCGAAAAAGACCTACAACGCGAGCAAAGTATCGCCGAGCGCGTCGCTGCGGCATGGGGCGGCGAAATGGTAAAACTGATACCGCGTTACTCTATTGACTACATTTTCATTCACGAAGGCGAAGCAGCAGCGTGGGTTGAAATTAAAAGCCGCACGGTAGCAAGCACCACTTATCCCACTTATTACGCCAGTTTGCACACCGTCATGTTTGGTAAGCAAATGGCGGCAGAGACAGGCTTGCCGTTCTTCTTAATGGTTTCGTGGTCAGACACCATAAAATTTTTGGAAATAACCAAGCGTTATCCAATCAAATATGCAGGCAGAACAGATCGGGGCGATGCGTTTGATAAGAACCCCGCGTACATCATTCCAATTGATGAATTTCAAGGGCTAGAAAATGAAAACAATGGGTAGGGGCAATGAATGAGCTGGCTCTTTTCGCAGGCGCTGGTGGTGGAATACTTGGGGGAAAACTGCTTGGATGGAGAACCGTCTGCGCCGTTGAATGGGAACCTTACGCAGCAAGCGTACTTGTCGCAAGACAAAATGACGGTTTTCTCCCGCCTTTCCCGATTTGGGATGACGTTCAAACCTTTGACGGAAAGCCGTGGAGAGGAATTGTTGACGTTGTATCTGGAGGGTTTCCCTGCCAAGACATCAGCGCCGCAGGAAAAGGCGCAGGAATCGACGGAGAACGAAGCGGAATGTGGAAAGAAATGGCAAGGATTATTGGCGAAGTTCGACCACGATTCGCATTTGTGGAGAACAGTCCAATGCTCGTTACTAGAGGACTTGAACGCGTCCTTGCAGACCTTACCGCAATGGGGTACGACAGTCGGTGGGGGGTTGTATCTGCTGCCGACGTTGGTGCAAACCATAAAAGAGAAAGAATCTGGATTGTGGCTTACTCCAAGCACTGTAGACATACCAATTCGTTCAGCAGAATCAATGGAAAAAAGGTTGGACTATCGGAAAAAGATCGGTCGCAATGGAGTGGGGGCAGGATGTCTATCAGAACAGGTGGAATGGTCGGGAGCGGGGAAGCCAGTGGGTTACATAACGAAAGAAAAATGGGGGACACCGAAAGCTCAAGATTCGCGTCATGCTTTGAGAGACAGGGGCAAGGGCAATTTGGGGGAACAAGTTTCGGGTCTGCACAATGGTGGGAAACTGAACCCAACGTGGGTAGAGTGGCTGATGGGGTGGCCGCTAGGGTGGACAGACTTAAAGCCATTGGAAACGGACAAGTCCCACTTTGTGCAGCAATAGCTTGGAAAACACTTATAAAAAACATTTGGGAAGATCAAAATGACTGAACCTGTGTACGAACTACACCCCAAAATGCTGCTTGATTCGGCGCTGAAATACGCCGAGCGCGGCTTTCGTGTGCTGCCATTACATAGCATCCGAAACAATGCCTGCACTTGCGGCAACAGTGTGTGCAAATCGCCGGGCAAACATCCGCTGACGCTACATGGGGCAAACGACGCAACGCTCGACCAAACGCGCATTCGTGGCTATTGGTCAGAATATCCATTCGCCAACATCGGCATTGCGATGGGCGATAACGACATCGTGGCGCTTGACGTAGACACGCGAAACAATGGGCACTTGTCGCTTGAGGCGCTCATTCAACAGCATGGCCCATTTCCCGACACCGCAGTGCAACGCACTGGCAACGGTTGGCACTACCTATTTCGCGTTGATCCACAAACCATCGCCAATGTGCGTGGGTTGCTCGCACAGGGCATTGACATCAAGGCTAACGGCTACATCGTGGCAGAGCCTAGCATCCACCACAGCGGTCGCAGGTACGCGTGGGATGAAGGCTTGGATGTATTACAGGGCTTCATTCCTGCCCGCGCGCCAGTGTGGTTAGAGCGTCTTATGGTTGAGCACATCGGCGAACGCACAGCCAGTGCGCCTAACCTACCGACCTTTACGCTGCCCAAACAATTAGCCGAAGCCGCCAACGCGCTTGAGCATTTAGATGCCAATGATTATCACCAGTGGATTGAAGCAGGCATGGCGCTACATGCCACAGGACTTGGTGACGCAGCCTATCAAGTGTGGGTGGAATGGTCGCAGGAATCTAATAAGTTCGACCACAAGGTGCAGCGCAGCAAGTGGATGAGCTTCGGGCGCGGTAAATCTGCGGTCACCATAAAAACCCTTTTTTCCCGCGCTCAAGCCGAAGGCTGGGTGAATCCTATGTCGATCAGCAAAACCACAGCGCCGACGGTTACGCCCACCACCGCTCAATTCACGGTAGAAACAGGCAATGAATTTGCACGCCGTTTTAAGCCACCACAATACGTTATAGACGGTTTATTGCTGCGAGGGTACCTGCATGGGTTAACTGGACTGTCGAACGCAGGAAAGACGGCTATAGGGCTTTCAATGGCAGGTTGCGTGGCGCTTGGTCGGTCATTTGGGCAGCACAAGACAGAACAGGCAAAAGTGCTGTTCCTAGCTGGCGAAAACCCCGAAGACATACGCCTGCGGGTGCGCGGTATGCAAAAGGCATGGTTTCTACCCGATGGATTTGCCGATCTCACGTTCGCCTTCGCGCGGTTTGATCTTGATGCCAATATGTCGCACCTTGAAGCACTGGCAGAACAACACGGCGGGTTTGGCTTGGTGATTGTGGATAGTTCTGCGGCTTTTTTTGCCGGTCAGGACGAAAATAGCAATACCGACATGGTCATGCACGCCATCAAACTGCGCCGCTTGACCGAACTAGCCGGTCGGCCTGCGGTGATGGTCTTGTGTCATCCAAGCAAATACGCCAGCGGTCACGATGCGCTGATGCCACGCGGCGGCTCGGCGTTTCTAAATGAGCTAGACGCGAACCTGACCGCTTTCAAAGATGGCGAAGTAGTGCAGTTAGGCTGGAATAAGGTACGCGGCCCCGCGTTTGATTTTATCGACATGAAACTTGAAGTGCACATCCATGATGGGATTAAGACCAATCTAGGCTCGGCGGTCACATCCATCGTTGCCACGGCGGTCGATGCGCGTACCACCGACCAACTACAGCGACAGCTAGAAGCAGACGAAAATATGTTGCTGCGCGTCATGTTTGATGAACCTAAATTGTCTTTACGCGATTATGCCGAGCGTTTGGGCTGGCACACAAAGACTGGCCAGCCGTACATTGGCAAGGTTCAGCGGCTTTTTAAAGACCTTGAAAAAGAAAAATTGGTACGCCGTTATCGCAAGCGTTTTGTGCTCACGGCAGCCGGAAAAAGGGCAAAAGATGAGGGCTAAGATGGGGGGTATTCTGTATCAACATATCTTTGATGTTTTTGGGTGATACAAAAAGTCGATAGATAGGGGGGTATGTTTTGGGGGTTTTTGTTGGAAAACATACATAAAAACACGCAGTTAGCGCGTTTTTGTATTTGATACGTATCACATCTTTTTGGACAAAAAAATACAAGATTTTGTATTTTATGGTCTTTCTTAAGGGATACGTATCACGATACAGTTGACCAAAAAACGGCGTGTTTGCGCGCCGTTTTTGATGGTCGGAAATTGAACGATTGAAAGGATTGATATGCGCCGAGCAGCAAAGGTAGATGGGAATCATTCTCAAATAGTGCAGGGGTTTAGGAATGCTGGTTGCTCTGTGTTGTCGCTCGCCGCAATTGGCAAAGGCGTACCCGACTTGCTAATTTCGTTTGGCGGTGTGACGTGGTTGGTGGAAGTCAAAATGCCTAAAGGTAAATTGACCGACGACCAAACGCGGTTTCTAACCGGCTGGACAGGATGCCACGCCATCGTCACCGATCAGGTCGGCGTTGAACACGTCGTGCAATCAATGCTCGCGCAATCAATGTCATTGACAAAAACATAAAAAGGTTCAGAATTCGATTGCATTTCCTTAAAAACAAGGAAAAATCTTGGAAAAATACGTTACAAACTTTCTTTTGGCGTTATTGCATAGCGGCACCAATACGCATCTCATGCACTGGGCAACTGATAGCTACGCCAAGCACGTTGCGCTCGGCACATATTATGATTCCATTATCGACTTGGTGGACGCATACGCCGAAGCCTACATGGGCAAGTACGGACAACTAAAAAAGTTTCCGTCCGAATATCACCAACACGATGACCCTGTGCGTTACCTTGTCTCAGTTAACAAATTTGTCGGTGATGTGCGCGGCAAACTACCGCAAGATTCCGAACTCAACCAACTTGTAGACAACATTCAAGAACTTTTGGACACAACAATTTACAAACTTAAATATCTTAAATAATGGCAGACCCCACAAAACTTGCCGCAGCATTACAGTTTTATTCAACTCAACAAGGAATTGATCCTTTTGGTTTGCGGCACAGCGGTGAGGGCGTAAAAGGCAAAGGCTATTTTGGCGCTTTGCCACACAAAGAAGGCGGCGTATCTACTGAGATTTCTGCGGAAAGCGACATCAACGGCAAAAACGTAGAACACCCATTGATTGTGCCAACACTTAGCGCAAGCGAAATTGAGCATTTATTGGCAGGCAACGAACCAACAGAATCTATTTACAAAAAAGCTACAGAACACGCAGCAAGCAGAATCGGCAAAGGTATGAACCCATTTGCACAACCTAACGAATTGCGTTATCCATTACCAAGAGAATAACCATGCCATCACACTCACCGGCACAAGCACGAATGATGGCTGCGGCAGCGCACAACCCCGAATTCGCAAAGAAAGTGGGCGTGCCAGTTGCCGTTGCGAAAGAGTTTAATCAAGCGGACAAAGGCAAACGATTGGCTGAAGCCATGAAAAAGATGTCTTATCGCAAATAGAGATAAAGAGCGACACAAAACGATGGCAAAAGGAATAAAGACCGGCGGTGGATCACGACAAGGCATTCCTAACAAAGCTACGCAGGATGTAAGGGCAGCCATTGCACTTATCGCACAACGCAATGTAGAGCGTTTTGAGGGCTGGATTAACCAAGTCGCTGAACAAGACCCCGCAAAAGCGGCTGATCTGTATTTGAAAGCAATCGAGTATCACATCCCTAAATTGGCGCGCACTGAGATGAGTGGGCCTGACGGAGCACCACAGGCAATGCACATCACATGGTCGGAACCAACAAAATAGTCCTGCCCTATGCGCCACGCTACGCGTTCATGCCATTCCATAACCGTACCGAACGCTGGGCGTGTTTGGTCGCGCATCGTCGCGCAGGCAAAACCGTCGCTGCAATCAACGACATCATCCGAGCAGCGATTATGAGCAAAGACAAAATGCCGTTGTTCGGTTACGTTGCTCCGTATCGCTCGCAAGCAAAATCCGTTGTTTGGGATTATCTCAAGCATTACGCACAGCCCATCATGGCTGACAGCAACGAAGCGGAACTGACCGTCACGCTGGTCAACGGCGCAAAAATTCGTTTGTTTGGTGCTGACAATGCAGACGGCATTCGCGGGTTAGGCTTTTCGGGCGTTTACTTGGATGAATACGGTGATTTCAAACCAAGCGTGTTTGGTAACGTTATCCGACCAGCGCTATCCGATAAGCAGGGCTGGTGCGTGTTTGGCGGTACGCCGAAAGGCAAGAATCAGTTTTGGTCGATCTACTCAACCGCACAACGCAGCAAGGGCGAATGGTTTCATCTGACACTGCCCGCCAGCAAGTCAGGACTGCTACCCGATAGCGAATTGGCAGCCGCGCGCGCACAGCTATCCGAAGATCAATATCTGCAAGAATACGAATGCTCATTTGAGGCGGCGATTCTTGGCGCGTTCTACGGCAAGGAATTGCGCGAGGCAGATGACGAAGGTCGCATCACTACAGTCGAATATCAGTTCGAGCTACCAGTGCACACCGCATGGGATTTGGGCTACCGCGATGACACGGCGATTTGGTTCTATCAAGTCATCGCAGGCGAAATCCACGTCATTGACTATTTCGCAGTATCAGGCGCAAACATCGCCGAACTTGCCGATGTCATCAAGTCAAAACCCTATAAGTATGGCAAGCACTATTTGCCGCACGACGCAAAAGCAAAGACGTTGGCAGCACAAGGCAAATCCATCATCGAACAACTTGCCGAGCATCTTGGCATCTCATCGCTCAAGATCGTGCCCGACCTGTCAGTGCAAGACGGTATTCAAGCCGTGCGGCAGATGTTACCGCGCGTGTGGTTTGATGCCGACAACTGTCACGAAGGCATTGAGGCGCTGCGTCAATACCAGCGCGAGTACGATGAGGATAAAAAAGCATTTAGACAAACGCCACGCCACGATTGGACATCTCACCCAGCAGACGCTTTCAGGATGCTCGCAATCGCGTGGCGTGCCGAACCAAAAGTTAAAGCACCCGATACAATTCGCCCGCTGATCGTCGGGCCGCAGAATACGGTCACACTAAACGATATGTGGGCAACCACCAAATCACAAAGGAGTAGCAGAATATGAGCGGCGTATCTTATCCCTATGCTTATGCATACGAAACCGTTGCAGCATCACAGACCGCGCAGGTCTTGGGCGGCACAGGTGCAGTCGGCGATTACTTGCATCGCATCGTTGTGACGGTTAGCACCGCGCTAACTGGCACTGTCACCATCTTGGATGGCTCAACATCTATTGCTGTTGTGCCTGCTAGCACAACGATTGGCGTTTATAGCATTGAGCTAAACATGCGCTCGGCTACCGGTGCGTGGAAAGTCACGACAGGCGCAGGTGTATCGGTTATCGGCGTGGGCATCTTCTCGGCATGATGAATAAGCCGGGGCTATACGCCAATATCTTAGCCAAGCAGGAGCGGATCAAACACGGTTCGGGCGAACGTATGCGTAAGCCCGGCGAACCGGGCGCACCGACCGCAAAAGCGTTCCGTGAATCAGCTAAGACAGTTAAACCGGAAAACAAGAAATGACAGCAGCATGGACACGCAGTGAAGGCAAGAACCCAAGCGGCGGTTTAAACGCCGAAGGGCGCGCGTCCTATCACCGCGAAACTGGTGGCACATTGAAACCGCCAGTGAAGTCGGGTGACAACCCACGCCGTGCGTCGTTCTTGGCTCGGATGGGCAACATGTCGGGGCCGATGGAAAAGAACGGTGAACCCACTCGCCTTGCACTTGCACTGCGTGCTTGGGGCGCGTCAAGCAAAGAAGATGCGCGAGCAAAAGCTAAAGCTATTTCTGCAAGGAATAAATGATGGAACAACAAAGCACAGGCGTGCAAAAGTGGATGAACGTCATCGCTCAGTACGACGGTGAGTTCAAGAAATGGGAAGCGCGTACACAAAAAATCATCAAGCGTTACCGCGATGATAATCGTTCCCAAAACACTAACGAAACGGCAAAGTTCAACATCCTGTGGTCAAACGTGCAGACGTTGATCCCCGCCGTTTACGCACGCCTACCAAAAGCCGATGTGTCGCGTCGCTTCGGTGACAATGACCCAATCGGTCGCGTGGCCTCGCAGCTAGTTGAGCGCGCGCTGGACTTTGAGATTGAGCATTACCCCGATTTCCGCGCCACGATGCGTCAATGCGTCGAAGATCGGTTTCTTGGTGGTCGCGGCGTGGCATGGGCGAGGTATGAGCCGCACGTTCGCGCGGTGGGCATTCCCGAAGATGGGTTAGAGATTACCGAAGATGTGGACACCGAGCCGCACGCTGAATCAGAAGATGGCAGCGCAGGTATGCCGCAAATGGCAGAGGAAATCGAATACGAATGCGCGCCGGTTGATTATGTGCATTGGAAGGATTTCGGTCATTCCATCGCACGCACATGGGAAGAAGTGACGTGCGTGTGGCGTTGGGTTTATATGACGAAGGACGCGCTGATCGAGCGATTCGGCGAAGAAAAAGCTAAAACTATCCCGCTTGATTCCGCGCCCGACACGCTCAAGCAATACGGTCAATCGACAAAAGAACACACGCGCGCAATGATTTGCGAACTGTGGGATAAAGAATCGGGCAAGGTGTATTGGTTAAGCAAGAACGCTCCGCAATACATTGACGTGCGCGATGATCCGTTGGGGCTTGAGGGCTTTTTCCCATGCGCTAAACCGCTGTATGCCACGATGACAAGCGACACGCTAGTGCCTGTGCCCGATTTTGTGCTGTATCAAGATCAGGCGGTCGAACTTGACATCCTGTCTGACCGCATTGATGGTTTGGTCAAGGCATTGCGCGTGCGCGGCGTTTACGATGCTAGTCAGCCAGCATTGCAGCGATTGTTGACCGAAGGCGAAAACAATGCGCTTATTCCTGTGGATAACTGGATGGCGTTTGGTGAAAAGGGCGGGCTAAAGGGCGCGATTGATTTGCTGCCAATTGACATGCTGGCTTCCACGCTCAATCAGTGCTACCAAGCGCGCGCAGATATCAAAAACCAAATCTACGAAATCACAGGACTATCGGACATCTTGCGCGGTGCGTCATTTGCCTCTGAAACCGCAACCGCACAGCAAATCAAAGGGCAGTTTGCGTCGCTGCGTCTAAAGGCCATGCAAGAGGATGTGGCGCTATTTGCGACCGAATTGCTACGTCTCAAGGCGCAAATCATTTGCACCAAGTTTCAGCCGCAAACGATTCTGTCTTACGCAGCTGCGGCGCAGATGGTGCCGCAAGATCAGCAAATGATCCCGCAGGCGCTTGAGCTAATCAAAGACCGTCCGTTGCGTAACTTCCGAATTGACGTTGCTGCCGATAGTTTGGTGCAGTTGGATGAAGCGCAAATGAAGCAGGATCGCGTTGAGTTCATCACCGCGTTTGGCGGGTTCTTGCGTGAAGCGCTGCCAGTGGCACAAGCATCGCCCGAAATTACGCCGATGCTGATTGAAGTGATGAAGTTTGGCGTAACCGCGTTCAAGCAATCCAAACCGATTGAAGGCGCGTTAGACGCGGCGCTCGATCAGTTGAAGGAAAAGCAACAGCAAGCCGCGATGAACCCGCAACCCAAACCCGATCCGGAAATGATGAAGCTACAGGCGCAGCAGCAATCCGATCAGATGCGCGTGCAGGCAGATGTGCAAGCAGCACAGGCAAAAGCGCAAATGGAAGCGCAACTGGCACAAGCAAAGATGCAGGCCGATGCTGCGATGAAGCAAATGGAATTGGACGCAGAGGCGCGGTTAGAAGCGCAAAAGCAACAGTTCGAAGCGCAGATGGCAGCGGAAAAACTTGCACGCGAAGAAGAATTCCAGCGTTGGAAAACGGAACTCGAAGCCGCGACAAAGGTCACGGTGGCGCGGATTTCGTCGAATCCGGGCGTGGATATACCGCTTGTCGAGGCCGCTACCGCAAGCGCCGAGCGCATGACACAGGAGCTTGGTGCGGGCGTGCAGAGTGCGCTAGAAGGCGTGGAAATGCTTCATAGAGGCATGGCTGATACCGCGCAGAAAATGGAAACGATGATGCAGGTGATGTCAGCGCCGAAACGGATTATTCGTGGGCCTGATGGCAAAGCAATCGGTGTTGAAATACAGACCCAATAATGAATGGTGGATGGGATACAGGCACTTGGGATTCGGCAACGTGGGATTACGTTCCCACGCTTATCGATCTTGACACGCACGATGGTGACAAGCTACGCGACCGCTTTAAGCGGGAAGCCGAAAACCGCGAAGCGAAGCGCCGCGAGCTTATTGCCGTTTACGAACGCATTGTTGAAGGCAAAGAAGATGTGCCCGAAATCGTCGAGCCGTTGCGCGAACACGGCATCACTAGCAAAGCCGAAATCCTTACAGGCACCACGTTTGACTATGACGCAATCATCTCGCAACTGCACGCAGCACAGCAGGTATGGGATAAACACATTGAAGCCGATGACGAGGACGTACTTTTACTGCTATGACTAGACGATCTTGGGTTTATATCAACGGTGAGGCGATTGAGAAAGGCGAATACGATGCCGAGCCAGCCGCGCACTATGTAATGAACGACATTCAACCGTACCAATCCATGATTGACGGTTCGATGATTACAAGCCGCAGCCGTCACCGCGAGCATTTGCAGGCACATGGCTGTATTGAAGTTGGCAACGAAAAGATGCAAAACAGTGCGCCCGCGCCTGTTGAGAGTCAACGGCGCGACATTTTGCGCCAGCAGGTAGGCAACATGACGCACAAAGAGGCAAACAGAATTCTGAGCAAATTGCGCGATGATGCGCGTTTTACCCGCCGTTAAACCCCCACAGGGAGCAACAAATGTCTGAGATCACACAAGCCGATTCTGAAACACGCCGCGACCTTTTGACCGAGCAGTTTGAGTTAATTGAAAACGAAGCATCCGCAGAACCCGCGCCTGCGCCTGCAAAGGCAGAGGCGGTAGAAGAAGCGCCCGCAGCCGAGACAAAGCCCAGTGCGCGCGTGCGCGACGAATCAGGCAAGTTTGTATCAAAGAACGCGCAGCCCGCCGAAGAACCTGCGGTTGAGGAAGTGGAAGAACCGCCAGTGTGGAAGCGTCCACCTGCGTCGTGGAAAAAGGACTATCACGAAGCATGGTCAAGCGCCGATCCGCGCCTGCAAGAATACGCATGGCAGCGCGAAGAACAAATGAAGGCTGGCGTTCAGCCATTGCTAGAAAAGGCTAAATTTGCCGATCAGATTCAAGAAGTCGTGCAGCCATATATGCAGACGATTCAAGGCTTGGGTATTGACGCGCCGCAGGCGGTCAAGGCGTTAATGGAAGCCGACCATGCGTTGCGCTACAGCGACCCCAACCAAAAACGCGCGTTGTTCGCTCGACTTGCACAGCAATATGGCGTAGATTTGTCGGGCGTAACAGAAATTCAGCAGCAACAAATGCCTGCCGATCCCAATGTTTCGGCGCTTCAGCACGAATTGAACAGAATTCGTGGCGAGGTGATGAGTTGGCGGGAACAGCAGGAGCAAGAAAAGAATGCTCAACTTTTGACGGAAATTAACCATTTTTCACAAAAGGCAGAGCATTTTGAAGCAGCACGTCCCACGATGATCCAACTCCTACAGAGTGGTGTCGCGCAGACGTTAGATGATGCATATGAAAAAGCAATTCGTCTCGATCCGGAGCTTTTTGAAAGCGTTCAAGCAAGCACACAAGCCAAGCTAGACGCGCAGAAAAGGGCTGTCGCTGATAAAGCGGCAAAAACGGCGCGAGCAGCAGCAGTGAGCGTGCGTAGTTCCGCACCCGGAGCGCCCCCCGCCACTAAAGCACAAGACCGACGGACGTTGTTAGCCGAGCAGTTTGATGGCATAACAAGCCGACTTTGATTTACTAACTAGGAGATTGAAAAATGGCATTCGCCAATAGTTCAATCAGCGACATCATCGCGACTAACATCCAATCGCGTAGCGGTGAGTTAGCTGATAACGTAACAAACAACAACGCTTTACTGCGTCGTTTGAAAGAGCGCGGCAACGTTAAGCCGTTTTCCGGTGGTAACGTAATCCTTAATGTTGGGGTCACTCTGCATTGAAACGCAGATGTGAGAATTCTCTCTGATTGACTTGGAACTCCCGAAGGGGACAACAAGGCGGAAGCGAAAGCACCGTGAACGACTAAGCGAGAGAACACCTGCAAAGGTGAAGCGATAGTCTGAACTCGAATATAACTTGAAGTCATTTAAGTTCGAGAGTGTGGCAGAAATGACCACGCCGAGCAGTTGTAGCTCGTAACAACCTTGCCAGGAAATTATGTACAACGACAGCACAACGAACAACACCAATAGCTATTCCGGCTACGAAGTGTTGAATGTGTCGCAAAACAGCCCGATCTCGGCTGCTCAGTTCTCAATTACCCAATACGCGTCGGCAGTGTCGATCAGCGGTTTGGAAATGATTCAGAACAGCGGCAAAGAGGCGATCATTGACCTGCTTGACGGTCGTATGAATGTTGCCGAAGCGCAATTGGCTAACCGTATCGGTTCGGACATCTATTTGGATGGAACCGGCAACGCTGGCAAAAACATCACCGGTTTGGGCGCTGCTGTGCCTGATTCGCCTGTGACCGGCACATACGGTGGTATTGATCGCTCCGCGTGGACGTTTTGGCGTTCCGTGTCGTATTCGGGCGTGACCAACGGCGGTGCGGCTGTCACTGCGTCCAACATCCAGCAGTACATGGATTCGGTCGCTGTGCAACTGATTCGCGGTACGGACAAACCTGACCTGATCGTTGCCGACAACAACTACTATCGCTTGTACCTGCAATCGTTGCAGTCGATTCAGCGTATTACCGACAGTGGTTCGTCAATGGCTGGCGCGGGCTTTGCCTCGCTGAAGTATTTCGGCGCTGGTATGGCATCCGACGTTGTGCTCGACGGTGGTATCGGTTCAGCCGCTACTGCTAACCACATGTGGTTCCTCAACACGAAATACATGATGTTCCGTCCCCATGCGGATCGTAATTTCGTGCCAATCGGTGGCGAACGCCAAGCGGTCAACCAAGACGCTATCGTGAAGCTAATTGGTTGGGCCGGTAACCTCACAAGCAGCGGCCCGCAGTTCTGCGGCGTGCTGATTGCTTAATAGGAGATCATAGAAAATGCCTACTTTTTCAGTTAGCAACACCGCTGGCGTAACCCTTACCAACGTTGACAGCACCTCGCAGTTCACTACGGGTACTGTTGTCAATTTGTCGGATGGTGGTCAAGCCATTTATGTGCAAGCCCTGTCGGAAATCAGCACCTACGCTGCTGTCGCAATTTATGACACGCAAAAGGCGCAGATGATGACCACCACGCTCGCAGCAACTTGCAAGCGTATCGGCTTCGCGCAAACATCCATCGCTTCGGGCTATTACGGTTGGGTGCAAATGGGTGGTAAGGTTTTGGTTAACCTTGCTGCTAATGCTGCCCCTAACGTGCCTCTTTACACCACTGCAACATCGGGCGTGCTTGATGACGCTGTGGTGTCAGGCGGTGCCGTGTTCGGCTTGGTAGCCACGACATCAATCTCCAACGCGACTGCTGTGACCTGTATCGCAGGTTACCCGCATATCGCTTCGGGTATTGCTGGCACTTAAGATGCAAAAACTGGAAATCTCGGTTCAAGCCGCAGGCGAGCCTGCGGAACTCGCTCAAAATATCCGCGCGGCGTTGGATCGTGGTTTACCGGAGTTTACCCCTGCCCCCTGCCCGCACGATGGAACTATCGTGCTGGTGGGGAGTGGGCCTTCAGTGACAGAGTATTTTGACGAAATAAAAGCGCACAAAGAGCAGGGCAAGCCTATTTGTTCAATCAAGGGCACGCACGATTGGTTGTGCGAAAACGGATTAGAACCCGACTTGTGGGTTGATCTTGATCCGCGTGACAAGCGCAATGGTGTGCAGCGCAAAAACGATCACACCACCTATTTATTAGCATCGCGCTGCGATCCGGTGATGTTTGACCACTTGGCAGATAAAAAGATACTGCTGTGGAATAGCTGGTCGAGCGATGATGAAATGAAAGAAATTGGCACACGCCTAGCAGTTGGTGGCGGCACAACCAGTGGGTTGCGCGCAATCAATCTAGGCTATTTGTTGGGATTCCGTAAATTCATTCTGTACGGTTACGATTCGTGCATCAAAGAAGATGGCACAAAACGCTTTTCGGGTGAGAAAGCAGGCCGCACAGTTGAAGTGATGGTGGGCGAACCGCCGCACAAGCGTAAATTTTTATGTAACATGGCAATGGCGCAACAGGCTAATGAGTTTCAGTTGGTTTATACTGTCATGCCTGACATCACATTGGATGTCAGAGGCGATGGTTTAATTGCTGAAATTATGAAAGTTAGGCGCGAATGGAAACTCGCGGCGTAAGTTTCATCCACAGAGGCGGGCCACGCATGGCATCCTATCGCCTGCGCGTGGCGATTCCTGCATCTGAGATCAAAAAACACGGTTATCGGTCGTTTATCAACGAAGGTGACGCGGATATTGTGGTTTTCTCCAAACCGCACGCTGATGACGTGGAAATCATCCAAAAAGTACGCGATTCGGGCGCAAAATCCGTTGTGGATTTGTGCGACGATCATTTTGACAAGCCCATTTGGGGCGAAATCTACACAAAATGCGCCAAATTAGCGGATCGCGTGACCTGCGCGACCGAAGAAATGGCGCGCCGCATCTATACGCACACCAAAATTGACGCGCAGGTTGTGCCCGACACTTGGGAGCACGAAGCGCCAGTGCACGCCAATGGCGATAATTTCCTGTGGTTTGGGCATGAATCCAACATTAAGGAAATCTACAAGTATTTACCCATGCTAAAGGGCGTAAAACTGCGCCTATGCACCGGAAATAACAACGTGCTACCCACCTATGTACCGTGGTCAGAAGATGCGTTAAAAGCCGAATTTGCGCGTGCTAACGTGGTTATTTTGCCTGTTTCTGATCCAAACACTTACAAAAGCGCAAATCGCTTGATTAGCGCGGTAATGGCTGGATGCTTTGTTGTCGCAGAAAATAGCCTAAATTACAGGGATTTTCGCGACTACATTTATTTGGGTTCGCTCAAAGGCGGTATGCAATACACGCAAGCATTTAGCCACGAACTCAATGAATTGACGATTCGAGCGCAAGATTACATTGCATCCAAGTATTCACCCGAAAGGATCGGCGCGGCATGGGCGAGCGTATTCGACTCCATCTAGGTGCTGGTGATCGCCACTGGCCTACTTGGACTAGCGTGGACATCGCTGGCGAACCTGACATCTTGTCAGACGTGCGCCGTTTAGAGATGGATAACGGCTCGGTCGATGAGATCGCCGCCATTCATTTGTTTGAACACCTTGAGCGCGGTGACGTGGAAAACACGTTGCGCGAATGGCATCGCGTCTTACGCGATAATGGCAAACTAACGCTTGAGATGCCTTGTTTGGATAAAATTATCGGCTTGTGGAATCACGGACACCGCAGCGAAGGGATGATTGGACGCGCCCTATTTGGTATGTCTGAACCTGCCGCAATGCAGCACAAGTGGTGTTATTCAAAGGATGAAATTGCTGATTTATTAAAAACGGCAGGTTTTAGGGATGTGGAAGTAACCGACGCGCTGTTCCACGTTCCCAATCGAGATATGCGCGTTGTGGGGTATAAATGATTCGGCTTTTCTGCGGTTGGGATGAGCGCGAAGCCGCAGGGCTTGGCGTGTTTGTGAACTCAATTGTCTCGCGCGCATCCGAGCCAATCGCCATCCTGCCGCTGCATGGGCCGCAATCCACCGGCTCTAACGCTTTTACTTATAGCCGCTTTGCTATTCCCAAAATCTGTAATTACGACGGTTGGGCGATCTTTGCCGATGGTTCGGACATGGTTTGCTTGGATGACATAGCCAAACTGTGGGCGATGCGCGATGAAAAATTTGCCGTTCAAGTGGTCAAAAATGACTACAAAACGAATGGCACGGTTAAGTATATCGGCACCGACATGGAATCGCCCAACCTCGACTACCCACGCAAAAACTGGTCTAGCGTAATGTTGTGGAATTGTGGACACAAATCAAATAAAATAGAACTTGTCAACTCTGTCGTGTCACACCAGTTTTATTGGCTAAACGACGAAGAAGTCGGCGAGTTGCCTGCCGAATGGAATTGGCTGTGCGATGAGTACGGCACAAATGAAGAAGCAAAGATTTTGCACTGGACGCAAGGAATACCGGGTTTTCGGCACTACCAAAATGCTCCGATGGCTTATCACTGGCACAGAGAGCAGAAAAAAGCACATCGTGGCTTTCAACTTACTTAAAAGGAGCATTAAATGGCAATCCCCTCACGCGTTTTAGGCGCAGGCAACTCCCCTCTTTCGGCTTTATCCATTTGCGGCGATGGCGCAACTGGTTTGGTAGCCACTGGCTCGACCGCGACCGACGCGTTGCAATTGTCGGCGGTGTTCAACGCCATCACCACATCGTCGGCTTCGACCGGCGTTAAGTTGCCACCGACCGAAGTCGGCGCAATGGTTGGCGTGTTTAATGGTTCCGGTCAAACAATCGTTGCCTACCCACCAACAGGCTCAACAATCAACGCCGCCGCTTCAAGCGTTAACATCGCCAACGGCAAGGGCGTTTTGTTCTTCGCCACTAGCGCAACGACTTGGGTATCGGTAACGACTGCCTAATATGCCGATCCCGTCGCGGGTTCTAGGTTCGGGTTCATCTCAGTTAGCAACCGTCTCCATTTGCGGAGACGGTTCGACCGCTTTAACCGCATCGGGAACAACGCGCACGGACGCATTACAGTTAGTCAAAGTTTACAACAACGTCGGCACGGTTTCATCAGGCACAGGCGTTAAGTTACCGCCAACTGAAGAAGGAGAAACGATTTGGATCACCAATAGCGGCGCGAGCACGCTTACGGTGTATCCCTACGAATCAACTTCAACAATAGCTGGCGCTAGTTCTGTCAGCATCCCAATCAGTTGCACCGGCATTTTTGATGCCGTAACAAAGACGGTTTGGGAGTGCGTGCAGGGATACAACGGTTCAATGCCGATTTTGCATTACGGTTCGTTTTACGACACAACAACGCAAACAGCGGCAGCAACTAATACCGCTTATGCGATGACGTTTAATACAACGGATTCATCAAATGGTGTTTCACGCAGTAGCCCAACGTCGCGCATTCTTGTTGATAATTTGGGCATTTACAATATCCAATTTTCTGCACAGTTGCACAAAACAGCAGGAGCAGTAGGAAATATTTATATTTGGTTGAGATTGAATGGTTCAGATGTAGCAAATTCGGCAAGTAAAATAGCAATACAAGGCTCATCAGCAGAAACAATTGCAGCATGGAATTTTGTAACAAGTCTTACGGCAGGGCAGTATTTTCAATTGATGTGGTCAACCGATGACACACGTTGCCAAATTTTGGCTGCATCAGCATCTTCACCAGTACCAGCAATTCCATCGGTCATTTTGACCGTAACGCAAGTGAACAACATTTAAGTATCCCCACAGGAGAAAAAGCAATGGACAGTGATATTCAGAACGCAGATTCACAATTACACGTTGAGTTTTATCATTTCAAGGATGAACCTTACAAGGGCGAACCGTTTGTTCGGATTATGATCCCCGGCGATAAAACCAGCATTGTTGAACAACGCGTGCGTGAGGATCACAAAGAGCGTTTCCCGCGTCAATGGCTGTATTTTCAAATGAAGCACGAAGAAGGCAAAAGCGCCATGATTGGCACGCCATTACGTTCGTGGCACGAAAATGCACCTGCCGATCTTACTTACAATCAATTGGAAGAATTGCAGATTCTCAAGTTTCAAACCGTTGAACAAGTAGCACTCGCATCCGACAGCCAAATGCAGCGTATTGGCATGGGTGGAGCAGGACTGCGCGAGCGCGCCCGCGTTTACTTGAACAACAAAAACCGTTCGGATAGCGCATCAGAACTTGAAGAAACCAAGCAAAAGTTAGCCGATTTGGAAGCTAAAATGGCTATGTTGCTTGAAGGTCAAGAACCGCAAAAGCGTGCGCCCGGACGACCGAAAAAAACCGCAGATTTAGTCGAGGCAAGTTAGAAAATGTCCACAACTACGATGCTGGAGCTAGTCCAGCAAGTTACGAATGAGTTGGGGGTTTCAACGCCCTCAACCGTAGCAGGCAACACAAACCAAGACGTAATACAGATTTTGGCTTTGATGAATGCTTTAGGTTACGAACTCTTGCGTCGTAGTCAGTGGAGAGAACTTACCAAGCAACACGCTTTTTATACCGAATATTTAACCACTACCGGCAACTGGACAACCGCAGCGCGTACCATTACCGGCATCCCAAGCACCGCTGGATTAGATACCACTTATCAAGCGGTCGGCACAGGTATCAACCAAAACACGTTTATCGTGTCGGTTGATTCGGGAACGCAAGTGACGTTATCGCAGGACTTTGCATCTGCGGGTGGCAGCAACGCCACTGTTTACTTCCAAAAGATGAAGTATTCATTGCCAAGCGACTATGAGAGCTTGGTGCCGCGCACCATGTGGGATAAGTCAAAGCATTGGGAAATGCTTGGCCCCGAAGATGCACAGCAATGGGAATGGCTGTTATCGGGGTATATCTCAACTGGCCCGCGTATTCGTTGGCGCTTGTTGGGGGCGTATTTCCAAATTTGGCCCGGCAACAGCACCCCCGAATATCTTGGCTTTGAATACCGCAGCAAGGCGTGGGCTGCAAGTTCCACAGGCACAGCTAAAAATAGTTTTACTGCCGACACCGACACCTGCATTTATCCCGACCGCTTGATGGTCAACGGCACAAAACTCAAATACTTTGAGGCAAAGGGCTTTGACACCACCGCGATGTATCGCAACTACATTATGGAACTTGAGGCTGCAAAATCGCTGGATATGTCTTCTGCTAACTTGTCGTTTGCGCCGCGTCCGGGCACCGTGCTGATCGGTTACGACAACATACCGGATAGTGGTTATGGCGCGTCGAACTAGCGCCCAACGCGCACTGGTGCAAGGCATGGCGGCAAACGTCGCTTCGCTGCCCGCACCTGTTGGCGGCTGGAACGCGCGAGATTCGCTTGCCAACATGGAAGCGACCGATGCGGTAACGCTTGAAAACTGGTTTCCAAGCGTTTCTAGCGTCAATTTGCGCGGCGGTTACAGCCAATTTGCCACTGGCATTTCGGGGCAAGTCGAAACGCTGATGACCTATTCTAGCGGCTCATCCAATAAGTTATTCGCTATCGCCAACGGTTCAATTTACAACGTCACGGCAGGCGGTGCGGTTGGTGCGGCTGTTGTCACCGGTTTGACTAATTCCAAATGGGAATATGTCAACATCACAACCGCAGGCGGCAGTTATTTAATGGCTGTTAATGGCGTAGATTCTGCCCTGCTTTATAACGGTACAACTTGGTCAAATCCAAGCATTACTGGCGTTAGTTCCGCTGATTTTGACAATGTGACGCTGTTTAAGAACCGTTTGTGGTTTGTGCAGCACAATTCGCTCAAAGCATGGTATTTGCCTGTCAATAGCATTGGCGGCGCAGCAGAAGCGTTTGATCTAACGTCGATTGCCAAGCTAGGCGGCAGCATTACGTCGTTTGGCGCGTGGACAATTGACGCTGGCTACGGTGTGGACGATAACCTAGTGTTTGTTACGTCTAACGGCGAGATCATCGTTTATCGCGGCACTGATCCATCTAGCGCCTCAACGTGGGCGTTGATTGGCGTGTGGCAGCTAGGCGCGCCAGTTGGACACCGCTGCATCCTTAAATGGGGCGGTGACATCCTCATTCTGTCGCTTGATGGTTTACTGCCACTTGCACAGGCACTCCAATCCTCTCGCCTTGATCCGCGCGTGGCGCTATCAGACAAGATTCAAGGCGCGATTACAGAAGTCACAAGCACCTACCAAAACAATTTCGGCTGGCAAATTCTTTATTATGCCAAGCGCAACGCGTTATTTATCAACGTCCCCATCGCGGTCGGTCAGCAACAGCAATTTGTGATGAACACCATCACAAAGGCATGGTGCAACTTTACAGGCTGGAACGCTAACTGTTGGACAATCTACAACGACGAACCCTATTTTGGCGGCAATGGTTTTGTTGGGTTGGCGTGGGATGATAATTACATTGATAACACCAGCAACATTAACGCCAACGCGCTGCAAGCGTTCAATTACTACGGTTCTCGCGGCGTAAAGAAATACTTTACACGCGCACGCCCATCGCTATTTACCGATGGTGTGCCATCCACATTTGTCGGCATGAACGTCGATTTCCAAATTGCCGACACAACCGCTGCGTTGTCGTTTGCGCCCAATCCCTACGCATTGTGGGATTCTGCGTTGTGGGATACCGGCGTTTGGGGTTCGGGCTTGACCATTACAAACAACTGGCAGGGAATTACAGGTATTGGCTATTGCGGTGCAACACAGTTAAAGACCAGCAGCAGTGGCATCCAAGTGGAATGGGCATCAACTGACATTGTGTATCAGACCGGATGGGCTGGCATATAGTGTACGGCACGGACATTGGCGAATGGGTTGCCAAGCGTGTGCAAGGTGGCTACGACGCTAATCGTTCGCAGGCAATTGGACTAAAAAAGGACGGCGAGATTGTGGCAGGCGTAATCTACGAAAACTGGAACAAGAAATCGATTTGGTGTCATATTGCCGTTGAAGGGCGCATGACACCGCGTTTTCTTGCCGTTATCTTTGATTATCCCTATAACACCGCGCAAGTTGATAAAATTATTGTGCCTGTTGGCAGCGACAATGAAGAAAGTACGCGCCTAGTGAAAAAGATGGGTTTCACCGAAGAAAGCAAAATTAAAGATGGTCGACCTGAAGGTGACATTGTTTTCTATACGATGGCACATGATGAGTGCCGATTTTTAACTGACAAATACAGAAGCAAAATAGGAGCACGACATCATGGGTAAAAGCGCACCAGCAGCGCCACCAGCACCGGACTACGCAGGCGCAGCACAAGCACAAGGCGCAGCAAATGAAGCTACTGCCAAATTACAAGGTTACTTAAACAATCCTAATGTATATGGGCCAACTGGTTCTCAAACAGTTACGTTTGGCGCTAACAATCAACCCACGATTACGCAAAGTTTAACACCTGAAGCGCAAAAAACATTTGAAGCACAGCAACGCGTTCAAAAGGCGTTAGCTATTTTAGGTGAAAAAGGTGTTAGCACTGCGGAAAATGTGTTGGGGCAAGGATTTAAACCAACAGTCGGTGCATTGCAAACAAAATTTGATACATCCAATTTGCCGCCGTTGCCTGTCAATGCAGATACAACCGCGCAAGAAGCAATCATGTCGCGTTTAGAACCCACTTTAACGCGTCGTTCTAATCAACTTGAACAAACATTAGCCAATCAAGGCTTGACTGTTGGCGGCGAAGCATACCGCAATGCCAAATTGGATGAAGCAAAAGCACAAAACGATTTGCTGACGCAAGCCGCATTGCAAGGCATCAATTTAGGAACAGGTATTCGCGCACAAGGATTTAATGAAGAAGCAGCAAGAGTAGCAGCAGAAAATGCTGCTTCACAACAAGAATTGCAACGTCAAGCATATTTGCGTCAACAACCATTAAACGAAATCACTGGTTTGATGTCAGGCTCGCAAATTATGATGCCATCATTTCAAGGATATCAACCAACGCAAATTGCGCCACCACCAATTATGCAAGGTGCGCTGGCTCAAAACCAAGCGGCAATGGATCAATACGGTATTCAATCTGCAAATTACAATGCAGGTAATGCGGGACTTTACAATTTAGCAGGCACCGGCGGGATGATAGGTGCTAAATACTTCGGATTGATTTAATCATGCCATTCACTAATCAAATGGTTTCATTCACAAACCCATCGTTAAACAGTGACAATATGCGTTTGGCGCAAGCGTTACAGCAGCAACAAAACGCACAAGGTGGCATGCCTCAAAATATGTCAGGAATACAACGCTATCGTCAAATGATGGGCGGCACGCCTGCCATGACAGGTGGAATGGCTGGTTTGTACGCCAACGATCTTATGAAAAATCTTTTTACTGGGCCGAAATCTTACGACTTTAACCGCCCAATGGGTGCTTAAATGCAAAATCAAATTGTCAGTTTTACTGCGCCAAATCCATATCAATCCGATTTGGCAAAAATTCAAGAACAAAGACAACTTGCACAGTTGCTACAACAGCAATCTATGCAAGCACCGGAACGCTTTAGCTACAAAGGCATTGAAGCACGCACATCGCCACTTACAGGACTGGCAAAAGCGTTGCAAGGATTTGCTGCTGCAAAAATGCAAAGCGATGCGCGTAAAGAAGAACAAGCGTTAGGTGAGCGTTATCGTGCGGATCAGGCAAGCGATATGCAAACGTTGATTGAAGCATTGAAACCAAGAGAAAGTAAACCAGCAGAAGTAATACCGGGTGGCGAAGTTGGCGCTGGCGGTGAAGGCGGCCTTGCTATACAACCAGCAGTTGCAGGTAAACCTGCTGACATATTTGATTCAGCAATATTTGGTCAAGATGTGTTGAAAACGCCCGAAATGCGTAATTTGGCTTTTCAGAAATATCTTTCGCAATCAGCAACAAAAGCGCCAATTAAAGTTGGTGCTGGCGACATCTTGCTTGATCCGAACACTTTGCAACCCAAATTTACCGCGCCAGAAAAAGCTGATTATGGACAGCCAATTCGTGAACAATTGGCAGATGGCACAATTGTCACGGTTGCTTATAACAAAGAAGGAAACAGAAAAGTTATTGAAACAGGCGGTGCAAAACCAGCTGTTTCTGCAGACACTGAAGCAAGACTTAAACAAGAAAGAGATCTTTCTGATAGAGCATTTAATCAATTGTCTGAAAATCAACGTAGACAATTACAAAATGAAGCTGCTCGTATTGGAATTAGCGCTGAACAACTTTATTATGATACTGGCGTAAGATTAGGGTTAGTACAACCAAGAGGCGCTGCGTTTGGTGGCGCACCGCAACCTGCATCGGCTGTGCCAAATCCTTCTGTTAATGTTACGCAACCAGCAAGTGGGCCATCTGCAAACGCAAGAGTGTTGCAATCGCCAAGAATGATGGCTGAAGCGTTAAAAAATGCGCCTGAACGTGAAAATACTTTGCGTGATGAATTTAATGCTTTAACAAAAGATTTTAGAACTGTGCAAGATGCACACACCAAAATTCGTGGTGTTGCTAATACTGGCGCTGGTGATATGTCATTGCTTTATAGCTATGTCAAATTGCTTGATCCGGGTTCTGTTGTTAGAGAATCAGAATTTGCTACTGCTGCCGCTTCAGGCTCTTTTGGTGAACGCGTGCAAGGCGCTATGCAAAGAGTTATTAGCGGTCAACGTTTGCCGCCTGATTTAAGAAACGACTTTTTGCGTGAAGCAGATAATTTATACAAAGCACAATTAGATGGCGCTAAACGTATTCAACAAAATTACACCGATATAGCAAAAAGGATGAATTTAGATCCTAGAAACGTTATTACAGATTACACGTCTCCAGCGGGCACTGCATTACCGCCAATGTCAGCATTGAAAGAAGGACACGAAACTGCTTTTGAAAACGGTCAAGTGTGGACTTTGAAAAATGGCAAACCGGTACAGGTGAAATAAATGGCTGAAGATGCTTGGAAAGTCATGTCAATAACGCCGATTGGTCAACAAGTTCCTAGTGTTGCACCAGTTCAGGCAATGCCATCATCGGTTGTGCAACAAGATGTTCCAAATCCGTGGGCAACTGTTGGGCAACCCCAACCAATTGCAGCACCAAAACCTTTGTCTTATGGTGAAGTGGCAAAACAAGCACTTCTCAATACGCCCAAAAGTGCCATGCAATTTGCACAAGATATTGTGCAGCCATTTATTCATCCTATTGATACAGCCACAAGCATTGTAGATATAGGTAAAGGTGTCATTCAAAAAGTTAGAGAATTATCCCCACCTGAAGCGCGTGGCAGCGCACCAGCAATGGATACTGCTGCTGCAAATGCAGTTGGTGATTTTTTTGTCAAACGATATGGCGGTATTGAAAATCTAAAAAATACCATTGCCACTGATCCAGTTGGGTTTGCTTCTGATGCCGCAGCAATTTTGACAGGTGGCGGTACATTAGCGGCTAAAGCGCCGGGCATGATCGGCAAAGCAGGAAGTTTGACCGCTTCGGCGGGGCGATTGGTAGACCCACTTACGCCTGTTGTTGCGGCTGGAAAAGCAGTGCCTAACGTTTTGGGGTTTTCTACTGGCGCAGGCCCCACATCTATCAATGAAGCATTCCAAGCAGGTCGTTCAGGTAATGAGAGATTAGCAAATTTGCTTGGTCAAATGCGTGGCACCGAATCATCCAATGCGCCTGTAAAATCGGCAAAAGACGCAGTAGAAAAAATGCGTCAAGATCGCGCAAAGGCTTATCGTGAAGGAATGTTTGGGCAACAAGGAGTTACACAAGACAAAACCGTTTTAGACTTTAAACCAATTGAAGATTCTATTGGTGAAATTAAGTCTCGCGGTACGTTTAAAGGTCAAGTAATTGATGAAAGTGCCGCAGAAACATGGCAAAAAATCAATGAAAAAGTAAATACTTGGAAGTCTTTAAACCCATCAGAATTTCATACGCCTGAAGGATTAGATGCGCTCAAAAAAGCAATTAGCGATATTCGTGATTCTACGCAACCCAATACACCAGCACAAAATGTTGCAGATAACGTTTATCAAGCAGTCAAAAAGCAAATAGTTGACCAAGCGCCTGCTTATGGCAAAGTTATGGAAGACTATGAAGAAGCAAGCAAATTGCTTAGAGAAATGGAAAAGTCGTTATCAATTAGCCCAAATGCAAACATAGATACTACTGTTCGTAAATTGCAATCAATTTTGCGTAATAACGCTAATACAAATTATGGTCGGCGTGTTGAATTAGGTCGTGAATTAGAGAAAACTGGTGCTGCTGATAACTTATTTCCACAACTTGCTGGACAATCTTTAAGTGCTATTACCCCACGCGGTTTACAAGGTATTGGTTCTGCTATAACGGCAGGTTCTAGCGCATTGAGCAATCCATTGCTTTTGCCATTGCTTGGTTTGACATCACCAAGAATTGTTGGCGAAAGCGCTGCAATGGCTGGACGTGGTGCTGGTTTAGTTGATGCTTTAAGAAATTATCCCGGAATGGATAAAATCAATCCTAGAGTCGCTAGAGAATTGGCATATCAATTAGGTCGCGTTCAAGAACCTACAAACCAAGAACTTAGAAATATACTTCGGTAATTATTAGGAGCATTTGAAATGAGCTACAACGGAAGCGGCACATTTAACATCAACACCACTGGACAACCAGTTGTTTCGGGCACAGTCATTTCTTCGACTGCGTTTAACGCGCTGACTGCCGACCTAGCCAACGGTTTGACCACCGCGTTAACAAAAGACGGTCAAAGCACGCCGACCGCTAACATCGGCATGGGTAATTTTAAGATCACCAATTTGGGTGCTGCTACGCTGTCCACCGACGCTGTGCGTTACGGACAATTGCAAAGCAATGCTGACAAATTGCTGACGGTTACTGGTACAGATACATTGACCGCGACGGCATCGCCTGCGCTGACTGCGTATGCGGCAGGCAATATGTTTTCGTTTGTGGTGGCAAATACCAACACTGGCGCAGTGACCATCAACATTGATGGATTGGGCGCTAAGTCAATCACGCGCACTGGTTCAACGGCGCTTGTGGCTGGCGATATGGTCGCTAACCAAGTGGCGTTAATTGCGTACGACGGAACGCGCTTTCAGTTGCTAGATGCTAATTCGTTTACCAACCTAAATGTTTCGGGCACGCTTGGCGTAACTGGCGCGACCACATTATCGGCGGCGCTAACGTATGGTGGCGTAACGCTGACCAACGCCGTGACTGGCACTGGCAAGATGGTGTTAGACACCACGCCGACCATCGCCACGCCTGTGCTGACCAACCCGACCGTGACCAACTACGTTGAAAGCGTGGTCGCAATCGGCAACAGCAGCACATCGCAAACCCTGTCGTTGACTAGCGGCACGGTGCAAACTTGCACGCTGACCGGCAACTGCACGTTTACCATGCCGACCGCCACCGCAGGTAAGTCATTTATTTTGATCTTAAGCACAGGTGCAGGATCGTTTACAGCCACGTTTACTAGCGTAAAATGGCCTAGCAACACCGCGCCCACGATCACGACCACCGCGAGCCGCTGGGATATTCTGACCTTTGTTGCCGATGGCACTAACTGGTACGGCGCATTCCAACAGGCATACCAATAATGTTTAGTTCAAAAGACATATTTTTAGGTAAAGGCGGCGCTACCGGCTATCAAATCAGCCGCAGTGTGCGTCTGCGCTCGGCTGCAAGTGCGTATTTCAATCGGACGCTGACAACACCGACAAACAACAAGATTTGGACATGGAGTGCATGGATAAAGCGTGGAACACTTAGCGTTACACAGCGACTATTTTTTGCAACAGGGACGGATAATATATTTTTTGAAACAGGGGATAGCCTTGCTCTGTATATCAATGCGGGGTCAAATGGGGAATATCACACAACCCAAGTTTTTCGTGACCCGTCTGCTTGGTATCACTTAGTTATTGCGGTTGATACGACACAAGCAACAAACACAAACAGAGTAAAGTTCTATGTAAATGGAACTCAGATTACATCTTTTAGTGGCACTATAACTTATCCTACTCAAAATTCTAGTACCTATATTAACTCTGCTGTTTCTCATGCATTAGGTGCTTATGGAGTTCCAGCATCACAAAACTACTTTGACGGCTACCTTACCGAAGTCAACTTCATCGACGGTCAGCAACTAACGCCATCTAGCTTCGGCGCAATCAACACGACAACTGGCGTGTGGGGGCCAGCGAGATACACTGGCACTTACGGAACGAACGGCTTTTATCTGAATTTCAGCGATAACAGCAACAACACTGCTGCAACTATCGGCAAGGACTATTCCGGCAACGGAAACAACTGGACACCTAACAACATTAGCGTTACTGCTGGCGCAACTTACGATTCAATGGTTGACACGCCGACACCGTATGGCACTGACACTGGCGCTGGTGGTACGGTGCGTGGGAATTATTGTGTTATGAACCCTGTCGCTAAAAATAGCAGGGTTTCTGCTATCACAGGGAATCTTCAAGTATCCGGAGATAACACAGCAAACCATCAAATAATTTACGGCACATTTCCAATGACTACTGGCAAATGGTATTGGGAAGTTGCTGTAAATAATCCAACAACATCAACAGTAAATATTGTTGGCATACAAAGCTACATTGGTTTTGCTGATGGAACTTCTTTAGCAAGTAGTGGTAATGCGATTGGTTGGGGGTATACAACCACGTTAGGTAATTTTTACTCAAGCAATTTTACGGTTTCTGGAACGGCTCCTGCTCTTGCTAACGGTACTATTGGAATTGCTTACGATGCCGACGCAGGAAAAATTTGGTTTAGGAATACATCAGGTTCATGGGTACAAGGTGACCCTGCTGCTGGCACGTCACCAACAGGTACGCTGTCAGGCACAGCAACGACAATGATGCCAGCAGTGTCTTTTTATAACTCAAACGGAGCATTTGATTTTAACTTCGGTCAACGCGCATTTAGCTACACCGCCCCATCAGGCTTCAAAGCACTTTGCACTCAAAACCTGTCAACGCCGACGATTGCGAATGGTGCGGGGTATATGGCGGCTACAACATACACTGGAACCGGAGCTTCTTTAACCATTGCAAACACTGTTGGTAGCGCATCTTTTTATCCTGACTTTGTTTGGGTAAAAGGCAGAAGTGGTGCAACAGACCATGCGCTATATGACTCTGTTCGTGGTGTGCAAAAACAGTTAGAGAGCAACACAACAACAGCAGAGACAACAGAGACAACAGGCTTAACTGCGTTTGGTAGCACGGGCTTTACTGTTGGTGCGCTGGCTCAAATGAACACCAATGCGGCTACTTATGTCGGTTGGCAATGGCTTGCTGGTGCTGGCTCATCGTCATCCAACACCGACGGCAATAGAACGTCTACCGTTAGCGTCAATTCCACTGCTGGATTTAGTGTTGTTACTTGGACTTTTTCAACATCAGCAAACAACACTATTGGTCACGGTTTAGGTGTTGCACCAAGTTTTATTATTGTAAAAGACCGTTCTTCCGCATTTAATTGGGACGTGTATCACGTTTCGTTAGGCTACACGCAGCGATTGATTTTGAACAGCACTGCAGCGGCGGCGGCAGGATATTTTGCAGCTGCACCGACAAGCACCGTGTTTTCAATGACAACAGCAGCGTATACAAACAATGACAACATTGTTGCTTACTGCTTCGCCCCAATCGCTGGCTACAGCGCGTTTGGTACGTGGACGAACAACAATTCAACGAACGGAACATTTACCTATCTTGGTTTTAGGCCACGTTTAATCATACTGAAAAACTCAGATAACGTAGAAAGATGGTTTATTTTTGATAGTTCTCGCCAAACTTATAACGTAGCAGCGCCAGCTACATCTTGGCTTGTGCCGAATGATACTTCTGCGGAAGGCGCTAACGGCGCAACAACAGCGACAATCGATTTGTTATCAAACGGTTTTAAAATCTACACAACCAACCCAGCCGCTGGCGAAGTTTCGTTTGGAACAAGAACTTACATCTACGCCGCCTTTGCTGAAAACCCTTTTAAGTACGCTCTTGCGAGGTAATTATGTTTTATAAAGCACCGAATCAATACATCACTGAAGGTAACGCGTTTGAGATCAATGGAACGCAATACCCTGCCAATTGGCTCAACCTGTCCACGCCCGAAGAAAAAGCGGCGCTTGGACTTGAAGAAGTCACCGACGCTAACGCACCCGAAGATGATCGTTTCTATTGGGTGAGTAGCGCATTAAACGGCGCGGTGCGTACCTATACCAACACGCCAAAAGACCTTGCAGGATTAAAAACGCAGTGGGCTGCAAGCATTAACGCCGCTGCGTACAGCCTGCTATTGCCGACAGATTGGATGGTCACAAAAGCGTTTGAGACGCAAACCGCCATTCCTGTCAATTGGTCTGCTTGGCGCGCTGCTGTGCGTACAACTGCTGCAAACACTGTGACCGCCATCAATGCTGCTGCGGATGTTCCTGCGCTGCAAGCCGCTATTGTGGTGGATTGGCCTCACGACCCTAACTACGTTGCCGCATAATGGCTGTCACCGTTATAGCCGTTAAAAAGCAAATCGACGCGCATGAGGACTTGTGTTCTGTGCGTTATGAGGGCATTGAAACGCAAATGCGCGCTGTCAACGCGCGGCTTAAACGGTTAGAACAAATTATGATTGCCTGCGCCGGTGCGGTTATTGTCAGCATGGCTGGCTTTTGTATCACTTTAATGATGACGTTGCTCAATTTCTTGAAATGATTGATCCGATCACCATTGGCGTTGCGTTTGCAGCGGCAAAAACTGGTGTAGCCTACGTTAAAGAAGCGATCAATCTTGGGCATGAGATCAAGGATTGCTACAACGAACTAAGTCAGTTTTTTACCGCGCAAGGTCAGATTGAAAAAGCCGCTGCTGAAGCAGAAGCGGCTAAGAACAAACCAGCACCGGATGATCCTGAAGGCGCAAAAGCGCACCAAACTGCGCTTGAGCAAGCGTTTAACATCGTCATGCAGCGCAAACAAATGCGCGACATGGAACGTGAGCTAAAAGAC
>Ga0208644_1000417_pt1 | contig 35600 bp, 48 predicted proteins | sample VirMetDEL_Nov_18_FD_184517 | JGI IMG/M metagenome (GOLD analysis project Ga0208644, IMG submission 184517) | Aqueous microbial communities from the Delaware River and Bay under freshwater to marine salinity gradient to study organic matter... | ecosystem: Environmental > Aquatic > Marine >...
ATATAGCAGTCGGGTGGGGTGACCATTCTCTTGTTGGATATCTCACAAGCTACACAGAGACTGATCCCGTTTATACTGCTTCCTCTTGGAACACCACTACGAATAACTCTAGTAACTGGGATACTGCTTTTGGGTGGGGAAACCATGCTACAGCGGGTTACTTAGATTCTGGTGATATAGGAGTCACAGTACAGGGCTACGATGTAGCTACTGCAAAAATAGATGAAGCCAACACTTGGACTTTAGAGCAGTCTTTTAAAGAAGTATCTGAAACACAGTACAGCTTAACAGGAACAGTAATTGATCCAGCAAATGGAACCTTACAGTATAAAACATTAGGTTCAAATACCACATTCACTGAATCATTGGCAGACGGTCAAGCTGTCACACTCATGATTGACGATGGTACTGCGTACACGATTACATGGCCCACTATTACATGGGTTGGTGGATCAGCACCAACATTGCCTACCTCAGGGTATGCAGTTATCGAGTTATGGCAGATCAACTCTGTTCTTTATGGCGCACACATAGGTGATGCGTAATGTTTACAGGGCATAAACTAAGAAGAACCACAGGGAACGGCGGTGAACTTAGTTTTAACTTTGAGTTCTTAGCCACTAACGTACAAACAAACAATACCGCCACTAGAACTTTTTCTGCTAACGGTTTGGGAACTGTGCATCCAGAAAGGATGATTGTCGTATCCATTACTTGGGGTGCTACCGCTTCTCGTACACTTAATAGTGCAAGTATCAACGGAGTTTCAGCTACTATTGTTGCCGACCTTAGCGCAACACAAGGTGGAACAGCGATTGTGTATGCAAAAGTTCCAACTGGAACCAGCGGGGATTATGTTTTTAGCTTTAGTGGTACAACAACCGCTGCAAGAATAGCCAAATACGCTTTCAATACTACAGCAACAACAGCACTAGATTCTGGAACGGCATCCAACCCTGTTACCACTACCACCCTAACAACGGCAGATATAGAGTGTACAACAGGCGGAGTTGTTATTGCAGTTAGGTTTGGCGGTGGATCTGCTACTTGCATTGGAACGTGGTCTGGTACTGATTCCGTTGTAGAAACTGCGGATGCTGTTACCGAAAGTGATATGTTATGGCATGGGTATGTTCTTACAAGTGAGGACAGTACAACCAACGACTTCACTACAACAGCAAGTTCGTCTACAGCAACACCAACAATGTCTTGCGCCTCTTTTGAATATACGGTGATTTGATGAAAATTTGCAAAGCATTACAGGACGGAACTTTTGCGCCCTATTCATTTGGTGAATTAAAAGCAGACCACCCACACACAAGTTTTCCTCGCAGTTGGCTTGACGGAACAAACACGGTTGGCTTGGCTGATTATGGTGTCTATCCATATGTTGTTCAGGATGACCCAGTATTTGATCCGTACACAGAGACTGTAGTGGATGGCGATCTTATTGAAAGTAGTGGGAGTATTATTCAACAACGAATTATAGTGCCGCTTTCTGGTGATGAACTGGTAGCAGCGCAAGAAGTCAAAAGGCAGGTGGATAAACTGGCTGGGGTGGAGTTTGAAGGGATCATGTGTTCTGCCACTGCTGAGGATATGTGGGGGCTGTCAGCCATTAGAGAATGGATAGTATCTGGGCAAACTGCTAACTTTAAATTTGAGAACGGCAACACGTTGGCGATCACCCCAGAAAACTACGCAGCTTTCCAGGCTGTATGGATTCCGTTTAGGGCGAGTTTCTTCTAATGAGCAGCGCAGCTTGTGGTCCAGCGTGGATGCCAAGGTGGTTAAGACAAAAGTTATTTGGTTGGTTCTTTGAGGCATCCTGTATAAAGCATGACGATGGTTATCGTAAGGGTGGATCAGAGCTTCGCAGGCTGGAATGCGATTGGAAGTTTTTGATGGCTATGCTGCGTGATACTTTTAATGGGCCAACTACAAAGATTCCTCTAAAACTTGCAGTTGCTATTTCGTTTTTTATTGCTGTCCGTGTTGGCGGGCCACTATCTTTTAATTATAAGTAGGGAGAAACAAGTGGAACAAGAATTATTTAATTGGTTAGTTGCTGGGATTAGTGGTTTGCTTGGTTTCTTTCTTCGTGTCATGTGGGGTGCTGTAACAGACTTACAGAAAGCAGACGAAGAGATAGTTAAAAAAGTAAATCAGATTGAGGTTATTGTTGCTGGTAACTATCTAACAAGAGAAGATTTTAATAAGTTCATGGAACGGCTTTATAATAAGCTAGAAACTATTGAAATTAAATTAGACCACAAGGCAGACAAATGACATACCTAGATTTAGTTAATAATGTCTTAAAGCGGCTTAGAGAACGTCCTGTTGGTACTATAAACGAATCGCGGTACTCAACTCTGATTGGTGTTATTATCAATGATGCCAAAGAAGTTGTTGAGAACGCATGGGGTTGGTCTGCCCTTCGTACAACACTTAGTGCTACAACAGAATCCGGCGTGTTTAACTATGTGCTTACAGGATCACAAAACAAAATTACTATTCTGGATGTGTTGAATGATACGGATGATGTGTTTCTTCGTTATCTGCCAGCACACGAAATGACACAGTACTACCTTATAGGTACTCCACAAACAGGATCCCCAATACACTACAGCTTTAATGGTGTTGATGTGAATGGAGATACACAAGTTGACATCTATCCAAAACCTGATGGTGCTTATAATCTTAGGTTTAACTGTATTCTTCGTAATGACGATCTTGTAGCTGATGCTGATACTTTGGTTATTCCAGCAAGACCTGTAGAGCTTCTTGCTTATGCTATCGCGGTAGAAGAGCGTGGAGAAGATGGTGGTATTAATCCAGCCAGTGCATACGCAAGAGCTAAGAATTCCTTAGATGATGCCATTGCTTTAGATGCAACTAAGCATCCAGAGGAGACATTGTTTTATGAAGTCTAAGACGGTATTGGTTGAAAGCCTAGAAACAACGTGGACAACCCTTTATACAGTGCCAGACAACACAAGAGTAAAATGGGTTATGGCTTTTGCCAGTAACGGTACTGGATCAACTATTAATGATGTGGGAATACGCATTGTAAACAGTGATACCATTACTGTTGTTGGTGCTAAATCTCTTACTTCTAGTGATTATATATTGTTTGGACAAGCAGGCATTTATGTAATGCTTGAGCCTGGATATGTCATTCAAGGACAGGCTGGTTCTGCTGGTGTATCTTGTATTTTAACCCTTGAAGAAACTGGTTATATCGTGAGTACATCGTAATGTCTAAAGAACTTAGAACAGCATCTTTAGTAGCACCTGCATTTCTTGGGTTAAACACACAAGAATCTAGTGTTGCCAACGATCCAAGATTTGCCCTTGAAGCAAACAACTGTGTTATCGACGAGTATGGAAGGCTTGGTGCAAGAAAGGGTTGGTTTTATCGTACTACTTCTGGTGGTACTGGGGTTGGGCTTAAGGGAGTTGCACCTTTCCTTGCTATAGACGGAGTAAATACTGTCCTGTCTTGGTCTGATGATACTTTTTACAAAGGAACCACAGCACTAAGCAGCTTGACAGTAACCACTAGTGATACAGTATCTGATGGCAACTGGCAGTCTGCTGTACTAAATGATCGTTGTTATTTCTTTCAGATTGGTTATAAGCCCCTATACTATACAAACGAAACAACAACGGATGAATTTAAAAGTATAGATCAACATACAGACTACACCGGTACAGCACCAAATGCAAACATCGTTATGTCTGCTTATGGTCGTCTATGGGCTGCTGATACAACAACAAACAAAACAACTGTTTACTTCTCTGATTTATTGAATGGTGCTAAGTGGGGAACTGGTAGTGCTGGTTCCATTAACATTGCTGGTATCCTTTCAAAAGGATCGGACCAGATTACTGGGCTTGGTGCACACAATGGTTACTTGATTGTATTTTGTAAGGACAACATTATTATCTTTGAGGACACTGATTCGTTCCAAGGAAGTTTTGATGTAAACACTCTTCGTTTAGTTGAGGTAATTGATGGTGTTGGTTGCATTGCTAGAGACTCTATACAAAGTATTGGTTCTGATATTCTGTTCTTGTCTGCCACGGGCTTAAGAAGTCTTGGCAGAACTATTCAAGAAAAGTCTGCACCAATGTCAGATATTACGAAGAACATTCGTGATACATTTGTTAATACGGTAACAAGAGAAACAGACAAAGACCTTATTAAATCTGTTTACTTTCCAGAACAAGCATTCTATTTATTGTATCTTCCTAGTGCTGGATTGTCTTATGTATTTGATACTCGTGGTAAACTAGAAGATACGTCTCTTCGTGTAACTATTTGGCCTGAACAAACACATACAAATTTTGCATACGATAAGACTGATAATGTTCTATACTTAGCACAGACAGATGGGGTAGCAGAGTACGGCTTGTACACGGATAATGAAGAACCATACTTGATGCGGTACTTTACAAACCATTTTAATTTTGATATGCCAAACATTATCAAGATTGTTAAAAGGGCTGCTATCACTGCTATTGGTTCATCGTCACAAGAGCTTACACTAAAGATCGGATACGACTATACCACAAACTATTTTAGCTTTCCTTTTACACTTGCTGGTTTGTCTGTCTCTGAGTACGGCATAGCAGAGTATGGTGATAATGCAGATACAATTGCAGAATATAACTCTGGGATTGCACTAGACCGCGTTGATTCTTCTGTAGCGGGTGCTGGAGACATTATTCAGATTGGCATCGAGACTATGATTAGTGGTGCTCAGATGAGCGTACAAAAACTAGACGTTTATGCAAAACAAGGTAGGGTTATTTAACCATGACTGATTACTCAAAGACAACAAACTTTGCATCAAAAGATGCTTTAGCCAGTGGCAATGCAAACAAAATTGTAAAGGGCACTGAGATTGATGATGAGTTTACCGCAATACAAACAGCTATTGCAACTAAAGCAAACTCAATAAGCCCAACACTAACAGGCACACCACTGTCACCAACTGCTGCTCCTGGCACTAATACAACACAGATTGCTACTACTGCTTTTGTTACTGCTGCTGATGTTGCCTCTGCGAGTATTATCACTGCTGCTTACGAGGCTGCTGATGATGTGCTATCTGATAGACTAACAACAGCAGAGGGCGAGATTGATACTCTTCAAACGGAGTCCTTGGACTACGAAGGTAGGGTATCTGTTCTTGAAGGTTTTTTTACTGGCAACTCTTTATTAGGAAATAATGGTTATTATATACTACCAGATGGTTTAACAGTGCAGTGGGGTAGAATAACTGGCATTGGAACTTTTACAACAGCAACTGTAACTTTTAACATAACTTTTCCAAACGCTGTCTATGCAGTTTTCTGTAGTGAATATGACGGTGAAGAGTATAACAACTCTACTGGTGCTGGTCTATATGTGAAGAACAATTCTTGGACTACTTCTGGTTGTGTTCTAGTAAACGATGCTGGAGATAGGGCAGGTGCTTTCTGGTTAGCAATAGGTAAATAAAATGCAGATTACTAAACTACCTAATCACGAAATAGATGCTGTCTGGTTTCAAATAAAGGAGTATGTAGAGGGTGCTGCAAAGTATACCTATGGTAGATTTACTGCAAACGATATTAAGAATGGTTTAAAAAGAAATCTAAACCAACAGCTTTGGATTGCACACGAAGACAATACAATATACGGCTTTGTTGTTACTGAGCCACTTGATTACCCACAGCTAAGGTCAATGATAATGCACTTTACTGGTGGATTTGATTTGCACTTATGGAAAGACGACATGATACAAACAATACAAAAGTTTTCCTACACCATTGGTTGTGACATTATTGAGTCACTTGGCCGTGGTGGTTGGGGAAAAGTATTTAAAGACGATGGCTTTCAGTCTCGTTTTATGTTTTATGAATTGCCTGTACAGGAGATATACTAATGGGTGGTGGTGGTGGAAAAGGTGGTGGTGGAGGTTCTGCTAAACCAATGCCGGGCGCACAATTTCAGCCCTATACTTATCGTAGCATTGCTGGAAGTACACAGCTAAAGCAAAACGGGCTTGGATATAATTTTTCACAACAGCTTGATCCTGCGTTACAAGAACTATATAGCACAGGGCTCTCACAAGCACAACCTTTACTAAGTAGTTACTTAGAAGGTGCAAGTCGAGAGTTGCCAGCTTTTGGTTTTGATAAAACAATTGACCAAGCAACACAGGAATACTTTGCACAACAACAAGCTGCTCTTGATCCTGTTTTTGCACAGCAACGTCAGAAGCTACAGTCTGATCTATTTGGATCAGGTCGTATGGGGCTTATGCTTGCTGGTGAGACTGCTGGTGCAGGTGCTGGTGGAATGGTACAACCAGATGCGTTTGGTTTAAGTAGAGGCCAGTCACAAGCACTGCAAGAAGCCTATGCTAGTTCTCGTGCCTCTGCTGTTAGCGAACAACAACAAGCGTTTAATCAAGCACAGCAACAATACACATTGAACCAAGCAACACAACAACAACAGCTTGCTAACCTATTAGCTGGCTATCAAGGTGCATTTGGAACCACTGGTTCTGTACTTGGTCTTGAGCAGGGTCTTGTTACTGGTGCTGCTGAACGTGAAGCAATGATAAGACAAGCTGCTGCTGCTTCTGCAAATGCTGGTGCTAATCTTGCTGGTGGTGGTGGTGGTGGCAAGGGGTCTGGAATAATGGATCTTGCTGTTGCCGGTGCTAAAGCTTATGCTGCATATCAAACAAACGGCGCTTCAACTGCCGTCACGGGTCGTTAACATTTAACTATGATATGATTGGAGTAATACGATAATGGCTGGAATGATTAGAAGTATTTTTGGGCCAACTACAGAAGAGCTTAGGGCTAAAAGATTAAAAAGATCGCAAGACCTTTTGGAAAGTACTTTTAACACAAGAAATTTTGAGCAAAGACAGACACAACAGGCTGGTACTCTGCTTGGCCTTGGTGCTGCTTTTTTAAAAAATAAATACTCTGGCGATCCAGAAATGGAAAAGGCGCAGCAAGCAGAAGCACAACAAACTGCACTTAACGAAAGACTCGCCAATGTTGACAGGCCGGATGATCCTCGTCGTTTTATGATTTTAGCAGATGCAGCAAAAGAGGTTGGAGACCAAGAAGGGTATACCAAATATATAAACTTAGCTGCTAATTATGAACAACTTGCAGAACGTCGCAGACAGCAATACAGGGATGAACAGATCAAGGGGGCAGATGAACTTTCTGATGAACTTGATATGCGCGATAAAGGAGTTGCTTTATCAACAATTTTTGATAAAGATATTTCAGAAGAAGAAAGAAATAAAGCATTACAAAATTTTTATCAGGTTGGTGGTACAGCTAATGACCTGTATGCTTATCAACAAATTGGTGAAAATCTTTCAAAGGGCAGTCAAGGAATAACCAAACGCCAAGAAGCTATAACAGATAAATTTGTGTCTGGCCTTACTAATGCATTTGATCCTATAGAGTATTATCAAAGTTTTAAATCTGTTTACGGTGATGATTTTGTAGTGCCAGAGTCTTTCTTAGATCAATTTAAAACTGACGAAAATAATACTAATGACAATGGTGGTAACGGTGGTAATGGTGATAATACACAAAAAGAAGGATCCGCTGGCGAACTTGGTATTAGCCAGTTTAAACTTCCAAAGTTAAATTTACCAGACTACTGGGAGTGGTATTCTTCTACTGGCAAGAAAGAATTAGAAAAACCAAAAGATCCAAATGAACTTGGTATTAGCCAGTTTAAACTTCCAGATTTAAACTTTACAACTTATAAAGATTTATATAAAAATACAAACGGAAAGTAAGGTAAATAGATTTTTAAATAGGAAATTGTAATGGCGATAGGCGATGTTTATGTAAGTCAAAAAAATGGACTTAGTTATGAACAAATTGGTGAGGATCGATTTAAATTAATTGAAGATCAACCAAAACAATCAGCACAACAAACAGGACAACAACAACAACCAACAGACGCTGAAGAAATTACCGCTGGTGAGTTTGCTGGTGGTCTTGCTGCTGACATTGGTATTTCTGCTGCTGGTAATATAGCTGGGGCCGCTCTGGCCCCCTATACTTTTGGCTTGTCTTACCCTGTCCTTTCGTTTGCTTCTGGTGTTGCTGGGGATTTAACGTCACAAGAGATAGAAGGAAAAGACGAATACTCTTGGGGCAGAGCTATTGTTGGTGGTTTTGCTAATATGCTACCTGGAGCAAAGGCAGTAAAGAATGCAGAAAAAGCAGCAGCTAAGGCTGGTAAAGTTCTTTCTCGTGGAGAAAAGATTGCTATCTCTGCTGGCGCACAAGCCAAACGTGGTGCTGCTGTTGGTGGATCACAACAAGCTGCTATTGCTGTTATTGATGAAGGACGCGCCCCAACCCCTGAAGAATTGGCAAAAGGTGCTTTTTTAGGCGGTGCTTTTGGTGGTATTTTTGGTGCTGGTACTCAGGGAGTTATGAATAAGATTGGTGGTAAGACACCAAAACAAATTGATCGTTTAGTTGTAAACAATGAGATTACTGGGGATGACATTGCAAGAAGTACATCCTTTAAAGAAGTACCGACGATTGACGAAAGACTTAAAGCCGAGAACATTGTTTTGGGCGTAAAGAAAAAAGTTGAACAGGAAGACAACATTCAACTATTAAATATTCTAAGTTTAGCAGATGATGACCTAACGCCATTTCAAAAAGTTGTAAATGCTATTAGTCCTAAAAAGGTACTAACTAGGGAAGTAGCGGATAGGATTTTCTATGGTAATGAAGAGCAAAGGTCTCTTATTGTTTTAGCAAGCAGACTAGACAAGTCTGTAACAGATCAAATTGGAGAAAACCAACAGCTTAGAAATGCTGCTGACTATGCACTTAGAACTGGAGAAATACCAGAACAAATAGCTGGTACTAGACTTGCTGGTGATTTAAAAACTTTTATTGATACCAGTAGGAAAATTGAAGTGCGGGGTTTGTATGCGCTTGAGAACTACAAGTTTTCTAATCTATCTGCAAAGGAACAAAAATCACATATTAAAAAACTTAAGTCTCACATTGAAGAAGGTGAGGGCATATATACAGCCACTCGCTATCGTTCATTTGATGATTTTGATTTTAAGTTTGATCCTAAACTTAGAAAAGAAGCTGTTGAAGAGTTGACACAAGGCTATTTAGAAAAAAGCAAGAAAACTAGTCAAGAAGCACTAAATAGAAAAGCTGTAATTGAAGCAGATACTCAATCAATTATTGCAAAACTTCGTGATCCTAATCTTCCAAAAGAGGAAGTTGCTGAACTAACCAAGCTATTAAAAAAAATTAACAAGGAAAAAGTTTCTGGTACAAAAGCAATAACCGAAAAAAGAGCAAGGGAACTTGCTACAAAAGACATAAACAGATATGTCAGTACGTCTGCTGCTGCTAGGAAGGCTGGTGGAATGTTATCTTATACTCCAACTGGCAAAAGGTTTGAATTCAAAACTGATCCAAGCCCTGCTGTTAAAAGATTTCTTGGTGAGATAACTGAACCCGGTGAGATTATAAGAGGAACACTTGAATCACAATCAAGAATTATTCTTAATAACATTAACGATATTAACATTGCAAAAGGAATGTTAAAAGCTGGTCTTGGTATAAGGCCACAACCTGGACAGCTTATTGATGAAACAAACTTTACAAAACTTAAACTAAAAGGTGATGTTGATACAGGTGTCTATGTTCCTAATCATGTGCAACTTGCTATTTCTCAAACATACCTTTCTGGTGTAAACAAAGAACTAGACAATGTTGTTGCACAGAGTGCTGACGATATTTATCGTACTCTGGTTTCTTCGTCTAAAGCAGTTAAAGTATTGATGAACCCACCATCATACTTTACAAACGCCTTTGGTGCTATTGCAACACTTGCTGCTCAGGGTATTAATCCTTTTTCTAGGGCTGCTTGGAAAGGGATGAAACTTGCCAGCTCTGAATTTCAGAGTGTTGAAAAGTTAATTGGTGGAAGTGACAGCATATCTCGTGTTAAGTTTAATAGTGACTATGTTGACATGGTTAAGTATGGTTTGTCTTCTGGTAACGTAATTGCCTCTGACATTATTAAAGGCGTTGATAAAGGGTGGTTTAGTGGTAAGGCACAGAAAATTCTTGATCCGCTTGGTAAAGCATATCAAGTTACTGATGTTGGTTTCCGCTATGCTGTATGGCAAAAGAACATATCAACAATAAACAAGTTTTATCCCTTAATGAAAGAGCAGGATGTTAAAAAACTTGCAGCAAAAATTACAAACGATACTTATCAAAACTATGAAATGCAAAACCCTGCTATTCGTTTAGCAACTCGTTATGGTGTTATGCCACAGTTTGTAATCTTTACAACAGAGCTTATTCGTAACCTGCATAACCAAGCAAAGTTTGCTGGTCAAATGATGAAGGGAACTTTTGGTGAGGGTCTTGGTGCATATGGTGAAAAGAATGTAAATGCAATGCGTATTGAGGGTGCTAAAAGACTGGCTGCCCTTACTACTGTAATTGTAGGTGCAGAAACAGCTAGACAAACTATCAATGCAAATAACGAAGTAACTCCTGAAAAAGAACAGGCTCTTCGTGAGACTATTGTTGCGCCTTGGGATAAACAGAAGTCCTTGTTGTTTACTAAAGACAAAGAGACTGGTGAGTATTACTACCAGAATATGTCTTACTTGATACCGCATACTATTGTTTCTGAGGCTATTAATGCTGGTGTATCAGATCAACCACTAAGCAATCTTACTTCTATGGTTGCAGATAACTTCCTTGGTGAAGGTAACTTTATTGTTCAATCTGCAATGAGAGCTGTTAATGGGTTTGATAAAAACGGCAAAGAAATCACACGTGCAGAAAAACAAAGTGCTGAATACTATATGGATAAGATGACATTCTTTATTGATGAAGCATTCAAGCCCGGCTTTGCAAGGGAATACGAAAAACTTATTGATGCCATTGGTGAAGCACCTGATCAAACTACAAAGTCTGTTATTCAAAGACAGTTTGGTATTCGTTTAAACAAGATGGACATTGACAAGTCTGCAACATTTAAGATTAAGAACACTGCACAAAGAGCTAACCTAGAAAAGTCTAAGTATACATCTGCTGTTAAGTATAAAAACATTGATGCAAATGAAAGGCAGCGTTTGTACAACGAAGTTAATACAACAAACAAAGCAATCAAACAAGAGCTGTTACAGCATTATAAAAACTTAAGGGTTCTTGGTTACTCTGAAAATGATGCAATGCAAAAGATGAAAGACTCTGGTGTATCAAGCAAGGATATCTTAAATCTTTCAAAAGGAGTAATAACAGATGTTGAGTTTGATGTACAAGAAGGAGATGGTTACTCAGAATTAACAGGAACCAAAGAAGAAAAACTAGCCAGCATTAAAGACCTGTATAAAACAGATCCACTGCTTGCAAAAAAATACCTCAAGAAATTAAAAACTGAAATAAAAGAAAGTGGACTTAACATTACAGCAAAACAAAAGATGTTTAAAAACATGAGTATCAGTGATAGGGCAGACTACATCATGCAATATCCAAACGAGTTCAAAGAGCTGCGTAGTAAAGAGTTAATTACTAAAGATCTTATGGCTGAACTTCGTTCTCGTAGGTTCATTATACCAAAGGACTGATCAATGTTAAATCTAATTGGAACACTTGTTGGGCCTGTTTCTAGTATCCTTGATAAGTTCATAGAAGACAAGGATCAGAGAAACAAACTGGCACATGAGATAGCAACACTTGCAGAGAATCAAGCACATGAGATCTCACTGGCCCAGGTTGACGTAAACAAAGAAGAAGCCAAAAGCCCGTCACTATTTGTTAGTGGTTGGCGACCTTCTATTGGCTGGATATGTAGTGCCTCTATGGGCTACCATTTCGTCCTACAGCCGTTTATTGTGTTTATTGCTGCTATGTATGGGACACCAATAGAAAACCTACCAGAGTTTGATATGAGCAGTCTTATGACTATACTGCTTGGTATGCTTGGGCTTGGTGGTTTAAGAACATACGAAAAACAGAAGGGTTTAACTAAATGAAGAAAGACTCAAGACTGGAACGCGCAGGGGTATCAGGTTATAACAAACCAAAGCGTACACCAAGTCACCCTAAGAAGTCCCATGTTGTAGTTGCCAAAGAGGGCGAACAGGTTAAGACTATTCGCTTTGGTGAGCAGGGAGCTAAGACTGCTGGTAAACCTAAAGTAGGTGAGTCAGAAGAAATGAAAAAGAAACGTGCATCATTCAAAGCAAGACACGGTAAGAACATTGCAAAGGGTAAGATGAGTGCAGCCTATTGGGCTGATAAGGCTAAGTGGTGATAACATGCCACTAAAGAAAGGTAGCTCAAAGAAAGCAATCTCAGAAAACATCAGTAAGGAAATAAAAGCAGGGAAACCGCAGAAGCAAGCTATTGCTATTGCACTATCAAAAGCAGGGAAGACCAAGAAAAACAAAAAGAAATAAAAAAAGGGGGCTGCAATGGCCCCCTAGTTTTTATATCTCGCACTGTCCTCCTGTACAAGCTAGTGTTTGTGTACCCTCGGTTTGGTCTGTGGTTTCATTGATATTCCAGTCAATCTCTGTTGGCATCTTCTGCAACAACTCCTCATAACGTTCCTTCGTAATCTTTTCATATGGTGGTTGCACATAAGAGTGATCCAAATAGGGTAAGAAAGATACACCACTAACTTCATCAAAGTTATTGTACAACCAATTGCCAATCTCAAGGAACTCGTTGTCATTATAGTACACAGTAATGGATGGCTTGTGTTCACACCAATGCTCTTGGTAAATAGACCACAGCTTAAGCTGATCCATACCAGTTTGATCTGAAGACATTACAGAACCTTCTGGTGCTTTCTGTGGGAAGCTAAACACTGCCGTAGTTGGGCTTGTAACGTCTACTTCCCACGGTACACCAGCATTACTTAATACCTGACACAATGGATCACGCATATCAGCACGTACCCTACGGATATAGTAATCACTGTATCGTCCATGAATACCACTGGCAGAGTTTACAAGCTGGGATACAGTACCAGAAGGTTTAACACAAGTAATAGCGGTAGACTGGTTGATACCAAGTTTCTCAGCCCACTCTTTGTTTGTATCAACAGCTACTTGACGTAGTATTTTTAGAATATCAGAAAGATCTTCAACCTCTTCCTCATCGTCTTCATCATACTCTTCACCTAAGAAACAATCCCAAGTGTTGTCTATGCTAAGGTAGTCATAATAGTCGCCACCAAGCAGATACTGTTTGTCTGGCGCGTAGTATTGTTCTTCTTCAAATGCGTTGCATCGGGCATTCCAAGCAACAGCAGCATCAATCTTCCCAGACATAATAGGATTGTCCAATATCCCAGTCAGTGATACACCAAGCAATGCTTCTTCTTCTGTGTTCTTTTTCCATACTGATCTGAGATACCTAAAGTCAACCAGTGTGCTTTGAAGTGTACCAAGAATAGTAGCAATACGAACCTTACGCTTTAGTGATGTAATGGTATCGTCTGCACGAACAACAACCTCAGACAGATTACAAAACTGATTAGGACGAAGAATAATCTCAGAGCATGGGTTAGTACCAAACTCATGGTCTGTGTCCCTACGTCCATTCTTTGCTGCTTGTTTCTTGCTGGCTACCCTACTAAAGATACCACGCTCTCCAGACTTGGATTCATACAGAGAAACCCACTCACTTAGGAAAGCATTAAAGTCAGGCTTCTCAGTGTAACAAGCAGAGTTATTTGCAAGGCCACGCTGGGGTTCTTCATCCCACCACTGCCCATGCTTTGCTCTACGGATTCTATCGTCTGAAAGGTTAGAGAGTGAGATCAGGGCAGACCTACGTACACCACCAACTACTACGATCTGTGCAATCTTACAACAAATATCATGGCATTCAATGCTGTTTAGTTTACGCTTTGCTGCCTTCTTGAATACAGAGACAGTATAGTTAAACAGATCAACCAATGGCTCAGGTCCACTTGCTCTACCACCAAAAGTTTTAAGTGTTGCTCCTGCTGGGCGTATCTTTGAGATGTCCCAAGATGGAACTTGACCACTATACAATAATGAGATCAGTTCACGATAAGCCTTGGCCCATCCAATCTTGCTGTCTGCCACTACGATTGTAGTATCAGTATCATGAAACTTCTCAGCAACATCAGGCAACTTCTGTATGTACTGACGTTCAACACTGAACCCTACACCAGTACCACACATCAAGACGTACATCATCTCATCAAATGCTTTAGGGTGATCTATGGCTAAGTAGGAACAGTTAAACCCAGCTACGTTATCACGATCAAGGGCTTCTCCTGCTGTCATCATTGCCCTCATACTTGGCATGACTTCTAAATCCAAGATAGCTTCTTTTAGCTCTTGAAATTCTTTCTCGTACTTGTTGTCAGTACGCTTACTAAAGAAGTTGATATAACGTGCTACAGTTTCTTCCCACGTTTCTCTTCGTTGTTGTTCTGGTAGATACCTTGCGTACCTTGATTTATGGATATACGACTCATATAAACCCATTTCCATTATTCTTTCTCCAATACGTTATAAACAATAAAAAACCCAAACAGTACGAACTGTACTAAGAAACATTCTACTTCTACACCTTCTTCTAGTTCTGATTCGTCAATAAAGAAAGTGGTAAACCCAATGTAAGGCAACCAGAAGCCAAACAATGGTAGACCAAATAACAAAATTCTTCCAGATTCTTTGCTAAAAGATAGTGGATTAAGTGTTGGTGTCAGTCCACATTCAGCCATAAATACTATTTGCATTTTATTTTCCTTTTGTTATCTGAATACTTGTCTTTAAGGAACCTTAACGAAACAGGCATCTCATCAAAGCTGCCGTTATCTACCTCGTGCAGCATCCAGATACCAGACCAGTTATTGTTTCCTTGATGTCCTAGATAGCCTTCACTGTGCTGATAGAATATCCCAGCAAAGATACCAGTGATAGCTGTCCCATCACCTCTCCTACTAAACGCTATGTCTCTGTCCTGTACATGGCCCATAACACAGCTCATGTGCTTCTTAGTAATCATAGCCCTAGCACTTGATACAGGACGGCCCATTACACCAGACGTAAAGAAATGAGAGAACCCTACACCACCAATAATTACAGGCTCTAGGTAGTCAAACACTTCCCAATCAGATAGATTAAGATCGTTGTAGCCAATCACATCTTCTAAGATGGCATCGGCATTTACAGCACGTTCTATCCGTTGTTCATGGTTTCCAAGTAGAAACACCATTCTAGGATTCCACAACCTCTTCTTGTTGCGTTTTAATCTGCTGATCTCTTTCTTAATTGGTGCAAGAAACAAGTCCATTGCAGTATTACCAGACTTAATATCCTTACTGTATCTACGTCCTTCAAAGTCCTTCTTCCCTTTATCGTAACTACTAAGTGAAGGCATGTCCCAGAAGTCACCAAGATTTACAATCACATCTGGTTTCTTATCTACGATATACCTTGCAGCCCACTCAAGATGTTCTGTTGGTACATCATCCTTAACCTGACAATCAGGTATCACTGCTATCTTCATGCTTCCTCCGGCTTTCCAAATAGTTATCAAGCTGTTTATCTTGATACACAGTGAAGTGTTTGATCCCTTCTTTCTCACACCACTGTCCCATTGTTAGTTTACTTCCCTTTCGTACCTTCTTGTTTGGATCAGAAAGTACAAACACCAACTCATAGTCTGGCAAGCTGTCTCGTATTGACTTGTACTTAAGTGTGTCACCTGGACGAAAGAAACCCTTACACTCAATCAACACATCATCAATAACAAAGTCAGGTTTATAATTACGTTTCATTACATAGGGTAAAGAAAACGGTTCATACTGATAGCCCTTGCCAGAATTGTTTGAAGCAAACTTAGCCTCAAGGCTGCTCCTGTACCTGCTGTTTTTTAGAGTCTTCTTTCTGATTGGCATTATGAAAGTCCATTGGCATTGTTCTATTTCGTTGAAGCATCCATAGTAGGTGGCTGTTCTCAACAGCCCTTTGGAAGCCATCCTCCCCAAACTCTTTAATGTAGATATCAATAATGGTGTTATCCCAATCTTCTCTTGGCGTACTGTCCAAAAGTTTCTCAGCTTTTCTTGGGCCAATGCCATTGATCCCAATAATGTTGTCAATCTTGTCGCCAGTCAACATCTGCGTGTAGAAAAACCTAGTACCTGATTCTTCCGTTACCTCTTTCCACTCCTTCTTTACGTAGTTATAGTGAATTCCAGGAACCATTAGCAGGTCTTTATCAATGGTTGCTATGACAGTATCTTCAGTCTGCGATAAAGACAGTGCATCGTCAGCTTCCATCCCATCAACAACTTGTGCGCTGTATTGCTTTATTAGATAAGCCCTAACATTTTCGTAGTGATAGGGTTTCTTTGCGCCTGATCTGTTTTCCTTGTAATCACTCCTAATCTTATGTCTAAAGTTGTTTTTACCAGTTAGAAATATCTTATAGGATTCACATTGCGTATCCTTGATAATCCCATTTACAAACAACTTACAACTATGTAGCGTAAACGAATCAGGGTCGGCCGAAACCAACCCTGTTTTCTTGTCTGTCTTTTGGCAAGCAAACCCTATCCGATAAACAATAGGGTCGCCATCAATCAGAAGTTTCATAGTTTCACCAATAACAAATCGTGTAAGTCGCTCTGCTCGGACTGCGACGCGCAGCCACTTCACAGGGCAGTTATAACGCTATTGCGCTAGTCGCCCCCTCGTACTTCACACAGAACTTAGGGTTAATCGAAAAACCATCCTGGTCAACTAACCAGCCCTCTGGGATTACAATGCTGCCCTTTCCGGTAAATCCGCAAACTTTAAATACTCGGTTCTCGCCTATAATTTTTGCGTAATCGCCTAGCTTAAACTCCATTGCTCACCTCGCGTTATAACAACAGCAATCAGTTCGCTGCGAAGAGTCTTTTAGTCGCTAATCTTGATCGCATCAGCGTAGTAAAAACTTTCATACTGAGCGTCCTCCGAAAACTCAGGAGCCTTTGCTTCTGCTTCCTCTGCGCTGTCGGCTTCCACGTCTACATAATCAACATATTTATAGGTTAGCTTTACTCTATATATAGCCATGCGAATTACACCTCTTCACCTAAAATTATCTTTCCCATAATATGACTAACTGGCTGATCGTATTCATTCCACACACCTAAGCTCAACATCTTCATTATCCTATAGTACGTAGTGTTATCTTTAATGTGGGCATCCTTGCCCATAAGTTAATTAAAATGGGATGTCATCATCAAACTCTTCGTGCGCCTCTGACTTCACCTCCTTGAGTGTAGGTTTACTTGACTCTGTAATACGCTTCTCATGAATGTACTTAGCCAACCCAAACAGAGACTTGATTGCAGGGCTATCGCTGTCATCAGCACCAGCAGAACAGTGATCAGTAAAAGAGGACTTGCCAACTGAATCACGATACTTAGCTGGGATGGGAGCGATACTAACAATCTCATCGTACAACTTATCTTGTACTTGTTTGTTTTTAACCACAACAAAACAAGGCATATTCAACACAGAGTCCCAATCAGCTACATCATCTTCTTCTGCTGTTGTATTGAATGCCTTGTAGTATTCAAGCTCCTTGCCAAGTCCAGACATAGTACGAAAGATATTGAATGGCTTAGTCCACATAATACGTGGTACTTCTTTACCATCAATGGTAACTGGGTTATCTAAGATCTCAATACAGAGTGAGACCTGTTGACATGGTGGCTTCTCTTCACCTGCATAGTTACGCTCTTGCAAACCAAGATCAGCTACATAAAGCAGTCGTCCTTCGTGCTCACCAGGTTTTAAGTTTGCGTATTCAGACTTGGTGCTTCCAACTTCTTGACTCATTTTTCTTTCAAAAGCCATGTGGCAATCTCCTTAGTGGATTTCAGAATAATCTTTAGCGAATTTTATATCACACTCTAGTTCACGGTTTAAGTGTAACAACGTATTGACTTTTTGTATAGACCTATTCAATAACTCCTTTATATCATTTTGTTTTGTTTCGTGCAGTTCTAAGATTACTTCGTCGTGAAACTGTGCTGTAAGCTGAGGTCTTTCCTGAATGATATAGGCAACCCACATATCAAAACAGAAAGTACCAGTGCCTTGATTTAACGTACTGAATTTGTCCTTATCAGTTTTAAGATGGTAGTATATCTTTGATACAGGATTCCATAGCCACAGCTTTCCGTCTATGTTTCTTACTCCTACATTATTCGCTATCTCCTTTAGCGACCAGTTACGATCCCAGTATGCCTTGTGTATTCTTTTAGCACCATGCTCACTGATGTCCAGTTGACGCGATAAGGTAGTTATCCCAGCACCATAAGTACAAGCATAGTTTCCACCCTTGTATATGTGTCTGATCCTAACCACTTCTTCTGGTTGGATGCCATCCTTGTAATCTGCAACCTCCTGTTCAGTTAAAGCATTGGCAGACAATGCAAGGTCAAGGTGTGGATCAAAGTCTGGTGTCATCATCTCCTTAACGTACTCTGGGTCGTAGTCCCACATGTAATGCTGTTTGGTACGATCCTCAAGGGATGCCATGTCTGAACCACAAAGAACATAATCATCATTGCGTACTGTAAGTAGTGATCTTATCTCAGCACCATACGGCTTACGGCTTGATGGGATGTTCACACAGACAGCATGTTTAAACCTGAGTGTATTGGTTAATCCCTGTATCTCAGCCTTTACATATCCGTCTGAGTCTACGTTATCAAGGAACCCTTTTACCAATCCTATTCTATGCTTAACTACAGTCATAGTCTCAAGGTGAGATAGCTCTGGATGTTTCTTAACCAGCTTAGACACAGACTCACACAGCGATCCATCACTACCCTTAATTTGTGGGATAGCCTTTTTTGTTTCTTTGGCAAACTTAAATGTCTGGGGCTTCCAGCCAAGTGATTCTAACCAAGACTTAATTTGCTGAACACTACCAGGATTTGGTGGCTCTTTACCAACTGCTGTTATGATGGTCTCGTCTGTATCAAATAGTACACCGGCTTCATCAGTTATGTTCTTCCAACGCTCACCAGTAACAGACAAAGAACCATCAATCTTGTATGGCTTTGATGGTCTCTTATTCTTTTTGGTTATAGGAACACTTGGCATTACAACTGAAAGTGCTTCAACTGATTCTTGATAGGACTGTTCTAGTTGAGACAGTAATGACTTAGCCTTCTCAACATCCAACTTCCACTTAGACTTCTCTTGAAGCGCAGCACACTTCATCTTAAGTGACAGGTACTTGATAATCCTATCATGATTCTCATCGTTGTATAGTTTTGTAAGATAGGATAGCAGGTCTTCCCACAAAACAGCGTTAATCTTAACGTCCTCAACACAGCGTCTACAATACTCACCAGTTGTCAGGTTCTCCCAATCATCAATCTTTGGCTTCTTAATTCCAAACCTTTCACCCCATGCTTCAAGGCCATGCTTGGGTAGCTCTGGGTAGACGTACCAAGATAAAGCAAGGGTGTCTATGATCCTAGCTTGTATTTTGATTTTAAGGATTCTAGCCAGAACAGGAGCATCATAACGGGCAAAGTTATGCCCAATAATATTATCGTCAGGGCTAAGACCGGAAAGAAAACTACGCATATCATCATATAGGGTGTGCACTTCAATGTGTCCATCGTCTTTCTGTACAGCCATGCAGTGAATCTTTGTTGCATCTATCCCATCCGTTTCTATGTCAATCACATAATCAGACATTGCTTTTATCTTCATGTAACAGTTGATACTTATACAGACCATTGGAAACGTATGTTCTTTCCACTGTTCTACTACCAAATTTTTTCTTTCTTAAGTTTCTTATCATAGCACTAGTGCTACTAGCACTTTTCATTCCAGCACAAAACATTATTTCTTCAACGCTCATTGGTGGTTTTCCTTCCATGAACTCACGGACTCTTTCAAAACCTTTTGATAGCCTATCTTGATCTCTTTCTGGCTGGTAATCTGCGCCATCAAAATTATATAGTTTATCTTTCATTGCCATCCCCTCTTAGGTTCAAGGTAAGTTACAGTTGGTTCATCAAAGAACACATCGCAATTGTATGTCTGTCCGTACTCACGATCAAACAACATATAAAACTGTGACATGTTCTTTTCTTCTTGTGGGCAGTCATCTGTTCTATCACGACTAATCCCATGACCATAGTGAAACCATTTCTCCATAGCACGTGACCCGGTAAACTCACTACTCAATACCTTAGCCCCAGATTCGTGTGGTTTAGAACCTTTTGGTTTTGGGTTTACATGGGAATAACAGAATAGAGTAATAGGATAAGACTGAACCAGGTCAGCCATGTCCGTTGCTATCTCATTCAGTTTATCGTTTGCCTCTGACGAAGAATAACGTGATATCAGTGCTGTGAGTGGATCAAGAATAAAGATATTGATGCCATCAAGCAAGTGCATTTCCTGTATTGCTGTTCTAATATCGCCCCAATCCCTACTTGCACCACGATCATAGAACCGCACCATTCCGTTCATGGACAACAACGTACTTCTCAATAGCTCATCATCATACACCTTGTCAGGTCTAGTGAAGTCTACCTTAGCGTGTTTACTTGCCAGTTTCTTAGCTGTCCTGACTGGGCTGTTCTCAAGGTCAAACATACCAACCCTGACTTTCTCGTTAAAGATCAGGTGGTGAACCAGTTGATGCTGGTGATCTGTCTTACCAATCTTTGGTGCTGCACCTACACAATGAATGGTGTGGGGTCTTATACCAAAACAAGCCCTAGTTACAGTAGGCCAAGGAAATGGGATACCCATCTGCGGGCGTTCCATAGCCTTTTCTATTACGTCTACTACGTCAACAACCTCGCCCATTCGTACAGGCTGTGCATTCCAAACAGCTAGGTCAAACAACTCTGCACTACGACCAGCCACCAGCATATCACTGGCATCCTTGAGTGGTAGAGTAACAGCCTTAGCGGTTGGGAAAATCTTAATGCAGTCCCTCAGTGCTTTCTGTCCTGCTTGATCCATGTCAAAACAAAGTATGATCTCATCAAAATTATTTAGGTACTTACGATTGTTAATCAAGTCACTAGCTGCACCCTGTGCGCCTCTGGTAAGGGACACAACCGCTGGTGTGTACTTGCTGTACTTTGCTGGTCTGTTCTCAATGATGGATTGAAACAGGGACATAGCATCTAGTCTACCCTCAGTGATAAACAACTTCTTACCACTGCTAGTTAGGTGTGAACCCCATAGATCTATGTCTCCCTTACGATCTCCTATTGCACTAAATCCCTTTTCTAAGGCATCTCGTACCTCGTATCCTACGATCTCTCCATTACGAGTATCAGGATAGTAATGCTTAATTATCTTCCCAGTTTCTTCTGAGTGTTCAACCTTTACTGAGAAGTGTTCTACTGTGTCCTTGCTCAGTTTACGATCTACGATCTCAGAACTTTGTAAGCTCTTGATCTTATTAATATTCATCTTAGTTTCCTGTCTAACCATAGGAACAACTACTGAACTGTATGGTTTTGGATTCCCATTGATATCAGATGCATTGTAGTACTTTCCACAAGCAAAACAGTAGCCATCTTCTGTTCCATCGTCTTGAAGAAACACTTGTATTCCGTCACTACTACCACACTCACATGACAATCTCTTATTTAAACACTTGCCACCCATTAGTGTAGCTCCTGCTCAGACTGTTCTTTGTAACGAAGAAAAGATGCCATTTGTTCCAGGTAGTGTTCTTCCATCTTGGCATTCAGTTTGTTTCTGAACTGATCATAACCACTTAGTTTGATATAATTCATGATATCAGAAAACAAATACGCTTCTTCCATCTCTGCTGTGAAGTCCTGTACTACATTGTATTCGTCTATTAGATCTTTCATTTCGTAATCTCCTTGTTTGTTGTTCTGTGTACAATGGTAATACAAAAGACAATGAAAGTTATAGATTCTTTCGTTATAAGGAACGAAGAAATAGTAACGAAGAAAATGCTTGACAGGTTTTTAGGCTGTGGATATAATGCTTTTAAGAAAGAGCCAATAAGATATAAGAAAGAAACAATAAGAAACAAACAACTTCCTAGAAACTTCTAAGATTATTCTTAATAAGGCCATAGCTATGTCTAAAGCAAGTAGCAAACAGGAAGGTGGTGATCATTATAAAGAGATGGCTATACAACCAATAGAGTATATCCAAGCAAACAGTTTGGACTACCTGGAAGGGAATGTAATTAAGTACGTCTCAAGACATAAGTCAAAGAATGGTGCAGAAGATATTAAGAAAGCAATACATTACTGCCAACTGATACTAGAATATCAGTACAAGGATTAAGGTACTCTTCCATTACCCATAATTACTAAAGTAATTCGTTACAAATAACTGCACTCTTGTTAATCACCACAATACAGTCAGTACACATATCAAGATACTCCTCAGACTTAGGATGGTCTGTGGGGTACTTGAGTGTTACCTCGTAATTACTTAATTCTGAATCACAAACACAACATTTCATAATCTAATCTCAAAAAAAAACCCCTTCCATTTCTGGTTGGGGCTAATGAGTATATACCTATGGGAGATACTGGGTTAAGTATCAACCGTTGCTTCTGTTCTGTCAAGTGTTTTTGTTCATAACCTTATATCTTATGTACTTGTTTACCATCTGAGCCGATACGAATGCTATGTAATGCAGCTCTTCTGGTATCTCATATAGAATTACACATTCATTTGGACTCCATTTAGTGTGATCTAAGTTACCTTTACCTTCAATCATAGTATTATGTTCCTTCAATCATGCTATTCTGTCCCCCTGAGAGGCTCTGTATTGCGTTCTAACAGGCTTTAGCATGTTACCCTATGCTACCCTACCTGTTATGGTATAGGCTGGTTTAGATCAGACTCTTTAATGAAGATACCATCAACCATTCTTCCCCTACGATCTTTGATATCAAGGTACGCAACCAATAGACATTGCTCCAATGAGATATCGTTGCGTTCTAAGATATTAATCAACACTACCATAATGTCCCCAATGTCGTCCTTTATATCCTGTCCTTTACAGATAGAGTCTGATAGTTCTCCTACCTCCTGTACCAGTTTTAGACACTGGTCTTTATCCGTTGAACCGTCCACCAGGTTTCTATCGTGGTGCCAGGTTCTGATTTTGTCTATTAGAATACTCATTTAAAAATACCCATGCCTTTTTCAGTTAAAACGAACAGTGCTGTTTTTGTTGCTTGGCCTGCTTTCTCTACCTTGTACTTCTTTTCTACTAGTCCTTTCTCAATGAGCGTATTCGCTGCTCTACTTACTGATGGGTCATCTGTCTCCATCAACCTTGCCAAGTCAGCACGATACATTGGCCCCTCGTACAAGCTAACGATAACGCCAGCTTGAAGAAGGGACAGTGCATAGCCCCGCATGTTTAATAGTATGTCAAGTTTCATTTTTATCTCCTTATAGCGTTCTAAGTTTTCTATTATAGCCTTCCACGTAGGCATCAAGCATATCTAGATACGGTACACCCGCATCAACACAAGCCTTCATTGCTAGTCTTTTCTTTGACCATGCCAGGTCCTTCTCATTCTGTGTTTTTGCAGCAGCCATTAGATGGCTGGTATGTTCTAGCAGATTAAGTGCCCTTTCCTGTTCGGTTTTTTGGTTGTTCATTTTATACACTCCGGTTTTTGGTTTTTGTAATCGGGCCAGTGGCCAGCGCATACCATGTTCTGATAGTGCATGGCCTCACGTTGTTCCTCGTATGTGTCCTGCGATGAGCACCAAGCGACAGAGGCTATCAGTGCCAGGGCAATCAGTATTTTTGATTCGATAGTCATAATTCTTCCTCGCTTGTCTCTATCCTGTCTCATTAGTCTCTGTTCTGTCCTTCTATCTCAGGATAGTAGGTCTCACAAATCTCCCTCAGTGCGTCTTCGCTTTCTGTATACAGTACATTACGAAGAATCTCAGCCAGCCGTGTTTCTTTTTCTGGATTGTATATCTCTTCTAGTGTCTGATCTGCACCCAGTGCATAAACCATCGCGGGAAAAGCCTCCTCAAGCAAGTCTGTGTTCTTTTGATAGTACATCTGTACCAGCTCATCCTTTAGCTGGTCACCCAGTGCCATGTACTCCCCATCCCATTTACAGTGTGCCCATCCATAGGCATGGTTTGCTATTTGATAATCCGTTTTCATTATTTCACCCCCACAATCAAACCGTCTTCCATTGTTACTTTAGCGAAAAATTCGCGCCCCTGTCCGGTTATATGTGGGCGATTTGATCCAAACATCGTTCCGTTTCTGACATATTCAGGGCCAAACAAACTGGTTTCAATATACTCTAAAGGTTGCCCGATGTTTTCTTTCAGTACTTTTTTGCTTGGGTAGTTAAAAATAATCATGGCGTAGATTCTCACTTGCTTTGGTTAAATTGAAGTCTCAGTTTACTCCGTAGACCTTACCGTTTGCCTTTACTGACAAGATAGTGTCCACGTTTATATGCCTGTATGCTTGTTTCTGTACGTCACGGAAAACAACAAGGTTTGGTACGTGTTCACTTGTTGCTATGTTTCCTTTTGTTCCTTTGTGTACACCAAAACGGCCATTCATTTTGCGGATGCTCCCGTCTTTCTTTATAAAAGTAATGGTAACAAAGCGGCTTTGTGATAATCCGATAAGAATTTGTGCTGTCATGTTTTTCATAGTTTAGATTCCCTTGTTTGCCATAAAAACAGCGGTAGCAAAACCTCTTGGTGTTGCCGACCGGATGTTTTTTGTCTTCATTGATTTACCGCCTAGTTTTCTAAATTGTTGAGATGTACCGAAAGAATCACACTCAACCGGCTTTTTCTCTGGCATTACAAAACCCCCACCAGTCCATAGGCACGTTTTCTTACTGTATCCATCGCGCTGTGGAATGTACTCAGGCCATTGTGGGTGTGCTGCCTGCCATTCTGGAATGTAACCGCCATATTCAAAGGGGTGAAAAGAGTGGTTCGGTTTACGCCATAGTGTAGCCAAGCGAGAAACGGGGTTTTCTATAAAGTATGGGACCCTCAAATTGTCAAAAAGCTCCCCACACCATTCGGCATAGCGTGCGGCCTTGGTTTGAAAATCTGGATCTGCTTCTGCTTTCTTTGCAAAGTGTTTAGCACCGCTTACAGCTAAGTCAGTACACACTGGAAAGGCCATTGCAAAAACGACCTCTTGATTATTAAAGGCATCACCAAGGGCGCACAAAGTTTCATAGTTATGCAAATCCGCATGAATAAAATTGATCGTCCCGCCACTGTCAAAGGTAATCGTTTTGAAATCGTCACCCTCCTCATGCTGTATGTCATAACACCAGCAGGTATAGCCAGCTTCAGCCCAAGGTTTGACGGCCTCTCCGGTGTAATCGTAAAGTGAAATTATGTTTTTCATAGTATAGATCCTCGTTTTGTGTGGTTAAGTCTAATACTTATAGTATGGTACTACAAGGTGATGCTTGCAATTATTTTGTATTGCTTTGCGATCTTCTTTCCATGTGCTGGATAAGCAATGATCTTTGCCCCCTTGTCCCAGCATGCGCGACAGTCGCCACACTTTCCTTCTCTCTCGTATGCTTGGCAAACGGTCATTCCATCCTTTGCAGAATCCGCGCTCTCGATAATTGTGCTGGTGGTCTGGCCCGCTATTGTCTCTCCGGTGATTGAGTCACTAGACTTGCGAACAACAACATTGGGCAAGGCTTCCATTTGTGCCAAGATTCCAGCAAACTTTTGGAATTTGTACATTCTAGTAGGGAGCCAATGTTTAACCAACGGTGTCGCTTTCATTACCGCTAATATCTTTTTTGCTAAGTCTAAGCTGTACAGATCACCAGAATCAAACCAACGAAAATAGCGGTCATTGTCCAGCTCTTTGATCATGGTCGCTGTCCAGTCTGTATGCTTCCAATCCTCGCGATTGTGCTGCCTAGGTGCTTTCACATTAGGGAATCTGTAATTTCCCGTAGTTGCGTAGCATCCTGAACAAGCTGCTACCAGCTCGCCATTCTCCCCAATGGATCCGGGGCAAGTATCTAAGGCTTGAAGTGACCACGAGCGGCACGGCATTTTAGAGGCTTTGCTAAACTTTGGGCTTGCTGTTTTCATGGTGTCTGTCCTCAATCAGTTTATTTTAGTATCCAAGCCAAACGAGTACCGCTTTAGCTTGGTAAGTTTCTTTGCGTCCAAGGTCGGCATAGAATTCTTTTAGGTCGGTTATTCCATGATCCCTTAGCTCTTTAATAGCCCGCTTGTGGGTAATCGTAGTACCTTGTGCACTTTCGTAGTATGTCATAGAGTCGGGAGTCTCTTGAACCTCGCGGCTTACTACTTTTAAGCCCCTATAGCCTTGCGACCTCAAAGTCGTTTGCTCACACTCTTTTTCCTCTTCAACCTCGCCTTTAATATAGCTACCAAAGAGAACCTCTTGATCACCTTCGATTGTACCAATTAGCTCGTAATATTTCATAATGTCACCTTCATTGATTGATTGATTGATGTGGTCAGTATAAGGCAGTTGGGATTGGTGTCAATAGTTTTAATATAATCCCTATCAATAGTGCCCATAACTTTCATGAATAGTGGGTGGGATGTTTCTATATAGTAGTGCAGCAACAATGCAATGGGGAACAAGTAATAGATCAATGGGGAACCAACCCTAACCCTTCCACTTACTACCTGGTAATGAGAATCATTAGCATTACTTATAAATTTTATTTATAAATCTATTTAGATTATTTATAAAGGGACGGGGAGGGGGAATTGGGCTGGCGATTTGTAGTAGTACCACCCTAGATACAAAAAAGAGTGAATTTGAAAAAGCCCCAATCTTTCCATATTTAATTTAACGAGTAAGTGACGAAAGAAGGTATAAGGAAACCCTGTCCAAGTGTATGTTTATATTATATATTTTTGTAAAAAACAACACGACAGGGAAAATCACAGCAGAATCTAAACAGCCTGCTCACGTAGTGAGACAGTTTTTAAACAGTTTGATCGCTACGCGATAGTATATCTAGTACCAAAAGAACTGTATTGGTCATATTATTATTCGTTAAAACTATTGATTTTTGTCTAAAAATATGATATAATATTACTATCCTTAGAAGTTACTAAGATGAGTAACAAGTATAAATATATAACACACTAGACATTACTTAGTAAGCTAAGGGATCTTCCTAGATATGATAGACAGCAAAGCTATGCCTGTTTATTTTGTAGAATCATAGTCTCTCCGTTAAGGGTAAAGAGTATCAGAATGTCCGAGAATCCAGTTGAGAAAGAAGAGACCACTTTAAAAGAAAAAGTGGAAGAACGAAAAAATAGTACAGAAGCAAAGGAACAGCGATTGAGGAAGAGGGGCAGAGGAAGGCCCAAGAAAACTGAGATTACTAAACGCAAGAAGCCTGGAACAATAGGTAGACCCACTGGTGATGCTGATGCAATCAGGGAATACAAAGCAAGGCTCTTAGCTTCCCCTAAGTCAAGAATGGTTCTTGACTCAATTCTTAATGCTGCTTTGGATGATGAACATAAGAATCAAGCAGCAGCATGGAAACTACTTGTTGATCGTCTAATGCCTCTTTCGTACTTTGATAAAGACAAAGCAGGAACAGGAAAAGCTAGTGTTAATATTACAATCACTGGGGTGGGTGGTGAGATAGAGACCATAGGAACAGGAGAACCTGAACCGATTGAAGGGGACTACATTAGCCTAATGCCAGGTGATGAGGAGACAGAGTGAACATAAAAGATATCCTAAATAATCCACGGAACTATATTCCTTCGTTTGTTAAACCAAACAACTTAGAAGAAAATGCAGTTGCATCTTTGTTTCAGAATGCACTACAAAAAGAACAAACAAAAACTGAACAAACCAAGCAAACACCAACAAAAACTGAACAAACCAAGCAAACACCAACAACAAATAAAAAAAGGGTGTTGTATGGTAATGATGCAATCAATGCAGTAGAAAAACTTGAGGGTAGAAAACTAAGCCCTATAGAAAAGCGTGTTGTTGTTCTTGAGGGATTTGTTCCTGAGACATATTTAGATACGAAAGGGATCCCTACTTTTGGTGTAGGTCAAACAGGAGAGTGGGCTAACAAGAGTTTTGGTGAGTCTTTTAAGCACCATGAAGATCTAACAAGAAAACTAATCAAAGATTACGATAAGCTACCAGAAGAACTAAAAGCAGAACTTGTGCAATCTGCTTATCGTGGTGATCTTGGTGGTAGTCCAAAGACAAGGCTCTTGTTTAACGAGGGTAAGTACGAAGAAGCTGCTAAAGAGTTTCTTAATAACAAAGAATACAAAGCAAAGGATACACCACAAAGCATTAAGGATCGTATGTTTGCTGTAGCACAAGCTATGAAAAGCTATGGTTCAGAGAACAATGATACAGATATGCCAAGTATGGATCAGTATGTTGTACAAGAAGGTGACACCCTGTACAGTATATCAAAAAAGCTAGGTAAAACTGTTGCTGAAATTGTTGATACAAATGAGATCACAAACCCAGATCAAATTAAACCAGGCGAGAGTTTGTTAATTTGAGTACTGACCTAAGCATCAAGCTACTACCCTGGCAACAAGAAGTCTGGGACAGCAAAGCAAGGTTTAAAGTTGTAGCTGCCGGACGAAGAACTGGTAAATCCAGACTGGCTGCTTATCAACTTATCTTCTATGCCTTGCAGGTTAAGTCTGGTCATGTGTTCTATGTTGCCCCTACACAGGGACAGGCTAGAGATATTATGTGGCAGACCCTACTTGAGGTAGGACACCCAGTTGTTAAGAGCAGTCACATTAACAATCTACAAATCACCCTGATTAACGGTGCTACTATTTCGTTAAAAGGGGCAGACAGACCAGAGACAATGCGGGGTGTGTCTCTGAAGTTCTTGGTCATGGATGAATATGCAGACATGAAACCAAGCGTCTGGGAACAAATCCTAAGACCTGCACTGGCTGACCAGAAAGGTTCAGCTATGTTTATTGGTACACCAATGGGTCGTAACCACTTCTATGATCTGTATCAATATGCCTGTATGGGCGAAGATACAACCCATCAAGGATGGCATTTTACTTCGTATGATAACCCAATGCTTGATCCAGAAGAGATCAACATGGCAAAACAATCCATGTCGTCTTTTGCTTTTCGTCAAGAATTTATGGCTTCCTTTGAGGCTATGGGTTCTGAGATCTTTAAAGAGGAATGGGTTAGTGTTGATGACAAAGCACCGGAAGAGGGTGATTACTACATCGCCATTGACATGGCTGGTTTTGATGATGCAACCAAGAGAACAAGAACAAGTAGGCTAGACAATACATCAATTGCTGTTGTAAAGGTTGGCACTAGTGGTTGGTACGTAGATAACATTATCTATGGGCGCTGGACTTTTGAACAAACAGCAGAAAAGATATTTGGTGCAGTGGCTAAGTATGATCCTATTGCAGTAGGTATTGAGAAAGGTATTTCAAGACAGGCAATCATGTCGCCTCTGACTGATATGATGAAGAAGCGTGGTAAGTTCTTTCGTGTGGAAGAGCTAACACATGGTAACAAAAAGAAGGTTGACCGTATTGTTGCTGCTTTGCAAGGGAGATTTGAACACGGGATGATTACAATTAACAAAGCAGACTGGAACACAGAGTTCCTAGATCAATTGTTTCAATTCCCAAACCCACAAGTACATGATGACTTAGTTGATTCTCTTGCCTACATAGACCAGTTGGCTAAGGTAGCCTACAACTATGAATTTGAGGGAGAAGATACCTACGAAGTTTTTGATGAAGTAGCTGGTTATTGATTAAAACAGAGTTAAATCAGATAAGTTTAAGGTAGAATAATGAGTAAAGATTACAGCACAAAAACAACACCCGAAGCATGGATCATGGATAAATGTGAGGGCTGGAGAGACCATTTCCAGACAAACTATGCTGGACGCTTTGACGAATACTATCGTATATGGCGTGGGATCTGGGATCAAAGCGATTCTATGCGTTTGTCTGAGCGTTCTAAACTTATTTCCCCCGCTACACAGCAGGCCGTTGAGTCTTCCGTTGCTGAGATAGAGGAGGCTACTTTTGGTCGTGGTAACTTCTTTGATATCCGTGATGATTTACAAGACCCAAACAAGGGTGACGTATCTTTTCTTAAGAAACAACTTACAGAAGACATGGCTTTTGCCAAGACTCGCAGTTCTGTAGCTGAGTGTTTGATTAATGCTGCTGTATTTGGTACTGGTATTGGTGAGCTTATGTTGGATGAGGTAATAGAACTCGTCCCAGCAACACAAGAGATGCCAGACCAGCAAATGCAAGCCGTTGGTGTAATAAAAAAGGACAGGGTTCTAGTACGTCTTGACCCTGTTATGCCACAAAATTTCCTGATTGATCCTCTTGCTACTAATATTGATGATGCTCTTGGTGTAGCAATTGACAAAATGGTTCCAGAGCATGTTATTCGTCAAGGAATTGACAGTGGTATTTACCTAGACGTTGACTTTGATTGTATACCGTCTGACCCAGAGCTAGAGGATGCAAGTAAAATAAGCAATGTTTACGAAGCAGGGATGGTACGTCTAACTAAATATTTTGGTTTAGTCCCAACAGAGCTGCTTAAAGACCCTATTGTTATTCGTGAGACAGAATACGAAGAGGGGGAAGAAGAAGAAGAATCAATAACAATTGATATCTTGGAAGAGGGAGACCTTGAAAAAAGCTATGTAGAAGTAATTGCTGTTATTGCAAATGGATCAACAATCCTTAAATTAGAAAAGAATCCCTACATGAAACAGGATCGCCCTGTTGTAGCCTTTTCGTGGGATGTTGTTCCTTCTCGTTTCTGGGGTCGTGGTGTTTGTGAGAAGGCATACAACAGCCAGAAAGCACTTGATACAGAACTTCGTGCTAGGGTTGATGCTCTTGCCCTGACTGTACACCCAATGATGGCTATTGACGCTTCTCGTATGCCTCGTGGTGCTAAGTTAGACATACGCCCTGGTAAAACATTCCTTACAAATGGAAACCCCTCTGAGATCCTGCAACCATTTAAGTTTGGTTCTTTGGATCAGGTGACATTCAGCCAGGCACAACAGCTACAAATGATGGTGCAACAGTCAACTGGTGCTATTGACTCTGCTGGTATCCCTGCATCCATTAATGGAGAGGGCACTGCTGCTGGAATCTCAATGGGTTTGAGTGCAATCATCAAACGACACAAGCGCACTCTGATTAACTTCCAAGAGAACTTTTTAATTCCATTCGTAGAAAAGGCAGCTTGTCGTTATATGCAGTTTGTACCTGAACTGTACCCTGTTAAAGACTATAAGTTTGTAGCAACCAGTTCTCTTGGCATTATTGCTCGTGAATATGAGACTACACAGCTTGTTCAACTATTGCAAACTATGCAACAGGGCACTCCAATGTACTCAATGCTTGTCATGGCTGTCATTGACAACATGGCTATCTCTAATCGTGAAGAGATCCTTGCAGCAATTCAACAAGAACAACAGCCAGATCCACAGGCACAGCAGTTGCAACAAGCACAAACACAATTGCAGATGGAATCTGCTATGGCACAGCTTGAAAATATTAAAGCACAAACTGCTGAGATTGTTAGTCGTGTACAACAAAACAATGTTGAGACACAACTACTGCCAATTGAAGAAGAGACTCGTCGTATTTCTGCCATGTCTAATAACATGCCAATGGATGAGTTTAAGAAGTTGGTTGAATACGCCAAGCTACAATTAAAAGAAAAGGAAATCGATGTAAAGGAAAATATGGTTGAGATGCAGATGAGAAAAACTAGTGATAACTAACAGTTATGCTAATTGACATACCTATTCATTTGTGTTATAATATGAGAGTAGATAATGGATGTTGAAAAATATTACGAGAACTATATTGACCTGTTCCAACAAGAAGGTTGGATGCAGTTGCTCGATGAACTAAAAGAATTTTCTGATTCAATCAAAATAGAAAGCCTTAGTGATGCTAGGGATCTCCATCTGGCCCAAGGAAGATTGGATGTGCTTCGCATGGTCTTGTCTTGGGAGGACTCAATCAAAAATAGTTATGTCCTTTTTTTACAGGAGGAAACAAGCAATGAGACGTTTGTTTGATTTTCTCTGTGAGAAGGGCCACAAGGAAGAACAGTATACTGATTCAGAAGTAAGGGAATCAATCTGTTCAAAATGTGGCTCAAACAATAAGCGGATAATCTCAGGAACATCCTTTAAGCTAGATCATACCTTTCCAGGGGCTAATATGAAATGGGTAAGGGATCATGAAAGAGCCGCTAAAAAACACTAACCACAATCTTCACAATGCTTTTAAAGTACGGAGAATTTATTAAATGACTAGAATCGTAGACCCTCTTGATAACCAAGAATTTGACTTGCAAGATGGCGAAGAGTTTGTTAACCCATTTGACGAAGTGACCGAAGAAGCAACAAGTGATGTTGATAACTTCTCAGAAGAACAAGAATCTGTAAAAGATGACTTTCCCGATAAGTACAAAGGGAAGTCTCTTGAGGAAGTGGTGCGTATGCACCAAGAAGCAGAAAGACTTGTTGGTCGCCAAAGCTCAGAGGTTGGAGAACTACGCAAAGCAGTTGATGACTTGCTCAAGGTGAAGCTCGACGAAAGTAAAAGTGGTAAAGAAGTAGAAGATCAAGAGGAAGATTTTGATTTTTATGAGAATCCTAAAGAGGCTGTAAACCGTTCTGTAGAGAACAGTGCAACAATTAAGCAAATGAAGGAGCTCCTTGCTAAACAACATCAAGCTGAGATCCTGAAAACTTTGGAGACAAAACACCCAGACTTTATGGAGATTGCACAAAGTGCAAACTTTATTGACTGGGTAAGTAAGTCTCAAGTTCGCACCGAACTACTACAACGTGCTGACAAATACGATCTGAATGCCGCTATGGAACTGCTGGACAATTGGAAAGAAATCAAAGGTGCAGTAGAGAAAGCCAATAGTGTTAATCAAGAAGATCGTAAGTTACAGCGTAAAGCGGCCAGCACTGGTGGGAGAGGTTCTTCTGAGCCTGTTTCTCGTAAAGTCTATCGTCGTACTGATCTAGTTAATTTAATGAAGAACAACCCTCAAAAGTATATGGCTAATATCGACGAATATCAAAAAGCCTATGCAGAAAAGAGGGTTAAATAATCCAAACTTTTAAAGGTATTTAATCATGGCACTTGGTACTGACCACGTAACAAACACAACCGCAGCTTCATTCATTCCAGAAATCTGGTCTGATGAAATTGTTGCTGCATACCAGCGCAACCTTGTACTGGCTAACCTTGTAAACAAAATGTCCCACGTTGGTAAGAAGGGTGATACCATTCATATCCCCAAACCTACCCGTGGCTCTGCTTCTGCTAAGTCTGCTTCATCTCAGGTTACACTGATTGCTGCTACTGAGTCTGAAGTATCTGTTTCAATCAACAAACACTACGAGTATTCTCGTTTGATTGAAGACATTACTGACGTACAAGCACAACCTTCTTTGCGTCAATTCTATACTCAAGATGCTGGCTATGCCTTGGCTAAACAAGTTGATGATGACCTGTTTACTTTGGGCAAGTCTTTGGGTGATGGTGATGGTTCTGACTGGACTCACAGCAATGTGTTCTACATTGATGCTGCGAACGGTTTGGCAGCCTATGCTGTTGACACTGTAGCCACTACTGATCTGTTTACTGATCTGGCATTCCGTGATGCAGTACAACAGTTGGATGATGCTGACGTACCTATGGACAACCGCTTTATCGTTGTTCCTCCGTCCGTTCGTAATACCATCATGGGTATTGATCGCTACAACAGCCGCGACTTTGTTGATGGCCGTGGTGTAATGAATGGTCAGATTGGTACTCTGTATGGCGTAGACGTTTACGTTTCAAGCAACTGTCCAATCATTGAAACCGCTGCTGATAACGCTGCTGGTGGAGATGTAAAAGGTGCTATCTTCGGCCATAAAGACGCTTTTGTTTTGGCAGAGCAATTGGGTGTTCGTACCCAAACTCAGTACAAGCAAGAGTATCTGGGTGACCTGATGACTGCTGATACTTTGTATGGCGTACAGGTTCTGCGTCCTGAGTCTGCCATTGTAATTGCCGTAAACGGCTAATCTATAATACTACGGGGGAAAGCCTTTTAGGTGAGTACCCTGTTTTTACATTTAAAAGATTACAATGTGCAGGTGTATAAATGGCAATATATCGTGGTGATGGTGGTGCTGGTGATGCTACAAATGACATTACCATTAACCAAATTACTGAGTTAAGTTCAGACGCACAAGCTGCTGCTATTGCTGCTGCAAGTTCTGCTACATCTGCTTCTACATCTGCTAGTGCCGCAAGCACTTCTGCCACTAATGCAGCAACCTCTGCCACTACTGCTGGTACATCCGCTACCAATGCTGCTTCTTCTGCTTCTTCTGCTTCTGCCTCTGCAAGCAATGCAAGTACAAGTGAAACTAATGCCGCAGCTTCTGAAACCGCTGCTGCTGCGAGTGAAGCTGCTGCCGCTTTAAGCGAAACTGCTGCTGCTGCTTCTGAAACCAATGCTGCTAGTTCTGCCTCTTCAGCTAGTACCTCAGCAAGCACAGCGACTACTCAAGCAACTAATGCCGCAACTTCAGCAACGAATGCAGCAAACTCTGCTAGTGCTGCTTCTACTTCTGAAACAAATGCAGCTACCTCAGAAACCAATGCAGCTACATCTGAGACAAATGCTGCCTCTAGTGCTACTAGTGCATCAAACGATGCAGCAACAGCCACTACAAAAGCATCAGAGGCTTCTACAAGCGCATCTAATGCTGCTACCTCAGAAACCAATGCTGCTGCTTCAGAGTCTGCGGCTGCAACATCTGCTACAAATGCAAGTACATCTGAGACCAACGCTGCTGCCTCTGAGACAGCCGCTGCTAGTTCTGCTAGTGCTGCTGCTACATCAGAATCAAACGCAGCTACAAGTGCATCTGGAGCCTCTACGAGTGCTTCTAACGCTGCTACCTCTGCAAGCAATGCAGCAACCTCTGAAACAAACGCAGCTACAAGCGAAACAAACGCTGCTGCAAGTGCTAGTGCTGCTGCTTCTAGTGCGGCTGATGCTGCTACAAGTGCTAGTGCCTTCCTTGCATCAGAAGCCTATACAATTACAAACACAGACACAACTAACTGGGATACAGCATACGGCTGGGGTGATCATTCTCTTGTTGGATATCTGACCTCTGAGACATCGCATACGGATGTTGTTGTAGACGGCGATTTCATTTCTAACGGTATTCTCAAGCGCACCGCTGCGGGCGTGTACGGTATCGTTACCGATAACTCAACTAACTGGGATATAGCAGTCGGGTGGGGTGACCATTCTCTTGTTGGATATCTCACAAGCTACACAGAGACTGATCCCGTTTATACTGCTTCCTCTTGGAACACCACTACGAATAACTCTAGTAACTGGGATACTGC
>Ga0208644_1000420_pt1 | contig 35549 bp, 43 predicted proteins | sample VirMetDEL_Nov_18_FD_184517 | JGI IMG/M metagenome (GOLD analysis project Ga0208644, IMG submission 184517) | Aqueous microbial communities from the Delaware River and Bay under freshwater to marine salinity gradient to study organic matter... | ecosystem: Environmental > Aquatic > Marine >...
GGGTGTTGGCTCTGCAATAGAAAAACTTACAAGGTGGATATAATGAGCAACAACGGTGAAGTGAAATTTGTACTGGCGACGAAGGTGGCGCACTGGCCGACTGGTCCTGTCTTTATGTGCGACCGTCATGCAGAGATTGCGAAAAACATAGGCGCGGCTATAGGCTTCTACGCGCCGGTAATACCGCTTGAAGAAAATGAAATCCAGCAATGCCAAAACTGTTTAAACGAGGTGAAGAAATGACAACATTTACATGGAACTACATGCAGTTTGAAATTGTCCGAGACGGGCAATACGCCACATCAATGATTAGAATTTTGGGCAACCTTAACCGGATCATCTGCTGGAACTTACCACTCAATATTACCGAAGATCAGGCGAGGCTTGTCTTACAGGGTTTTTATGAGGGTGTTGAATTTTGTGAAAGCCGTATGCGTTTGGAAAAGCCTGATTTGCAAAGATTGTACGAGGTTGGAGAAGGGAAATGATTGACTTAATGGATGTTGTTTTCGGAATTTACACGACGATTGCCGCTTTGATCATTGGCATCGGGCTTGTCTCTATCTCAAGAATGAGCATCTTTGAAACCATTTTGTGCGCCGTTTTCTGGCCGATCATAATCCCCGGCTCTATCGCTTTGACGCTGTGGGAAGTGTGGAGGGATGGGAGATGACCACACTATCCCTTATCTTGTTCATTGTCTTCGTTCTGCAAGCGTGCAGGATGGCGGGGGATTAATAATAAATTGTTTGACGTTTATTAGCAAAATGTCATCCTATAGATCAGCCCTAAAAAGCTGGGCGCGGTGGACTGATCCTCCTTTATCACTTCCTCTGGGTGAACGCGCAAATTCCTTTCAGGGGGCATAAAAACAGAGGTTTATCATGGTTGATCTAACTCCATTTAAAGCACAAATTGACGCTGCCATGAGAAGCGCGCCGCAGATATGCAGCGATCCGCGCAGCGCATTTATTTCTGTGCTACAAGCCGAAGGCTTTACAGTCCCAAAAACATTACAAATCGGACAAATACAAAGAATAGACAGCCCGGAAGATAAAAAGGGCAAAAAATCAGGATGGTGCGCATACTATGAAATAGAAGACACTCAAAACGATGGGCAGATTATCGGCACTGGCGTTTATGGGTGCTGGAAGGGAGGGTATCAAAAAGACTGGTGCTCAAGATCACAGCATCAAATGTCAGTTGCGGAGCGTATTAATTATTTGAACACACGCGAAAAAATGAAGGCCGATTATGAAAGAGAGACAATTGAAAAGAATATTGAAGCGGCAAAAATAGCTTATGAAATATGGAACCAGTCGCCGGAAGCAACAAAAGATCATCCTTATTTAAAATTAAAGGGAGTGAACGCAGCAAACGGAATTAAGGTTTCTACGAAAGACGCAAGGCTGATTATTCCAGTTGCCATTAACAATGAAATTACATCGCTCCAATTTATAAATGCTAATAGTGTAAAGAGGTTTTTAACAGGCGGAAAAGTCAAGGGGGGATATTTTGAGATTGAAGGAAATAGAGAAACTATCTATGTCACAGAGGGATATGCAACGGCAGCGTCAATTCATCAGGCGACAGGCGCGACAGTTTACATTGCCTTTAATGCAGGAAACATCTACGAAGTTGCAAGCTATGTCAAAAATATATCTGCACAATCCCGTATTGTTATCGCTGGCGACGATGATACAGGCACAACAGGAAATCCGGGACGAACAAAGGCCGAGCAAGCAGCCGAAGGGCTTGGCCTTTCGTGCATATTTCCAAATGGAGCAAATGACTTCAACGATATGCACAAATCCCAAGGAATCGGCGCACTTAAAGCATATCTGAACCCATCCCATCAACAGGTTTATGAACGTCCTGAAAAGGAAACGGCAAACAATATAGATCGTCCTTGCGGCGTACTTGGCGACATTATTGATTATTACAACGCCACTTCCGGCAATCATCAACCCGGCTTTGCCATTCAAACGGCATTGGCACTTTGCTCTATTGTCTTGGCAAGATCATACAAGACAAATTTTGAAAATTTCACATCTTTATATTTTATCAATGTAGGAAAATCAGGGACCGGAAAAGAGCATACAAAGAATGTTATTGAACGAATATTATGCGCCGTTAATCTTGACAGGCAATTAATTGCCGGGGATGGATACACAAGTGCGGGTGCTGTCTTTTCGACGCTTCTCGATAAGCCAAAACATATCAATGTCATCGATGAGTTTGGCAGATATCTTGAGGCTGGCCGGGACATGCAGAAGGGAAATCATCATCAGCGGGAAGCCAATACGAAGTTGATGGAAAGCATTGGCCGCGCTCATTCTGTAATGAGGCCGCCGAATTATTCCAGTATGACACTTAAAAAGGAACAAGCGGAAGCCACAAAAAACAGGCATGTTTATAATCCGGCGATTACGATTGTAGGAATGACGACACCATCGACCTTGTTTAAAACGCTGGATATGGGCGCTATTCGAGATGGCTTCTTTAACCGCTTTATTGTTTCGATATCGGATGCACAGCGTGCCGTGCGCAAGCACAAACCGCCAATTGATGTACCAGATAGAATTATAAAATGGATACACAATGTTATAGCGCGAAACGATCACATCCATATTTGTAGTGAGCCAGCCACGCCGATTGTTCTTGAGTTTACAACTGAAGCAATCGAGCTTCAAAATGAATTTCAGGAATATTGCGTTAAAAAGGCTAATTATCTTGAGCGTTTCGGAATGGAAGAATTAACGGGAAGATCGAATGAAATGGCCATGCGCATTGCGCTGATATATGCCCTATCTAGGGATTACAAGGCATATGAAATAAACGCTGATGATATGAAATGGTCAATTGGGTATGTGAAAAATTGCCTTGAGGAGACAATTGAAAGGCTAAAAATTTCCATTTCACATTCCAGTTTTGAACACCAGAAAAAGGAAATATTGGCTGATCTTCGTAACCGTTCTCCTGATGGTATTACATGGGCGCAAATGCAGAAAACGCCGCCATATTCGCAACATAAACCGAAAGACCTTAAAGAGATTATGCAGAGCTTAAAAGATGCTGATCTTGCTGGTGATGAAATTTATATAAATGAAAAAGGCGGGAGGCCGACGACGAAATGGATTGCGTTAAATTAATGTTACCGTTTCCTCCATCCTTGAATGCCGCATATTCAAATGTGCCGGGAGTTGGGCGCGTGAAAACAAAGAGATATAAAGATTGGATTCATAAATGCCCTGCTCTTTCTGATCGTGTCAAAGGTCAGGTAACAATCAGCTATGAAATTTATCAGCCCGATGCCCGCAAGCGCGATGGATCAAACCTGCTCAAAGTTGTTTTGGATTTTTTAGTTTCTGAAGAAGTCATTGAAGACGACAACATGGATATCGTCGTTGGTGAGCAATGGATAAACCGGGGGATTGACAAGAAAAATCCGCGCATTGAAATCACAATCAAGGAATTTAAAAAATGAAATTCAAATCAAAACCGCATACGATTGAAGCCTTTCAATTTACTGGCAGAGATATTAAGCCGCCGAAATGGTTTGTAGAAGCGTATGAGAAGGGGCAAGCGATTGTCACGCTGGATTATAAAGACATCAGCTATATTGTCGTGGTCACAAAATCAGGCACTCATAAAGCCTTTATTGGGGACTGGGTATGTATAAACGCCTCAAATACTATGTTTGTGCTGTCCGATGAAGAACTAAAAAGGGGCTTTTCAGAGGTATAAACTTGTAAAACATTTTGTTTGACATTTATTTTAAACCGGATTATAACTGGTCTTACTGAACTGAACCATTTGCACAAGGAACACGAAAATGACACAGACCGCCGAATTTAACCCAACGCACATTTTGACAGAAGCGGGAATACGCCGCCAAGTTGAATTTGTTTGCCCCGCCACACACAACGGCGAGCCAAGTAAAACTGGTGCGGTTGTTGTTCGTTATAACCTTGCCCCTTATTGGTCTGCGCCATCGTACGGCAACAGAGTTCATTACTCTAGGAATCTCAGCGCAATCTCAGCCATCGGGGAATAGAGATATGTGACATACGAACAACAACAGAGGAATCTAAAATGTGCAACATCGAAAAAGCTATTGAAAAAGTAGAAGCAATTCAAAATCAGATTGACTTGCTGCAAAAGCCTATTGCGGAAGAATTGTTCAAACTTCAAAAGTTGAAGGACGAAGCCGAAGAAAAGGCCAATGAATTAATTTACAAATCTTGCATATCCGACCTTCAAGGTAACGATTACGGATGCGGAACGGCTAATATTGAAACGCCGCAATACAAGATCAAAACGGTTGTTTCAAAAAATGTGAAATGGGATGAACAGGAATTGCGCAATGTGGCCAATCAAATCCGCAGCGCAGGGCAAGACCCGGAAACATATATCACTTACAAACTTTCCGTTTCTGAAACCAACTTCAAAAAGTTTCCTGAAAGTATTCAGGCGGCATTTTATCCAGCCCGGACGGTTGAGCCAAGCGCACCTAAAATTACGTGGGAAAGGAAATAATATGGCTGTTGGTAGCTATAAGAGAAACAAGATTAAACTTAATGTTCGCTACATTAGCGTTAGATTTGATGATGATGTATTTGATGAAATAAATAAAATTGCCTTTGAGAAAAATGTATCTTTCTCAAAGGCTGTTAATAGAATGATACGTAAGCATTTGGAGCGTCACAAAAGATTGGAGAAAAAATAAATGATAATTACAAACACAAAAGACGAAGGAACGCAGTACAAAAGCTATCTTGTATTCGGAGCCACAAAGACAGGAAAGACTAGGTTGGTCACTACGTTGCCAGAAGGTGAAGTTCTTTTGGTCAATACCGAAAACAATCTTGATAGCATATACGGCGCAAATATCAACAAAGTCGATTGCCAGTCGTATGATGCATTCATTGAAATTTTAGATGCTATTATTGCCAAGCAAATAACCCCAAAATGGCTGTACCTTGATAGCATTAGCGATTTAATGCAGAAAATCTTTAATGAAGAATTTCAAAAAACAAAAGATGGAAGGCAAGCATATAATAATTTTGAGCGCAAATATTACGATGTTATCGGGCGCTTTAAATCACTGCCTTGTAATATCGTCGCTATTGCCCAGCAGGGGCTTATCAAGGATGAAATTACTGGCGGCGTGATATTCGGCGCAACACTGCCGTGGGCTAAAATTCAATCGCAATTGCCTTATAACTTTTCTGCTGTTGTCGCAACAAGATGTGTCAAAAACGCAGAAGGAAATGACCAGTTTGTTATCCAATGCCACCCATGCACTCAATATCAGGTTGGCGTTAGAACACAATACGGGATGGAAAATCCGTTAGCCGGGTTTGAAAATCCCGATCTTCTACAAATTCACAACAAAATCACAAAACCCTAAAATGAAAGGAAACTAAACTATGGTTGCTCTTAATAAACCCTTGGTAACAACTGATTATCCAGACACAGGAATGCCTTTAATCACACCGGGACAATATCCGGCTGTCATTATTGGCGGCGAATTGAAAGACACGAAAAATAAAGATGGTCAATTTATTGCATTAAAGATCGTCTTAACTGGCGGTCCTCATGCAAATACAGAATTTACCGAGCGATTAAACATCATCAATAAAAATCAGCAAGCTGTCGATATTGCTTATAAGACATTGGCGAGAATTACTGAAGCTGTAGGATTGTCCAAAATCACAAACACTGATGAACTTAACAATCGCCCGTTCTTTGTTGAGATTAAAACAGAAAAAGGAAAGGAATATACAGACAAGGATGGAGTTAAAAGGCAAGGATACGATCAATCTGTCATAGGAAGATATCTCCCGGTTCCCGCTTTGTCTGAATCAGATATTCCATTTCCTCCGGTTCAGGATAAGCCAGCAGCGGCTCCGGTCAATAATCCATTTGCTGTTCCGAAATCTTAATCACTTCAACCGTGAACCGTTTCGGCGGTTCACCATTGAAAGGATTTCCAATGGTTACAATTCCAAATCAGCCAGACCCAACACTTCAAGCCATGCTAAAGTTGGTTGCTGAAAGGCCACGCGAAAATAGAGATTATCTTGGCGCGTCCTTAATTGGCGAATCATGCGCTAGAAAGATATGGTATAAATTTAACCGATTTCCTGAAGAAAAAAGCCAATGGGCAGATATTGCTAATTGCGCTACCGATAGCGGTCATTGGGCAGAAAAAATCACGGCAGACAGATTAAAACAAGTGCCGGGAATTGAACTCCATACCCATCAACCTGATGGTTCACAATATGGCTGGAGTGCCTTTGAAGGCAAATTCAAAGGTCATGTTGACGGGCTTATCAGAGGGCTATTACAAGCGCCGAAAGCGCCGCATGTGTGGGAACATAAAGACAAGGACCATAAGAAATTTTCTGATTTTCAAAGCGTGAAAGAGAAACACGGCGAAAAGGACACGCTAAGAAATTGGAATGAAATTTACTACGCGCAAGCGCAGGTCAATATGCACTATTTTCAGATCGACAGGCACTATATGACTGTTTCATACGCTGGCGCACGGAAATATGATAGTTGCCGGACTGAATATAACGGCGCAGATGCTGAAAAGTATATTGACCGGGCATATAAAATTATCAATACCGATGCACCCCCGCCACGTATTAGTGAAAATCCAGATTTTTTTAAATGTAAAATATGCCCATATCGTAATGTAAAATATGCCCATATCGCAATGGAATGCCACGGATAGGATCAATATCATGGAATATAAAGATTTTTTAGCAACAAAAAAGATTGCTGCATCGTATTGCGGAACTAATTATGAAGGAACGTTAAACCGTAATTTATTTGATTATCAAATTGATTGTGTTCAATTTCATTTGAAATGTGGGCGTAGCGCGGCTTTTCTTGATACAGGATTAGGAAAGTCAATAGTCAGCTTGGAGTATGGCCGTATAGTAAATTATCTTGAAAATAAGCCTGTTTTAATGTTAGCGCCGTTGGCAGTTGGTCAACAACATGCCAGAGAAGCTGAAAAGTTTAAAATCGGCGCTGATGTAAAATTCATCCGTGAATCATCTCAAATCGTAAATGGAATTAATATTACAAATTACGATAATATGCACAAATTCAATCCTGATGATTTTGCAGGAATAATATTAGATGAAAGCTCCATCATAAAGAATTACAACGGATCAACTACGCGAAAGCTAATGGCCGCATGGGATAGGCACAAATGGAAGTTGGCGGCGACTGCTACACCATCCCCAAATGACCACATGGAACTTGGGCAACATTCTCAATTTTTAGGGGCTATGGATTCCAATGAAATGCTGGCGAGATTCTTTATAGCTGATCAAGAACAAATGGGAAGGTACCGATTAAAGGGATACGCAATTAAAGACTTCTGGTCATGGGTCGCAAGCTGGGCGCGTTGTGCGACAAAACCTAGCGATTTAGGATATTGTGATGATGGATTTATATTGCCTGAATTAAAGACATTTAAGCATATAGTTGAAGCTGATATATCTCATGGAGCATCTGAGGGGATGCTTTTTAGAATACCAGAAACATCTGCAACTTCCATTCATAATGAAAAAAGAATTACATCTGAAATCAGAGCCGCAAAGGTTGCAGAGTTGTGCAATACAAAAGACACGTGGGCAATTTGGTGCGATACCGATTACGAAGCTGATGCTTTAGTTGCCGTTATTCCTGATGCTGTAGAAATACGCGGCAGTATGAAATCTGAACTAAAAGAAGAATTACTTACTGCTTTTTCTAATGGTGAAATAAAAAAATTAATTACAAAACCTAAATTAGCCGGATTTGGTTTGAATTGGCAACATTGCCACAAAACAGCTTTTATAGGCCTGTCATTTAGCTATGAGCAATATTATCAAGCATTGCGTAGATTTTGGAGATTTGGGCAAAAAAATTGCGTTGAATCTCATATTGTAATGAGCGACACGGAAATGCAAATTTATAACGTTATACAAAGAAAAATGAAAGATCACGAAAATATGAAATCTGAAATGGCGGAAGCCATGAAAAGAGTTGTTGTAAATAAAACTGTAAAACATGCTTATGAAGGAAACCAAAAACCAAAATTACCAACATTTTTGAAAGGATAGTTATTATGTCAGTAATAGATCAATATGAAGGAAAAAATTACAGCGCGTATCTTTCTGATTGCGTTGAATTTAGCAAGAATTTGCCTGACAATTCTATAGATATGACGGTTTATAGCCCTCCATTTTCATCATTGTATGTTTACAGTGAATCTATTGCCGACATGGGAAATGTTGAAAACGATGAGCAATTCATCGAGCAGTACTCATATTTAATCCGAGAAAAATATAGATTTACAAGACCGGGCCGAATATCTGCCATTCATGTAAAAGACCTCGTCTATTATCAAGGAAGTTCAGAAACAGGAACTTCTGGCATTCGTCCATTTACTGATATGTGCACACAAGCGCATATTAAAGCGGGATTTGACTTCCATTGTCGAATAACAATATTCCGCGATCCTGTATTAGAACGTGCGAAAACAAACGCACATGGGCTTCTATATAAAAATTTTCAAGCCGATGCCAGCTTTTGCCGTGTTGGAATGCCTGAATATGTTTTGGTTTTCAGAAAGTGGGCGAAAGATGGAGATGAAAATCTTATAAAGCCTGTCATTCATCCAAAAACAAATATTCCATTATCTGTATGGCAAGATTTGGCAAGCCCGATATGGAGAGCGCCATTTAAAGATGAAGATGTCGCATTGCCGTATGGGAGTCATGTATGGAACTTGAATAAATCAGGATATGGGGACGGTGATATGCCGGCTACTGATGTTTTAAATGTAAAATCTGCACGTGATGAAAAGGCGGAAAAACACCTTTGCCCAATGCCTCTTAACGTTACTGAAAGGGCAATTCGTCTTTGGTCGAATGAAGGAGATGTTATTTATTCTCCATTTATGGGAGTTGGTAGCGAAGGCGTTGTTGCTTTAAGGAATAAACGTAAATTCATTGGTACAGAATTAAATCCAGCTTATTACTATCAAGCATTAAAAAACTTGAAGGATGATGCTCTTGTTTCACAAAGTGCAGATTTATTTGAAAAATTATCTTCATGAAAACGCTAAGACCGTATCAAGATGCAGCCATTAAATCATTATGGCTCTGGATCGAAAACAATCCGGGGAAAAATCCGCTAATTGATGCCCCGGTTGCATCCGGTAAAACATTATTGATTTGTGAATTTATCCGGCAAATACATGAACGATACCCGCGCACGCGCATTTTGGTTTTATCTCATGTAAAGGAATTGCTGGAGCAATGCGCCACTGAATTGCACGGTCATTACCCCGGTTCTGATTACGGCATTTATTGTTCAGGACTTGGACAGAAAAGACTGCACAATGATATCACAATCGCTTCAATCCAGAGCATTTACAATAAGTTTGGAAGCCTAAACCGATGCCCTGAAGTTATTATAATCGACGAAGCACACTTAATAAGTCATAAGGGCGAAACGCAATACCGGAAATTTATAGAACAGGCCAAGGCCATAAATCCCAATTGCATCGTAGCCGGATTTACAGGAACGGTTTACAGGTCAGACACCGGACGATTGGATGAAGGCCATAATAAGCTATTTGATGGCGTAGCCTACACAATCAGCATGGAATATATGATCGAGCAAGGGTATTGGGCAAAGCCAGTATGCCCACAAATTGCAACAAAGATGGATGTGTCCGGCGTTGCCACAAGAGGCGGCGATTATGTGATAGGTGATCTTGAAAAGAGAATTAATACAACTGAATTAAACAATGCGTGCGTTAAAGAGTTAATAGAACACGGAAAAACGCGCAAAAAATGGCTTGTGTTCACAGCCGGAATTCAACATGCGCATGATGTCGCTGAAGACATTAAAAAGTTTGGAGTTGCTGTAAGAGTTGTTACGGGTGATACACCGCCGGAAGAACGCAAGCAAACGATTGCATGGTTTAGTGAAAAGACGGATGAAATTAGATGTCTTGTCAATGTCGCGGTTTTAACTACTGGATTTAACGTCCCTGATATTGATTTGCTAGCCTTCATGCGCCCGACACGTTCCCCCGTTTTATATGTTCAGATAACAGGCCGTGGCGTTCGTCCTGTCTATGCACCCGGCTATGATTTAAGCACAAAAGAGGGAAGGCTTGAAGCTATTGCCGCAAGTCATAAGCCCAATTGCATGATTTTAGATTTTGGCGGCGTTGTATCAAGCCTTGGCCCGATAGATCAAATATCAATTAGAAAAAAATACGACGGCGAAAAGGAAGGCGAAGGCGGCGAAGCCATTATGAAGATTTGCCCGTCATGTGGTGCCGAATGCGCAGCCGCGCAAAGATATTGCTATGCTTGCTCTTATTGCTTTATTCAGCTTGAAGATGAGGCGGCAAACGCAGCAATTATGAGCCAAGATATCCCACCTGAATGGCTGAATGTCCTCAATGTTTTTTATAAAAAGCATGAAAAGGAAGGGAAGACACCTTCTATGAAGGTCAGTTATTACACTTTACAAGGATCAATAAATGAATGGATTTGCTTTGAACATCATATCCATACAGACAATCGCAGATACGCATGGAATAAAGCGGTTCAATGGGCTAGTGACCGGATGATAAGTGACCCCCCGCAAACAATTGAGGATGCTCTAAATATTAACTGGCCGAAACCATCTCGTATTTATGCGAGGAAAAAGGGTAATTTTTACGAAATTCTTGATTATGAGTTTTCCAATGAACCGCAACCAGAAAAGATAGGAGAAGAGGAATATTTTGATATTCCCTTTTGAGGAAAAACCATGAAAATTGCTAAGGATTTCTGCCTTTTTTGCGGCTATAGCGTGGATGAAGCAAAAGCCTATATAAGCCGTTTTGGTTATACGCAGGAGGAAGTTAGAATTTTAGGAAATGACAATCATTTCCTTGTTTTGACTAAAAAAACCATTGATTTAAAGCAGGATTGTGTTACAATTGTTTGACATGATGCTAGAAATTAAAAAACAAAAAGTTGATAAATATACCGCCGTGCGGTTAAATTTAGATCAATGGAATAAAATCAAAAAGATAGCCAAGGAGAACAAAGTAAAATCCTCGGATATTATCCGTCATTCTATTGACGAATTTCTAAAGAAACAAACTATTGATTAATCTCAAAATTTGCATTGCATTGCTTGATGGCTGATTGCTGACGCAGCATGAATACGCCTATATCGCCCTCGGTGGCCGTTTGCGGTTCTGGGACTATCGGTTGATCAACGGCCACGCCGCCATTGGCTTTAATCGCCGGAGCGCAACCGCTCAAGAACGCCGCGCAAATAAGGGCTTGCAGGAGCGTCAGCGCCGCTTTGCTTCGTAATTTCATGCTCTTGTACCTCCGTTTTTTTCCTGATTTTCTTTTGCCGCGCCCGCGTTTCTTCATCGGCCTTGTGCTTGGCTTCTGCCACAGCTGCGACACAGGCATCATAGCCCTTCGCATATATTCTTGAATAGGCTTGCCATGCAGCGATAGAAAGGAATAGAACCGCCAGCCCTGCGGCCACTGCATACCTATACCGGATAATGAAGGACATAACCATCATTCTTTTGCCCCGCCTGTGGCTCTTACATCAAGCGCCTTGCCACCCAAATATGTACCAGTGAAGGCCGCCAGATATCCGTAAAAATAACCCTCATTCATGGCTCCTGATTTGGTAAGAAGAATCATAATAATGCTTGTAATCATAAACGCGCCAAACATTAACAGGCGGCTCATACTTAATGTCCCTGCATCAGATTGGAAAAATTCAAGCATCTTTGTCATGCAGGGTATTTCCTTCTTGACAATTCGATATGTCCACCATCCTTGAAGTGTTTCCACTCACCGCCCCAAACAATCGGTGTTTTTAATTCCAGCGAAGCAACCGCAAAGGCATCGGCCACCAGTTCATAAAGCCTGTATTCTCCGGGCGTGTCTCCATTGATATATTTTCCTTCCACATAAACGCCAAAATCTATAGCATGGCCTGTCAGGTGGCGGGAATTGTATGTTTTGCTGGCCCCCTTCCTTACAAGATCGGCCTGTTCTTCCGGTGTGCGAAGGCCGCATAAAATGCCAAAATCGACGTTGGTTATTTCAAGCGCCCGGCGGCACAAGGATACAAGGTCAGGGTGAACACCAAGAAGATTCTTTTCTGATTGTTTCCCAAATTCAAACATGCGGCAGAACCTCAGGCATTGTGAATGTGACCTGAACCGGGCCAGCATCGGCGCTGCCCTCCCATTCCTTCATGACATGGTTGAAGGCATCGCCCGGCTGCACCCATGCCGGAAACCGCGCCATAGCAACGGCAGCGTTTGAGAACGTCGGGCGCAGGGACACCGTGTAATTCAGGCCGCTAAACATATCGGCCTTTTCGCTCCGGGTCATTTGTCCGCCTTTTTGTCGAGCTTTTCAAATATGAGGTCCAGCTTATCAACGATCTTATCGAACTTTTTCTCAACATCGCTTTTTAAAGAATAATCTCGTGTTATATTTAGTTCCAAATCTTTGAGGGCGCGCTCGTGCTGATCGTGCTTGTCGCTGTGCGCGTTTAATCGGTTGTGTAGCTTGTTCACAAAACCTCCTACGATTGCAACGGCTATCATTACTATCCAATCCGCTACCGTGGTTAAAATATCCGTCATATCCCCGCCCTTTTTTTATAATGTTCCCAAGATAATCATTATACTTTCCTCATCCAAAGAAAGGGGGCAAAGCCTGCCCCCGTAACTGTAGGAGCGCCGAATGGGTCAGGAAGTGCTCCCGCCGCTGCCACATAGCAAGTTCCATCCTGAGCAGTTGGCGCAGTCATTCCCATTGTATTCCATGAATTTACGCTTGCATAAGTTATTGAATTATCAGTTGCACCACCTTGAATAGCTAAAACCAGCCAATACATTCCAGCCTCAAGGGTTTGAGATATCGTAATTTCTCTTGCACCAGTATCAGCAATTCCAGCAGTTACAGTGCCGAAATCTGCAATTCTTGCCCCCGGACGTCCAGAACTATCTGTGTAAATACCCATGCGCCCAACGGCAGACGCAACGCCAATGCCGTTTGTAAACCCGGCCCTTGTCCATGTTACCTTTTCAGAGCAAATCCAAGGAACAGCCCATGCAAGGTTTCGGGCATGAGATGTAGAGGCAAAAAGACCAGTGACACCTTCAATAGGGTAATAAACATTTGTAGCAACAGCGCCCCGCGTGCGGGGAATGACTTGTTGATCTCCTGTCGTCGCAGACGCGCAAACAATAGGCCCGTTGGTTCTTACTTGCCAATCAGAATTGTTATTCCAGAACGCAAATTTATTTGTAATGTGTCCTGAATCAGATTGCGTTGGAACATAAAACGCAGCACCATAAGTTATGGTCCCTGCGTCTTCTACGTTGGTATCAAAAGTACCTACAACAGATGCGCCAATTGTTATTGCTCCAGCTAAAGCGCCTACTCGCCCCTCAACGCCAATAACAAGTTCATCTGTACCAGTGGCATTATTCTTTTGCGCATAACCAAGAAGACCACCATAATGTCCAACGCCAGTAATTGAATTAGCTGTTGTGTGCTGCGCGTAACCTGTGCTGGCAAATCTTACAGCCCCTGTATCAGCAGGAGGGGACCAATTCAAAAAAGCATAATGAGGGCTTGCTACTTCTCCTACAGTTGTTGTACCTGTAGATGTATCCGTTATTGTGTTTTGAACTTTCCCCACAAACTGAGCGCAATAATTATTTGTTGCACCTGTTGGTGCAACAATCGTCATGCCATAGCCATTAGTTACATTCGTAAGTGCGCGTGTTGGTACTAGAATGGCATGAGAATTTGTAAGTGTGGAATTGGTTCCACCATTTGAAGGACCATTAACAGCAAACGCTGCGCAATCTGTAATTACGCCTCCTGCCGTTACGAACGTATGAGTTGAACCCGATACTTGTAAATCACGTTGCAGGGTAATTGCAGTATTCGACGCATGCTGTCTTGTTTGCGCCATATTAAAATGGACACTTGGCGCTTCAGTTCCAGCGCTGAGAGATGTATCGGCAGCGCCCGTAAAGGAAAATCTAGTTTGTGACGCAGCAGAAGAAGTCCCCGGCGTAAAGTTTACGGCGTTTGCCGTTACTGACATCTTCAAGGTAGATGTTTGGTATAGAGAAATATTGCCAGTGCCCTTGCTTCTTATATTCAAATCCTCATTAGCACCTGATGAAATAGCATTTATATCAACGCCGCCGCCAGCCGCTGCCCCGGTAATTTCAATGCCAGTGGCAGCAGATGCAGTATTTGCATTAACTTTAAAAACAGGGTCAACAGCTCCGTTTCTTCCTGCAACTAGAACCCCTGCCGAAGTTGAAGTTAATGTAACGACACCCGATGATATGGATGTAGTGGTTAAAAGTCCCGATGATGAATTAAACGACAACCCAGAATTCGTTTTAGCTGAAAGAGAACCAGTCGCAGCGGTTGTAAATAGAGGAAAACAAGTTGTATCTGAGGATTCATCTGCTACGGTTATAGTAGATGCAAGGCTTGCCGTTCCAGCCGTAAGACCTGCGGCAGTGCCAGTCAAATTAGTAGCTACCCCGGCGCTAGGTGTCCCCAAATCTCCATTTTGGAAATATGCTGCGCCATTTCCAGTTTCATCCGTTAATGCCGATCTTAAATTGGCGCTCGATGGATTACCAAGGAATTGGGCAACATTTGCGCCGAGGCCAGAAACATCTGAAATATCTACAGCAGCCCCATAACTCCCTATGACATTCCATTCTGTGCCGTTATATACAATTTCAATGGCCTGAAAATTAAAATCAAGAACGAGGCTCGCCGATCCATCAATCGTTTTACCATTTCCGTCAATTGTTATATTGAATGTAGAACTATCACCCTTACCATCCTTTATAATCAAAGATCGTGAAGTTGAAGGAGACGCAGGAAGCGTGATTGTTGTTATTTCACCAACTGTTTTGTTCATCGTGATGATATAATCATCCGATGCAACGGCAACATTCCCAGACGCAGTTACGACACGCTCATTTCTAACTGTAGCCGTTCCATTAATTGTTACGTTTGTAAGTGTGACATTTGAAATTGAGCCGCCTGTAAAATCGACATCATAATATTCCTGTCCGGCAATAAGATTGCCGTTATCCCCTGAATCCCGATCTGGAAGCCAGCTTAGTCGTTTTAGAGATTGTAATGTGGTATCTCCGCTCACGATTTATCCTATCGGTTATCAAAAACATTGATTGTAATAGAAGGATTTGTTGCTGCGAGAATAAAAGCCCATAGCTGAACCTTATCGGAATTATTATCTCCTGATCCTGCACGTAAATTAAAGGCAGATGCCGATGTTGCGGTTGTTGCCGTGGCCGTTCCATCCATAAATGTAGGAACGATCGTTACGCCATTATCTAAGGTATATCCGAACGTAACCGTTCCACCTCCGAATGTTCCGGTAACAAGCACATTTGCAAACCAGTCATTTGCATGCCTTGGCTTGTCAATGTTACAAATAAAAACCGATGTATTTTGTGCCACAAGTGACGCTGTATATTTTGCCATTTCTATTCTCCATTTCTATTTCTTAATCTTGATACTTGAGCAGATGATTGCATTCCTGAAATTGTACCTAAACTTCCCGGAATTGTTGATCCTACAATTTTTCCAGTTCCTCTGTTTGCAATAATTTGCATTGCTCTTAACGCCTGATCTTCAGCGGCATTTTTCCCGATATCACGCGCAAGCATTCCAGCCCCGACACTTGCCACTGCGCCGGGAGCGCCACCCATAACAGTGCCGCCAATGCCGACCAATCTACTGCCGACAGTACGCAACATTTCAGCAGGAAATCCTGTTCTAGCTGCTTCTTTGATAGCCTTAATTTCTTCTTTATTATATCCGTTAAGTTTTGCTTTATTCCTTAATAAGGAATTAAGGCCACGCTTGATTGTATTAGCTGGTTGATCTGTTCCGAGTGATTTTTCAATTACTCTTTCTATATCTCTAATCCTATAAGACTTTGCCCAAGCTTCACGGGCTTGTTTGCTTAATTCAGTGCCGGGTAAATTTTCAAACATATCACGAAGGCTTTTTTGAACTTGAATAAGGAGTCTTCCTCGTGCGCCAACCTTTCCAAAATCATCCATGGTTGAATCAATCAAATCGCCTAATCTACTATCAAGTTGATTGATATCTTGGACAGACATATCCGTTTTTTGAAATTCATTCTGAATATCTTCTATAACATCATCAACCAATCCCATATATTTTCTGCCTACATTACCAGCGCGTCCAGTGTTGATATTTGATTTTATATTTGTGATAAAGTTATCAACTTCTTTAGCAGGGACAATAACCCCTGATTCTTCAGATAATTTGAAAATTTTAGACGCTTGTTTTCTCATTTCTTCAGAAGAAGGAATTTTTTTAGGAATTATTCTATTTGCCAAATATCCTACAGTTCCCCCCGTAACACCGCCAACGCCAGTGCCAGAAACTGCATCTTCCAATCTACCGAACCCCTCTTTTTCGCTTGCGCCAGCACCATATAAGCCGCCAGATGCAGCACCCCCATAAATGGCAGATTTTACAGGATTTGATCTTGCAAATGCCGTTAATTTACTAGGAGCAATTTTAGCTGCGCCAATTCCTCCGGTCAGTCCTCCGACAAATTCCAAACCAGAAGATATATATGGATTTTGTTCTTCAAAATCTCCTTGTTGCCTTCGCGCAATATCTCTTCCAATTTTATAAGCTTCGCCAATCGTTGTCGGATTTCCCATGGCAGTTCTGCCAATGGCGGCAGGAATGGCAGCTAAAGCACCCTGAATTTCATCTGAAAATCCAAGAGTTGTCCCTTTCGCAATTGATAATGGCGCACCCTTTAAAGCAACTGAAAGTGACTTTTGCTTTTTTTCTGGAATTTTTACATCTTCTTCGATTGCAACATCTTCCCAATCTCCGTTATCTGAACTTTCAATAGTTTCCCAATCATCATCTGATTCAAGACCACTTTCAAATTTATCAGACCAATTATTTACAAATTCCCCTGCCGTCATATCAGTCGTCCCAGCATTTAAAATTGCAGCATCTTTTCCAACTATTTTTGTAACTGGTGAATTTGGATTAGATAAAAGTTTTTTCGCACCTAAAGCGCCTTGTTGATGAGCAAGGTATAATTCTCCCGGCGTTGGTTCACGACCTAAAGCCTTTTTTAAATAGGCCCGGTTATCATCTGTAAGCTTCTTGGCAGCAGGAATTGCTTTTTCAGGAATAAATCTGTCTCGCCCTGCAAGTCCATATTGATTTGCCGTTGCATCGACAAATTGAAAAAGGCCACCAGCCGATGAATTTGGATTTTTTGCAAGCGGATTCATGCCACTTTCAATCTGTGCAAGCCTAAGCAAATAGGGGTCATCTATGGTAAAATTTCCCATTTACCCCCCCTCATAATTCGTTGCGCACCTGTCTTTTTATTTCTTTGTATTGTACCTTCTGGTACAGTTTGATTGTTTTTATCTTGATTTAAATCTGCATATTTTGCTTGCAACAACATAAGAGTATTAAGCGCCGCCATACGATCACCTTTTGATTTAAGTTGATTACCTAAATCAGCAGCCATCGTTTTATAAACTCCAACATCGTAATTTGATTGCGGCCCTTCCATCCGTGGAACATTAGAAACCAGCCATCCAGACAATAATTTTAATTCTTCATTGGCCTGTGTACTTTCATCGCTTATATCAAGCGCCCCTTTAGTAGATGAAACAACAGCGCCGCCCAATCCACCAGTTGCTTTTGGCAATAAAATTTCAGCTTTTTGCAAAATATCAATGGTATTTTGTGCATTTTTTGATTTTTTAAGCAAATCGGCTGAAGCTGTGGCCTCTAATTCAGCAGCTTTATTTGCCGATGTGATTAAAGGCTCAGTTTTAAGCTGTTCTGCAAGCTTTGCTTCTTCCATTGCGGCCACCTTGGCAGCGGCATTTTCTGGAACATCGGCAGGAGCAAGCGTTTTGTCAATATTTCCAATGGGCTGGCCAGTGGTTCTATCGTACTGAATGATATTGCCGCCTACATCCATCGTTCCAATTATATTTTTATTCGTTCTGTCAAATATTGCCCTTTGCTCTGGCGTTGCGTTTTCATACCAAAGTGCCGTTTGAACATTGCTAGGGGCATCAGATCCTGTTTGACCCATTGCATACTTAACCAGCGGGGAGAAATCGCCCGTAATAGCTGCGCTTTGGGTAAGTAATTGATTGAGGTCCATTTTTCCATTAGGCCCAGTAATACCTTGCCCATACATTTCAGCCAATTTTGCAAGCGCATTTTCCTTTTGAATATTGCGATCTAAAAGCGAATTTTCTTGTTCAATCGCTTTCGATCTTAGCGCATTTTGCTCAGCGTTTGTCTTTGCTGCATACAACTTCATGGCAAAATCAGGATTAGCCGCGAATACTTTATTCATATGTTCATCTTGTTTATTTGTCTGGTATTGTTGCGCAAATTCTGGGATTGCTTTCATAAGCAAGTTTCCAAAAGACGGCCTTTGTTGCGGCAAAAAGGACATTAAAATACCCCTTGATACGGCCCCATTGGGCTTGAGCTAAACATAGAGCCGATACCTTGATTTAAACCCCCTAGACCAGAGCCTCCGAAAAAGCCAGCACCGCCGCTCATGCCTCCAGTGGCATATGCAAGGCCAAGTTTGCCGATAGGGCCATTCAAAAGCCCCATCAATCCACCACCTGACTTGATCGTTCTTTCAGGAGAGCCAAAGTCCCCAAATGACGTAGGAATAGAATTTATGGCACCAAGACCAGCAGTTAGAGCTGTCATTGGGGCTTGGCGTGTCTGTGTATCTAGCCCTCGCTCAAATTGCCCTGCATTTAATAGGTTTCCAATATCCTGTTGTTTAAGTGCGGCCATTGGCCCAAGGATATTTTGAACAGCCGTGTTATACTGGCCCTGACGAAAACGTCCAATATCATTAAGCCTTGTTCTTTCAACATCAGAAGTGCCTAAAAACCCACGATTTGATCCCTGCTGTCCGGCTCTGGTGGCATATTGATTTACAAGTGAGTTTTGGCCTGTCGCTTCCCGGTTAATGTCATTAATCACAAATTCATCAAATGGGTTCATCAACATCGACAAATCCCGGCGCAAAGATTCCTCGGTAGGCGCTAGTCCTTGCCGCGAAAGATCAAATGCGCGTGTTTCATCCGCCGTTTGGGGAAGCGGCGTGAACATCTCTGTATTTAATTGACCACCGGGAAGGAGTGTAGATGATACGTTTTTAAGAAGACCGTCATATAAATCTCGGTATTCCTGCGGCATAGCATAATAGCCAGATGCAGGAACTTTAGTTTTTTGTTTTCCAGTTAAACTTGAAAAAAAACCCACGAAACGCCTCTCACTAAAACCCACTTAAGGGAAATGGTGGCGTCTCCTCTGCAAACATAATGAACCAATTTTAAAAACTTTGCAACTGAACTCTGAGCCATTGAGTGCCGACAAGAGCATATAGGTATATGGTCCCCAATCCGTCATCAGCCATATTAAAATCCATATCCTTATCACCGTCGATCACATCGGCGGATGATGATGGAACGCGCCCAACCCTGCGCCCCCGCATAAAAATATTGGGTAAATTAGTGAAATCAGCGACATCTTCCCGGCGTGTGCGCGTTATTTCCTCAAGCGCCGCGCTTGCATCTTCCAATGTGACAATATGACGATTTGTATATAACGCCTTCATGGTGCCGTTGCGCCTTCTTGTATTTCCTCAATCCAGCAACCTAAAGACCATTCCTGATCTATTTCCTCGCCGGACCATGTATATTGCCAAAAACGACCCGTATTCGTATATGGGATACGCTCTTGAGTTGCCGTAACATTGCGGCTTTCATTCGATCTTTGCGCCGTGGATTGTGGATAAGCATACCCCACAGCGTCAAATTGAATGGTTCCAACCTGCACGGAATCAGGAATAATTCCATTAAGATTTATATATTTCTTTTCCCCAAATCTCTTATTGCTTGTGACGCTCCATGGCATCGCCGCGCCATCAGCATTCCATCCATATTCATGATTATATAAAACATCAGTATCAATCAGGCGCGGATTTTTAAGCTTCATATTCGGATATTCAGCACAAGTCCTATTAAATTCATCAATAGACCAAGAATAATCAGCCAAACATACCCTTATAACCCGGTCAGGCTCATTCGAGCTTGCTTGCGGGTAATGAAACCATATTTCATTAAATTCTTTGTTATACCATGCAAAAATCTTTGATTTTTGGCCATAATTAAGGTTATCAAATACATATTCAAGCGCCGTGCATTGGGGAACATTGGGATTATTCGAGGGGATAATCTCAACAATCCCGCCTCCCCTGTACATATAAAAATTCTCTTGCCCCATCCAGTAGGCAACGCCATTGACAGACACCCTAGCCATCGGTGCAATCAATCCTATTTCCTCATCAATAGGCAATATCTCCCATACCAATGGAAGGCCGATATATCTGAATTTATAGGTTTTAAATTCTGTGAAAATAAGATTGTAATTCTCGACTGGAACATGAGAAATAAGCCTTCCGGCCCCTTCCACATTATCCTCGAAAACCTGATTTGTGGACGATGAAACCCACATTTCTATATCGTTCTGATCCGATGCAAAAATTTTGTTTTCAACAGCCCCGGCCCCAAAAGTCACCAAAATGTTATCTGAAACAAAGGCATAATTTATAGTTGTCGGCGCATTGGTTATTATTGAAGGTGCAGTCTGGGTATTCCCATCCCATTGGTAAACAGCCCCCTGATTGCCCGGTGTCATAATGAACGTATCGGCGTATCTATCAAAGAACCAGACGCGGGGATATGCACGCGCCAACGACGACACAAGCGCAGTTCCGTATAATCCTGCCCCATACAATCCAGCCCCATAACCTTGAGCCGCAGATTCATTTACTGGCCCTTCGCCAATTTCCTGATAGTATGCCGTTGCTGCACCGCCGCCAGCCGCAACCGATGATGTGGCCGTGCCAGTCGTCATAACATCAAAGGAATTTACTGCAACATTTCTTATAATAAATTCCTGATTAATTTCAGCCGCCAAAATGCCGCCTGTGTTAGCGGCTCCTGTAATGCTTACTCTTGCCCCATCAGATTGACCATGCGCCGCATCGTTCACAGTCAACAGGCCTGAAGTTCTAACAACTGCCGCGCCGCCACCAGCATCATCAGAAGATGCAATTGTTGTCACCCTTACAGAAAAGCCAGAGCTTGGAACGATTGTTCTTACAAGATGAGTTCCATTAATTTCTGTATCAGGAATACCCCCAACAGCCCCAACTGCACCGGAAATTGTTACTTCATCTCCGGGCTGTAAATCATCAGCCGCAGCATCGGCAAAGAATAAATAATCAAGACCGTTCACGGTTAAAACTGGGTCATTTACAAGCGTGTCGTAGTGCGTATCAAGAGAATTGGCAACAGCTATAGAAACCGTTTGAAAGGGTGAAATATTTGTAAGTGTCGATCCAATCAATGAGTAAAGTTTGGAGTTTGTACCGATTAAAGTATATAATTTTCCATTGATCCAATCGGATGTTATCGACCGGGCAACACCTGCTATTTCGGCCCCATAATCAAATACAGTGGAAATCCATCCCTTTAATTTTTCAGGAAATCCATTCCTAAATCGAACATGATATGTATGGGTGAAATGAGACGTGCAAAAGGCCGTTTCGTCAGTGGAAGGCTGAACACCTCCAAGCACCTCTATCTTTCGATATATCGTATCCTTCATTTAAATCTGCCATATCTGAACATCTGCATAAATGCTATTTGCCCATGAATTTGAAATACCAAAGCCAGCAGTTGCGGCAGTTGTCTGGCATCTATGCTGCAACTCAAGAACTTTTACGCCAGCTAACGTAAATCTTCCAAGAACGAATGATCTGCAATTTCCTGAATATGTTTGTTGAGAATATTCATTGGTTCCTAAAATAATCTCTGAAGCATCTGTAATATTGTAAAGTCTGCACTGGTGGCCATCGCATTGATACGCAGGAGCTGACGCAACTATCTCATAATCACCAGCCGGAAGCGTAATTTGATTTGATGCAAGTGAAGCACCTGAAATGGTATTTGTGCGCGTTGTATTTAAATCCCTCGTTCTCCACGCCCCGCTTGTAAATGTTCCACCACTAGTAGCCACGGCCTTTTGATCTACAATGTGCAAATATCCTTCAGTCGTAACCCCTGTTAGAGAATTCGCACCAACCCTCGGCGTTATTTGAAAATTAGTTCCATCAGATGTAAAAGCGGAAGATTGATATTGATCCGAAAGCACAAAATTTGCAGCGCCATCGACAGTTTCAGCCGCATTCCCATCAATAGTCACCGTATTAGACGATGAATCTATCTTTTTGACAGTCACCTTGTATCCAGATGCAACGGTTGCCGCCGCAGGAAGAGTTATTGTCTTGTTTCCTCCAGATGCATCTACAAGAACAAGTTTATTTCTGTATGTTTCATCAAGTACGGTATTTGCCGCAACCGATGCCGTTACTTCGTCAATACCGATCTTTAAAAGAGCGTCGATATCATCAAGGTCATCATTCAGCATCCCTCCCCATAAATCTTGATCGGAAGGGTCAGCGACACCGGGCTTTATAAGATCATAATTTGCGGTAAGCGTACTCATTTTTTCCTCGAATGTGACCAAAAATTATCTTCAAAATATTCTAAAGCTTCCATAAATCCTTTGCCGTGATGATATTTGGCCTTGGCCTGTAAATATTCATCCTCGGCCTCTCCCATATATCCGTTCACTTCTGCCTTCTTTTTGGCTAAAGTATCGGCAATAGGCGGCGGGTCTTGAAGCCCATAAATCCATGGAAAAGAGAGGAGTTCGCATCCATCAGGGACTGTAATTTTAATTCCTTTAGCCCTAGCCCATCCCAAAAGATATGAAATTGAAGGCTTTTGATGTCCATATTCTGAACTTGAAGCCATAGACACTCCATAAATTCCAATCTCTTCCGGGTTTTCCATTATAGCTTCTGCAATCATCCATGAAATAGAAGATGTGAAATAAGGGCCAAACATATCAATGTGCTTTTGATAATCCATAACATTCCCATTAGGAAATGTGGTTTGAAGAGTTGGATGAATAAAAATATTCTGATCCTTCATCCATTTTAATTTTGCACCAGCCGTTTTAATTTCATCATTGAAAATCTTCTGAACACGAATGGCAGAATGGACCTCATACAGGCGATCAAGTTTAATGCCAGTATTCCACAAACCCGGAATGCCCCACTTTTGAAAATCAGTCGGCGCATGATCCCATGTTGGACCCGTTCCTATGATTGCAATTTTCATCTCAAAATAACATAATTATAAATTGACGTATCGCCAGCAGCGGCCTTGATAGAAAATCCAGACCCAGCAGTAACCGCTGAAAGATACGGCGCTCCGGCTGGCGTGCCACCAACTGTTTTAAGCGTAAATACAATCACAGAGTTTGCAGTAACAAGCTTATTCGTCACCGCAACTGCGCTCGTGCCGTTTGCCGTTACCGTCCCGCTTCGCCCCTGAAAGATGCGAAACATACCGCCTAGTGTTTCGTTCGCCATATTATCTCTCCTATATTAATGTTGAACTGATTAACAACGATCCCGTGGCATTTGACTTGTTCGTCATGACACGCAGATTTCTATATTCATCATTGGCAGCTTCTCGGTAATAAGCTTCCATTTTATCGTCCTGCAAAAGCTCGGCGCTTAAATTGGCCAGCGTCCAAAGCATAATCAGCCTGTCAGCATAAATCGTAAAATCATTTTCATCATCGGCATCCGACAAATCACCGTATTCAATCAAATAATAACAATTGATTTGATATGCCTGATCTGGAATTGGATATACATTGTAAGATGTTGCAAGCCTTGAATACCAAGCCGGAAGTCCATACCCATTTTGCAACCAAAGACCATCATAAACCGCCGCAGTTACCTTCTTCAAAACATAGCGCATATCACCATATTGAATTTCAAATCCCCCATTTTCCTTTGATGGAACAAGAAAGTCAGTTGGAAGGGGAATAAGCGCATTTTGCGCCGTCATAGTTTGAGATTGGAACCCCTCATTGAACCAAAAACGACGAAACTTCCAATATTTTATAGATGCATTAATTGCATCCTGAACCTCAGAGGCAGATACAGCCACGTTCCCGCTATCGAGGAGACGCCTTGAAACATTAGACTGTATCTGCCCGAAGTTCATATTAGTTGTCCGCTAAAACTCCAGTAGTGGAATCATAGCATCCTACGATCTGATTGTAGATCGTTCCGGCAGTTGTGACAGGGCCACCAGCCAATGCGATCTGAATCCATCCGTCATCTTCTGCAACCCAATACAAGCCCTCTTCCTCGTCAAAGGAAATAAAGCCAGCGGTTTGAGCAGAAACAGCCGAAGCGAACGCATCAGGATCGTCAGTGAAAGATGAGCCAGTTTTATACACATAACCAATGTTCAGCGTTGTATTAGCTGCTGTATCAAGGTCAGTTGTATAAATCTTCGTTCCACCCATTGAAAGCCTAAACCCTCTTTGGAATGGAACCACGCCATAAGTCGTGCCAGCCGTTGCGTTATCTGCAACGGTAACAGGACGATATTGCATGCGCAAACATCCGTCTTTGTCAACTTTTGCCTTCAGATAGTCCTTATAGGTGCCATCAAAGCCAGTCGGTAGATAAGTAGGTGTAGTCATGTTTTTCTCTCCTTAGCTATGAGCTGCTGCATAAGTTGAAATGACCATAACGCCAATGTCTTCAGAGTTTGAAGCAACAGTCTTTTTCAAACCGTAAATCAAACGTCCTTCCAAACCTTTGAAGTAGTCATAGTCTTTCAATTGGCTGAAATACTTCAACGGCGACTTTTCGTCAGGTCGTCCAAATGGCGATGCATAGGTCAACGCATCCTTTCCAACAAGCACAGCACGGCGAACCGTGGTAATAACTGCGGACGTATCAGAACGCTGGCCGTATGCAACGCGAGGAGCTACATAAATGTTGACGTTCGAATAAATGCCAGCTTTTGGCATCGTATCGAACATGTTCGTTTCAAGCTCATTGCTCTTGCCTCCGGTGATTTTCGCCAGTTCAATATTGAACCATTGAATCTTCCCGGTCGTGTCCTGCTTAAGGTCTACATATTGCTCAGGCGAGATATAAAGATCGAATGTGTCATCAGCCAATCGTTTAATGGGCTGATCCGATGTGTCGATCTTCTCTAGCGCATAATCAATAATATCAAGCGTCATCTTATCAGATGAAGTTAATGCCTGATCCGTAGCAGCAGCATTAGCGCGAATGATACGATTTGTTGAAGGTGCTACAGGCGTATTATGCCCTTGCACAAACAGCTTATTCGTACCGCTCCACGTAGTGCCATTTTGCGTGTAGGATGTAGGATTAAACCCGGCAAGTTGATTGAAAACAGAAGCGTCGATCAATTCCATGTGGCGCTGCGGAATAATTTTCCGTGTGCGCTCAGGGAATGCAACCATCGTCCTTTGTTGTTCAATCGTATCGTCATTAGGATTGAGAACACCGATACGGGTAATGTTGATAGCCATGGTAAAATAGCCAAGATCGAGAGCCTCTTCATTGCCATCGAGCGTGCCGCCTTCACCAATGGGAATCCCCGTTAGTTTTCCGGTGTAATCGTAAGTAATTTGGTCGCCTCTGGCCCGTTGCCCTTCAAGCTCCTCTGCATAAAATACAGAACCTCTTGAAAACATATGGCCAAATGCAACACGTTGACCGGGATTTACCCAGTCTTCCGTTCCCCACAGTTTAACTGCAAGGGAATTGCTTGTAAGCATACCTGTGCTAGACATGATTGTCCTTTACCGTTTAATGGTTGAAAAAAAATTATCCAACGACTGCGGCAAGGATATTTAAAGAGGTCTTGACCCTCCTCCCCGTGACGTGGGTGAGCCGTTTTGCAGACGGGGAAGACGATTCCCGACGAGGGTTTTAAAGCTATTCCCTAAAGCCTCTACGAAAAGGAGTAGGTGTCCTTGTGCGGGATTATGACACAACTAAAAAAGCAAATCAAGCCCGGATATTTGCTTCACGTAAAATCCTCTCACGCTCTGATCTTGGAAGGCGAGACCACTCCTTAGGAGATAATGAAGCAGCTCCGGCAACTGTCAAATCAGGATTGGAACCGCGCCCAGAAGCCCCGGCAGTCCCTGCATTCCTTGCTTTATTCGCCGCAACCTTTTTAAGGTCAGGCTTTATTTCGTCTGGCACAGATTCCTTTTCCTCTTCTTTTTTCATCTTGGAATAGCCCATAGACTTTGCATCCGCGTATAATTCCTCTGCCGGATTAAGCCCTTTTTCAACATACCGAGAAGCCTTAACAAGCAACGCCTCGGCGGTCATTTCCAAAAGTTCTTCATGCGGCAAGCGAGGGTTATCAAACCTCAAATTTTCATACAAACGCGCCCGGTATTGAAGTGCCACATCATCATAATCATCAGGCCGTTTAAATTCAGTTTCATAGCGTGAAAATTCACGCATTGCATCCGCCTTTAATTGCTGACGCAACACACGATCTAAAAGGGGGTCAACTTCAGCCGATGCCTCTTTTTCCTCAATTTGAGGCTTTTCAGCCAATTGCCTTGCGCGGTCTTCCGCTTCTTGCAATTTACGCTCAAGCGCCCTCTTTTCCCGGCGTTCACGCGCAATAATTAGCTCTTTTTCATCCTTTTCAGGCTTTGCATCATCAGCCTTTTTTTCTTCTTCTTGCTTATCGTCGCTCTTTTCACCTTCTTTTTCTTCCCCATCGTCTTTTTTATCGTCTTCAATAGGAGTATCTGCTTCTTTCTTGATTTCCTCTTTTTCAAGATCATCATCTTTTTCATTGTCATTTTCAGCTTCATCAATCTCTTTTTTCATAGCTTCAAGTTCTTGCATAATCTTCATGTTTATCTCCTATTTTAAATAATTAACTTATATAAAAACAACAGGCAATTACCACCACCATACATAAGCCCGGCCCGGCCCACCAGCGCCACCCGTTCCGGCTGTGACCGAAGCACCACCACCCCCGCCGCCGCAGCCTATGCCGTCCGTTGACCCGCCGTTTCCTCCGGTTGTCGATCCATTGCCGCCGCCTGTGCCGCCTGCAAAAATAAGCGGTAAATCGCCAAAATTATCAGGGCCGAAACCCGTTCCTGACACGCCTGCGCCGCCTGCCCCTGACGCAACTCCTGTCCCTCCGTTTAGTGTGGGCAATAAGTCCGTGATGTTTGAAGTTATCCCGCCACCGTTCACCGCGCCGTTACCTGTCGCACGGCCAGCGCCACCACCCCCGCCGCAAGTCACCATAGAAGATGCTATGGCCGCTGTTCCTGCTGCGCCTCCCGTTTGGTTCCCGCCAATGCCGCCAGCTTGACCAGCAATCGCTACCCATAGGCCAAGCACACAAAGCGCGCCAAAGCCGGGGGAAAAAATGGTACTGGCCGCCCCGGCTGCTCCTGCCGCCGCACCTGTTCCTGTACCACCAGCGCCAGCGTCCGCCGCCCCGGAAACTCCGAGGCAATACCCAGCCCCCGTATTCGGTCTGATTGAACAAAACGTGCGTCCCCCTGCCGCCCCTGCTGCGCCACGAGAAGGAACTTGAAAATACAAAGTGCGCGGTAAAACCGCTGCGGGAACAATCATTCTAAACTGTCCGGCGCTACCTCCTCCTCCGCCGCCGCCTCTGGCGCTTCCTTCTGCTGCTGAAAAGCCAGATCCGCCACCAGCCCCCGCGCCAATCAGCAAAATCATTAACATTTCCGCTTCTGTCGGAACGTGAAATGGTTGCCACGCGCCCCCAGCCTCGGAAAAAACCCGAAACTGTTTTCTCGGTTGTTGCGGCAAACCAAAAGACATTAGAAGTCACCCCCGACACCAGTGACCGCATATCCAGCGGCAACAGTCGTTCCTATCGTGATATTAATTTTATACCCTGCGGGAACCCAAATATTATTGGCACTCCATTCATAATGAGGTGTTGCGGACACCTCGGATAAGGTCGTTGCGGCCAGCGTTATTTCGCCTATAAGCGTATTATTCGTGGCTGTTGCATTCGTGCTGCCGTTGTTCAAAAAGATACGGGCAACCGTGGCGGTGTTCGTGCCGAGCGGCCTAAAGATAACCGAGCGTAATAATGATCCATCCGTAGCCTCGCCTGTAAAAACAGTGACGACAGTTCCCGTACCGTCCTTCGCGGTGTTCGCTGTCGTGATCGTTCCCCATTCAACGCGGGGAGCCATTATAAAAGCCGGGTTTGTATTAATTGCCATATTTCACCTATCCTATAATTGATGCCGCTGCCAAAGTTTTACCCCAACCAAGCGCACCTAGCGTTGTTCTTTGCGCATCAGCATCAGCATCGTCAAGCAATGCCTTTCCTGCTGTTGTTATGTCGCCTCCCAGCTTTGTGGTCGTTACAACGCCCGCGTCGATTGTCCATGTAGCCCCTGAGCCTGATACGGTGATATCGCCTTTATCACCGTCTGAAACGCCTCCCCCCGGCGGCGCGGCATACGTGCCATCACCTCTTAAAAAATTGCTCGTCCCTTGTGCCGTTGACAGCGTGACACCGTTGACCACCTGACCAGCCGGAAGCGTCACCGTTCCCGTAAAAGTCGGACTGGACAGGGGTGCTTTTGCATCCAGAGCCGTTTGCAGACCCGTCACCGTCGATATGGCCTGAACACCAGTGTGGTTTGCCCTGTCAAGCAAAAAAGAATCTGGACTGTTTGCCGTCGCACCCGTTGCAATCCCGGCCAGCTTCGTTTCCTGCGCCGTGGTAAATGCCGCCGTGGTGTTCGTCAGGACGGTAGCCAATGGCTGCTTCCCATCGAGCGCAGTTTGCAGACCAGTGACATCTGAAATCGCAACAGCACCAGCATTAATAGTCCATACAGTACCCGATCCAGATACAGTAATATCACCCTTATCGCCATCTGTTACGCCGCCGCCAGAGGCATTGATAACATAAGGACTAGCCCTAGTCCCCGCACCTGTAATTGTGATATTAGTCCCGGCCTCTAACAACCCCGTGATATTCTGAATGGTTTGGTTTGAAGTGAACAAACCGCCATACTTTCCCCAGCCCTGACGGACAATCTCTTGGAAGAAATCTTCTATCGTTCCCTTGTTGCCCGAATCCTTCCACAATTCATAAGCGGATTTGCCATCATCTCCGTCTTTACCATCCTTGCCATCTTTACCCGGCAATCCCTGAATACCTTGAATTCCCCTGCCGTCTTTGCCATCATTACCTTTTGGGCCGGGGTCTCCCTTTTCTCCTCGGTCTCCCTTATCGCCCTTTTCCCCTTTTTCGCCCTTAACTCCGTCCTTGCCATTTAATGCGCCGGAATTAACAATAAAATTAATTTTTTCGTTTACGGTTTTCTCCACCGTGCCACCAATCGCATGGCCCACGATCTTTCCAAGGTCAGTCTCGTATCCGCTTTTTTTCCCCAAAAACCCGTCTTTCCCGTCTTTCCCATCAATTCCATCCTTACCGGGCAGCCCCTCCGGGCCGATGTCGCCTTTATCGCCTTTTTCTCCTTTATCGCCTTTGTCTCCCTTTACTTTCAGGGATTCAAGCCAATCTTCTTCCGTACCTGTAAAGCCTTGATTGACGGCAATTTCATATGCGCTATCGCCATCCATCAAACACCTACGCTTATATTTTCATCAGGGGCATTTTCTGCCATATGCGTTTCAGCGGCGGTTTTTCTTGCTTCTTCCAAAGTTTTAACCGTCTGGGCATTTGTTTGTGGTATTTTGGCCTTAATAGCCTCAATATTTGCCATTGTCTGAATTGCTCTGGCCTCAGAGTATTTTGCATCGGCATTCTTTTTATTGACCTCCGCTTGTGCGGCCTCTGATTGCAACTGCTCAATAATAGCCTGTAGCTGAGCAATGCGAGGGTCTTCCTCCTGCGGCTGCAAGAATTGCACAATGCGATTGCGAACATCCCCATCAAGCGGCAAAAAGCGAATGCTTTCAGCATGAATGGCCTTGGCTGTGGCCGCATCTCCAATTGAAAGATATTTATCTGCCATTCCACCCAAAAGAATAGCCGTTTCTTGCTGGTCTTCCGGCGTTTTTTGCGCCTCTTGAATAGAAACATCATATTCAGGCGCAAGCATATCCTTGGTTATCTGTTCAAACTCATCTGCCCCATCTTCCCCGGTTATGCGCACCCATTGGCCTTCATTGTTCTCGATCCATACCGGGATTAAATCACCATGCAATCTAGCATCTTCCTTTTGATAAAGGGTTATGCTGTCAAAATACCGCGCCATCTTGGATATGCACTGCCTGATTTGCCGCTTGTACAAAATGCCAGATTGGGCATCTTCGCGCATATTGCCCATGAACTCAGGATTAACGCCATTATCTGATATGGATTGCGCCGTAAGCTGTATAATTCCCTCTAAACCAGTTGGAACTGCGCCTTGCGCCTTTTGCTGGATTTTTCCGTTACCTAAAGCACCAGAAGCAACAGTGATAACCGCGTCCGTCTTTGACCATTTTGAAGAAAAATCATCAATATCCTCAACAGCATCCTCCTCCACCATCACGCCGCCCTTAGAATTGGCGGCAATTGTGAAAAGAAGCTCAGTCAATGCCTTATCTTGATATTTTTGAGGCTCCATCATCGGATTAACCATGCCCGTCCAGAACTGGCCTTGTTCATTATAAATTCCGGTCTTAAATTTAATAGAAAATCCCTGCTGTGAAATGGATTTGAATGTCGCAAAAATATGATTGCCTGAATAAACAGCCGTTTTAAATACCTTGCGCTTAAAACCTACGGGCTGGATTAATTCTCCAAAATCCTGTACCAGCTTTCTTTTCGTCGCCTCGTCAAAAACAAGAACCTGTGCGGCAGGATCAAACTCAAACATATCTTCTGTCTCTAATCCCTCCGGAGACTGAGACTTAATTTCTGATTTTATAACGTCAAGACGCGCCTTGAAAAACAAGGCATCCATTGGATCGGTTGCTTCATATATAGGATTTTCAGCTTTATAAAAGGTTTCATACTCATACCATTGATGATTATAAACCCTGACCATATCCTCATCTTTAATGGCCCATTCTACGCAATCCTCAAGCCGTATTTTATCGTACAATCCACCCCAAGGATTATATTCGTATCCTGAATTGTCCTGATCTTCCTCGCCAACCCGCGTAAAGTCCTCTTCAACAGAACCTTGGAATAATTCCAGCGCCTCTTTTAGATCGTAGTCATCCCAATAAAAGGCCCAGCGCGCATCAAGCAGGTTCTTTGATCTTGATCTTGCATCCCACCCAACCTTTTTAGGATGTATTCTAACTTTTAAAATCTCCCCATTCGGGTCAGTCGTTGCATTGCCGGCAATATATGAAAGGTCAGTTTCGGTAGCACCATAACCGCAAATCATCATGTCCGCGTCTTGCTCTGTCTCCACCTGATCTGCATTCTCATTCTCACGATGATAATCATACAGCGCATTCATATTTTTAGAATAAAGCTGCTGGCCAGCACTTGAAGACATCCGAGCTATGAAGGAAGCCTTGCGGCGGTTCTGCGCCATAAACCCGACAACCGTATCAACATTTGGCTGCACCTTGTTAAAATGAACAAGCGCCCTCTTCCTTCGTCCTTCAGGATCGACGAATTGAATGCGATCCTTATAATCCATCATGTCGCCGTTATAAAAGCTAAAACATGAATCGGTATTTTGATATTGCGCCGTCAAGCCCTGCTTTGAAGCTTTTCTTTGCTTTTCCAATTTTTTTGCAAGCTTTAAATCAGACATTAAAAATCCATATAATCGGTATATTCTTTTGACTTTGGCAAATAGGCCTTTTGCGTCATCGTCAAATTAGGCTTTGGAAAAGACATACTTAAATCAGTTTCATATATTCTTGAAAGGGCATCCAGCATATCATCGAATCTTGCTCTCGGAAATGTCGCCATTTCAGATTGAATTATTTCCTTGACAAGATCAAATTGCCTTCCCTCACCATCTACATATATCAAACTTTGTGGAAAATACCAACGTCCATTTTGCATGTCAGGAATTAAACGGCGTATTCTTTCCTCTTTCGCCATCGTCCCGCCCAGTTCCACAAGCGGGAAATGATAGGCATCTTGCTTCTTTTTGGCCTCAATGTAATGGGTATCTGCCATCATGCCGTATTTTTCATACCCAACTTTAGGGGGCTTCCCGCACAAATCATTCCATTTTCTGTGGAGCATAAACAGGGTATCCACCCGCTCAGTCGGGTTCAGGCGGTCCCTGATAATATCAAGCAAATAATAGTTATTATCAGTCCCCAAACCCACCACCATGAAGGCCGTCCAGTCCGATAGTTTCTTGCGCTTTTTGTTTAACTCCTTACCGCCAGATGGATCAACCAGAATGGCTACATTCATCGTACGCGGCTTAATTGAGCCTTGGGCGTAGTGTTGCACCCATCCATCACGAAATACGCCGCCACCTATCGGTGCTGGCTCCTGCAATATCTGCCCGACATAGTTATATTCCCCCAAATCTTCGCGCAACTCATCAAGAACGGTGCGCGTTAATCGCTGTGGGAATAACAAATCACCATCTTTAAATATCCATTTCTTATCGCCCAATTCATAAACGATATCCTTGCCCGTTTTATTTTCACCCGGCAATTTCAAAATAAACCAACGATCATCTTTGATTGCCATGTTCCCAGCCGGATCATCGTCATGCAATCGCTGCATAATTAAAATCCACTTAGCGTTTCTGGGATCGTTAAACCGTGTGGGTATGGTTGACCTGATCGTGGAGTTTGTATCGTTCCTGATCGTTTCAGAGACTGCCTCTTTCGGATTGATTGGATCATCCAAAATGCAATATGTAGCGCCCCGGCCAGTAATAGAGAGCATAGCCGCTGAATAATACATTCCTCGGTGTGTTGTCCAAAAATTATGCTTTTCGTTTTGCCGTTCATCAATCTTCGTTTCGTGAAACGTGCTTGTGTACCATTCATCACTCATGATGATTCTGGATTTCTGCGCCATCTCTTTTGCCAGATCAAACTTGTACGAGGTGCAAATAAACTTTTGATACGGCTGATTTCCCATGACCCATGAAGGAAACGCTATAGAGGCCATGAATGTTTTGAGCGAGCGAGGTGGCACAAGAATTGCCAATCGCTTTTTTCCATCCGGCAATCTATTTTCGTGAAGCGCCTGAAGATGTTCAGCTATGCACTCGATGTGCCAATTATCTTCATAAGGTACGCCGGGTTCAAGAATGCTGAAGGCTTTTTGCTGGTAAAAATAAAAACTTTCGCGACAAATTGCCTTCAACAATTCTGATTTGTCTTCCATGTTACGCCATTATTTTTTCAGCGCACTTCAATAAAATTCGTAAAGGAATACGCACTGATCCTGTATCTTCGCGCTTGCCGTGTTGCATATGCCAGTGTTCATCATCCCATGTGAATTTCATTCCGCGTTCAATGAACGGCTGTAGCAATTCAAACGCTTCATCCTTTGATGATTTCTTTGATGGTGGCTTAGTCATGAGCCGTGCGTCATATTCAGGCTTTGGAGTTTCTGTTTGTTTTTCAGGCAATAATTTTTTTTGTTTTAGCTCTATTGCCTGAATGAGCTGTATGTCTGTTTTAGAAAAAATATCTTGAACGCCGAATGATTGAGCAATTCCGCGAAGCTGGGTAAGTGATTTATCCCGCAACGTCATGATTACACCAATATATTGCCAGCATATCCCGTGTATTTACCATCCGCCATTGCACGGAGTGCCCTGCGTCCTTTGGACACGCTTTCAGCTTTCATTTGAATGACGCGAAGCGCAACGGAATTATGGCCCGAATCTTCAGCGCCTTTGCATTTGAATGTCCATGTGTCGTCATCGTGAAAGATGGCTTCAAAGCCAGGAACGCCAATATATTTTTCAATCGCTCCAAGTATTTTTTCTTTGGTGTTAATGTTGCTTGGTTCAACATGCTTCTGTGATGGATGAACCATTTCAGGAATTGGCGATGGTTGAAGTTTCGCCAAAATATTATTAATCCGTGTTTCTGTTTTTTCGCGGTGATGTGGCTTAATATCAAGCCGTTGCTCAATCAATTGTAGTTCTTCCGGTGTTTTATTCTCCAGTTCCTCGCGGTTCATTGAACACCCCCAGCATGTGATTTTTCTTCAAGTGCTTTAGTCTGTTTCAGTTCTTCAAGATAGTTTTCCGTTTGTTCGATATCTTCCTGAACCACGTAAACGTAGTTAATTAGTTCTTTGGCCGCGTCAATGATTGCCGCAGTGGTGACGGCCTCTTTGCCAATTTGCGCGATTGAAATTGCACGATCAACAGCCCAGCCGCGTAGTTGTGAAGTATAATTCATATTTTTAAATCTCCATGAGTTTGTAAAACAGTTTCATATTTTTTCATTAAAAGCAAGAAACCGATTAATTATTTCTTGATCTGTTTCTGAAATTTGTTTGACCTCTATTTCCCCTCCATCCGGCCCGGATAGTTCATGGCCTGTGATTTCCTTCCATCCACCGCGCCGTGAAAGCCAGTATTCGGCGGCGCGTTGTGCGTCCTTGTGATCATCCGATAGGGCGCGGGTAGTCACCTTGTTGGCGATTCGGCTTGTGATTTCTGCGCGGCCAACTTTAATTTCAAAACTATAATATCTAGTAAGCGTATCGTGTGAAATGCCGATAATGTCAGCGATGTCCTCATTGCGATTTCCGAAAGCAACCAACCTTTTGACAAGTTCACGATCTTCATCGGTTGGCACATGTGGGGGGGTTTTTGAGAACCCTTTAATATTTCCCCTGCCTCTTTTCTTTCTTATAGAAACACGCTTAACATCTTCCATGCCATAATATTTCACATTATTTCTGGTCAAGGCAAGTGAAAAATTTTATTAAGTGATCAATCCTTTATTGTCCTTTAACAATCCTTAATTAATTTAATAATAAAATCAATGTTTTAACATTAATAAAGGACTGTCCCCTAAAAATTAGTATCGGTATATCTATCCCTCCCCATGCCTATATCTTTACATATAAACATACTCCTATATATAAATATATATATAGATATAGATATATATTTTAAGGGATAATCCTTTATATATAAATTTCTCTTAATTCTATTGACTTCTTTTTAAAGGACTGATAAAGGAAATTAAAGGATTAGTCCTTTAATAACGGAGATTATATGAGCGAAAAAATTCCATATTATGCATCTATTGACTGGTCCACTTTTAAAAAGTGGCAAAGCGTTAAAATCCCTATGGAGGACGTGGGAGGCTATAACGGCATTAGTTTGATGGTGAAGTATGCGGCGCGGGCTGGCGTTGATCTTGAATGGCTCGAATATGCCGATCATGTAAAATTCATAGTA